>Ga0070734_10001514_pt1 | contig 33250 bp, 33 predicted proteins | sample Coa_R1_8_FD_66444 | JGI IMG/M metagenome (GOLD analysis project Ga0070734, IMG submission 66444) | Surface soil microbial communities from Centralia Pennsylvania, which are recovering from an underground coalmine fire - Coalmine... | ecosystem: Environmental > Terrestrial > Soil > Unclassified ...
CCGAAGGTAACCGGCGCGATGCCGAACGTGTTGTCAAACCTCAGCCGGACCGCGTCGCCCGGTGCGGTCACCCGTGCGATAAGGCGCAACGTTGCGTTGCTCACGCGGAGTTGGCCGAGTACCTGCTGGGACGTTGCCCATGCTGTGGTCCAGCCCTGGTCCGTTTGTGCGAACGCAGACCAGGATGCCAAGGTCGCAGCAATTGCGAACTTGGCTGTCCGAAACCGTAGCAAACCACTCCGCATCTGTTTCCTCCCACCACAAAGGTTTTCCTCGGTTTCTCCGCTCTCCCGACGCCGGACAGAATAATCGAAGCTAGAGAACCGCTCACTGGCGTCGCAGCTTCTGACCGTGGCAAGTGGCCGGTCAAGCGCGCCGTGGTCCACCAAGCTCACGCATTCGAGGGCAAGCAGACACCGGCATTTGCCCGCCCGGAGTCGGGCGCTTGGTCCAGTTCTGATACTGTCCCAAGAGATCTCGTGCTACAAGGCTCGGCAGCGTGGGCCATGCCGGAAAATCTACCACGCCTTGATGGTGCCGAGCTCGATCGGCCCGAAGCGGGCGACATAGTGCGCGCAATGCGTAGCAGCCTCGAGCTATGCGCCCGTCGCCTCCTAAGTCCGGAACCCGACAATGGAACTCCATCGGCTTCATGCGTCGGGTCACACCTGCCGGCGCAGCCCGGCCGTTTTTTGCGCCCCCATCAAGCAAAGTGTCGGGGTTCGGCCTCCCCTCACCCCACCTAGCTACCTCATAGTGAATTGATGTCGCATCGTTTTCTCGAATTAGCACTCATCCTTGACGAGTGCTAAGTTGCACCTAAATAACCGGCCGTCGCGGTTCGTTGAGGCGTACGCGCCATGCCAGATTCAATCCGCAGAGCGAAGCTCTTCCGCGACAGGGCGGAAGAGTGTCACCGACTCGCCGAGATTATGACGGCGTCGCCCGCAGGTCGGCACTACAAGGAAATCGCTGAACACTATCTTGCGTTGGCGGAAGCTGAGGAACGCCTTGCCGGGAAGCCGACGCCGCCTGCACTTGAATAATCCGCGACGCTTGGTCCATGCCGCCAGCGAACTTAAAACCTGCCTGGAATCGCGCAATTCAAACAGAGCACGAACTGGTTATCGCATCAGTGCGGCCGCGCCCGCGCCGCGCATCACGGTATACTTCATGTATCGCAGCGTCGATGGACAGGATTGACGTTCACGCGACCTGATCACTCACCGGCAGGGCAGCTTTGGGCAGAGGCAAGTCAAGCGCGCCATGGTCCACCAAGCTCACGCATTCGAGGGCAAGCAGACACTGGCATTTGCCCGCCCGGACTCGGGCGCTTGGTCCAGATCTAATACTGTCCAAAGAGATCTCGTGCTACAAGGCTCGGCAGCGTGGACCGTGCCGACGAATCTACACGGCTTCGGTCCAGTCCACTTTGAGCCGCATCGCGCGGATTGCTGACCGTCCGGGGCCCACGGTCGATGTGGCACCAGCTAGCTCGACCGCCCGTCAGGTCGGAGCGATGCCGGCCTTCGGCAGCGGCCTTGGAATCATTTCGTTACTTGTTTGAAGTACCGTAAATCCGGCGGCGCCTGATCTTTTTTGGCGGGCATCAACAGACCATCGGCGCGGATGATATACATTTCCTTGCCGATGGCGAGCAACTCGGATCCCTCGACACAACTGGCCTCTCGCCAGGTGGGACGAGGATTCGAACTGTGCACATACCTTTTGTCGACGGTCCAAGGATGCGTCAATGCATGGTCGATGACGGTGATCTCGTCGTGGATGATGTTGGGATCCGATTTATCGAGATGGATGCGCTCCTTGAAAATGGACTGATTGTCGAAGTGAAGAGGAAGGCCGGTGGCGTCGTAGACGCGCGGACCCTTGAAACCGCGCGTCTCCGCTTCGAGGACGTCGTAGTTGCCGTCGCCATCCTCGTCGATCCATCGTCCGATCGAATAGCCCGCATAGCTTGGGTCGATCTCCCTGGGCCAGTCGCGGCCGTCCGTGAAAATGCGACGCACCTGCGTGCCGATCAAAATATAGGTGGTGTCCGCAGTGACAACGAATTCAAGCGGTCCAAATGTCATCATGTGCGGCATGCCGGTGGGCATGCAGCGCGCGCGGTCAAAATTGTTGCCCTGGCCGCCGGCAGCCTGATCCGCAATACTGTCTTCGAGAACCTTTTGATACTCCGCTGTGAGCGGGGCTTGCTGTCCGCGTCCCCAGGGTTTCGTCTGGTCGAACGAAGGCTGGCCCCCGGGGGTGCGAAGACCCGACGGCGAAACCACCGACACCGCAGGGACCCATCGTTCCCACGCGCCCTTCCATTCGGGGTAACGCGGACCGTCGCCCGCTTTGACGGCACTGCAGGTCATCGCAGCGGCGCCAGCCATAGCCATTGCCCACAGCAATCGTCGGTAAGACATGGTACCTCCCCTTGATCTTTTTGCGGATAGTCAGCCGCATTCCCGCAGCCGCTCAGTTCTCAAGCCAGCGGTACGCTGCGCCAGCGGCGCTCGCCAAGACTTACACCACTTGCTCGTTTCTCTTTGACCAAAGCAAGTTAGCGGCCAAGCGCGCCGCGGTCCAGGAGCTGACGCATCCAGGGCAAGCGGACAGCGGCATGTGACCGGCGTCGGGCGCATGACCCGGATTTGATGCCGTCTCAAGAGCGATCTCGTGCTACAAAGCGCGGCAGCACAGACCGTGCCGGAGAATCCAGCTGCGGCTTCGGTGCAGTTCGCTAGGCTTCGAGCCGCGCGCCGCGCAAACACAATAATCAGGGAGGTGCCATATGGATCCGATCAGACGCAATATCGTGACAACGGGCGTCGCCGCCGCGACGATGGCGGCGGCGCCGCAAGTGTTTGCTCAGCAGACGGGGCAAGGCGGAACTGCCAAGTTCTATGAAAAAGGCTCCGTTCGCATCCGCTATGACGAGGCCGGTTCCGGCTTTCCGTTGCTGCTGATCGCCGGCGGGGGACTTAACTCCGTGATGGCCGGGCTAACCACCAGCCCCTTTAATCCGATCGAGGAGTTCAAGGGGGAGTACCGCTGCATCTTCGCCGACCTGCGGAATGCCAATCCCGGGCAGTCCAGCGGCCCGCTCGAGGTCGACAGGCCATGGGATTCCTACACCGATGACCATCTCGGGCTGATGGACCATTTGGGGATCGACAAGTTCATGGTGCTGGGCTTCTGCATCGGGGGCCCCTTCATCTGGAACCTGTTGAAGCGGGCACCGGGTCGCGTTGTCGCTGCCGTGCCGGCACAGCCAGTTGGGTTCCGGCCGGAGATGCCCACGGTCCTCTACGACAACGGCATGACCAATTGGGGTCCGGAATTGGTCAAGCGCCGACCTGAGATCACGATGGAGATGGTCGACAAGTTCTTGACCAAGATGTACCGCACCAACGACTTCGTCTTGACTGTCACGCGCGATTTTGTGCGCAACTGCCAGACGCCCGTCCTGATCCTTCCGGATGACATTCCGGCGCATCCCTACGCGGTCGCCATGGAATGCGCGATGCTCGCGCCGAAGGCCGAAGTAAGCATCTATCCGTGGAAGGAACCCAAGGAGCGAATTCCGCTGGCGGTCCGTCAGGTACGTTCGTTCCTTCGGGCGCATCGGCTCGCTTCTGCTTAGCGGGCGCTTTCCAAATGACGGGCGGCGGCCTGGTGCGCGCCGCCCCGCAGCAGGCTACGCTCACAGTAGAGTTTTATTGATGCTGGCGCACTGCCAGGCTTGGTGACGTTCACATGTGGGGGCTGCGCGCAAGCAGCGTTAGCTCCCGTTATCTTGGGGGGTATGGTCCATCGCATCGACGCAACACGTGAGGGAGTTGTCTGTTCGGCTTCTCGAACAGCTCAAAGACAGATGGAACAAACTTCAGACGGAACAAACTTCAGGGAGGAGCAATCATGATCGTCAATCGCCGCACGTTCTCCACACTGCTCGCCAGCGCGATCGCCTTGCCGCGCCTGGCGTTCGCGCAGGCCAAGACCAACTGCGCCTTCTATTCGGGAGTCGGCGGGCAGTTGACGCATTTCGAGGTCGATTTTGACGCTGCCACGTTGACCAAACGCGCCGCCGTCACACTACCTGGCGGCATTCAGTATGCTTGGCCCCACCCGTCTCGAAGATACTTGTACGTGGCGACGAGCACCGGGGGCGTCGGCATCGCGCCGGTGCCCGGATATCCCCCTGACCAGCACTATCTTGCGGCATTCCGGGTCACGCCGCTGGGCGAGCTATCGCTCCATGGCGACCTCATCAAATTGAGGCAACGGCCGATCCATGCCAGCGTCGATAATGCCGGCGAGCACGTGCTCGTTGCTTATAACTTCCCCTCCAATGTCTCGGTCCACAGGATCAAGGCCGACGGCAGTATCGGCGATGAAGTGAAGCAGGCGGACAATCTCGAAAAGGGCATCTACTTCCATCAGATCCGGGCGACGCCCAACGACAAGACCGTGCTCATCGTAGCCCGGGGCAACAACCCTGAGGGGACTAAGCCCGAAGACCCGGGCTCGCTCCACGTTTACAATTTCAAAAACGGTGTGCTGTCGCACATCCGCAAGATTGCGCCGAATGGCGGTTACGGCTTTGGCGGACGGCATCTCGACATCCATCCAACGCAGCCGTGGGTCTACCTTTCGGTCGAACGCCAGAACCAGTTGATCGTCTATAAGATGACGCCGGACGGCGATCTCAATCCGGAGCCCTTATACACGAAGTCTACGTTGGCGGACCCGGCTCACAAGTTCCGAATCCAGGGCGCCGGCCCGATTCACATCCATCCAACCGGCCGCTTTGTGTATCTGGGCAATCGCTCGGGTCTGGCGAGCGCTGCCGGGCCCGGCGTGGAAGACGTGAACGGCAAAATGGTGTTCAGCGAAGGCGAAAGCAACATCGCGGTGTTCGCGATCGACCAGCAGACCGGCGAGCCGACCGCGATACAGCACGCCGACATTCGCGCCGCGCATCCGCGCACCTTCGGTCTCGATACGGGCGCACGCGTGCTGATCGCCGGTTCGCTTTCTCCCAGCGCGCGGAGGGAAGACGGCAAGGTGGTAGACCTGCCGGCCGGCCTGACCGTGTTCCGGATAGGCGCAGATGGCAAGCTCGCCTTCGCGCGCAAGTACGACATCGATGTCGGACCCTATACGCAATGGTGGACCGGCATGATCCCGCTTGCATAAGGCAGGCGCAACTTTAGCGCACGAGCAAGAAAACCGCATCAGTTCAACAAGGGAGGCACCCATGAAACCAATCATTCCAGCTTTGTTGCTCGCCTCGACACTTGCGGCCGGAACGGCGGACGCCCAACCGTTCCCGTTCAATGAGACAGGCGTGACCATGGGCCACTGGCATCTCGCCTCGCAAAATGCAGAAGCCAACAAGAAGATCTTTCTCGGCATGGGCGGCGAACTGATCAAACGCGGCAATGCGGAGTCCGTGAGATTCCCTGGCGTTCTGATCAACTTGACGCTCGGGAATGCGGCTGGAAACGGCGGCTCTCGAGGCTCGGTGGTCAACCACGTCGGCTTCATCGTCAATAACGTTCAGGATCAGGTGGCCAAATGGAAGGCCAATGGCATCGCGGTGCTCCCCGGCAGCACCGGCCGGCTCGATCAAGCCTATGTCGAGACGCCGGACGGTCTGCGCATCGAAATCCTGGAAGACAAGAACCAGGCGATGCCGATCCGCAATGAGCACGTGCATCTGTTCCTGCCGGAGGCGGAGATCGCGAAGGCGCAGGCCTGGTACGCGAAGACCTTCGGCGGCAAGCCCGGCACCCGCAATAACCAGCCAGTGGTCGATATCCCAGGCGTGCAAATCCGGTTTGCCAAAGCCGACACGGCGCAGGCGCCGACCAAAGGCCGTGTGCTCGACCACTTCGGTTTCGACGTGAAGGACCACGCGGCTTTCGTGAAAAAGATCGAGTCGGAGGGTATCAAGCTTGACGAGCCGCCGCGCACGAACCCCGCGACCGGCTCCACGATCACCTACATCACCGACCCGTGGGGCGCGCGCATCGAGATCGTGCAGCGGGCACCGGAACAGGCGACTCGATAAACGCACTTCCCGAAGTTGACGACGACATAACCATCTGCTGGGCACAGTGATCGATCGGGCCGAATCTCTGTGCCCTTCGTGGCCTCCCTTGTGTCTTGGATGTGGTCGTTGTGTCCCAATCAGCGGCTAGTATTGAGCGAGCGTCTTCTCCGAGGCGAGGTACACCCCATTAGGACAGCCGGCCGGATTGGCTTTGCCTCCGGCAAGCTGTCGGGAGTAGATGATGAAACCAACGAAGATCAGGGAGCTAACCATAGTAAACCCGTTTAGAAAATGGTGGAGCTGGTTCAGTCTCTTATGGCTGCCAATCCTACTGGGAGCGATACCCGATTCGGCCGGCGCGCAAGGGCCCTCAAGCCACGCGATCACTATTGTCGTTCCCTATTCGGCCGGCACCGGGCCCGACGTAATGGCGCGCGACATCGGGGAAGAGCTGCAAAAGCGCTGGAACCAGGCGGTCGTAGTCGATAACAAAGCGGGCGCGAGTGGCAACATTGGCACGCAGATTGTAGCCCGCGCGGCGCCGGATGGTCATACGTTGCTGATGACCAGCAACAACTTCACCACCACCGTCAGCCTGTTCAACAACGTGCCCTATGATCCGATCAAAAGCTTCGAACCGATCATCGGCTTAGGGGCCGGTGCACTCGCTTTGTGCGTTCATCCGTCAGTGCCCGCGACCAACGTCAAGGAATTCATCGCCTATGCCCGATTGCACCAGGGCGAATTGAATTACGCATCGCCCGGGATCGGCGGACCGCATCACCTCGCGATGGAGCTGCTGAAACAGGTGACGCACATCGACATCAGGCATGTTCCCTACCGCAGTTCCGCAGGCGCCGCCCAGGATATTGTCGGGGGCCATGTGACGGGTGGATTTCTTTCACTCAGCATCGCGGCTCCGTTGGCGCGAAGCAATTCGTTACGCATTCTCGGGGTCGCCAGCAAGGAACGCCTACCTACCGCCCCTGAGCTGCCGACACTCGCCGAGCAGGGCGTCGGAGGCTTCGAGGCAGAGCTATGGTTCGGGCTGCTTGCACCTGCTGGAACGCCGCGCGAGATCATCGCGCGCTACAATGATGTGATTAACGAGATTGCGCGAGAACCTTACGTGGTCGAGCTTGCGGCCAAGCAAGGGATCGAGATTCGCGGCGGAACGCCGGACCAACTGGCGGAATTTCTCGCCCGCGATATCGCGACCTGGCGCGCCGTGGTGAAAGAAGCGGGCATAAAGGCCGAGTGAAGGCGTTGCCGGCAACGGGCACTGGTATCTCGAGGACATCCCAACGGTGAGTCCATGGAAGAATTCGCGTTTTCCCGTAACGATCGTAACAACGCCGCCACCAGTGCTGTCGCATGGCGCGACTTGCGCGAGTGGATGGCGCTGGTCGAAGCCTCCGGCGGGCTCCGTCGGATAAGCGCGACCGTCGATCCTGTCGAAGAACTTGCCGCCGTCACATTTCTTGCCGGCCGCACTGTCGAAGCGCCCGCGCTGCTGTTCGATCGTTTGTCTGGCGACGAGTTCGGCATGCGGGTGCTTAGCAATATGCTCGGCGCCAGCAAGGAGCGGTATGCGCTTGCGATCGGCCTCGATCCTGCGCTCTCGATCCGTGACATGATCGCGGCGACGCGCGCGATCATGCGCCGCCGCATTCCGCCAGCTTACGTGGACAAACTGAGTGCGCCCGTCAACGAGATCATTCTGCGGGGCGGGGAGATCGACCTCACCCGGTTTCCGACGCCGAAATTCTGGCCCGGTGACGGCGGACGCTACATTGGTACGGGCGATGTGACGTTTACACGCGATCCTGCGACCGGCCGGATCAACGTCGGCGTCTACCGCCAGATGACCGAGGGGGCAAGCCGGGTCGCCATCTACTGCTCGCCCGGCAAGCATGGTCGACTCGACCGTGAGGCATGGTGGGCGCAGGGCAAGCCCTGCGAGGTGGTGAGCGCCTACGGCATCGATCCGGTACTATTCATGGTGGGAGCGCAGAGCTTCGCGGTAAATGAGTCCGAGCTCGATGTTGCCGGCGGCCTGATGGGGCGCCCGGTAGAGCTGACCGAAGCCGAATTTGTGAGCTTGCCGATTCCCGCCAATGCCGAGATCGTAATCGAGGGCTTCGCTCAACCCGGTGAGACCGTCGAGGAAGGTCCGCTCGGCGAGTTCACCGGCTATTACGGCAACGTGCGCTCGCCGCAGCCTGTCATCGACATCAAAGCCGTGCATTGCCGGCGTTCGCCAATCATGACAGCGGCGCTGATGGCCCGCTATCCGTCGTGCGAGATCGGCGCCTACTACGCGATCATGCGTTCCGCCCGCATCCTTGATGATCTCGAAAACATCGGGGTGCCTGGGGTGATCGCCGCCTATGCCCACCCGGCGGCGGCATCCGGCTGGGGCATGGTCACAGTGGCTCTTCGCCAGCATTATCCTGGACATGCGGCCCAGGTGTTGGCGCTGGCTGCGCAGTGTCCGGCCGCTGCCTATTACACCAAGTGGATTATTGCGGTGGACGAGGACGTCGATCCCACCGATTTCGATCAGGTGATGTGGGCCCTGAGCACGCGTTGCAATCCGTCCGACGACATCGACTTGCTGCGCAATACTTGGTCGACGGGTCTCGATCCAAGCCAGTATCCGCCGGAATTGCGGCCCTACGGCTCCAAAGTGCTGATAAACGCCTGCAAGCCGCACCGGCACATGAAAGAGTTTCCCAAGGCAACCTTGCTGAGACGCGAAGTCTACGAGCGGGTGGCGGCACGCTGGCTCGAATATGGCTTTTCCGGCACGGCACCGCACCTTGACGTTTTTCACGACGAGCGCTGAGCAGCGCCGGTCCTGAAACGGCCCGTTCTCTCCGCTCATGGAAACGAGTCGCGAATTTGCTCCAGGGGTCAGTTACGCGATTCGACCAGCCAGTCGCATCATGGCTTCGGCATCAGCGCGAGAAGACGCGCCACCATGGCGCTGTTTGGATCAGTGAGCGGATCGAGCACCGTAAAGTGATTGGCCTCGGCGATCTCCTGGTAGCGGGTTGCGACGCCCGCCTTGCCCCACACATCTGCAATAAGTCGGCTCTGGCGCAGGAATTCATTCGACTCGCGCGCGCCGACCACGGCATCGAGTACACGGCCGGGTGGCGGCGGCCACGACGCCGGCGAATTCTTTCGCGCTCCTTCTTCATCGAGACGAAAGTCTTGGTTCATGGACACATGAATCAGCGGCACGAGATCGAACACGCCGGAAATCGCGTATCCGGCCGGCACGAGATCGTCTGGTGCGGTCGGATCGCGCGATGGCCAGTCAGTTGCCAACAGGGCCGCCGTTAGATGACCTCCGGCCGAGTGGCCGAGCACCAACATGCGCTTGCGGTAGCGACGCCATAAAGCGAGAAGCGCGCGGCGCATTTCCTCGATGATGTCGGCGATGCTCACGTCCGGACAAAGATTGTAGCCGGGCAGCGCAACGCCCACCCCGTGCGCGTTGAGGCCAATTGCGAAATGGCTGAATACGGAAGGATCGAAACTGCGCCACCAGCCGCCATGGATGAACACCGCCAGAGGAGCATCGGGGCGGGCCTCGAACAGATCGATCATCTCGCGGGCCGTCGGGCCGTAGCTCATCCGCCCGAGGCGCGGCCCGGACAAACTGGCTCGATAGGATGCGGCATCCGTGGCCCATTTTGTAAAAATCTGCGGGTGCTCCGGCACCCGCGCCCGATTGTCGTATTCCCTTTCGTAATCGACCTCGGCCATCGCCATGCTCCCGTGCGCCGCGTCGGCGTGGACACCGACTAAATGTGAGGCACCACCGCAGAGGCCTCGATCTCGACTTTGGCTTCATCTTCCATGAGCGCGCTCACCTCGACCATGGTCATCGCCGGGAAGTGGTTGCCCATGACGCCGCGATAGGCTTCGCCGACTTCGGGCAATCTCGACAGATATTCTCGTTTATCGGTGATGTACCAGGTAAGCCGCGCGATATGCGCCGGCGTGCCGCCTGCTTCTCTCACGATCGCAACGACATTCTCGAGGGCTTGGCGGACCTGCGCGACGAAGTCCTGGCTTTCGAACTGTTGGTCGGCGTTCCAGCCGATCTGGCCGGCGACCAAAACGAGGCGACCCGCAGCAGCGACCCCGTTGGCGTAACCCCTGCCCCGCTTCCAGTGCCGTGGATGCAGAAACTCGAGCGGTGAATCCTGTTGGCTCATTCGCCTGGCTCCACGTCCGCTGCGCTGGCTCCCTGCCGCAGCCGGAAGCGCTGGATCTTCCCGGTCTGGGTCTTCGGAAGTGCGTCCGTGAACTTTATCGACCGCGGATATTTGTAGGGTGCAATGGTCGCCTTCACGTGGTCCTGCAGCCGCTTCGCGGTCTCGCCATCGTCGGCAACCCCGCTCCGCAGCACCACGTGCGCCTGCACGATCTGCCCGCGCTCCTCGTCCGGGACGCCGATCACCGCGCACTCTCTCACGTCGGGGTGGGACAGGAGCGCGGCCTCCACCTCGGGGCCGGCGATGTTGTAACCCGCCGAAATGATCATGTCGTCACTGCGGGCGACGAAATGGAAGTAGCCGGCAGCATCCTGGACAAAGGTGTCGCCGGTCAGATTCCAGCCGTCGCGCACATAGGCCTTTTGAAGGGGATCGGCGAGATAACGACACCCGGTCGGGCCGCGGACCGCAAGCCAACCAAGCTCCCCGCGCGGCTTTTCCCTCATGGCATCGTCGACGATCTTGGCCTCGTAGCCGCCAACCGGCCGGCCGGTGCACGCAGGCGCGCAATCGCCGATCCGGTTAGAAATGAAGATGTGCAGCATCTCGGTGGACCCGATGCCGTCGAGGATGGGCTTGCCGGTCTTCCTCACCCAGTCCTCGTACACGGGCGCCGGCAGCGTCTCGCCCGCTGAGACGGCGATCCGGAGCGACGACAGGTCGGCGCCGCCATCCATGGCGGCAAGCATCACACGGTAAGCGGTCGGCGCGGTGAACGAGATGGTTGCCTTATAGGTCTCGATGATCTCGATCATGTTGGCGGGCGACGCGTTCTCGAGCAGTGTTGCGGTTGCTCCGAAGCGCAGCGGGAAGATCGCGAGGCCGCCGAGCCCGAACGTGAAGGCGAGCGGCGGCGAGCCGACGAATATGTCGTCAGGCGTGACTTGCAGAACCTCCTTGGCGTAGCTGTCGGCGATTAACAGGAGGTCCCGGTGAAAGTGCATCGTGGCCTTCGGCTCGCCGGTGGTGCCCGAGGTGAAGCCGAGGAGCGCCACGTCGTCGCGCCCGGTCTTTACGGCATCGAAGCGGACCGGCTTGTTGAGGGCGATGCGGTCGAGCTCGGCATCATGGTTGGCGGTGCCGTCGAACCCGATCACCTTCTGCAGAAACCGGCTGCTCTTCGCACACGCAACGAGCTCGTCCATCAGCCGCGTATCGCACAGAGCGAGGGCGATCTCGGCCTTGTCGACGATCTTGGTAAGCTCGCCGGCGCGCAGCATCGGCATCGTGTTGACGACGATTGCGCCCGCCTTGGTGGCCGCGAGCCAGCACGCCACCATGGCGGGGTTGTTGGCGGAGCGGACCAGCACGCGATTTCCGGGCTTGATGCCATAATCCGCGACGAGCGCGTGGGCGATCCGGTTTGTCCAGTCGGACAGCTCCTTGTAGGTGCGCCGGCGGCCGTTGCCGATCAACGCAACGTGGTCGGCGAAACCGCGATCGACCATGCGGTCGGTCAATTCGACCGCGGCGTTGAGTTCATCCGGGTAGCGGAAGCTGTCGAGCAAAAGGTCCGGCCATTGATCGAGCGGCGGCAGATTGTCGCGCGCAAACGTATCTATATGCGCCGTGGGGCCGAGCATGATCACCCTCCGGAAAGCATCTGCCGTGCGATGACGACCTTCTGAACCTCGGATGCGCCCTCATAGATTCGCAGCGCACGGATCTCACGATAGAGGCTTTCGACGATGTGTCCGCGGCGGACGCCGTCGCCGCCGTGGATCTGCACCGCCTTATCGATGACGTGCTGCGCGTGCTCGGTAGCAAACAGCTTGGCCATGGCGGCCTCGCGGGTGACGCGCGGCGCGCCGATGTCCTTCGCCCAGGCGGCGCGGTAGACGAGCAGCGCCGCCGCATCGACGTCGAGCGCCATCTCGGCGATGCTCGCCTGCACCATCTGCAGGTCGGATAGCGTCACACCGAACAGCCTGCGCTCGCTGGCGCGTCCGATCGCCTCATCGAGCGCGCGGCGGGCAAAGCCGAGCGCAGCGGCGCCGACCGTGGTGCGGAAAACGTCAAGGGTTGCCATGGCGATGCGAAAGCCCTCGCCTGGTTTGCCGATCATCGCGGCGACGGGCACGCGCGCATCCTCAAACCTGATGCGGGCAAGCGGATGCGGAGCAACCACCTCGATGCGTTCGACAACCGACATGCCGCCAGCGTCCGCCGGCACGATAAAGGCGGAAATCCCCTTCGCGCCCGGCGCTTCGCCGGTGCGGGCAAAGACCACATAGAGGTCGGCAATGCCGCCATTCGATATCCAGGTCTTTTCCCCGTTGAGGAGGTAATCGCTGCCGTCGCGCTTCGCCGTCATCGCGATGTTGGCCACGTCCGAACCCGACTTTGCCTCCGACAATGCGAACGCCGCAATGGCGGTGCCGGCCCGCGTCCGCTTCAACCATTGTCGCTGTGCGATGGTGCCGAACAGGCTGATGGCGCCGGCGCCGAGCCCCTGCATGGCGAATGCGAAATCGGCGAGCCCGTCATGGCGCGCCAGTGCCTCCCGTATGAGGCACAGCGCCCGCACGTCGTGGACGCCGCCCGTCTCTGGGTCGGCGGCCGAATGCATGAGCCAGCCGTCACGGCCGAGCGCCGCGACGAGTGCGCGGCAGGCTCCATCAACATCGCTGCGGTCGGCCGGCAGGTGTGACCGGCACCATGTCTCGATCGCTGCCGCGAGTTCGCGATGCCGCTCCTCGAAAAATGGCCAGGCGAGGAAGCTCCTGTCGGGCATCAGTTGCCCTCGAATGCGGGACGTTCCCTGGCGACAAACGCCTGGTAGGCGCGTTCGAAGTCCCTGGTCTGCATGCAGATTGCCTGCGCCTGCGCTTCGGATTCGATCGCTTGTTCGAGGCTCATCGACCATTCCTGGTTGAGCTGCGTCTTGGTGATGCCGTGCGCGAACGTCGGTCCCGCGGCAAGCGCCCGCGCCAGCGCCATCGCTTCCTCCTCAAGCGCATTGGCCGCGACCAGCCTGTTGAAGAAGCCCCAGCGCTCGCCCTCCTGCGCCGTCATGGTTCGGCCGGTGTAGAGAAGCTCGGCGGCGCGCCCCTGGCCGATCAGGCGCGGCAGCATCGCGCATGCGCCCATGTCGCAACCGGCGAGACCCACGCGGGTGAACAGGAATGCGGTCTTTGCCTCGGGCGTCGCCACGCGAAGGTCGGCAGCCATGGCGATGATCGCCCCGGCGCCAACCGCAACGCCGTCGATCGCGGCGATGATCGGCTTGCCGCAGCCGAGCATCGCCTTGACGAGATCGCCGGTCATGCGGGTGAAGGCGAGCAATCCCTTCATGTCCATGGCAATGAGCGGACCGATGATGTCGTGCACGTCCCCGCCCGAACAGAAATTCCCGCCGTTTGGCAGGAACACCACGGCCTTCACGTCTTCGGCATCGCGCAGCGCGCGGAAAGTGTCGCGCAGCTCGGCGTAGGAGTCGAATGTCAGCGGATTCTTGCGCTCCGGCCGGTTCAACCGGATGACGGCTACCTCATCTTCCATCCGCCACAGGAAATGCGCGGGCTTGAGCGCGGCCATCGCCTTCATGTTTCGCTCTCCCAGTCGCTGCGAAAGGACTTCAGCTTTGCCGAGATCTGCTCGGCCTCGCGCGCCGTGACACCGCCGAACAGCCGGTCGATCCAGCCTTCGTGCGCCGCCGACATCTCCGCAAAAGCCGCCCGGCCCGCGGCGGTGAGGCGCACGAACGAGGTGCGACGATCGCCGTTGCGCTGCGAACGCACGACGAAACCGTCCGAAACGAGCCGATCGATGATCCCGGTCACGTTGCCGTTGGAGACGAGGAGGAAGCGGGAAATCTCGCTCATCAGCATGCCTTCGGGCTTGCGGTAGAGCGCCGCCATGACGTCGAAACGCGGCACCGTGACGTTGAACTGCCGCTTGAAGCGTTCGCGCGTCTGCGCCTCCACCATGCGGGTGGCGCGCAACAGCCTGATCCACAGGCGCAGCCGCGCCTTGCTGTCGGTATCGCCGCGTGCCGCAGATGGCGGAGCGCTTACCATGTCTCACCCCCGGAAACGGAAATCGCCTGGCCGGTGATCGACGCGCTCGCGCTGCCGCACAGCCACAGCACCACGTCGGCGACCTCCTGCGGCTGGATGAACCGGCCTTGTGGGTTGCGCGCCTCGAGAGCGGCGCGCACATCGGCGCGGCTGCGCTTTGTCGTGCCGGCAACACGATCAATCGCCTCCGCCAGCATCGTGGTTTCGGTGAAGCCCGGGCACACCGCATTGACCGTGATGCCGCTCGACGCCGTTTCGATCGCGAGCGCGCGCATCAACCCCACCACGCCGTGCTTGGCGGCGACATAGGGCGCCACATAGGCGTAGCCCTTCAAGGCGGCCGTCGAGGCAATGAACACGATGCGCCCGAAGCCCCGCTCACGCATGGTGGCGAGCGCCGGCCTCACCGACAGGAAGGCGCCGGTCAGGTTCACGGCGAGCGTCCTGTTCCACAGCTCAAGCGACGTCTTGTGGGCGGGCGCGCTCTCGGCCGCGCCGGCATTGGCGACCACGATGTCGACGGGCGCGCCCGCGGCCTCGGCTTGCCCGTAGAGCTTCATCATCGCTGCTTCGTCGGTCACGTCCGCGCTCGCGGTGCGAATACGCGCTTGTCCGGCCGCCACGGCCTGCAATGGCGACAGTCGGCGGCCACAAACCGTGACGGTCGCCCCCGCGCCCGCCAGTCCGCGCGCGATGGCGGCGCCGATACCGGTCCCGCCGCCGGTCACCAGGGCATGTCTGCCGACCAGCGCGGTCATGGGCGCTACACCACTGCTGCCGCCGCCTCGGCGCTCGCGGCGAGGCGATGGAGTTGGTCACGACCCGCGTAGTACGGCGCCGGCCAGGTTTCGCCCGTGTCGCCGAACCGCGCCGCGACGCGCAGCGTCCAGTAAGGATCCGAGAGATGCGGACGCCCGAGGCAGACCAGGTCGGCGCGGCCGGCCATCAGGATCGAGTTGACGTGGTCCGGCTCGTAGATGTTGCCCACCGCCATGGTGGCCATGCCGGTCTCGTTGCGGATGCGGTCGGAAAACGGCGTCTGGAACATGCGGCCGTAGACCGGGCGGGCGCGGATCGAAGTCTGGCCCGCCGAGACATTGCAGATGTCGACGCCGGCATCCTGCAGCAGGTGCGCGATCTCGACCGCGTCTTCGGGCTCGATGCCGTCCTCGCCGACCCAGTCATTGGCGGAAATGCGCACCGAGATCGGCTTGCCGGCAGGCCACACGGCGCGCACGGCGCGGAAAATCTCCAGCGGATAGCGCATCCGGTTCTTCAGCGGCCCGCCATATTCGTCGGACCGGCGATTGGTCAGCGGCGTGATGAAGGACGACAGGAGATACCCGTGAGCGCAGTGCAGCTCGATCATGTCGAAGCCGGCGCGCTCGGCCATCTGGGTTGCCGCCACGAACTGATCGCGCACGCGGTCCATGTCGGCGCGATCCATCGACTTCGGCAGCTGGTTGCGCGGCGACCACGGCACGTCCGACGCCGCCAGCACCGGCCAGTTGCCGTCCCGCAAAGGCGCGTCCATCTCCTCCCATCCGAGCTGAGTCGAGCCCTTGGGACCGGAGTGGCCGAGCTGGCAGCCGATCCTGGCGTCGGTCTCGGCGTGGACGAAATCCACGATGCGCTTCCAGGCCGCCTCGTGCAGGGGTGAATACATCCCGGTGCAGCCCGGCGTGATGCGCCCCTCCGGGCTGACGCAGGTCATCTCGGTGAAGACGAGGCCCGCGCCTCCTTTCGCCCGCTCGCCGTAGTGCACGAGGTGCCAGTCGGTCGGGCAACCGTCCACTGCCTTGTACTGGGCCATCGGCGAGACGACGACGCGGTTCTTCAGCGTCATATCGCGCAGCCGGAATGGCGCAAACATCGGCCGCCGGACGCCTTCGTTGTTGCCGCCGGCCCGCCGCTGGAACCAGGCCTCGGCGCCCTCGACCCAGGTCTTGTCGCGCAGCCGCAGGTTCTCGTGGCTGATGCGTTGCGAACGGGTCAGCAGCGAATAGGTGAACTGGACCGGATCGAGGTGCAGGTAGCGCTCGACGTTCTCGAACCATTCGAGCGAATTGCGCGCTGCCGATTGCAGGCGCAGCACCTCGGTGCGGCGCGCCGCCTCGTATTTTCGGAAGGCGGCCTCGATGCCCGGCTCCTCATGCAGGAAGCCGGCGAGCGCGATCGCGCTTTCCATCGCGAGCTTCGTCCCCGAGCCGATGGAGAAGTGCGCTGTCGCGGCCGCGTCACCCATCAGCACGACGTTCCGATGCGACCAGGTCTCGCACAGCACCCGCGGAAAATTGAGCCAGCCGGAGCCGCGCAAATGGCGCGCATTCGACATCAGCCTATGGCCGCCAAGATACCTGGCGAATATCCGCTCGCAGGTCGCAATCGATTCCTCCTTCGACATCGCGCCGAAGCCGAACTTCGCCCAAGTCGGCTCCGCGCACTCGACGATGAAGGTCGCAGTGTCCTGGTCGAACTGGTAGGCGTGCGCCCACACCCAGCCGTGCTCGGTCTCCTCGAAGATGAATGTGAAGGCATCGTTGAATTTCTGGTGCGTGCCGAGCCACACGAACTTGCACTTGCGCACGTCGAGGTTGGGGCGGAAGCGCTGCGCAAACTCGCTGCGGACCTTGGAATTCAAGCCGTCCGACGCCACCACCAGGTCGTGGGTGCTTGCAAATTCCGCAGCGCTTTCGATCTCGGTCTCGAAGCGCAGCGTCACGCCCAACGCCAGCGCCCGCTGCTGCAGCAGGTTCAACAACCGCTTGCGCCCGATGCCGCAGAACCCGTGGCCGGACGAGACGATGCGCTCGCCGCGATAGTTGACCGCGATGTCGTCCCAATAGGCGAAATGCTTGCGGATCGCGGCTGCGCTCACGGCATCGTTGGCCGCGAGATTGTCGAGCGTCTCATCGGACAGCACCACCCCCCAGCCGAAGGTGTCGTCGGGCCGGTTGCGCTCGAACACCGTGATGTCGTGCGCGGCGTCGCGCCGCTTCATGCTGATCGCGAAGTAGAGGCCCGCCGGGCCGCCGCCGAGGCACGCAATCTTCATGCGGTGCCATCCTTCTCGCCACCAAGGCATGGGATCATGACACCCGGCAGGAGATATTTCAAGCTTGAAGATTTAAGTTTGAAATATTTTCGCCGCTGAACTCCTGCGTCATTTTGCGCCGCGGGGCGTATTGAACGATCAAATCCAAACTCTTGGACCTTATCCGGAGGAGGTTGCGCTCCTAGCGCGGCCGTCTCGAAGGATGGCCACGGGAACGGCCTCGCCGGTGGCCGTCCTTCGAGACGCGCGCATCCTTCGACAAGCTCAGGAGCGCGCTCCTCAGGACGAGGCTGACGGATGATGTCGATAGGAAACGCCGCACTGGACATTGAAAGGCGGGCACTGCGTGGTCATTCTTAGGTTAACGCGCCATTTTGCCGAAACGAACGCGGCGGTATTTTTGCAATGAAATCAGCATGCCGGCTCCCATGACTCGCGCGCCGATCTACTATGGCGACTATCTGCAGCTTGACCGGCTGCTGTCGCTGCAGGCGCCCGAGAGCGCGCGGCACGGGGCGCCCGTGCACGACGAGATGCTGTTCGTGATCGTCCACCAAGCCTACGAGCTGTGGTTCAAGCAGGTGCTGCACGAGTTTGACCGCATCGAGGGCGACTTTTCGGCGAACCCGGTCGATGACGAGGCGATGGCTCGCATCGTGCACGCGCTGGCGCGCGTCCACGAGATCTTCAAGCTGCTGGTGGCCCAGCTCGACATGCTGGAAACGATGACGCCGGCGGACTTCCTGGATTTCCGCGACTATCTCTTCCCCGCCTCCGGCTTCCAGTCCGTGCAGTTCCGGCTGATCGAAACGCGGCTCGGACTGCCGGAGAGCGTGCGCATCCGGTTCGATGGCGAGGCCGTCGAGAAGCGTCTGTCCGAGGCCGACCGGCAGAAGCTCGCGGCGGCGCGCACGCGCCCGACCCTGCTGGCATTGCTGGATGCCTGGCTTGCCCGCACGCCTTTCCTCGACTGGGGTGGGGAGTCATTCCGGTGGGCCTATCGCGCCGCGGTCGTGAAGCACCTCTCGGCGGATGTGGAGACCGTGAAGGCTGACGCCGCGATCCCGGCGGAGCGGCGGGAGCGGGAGACCAGCGGGCTCGGCAAAGCGCTGGAGGCGTTCGCCGCGATCTTCGAGCCGGACGCGCGCCGGGACGGCTGGCGGCTTTCGCCGAAAGCCCTTCAGGCGGCTCTCTTCATCACCGTCTACCGCGAAATGCCGGCGGTGCAGCAACCGTTCCGCCTGCTCTCGCTGCTGATGGATATCGACGAGACCCTCACATTCTGGCGCTACCGTCATGCCCTGATGGTCGAGCGGATGATCGGACGCAAGATCGGAACCGGCGGCTCGTCTGGGCATGCGTATCTTCGGAGCACGGCCGAGCAGCATCGCATCTTCGGCGATCTGTTCCAGCTTTCGACCTTCCTGATCCCGCGTTCCGCGCTGCCGGAACTACCGGCCGACGTGAAGCGGCGCCTGGGATTCGTGTACGCGCGCGAGTAAACGCCGGCGGTTGCCGGCGGGTGCGAAACAGCAGGCCGTAGCGCATGACAATCCTCGATCTCCGCGCCGACTTCTCCCGCTTCCGCGGCGCGGCCCCGAAGCGCATCAATCTCGCGGCGCACAGCCACCACGAGTGGCCGGACGCGACTTTCGAGGCGCAAATGCGCTGCTGGGATGATGCCGCGCGATTAGCCGGCGACAAGTGGCGCCTCGTGTTCGACGAATTGCTGCCCGCCGTCCAGAAGGGGATCGCCGCGATCCTCAACCTGCCCGATCCATCGACGATCGCCATCGCGCCGAACACCCACGAATTCCTGCGCCGTCTCCTGTCCTGCTTTCCAACGGACCGCGCCATTCGCATTCTCACCTCCGATGCCGAATTTCATACCTTCCGCCGGCAGGTGGCGCGCCTCGAGGAAGACGGCCTCGTGGCGTGCACTTACATGCCGGCCGAGCCGCCGGAGACCTTTCCGGAGCGCTTCGCCGACGCAGCCGCAACGGGCGCCTACGATCTCGTGTTCGTATCCCAGGTCTTCTTCACGACCGGCGGCACCTGCGGAGAGTTGGACGCGCTCGTCGCCGCCGTGCCCGACCCCGAGACCTTCATCGTCATCGATGGCTATCACGGCTTCATGGCGCGCCCGACCGACCTTTCCAAGGTGGCCGAGCGCGTCTTCTACCTGGGCGGCGGATACAAGTACGCCATGGCTGGCGAGGGCGTGTGCTTCCTGCATTGCCCTCCAGGCTATGGTCCGCGACCGCGCGACACCGGATGGTTCGCGGAATTCGGCGCCCTTGCCGCCGCGCCGGGCAAGTCCGTTGCCTACCCGGCGAGCGGAGCGCGCTTCCTCGGGGCGACGTTCGACCCCGTGGGCATGTACCGCATGCGTGCCGTGTTGGACTGGATGACCGCCCGCGGCATCACCATCGCGCAGGTGCACGCACACGCCACAGCGCTGATGGCGCATTTTCTGCAGCGCCTGACAACGCTGAACTTGAAGGGACTGACGCGACGCGACCTCATCACGCCGTTCCACGATGGTGCGGCCCACGGCAACTTCCTGTGCTTCCGCACGCCCCACGCGGCGGCGATGGAACGCGCGCTCGCAGCCGCCGACATCCATGCCGACCATCGCGGCGACCGCATGCGCTTTGGCTTCGGCCTCGCCACCACGATCGAGGAGGTCGACGCAGCGCTCGCGCGCATGGCGCAGGTCTTGCCCGGCGTATGAGCTTTGAGTCCATTGCCGGCCAATTCCTTCGGCCGTTTGCATCCCGCATGCATGGAAGCTATCGAGTCAGCTCGGCCGAAAACGGGGGCACCCGGCGCTCCGGTGCGACCAGCGAGGCCGCACCGGCTTATTTGGGCGCTACAGGCTGAACACGAACAGCATGGAGGCGCTCGAGCTGTGCTTGAGTTCCGGCGAGAACGTCATGACGTTCAAGGATTGCTTCGACCCTGCCAGCACGGCGATATATTGCTTTCCGTTGATCGCGAAGCTGATCGGCGGCGCATTGATGCCTGTGCCGATGTTGAAGCTCCACACCTCCTGCAAGGTCTTGGCGTCATGGGCCGAGAAGGTGCCGTCCGGGTGCCCGATGAACACGAGGTTGCCGGCGGTCGCGAGCACGCCCGAGTAGTTCGGGTAGGTGAGCTTGAGATCCGCCTTGATCTCGCCGGTGACGGGATCGACGGCCTTGAGGCCGCCGTAAAGGCGAATCCGGAGATTCTGGTCGGCGCCGCCGTGGAAGCGCTCGCGCGGCTTGACGGTGCCGCCCTGGTCGACAAAGTCCTTCTGTTCGATGGTTTCGAGGTAGTTGCAGCCCTCTCTGGATGCAATGTAGATCAAGCCGAGTTCCGGATTGTAGGCCGAGGGCTCCCAATTCTTGCCGCCGACGTGAGCCGGGCACAGCATCCCCCCCTTGGGCTTGGCGCGGGTGCCGTGGGTGTCCGCATTGTAGAGCTGGATATCGGAATTGGGATCGTAGTTGAGCGGCCTGCCGGTCTTGGGGTCGAGGCCGGGCGTCCAGTTCATCTCGTAGGTGTATTGCTTGCCGGAGATGAACGAACCATTGATGCGGTCGAGCGTGTAGAAATAGCCGTTGCGCGCCGCATGGACGACGAGCTTGCGGTCTTCGCCGTTGATCTTCGCATTGATGATCGGGTGCTCGGAGATTTCGTCGAAGTCGTAAGGATCGTTCGGGGTGTACTGGAAACCCCACTTGATCTTGCCGTCGGCCGCGCCGAGCGCCAGCACGCTCGCCGCCCACTTGTTGTCGCCGGGGCGATATTCCGTATCCCAGTCCGGACCTGCATTGCCGGTGCCCTGATAGAACGTGTCCGTTTCGGGATCGTAGGTGGCGGTCTCCCATACCGAGCCGCCGCCGTGCTTCCAGCGGTCCTTGCCATCCTTCCACGTCTCGTTGCCGGGTTCGCCGGTGCCAGGAATCGTATAGGTGCGCCACGCCATCTTTCCGGTGTTCAGGTCAGTCGCCTCGATATAGCCGCGGATGCCGAATTCGCCGCCGGACGCGCCAACGATGGCGAGATCGCGCACGATCAGCGGCGCAATGGTGAGCGTCTCGCCGATCGCGGGGTCCGCGACCTTGCGCTCCCACGCCACTTCACCGGTCGCCTTGTTGATCGCAAACATGCGGCCGTCGAGGGCAATCGAGATGACCTTGTCCTTCCATAGGGCAACGCCACGGTTGTCGACACCGCAGCACGCGACATCGCCAGCCCAGGCGCGGTCGGTGCCCGGGTCCATCTTCCACTTGATGACGCCCTTTCGGCCGGCGGTCAGATCGATCGCGTAGACGGAGCCCCAGCCGTCCGGCACGTACATGATGCCGTCCTCGACCAACGGCGTCGCTTCAAGCTGACCGTGGGCGTAGCGCCCGCCGGGCTGGAGGCCACCGAGGGCGACTGTGTAGGCGAGCTTCAGGTTGCTCACCGTGTCGGTATTGATGTCCTTCAGCAGCGAGAAGCGATGGCCCTGGTAATTGCCGTGGTGGAGAATCCAGTTCTGCGGCTCGCGCTGCGGGTTGAGCAGGCGCTCATTCGTCACGTCGGCGGCGTGTGCCGAGGTGAATGCCTTTGCGATGAGGAAAGAACTGACCAATGCTCCTGCGAAAGTCTTCGTCTTCATCACAATTCCCCTCTCGTTTATTTTATCGCACAGACGCCGGCGCCCGAAGTTCGCGCGTCATCCCACCGAAACGCCGACGCGATCACGACGACGCGTGCAAAACGCCGGCATGGCCGCAACGACAGTACCGCACGTCAACCAGGACACCTGCTTTTACCGTGTCTTCGCTGCCGCGAATGGTCCTATCTCCGGTTTACCCCGCGTATCCGCAAACTCGCCAAGCTTGATCTTTGCGCCGCGGACGATGGCCGCCATCTCGTTGCCAGCCTGCAAGCAGGAGAAGTCCGGGCGGTCGTTCCACGCCCACGGGCCGCACAGCTGCCGTTACCGCCGGCACCGGGGCGAGCGCAATGAGCGAAGCGCATTGCGCCGCCTGGCAGGCTTGATCGGCGTGCTGACCGGTTCGCCTCTAAAGGTATTGTGCCATCCCGCGGATGCACACCGCACGGGGGATGCCAAGCCGATACTATCGACTTGCGCTGGATTGTCCTGGCCAAGTCATATCGATTGGCAGCGCCGGGTTGGACGTGATCTTAAGGTTCGCGCAGTGGTGGTAGCTGTAATCTCCATCCCGATTGAGAGCGTGTTCGCCCATCCAAAAGATGATCTGCAGCGTGCATTTCTCGCAGTTGATGTTGGGGAGGCGAATGTCGGTCTCGTGAAATGAGCCCGGGGCTGGACGTTCGGTGTGGACGAACAGCCCGTCCGCCAGCACCGGTGGCCTCGGGTTCGGATCTATCTTCGCAGAGACCGAAAGGGGACCACGTGGGCTCGCGCGCGTGGTGGTTTCCGGGTCGGGGGGCAGTTCGGAGAGAGAGTTCACTGCCAAGGCTGCTCGATAATGGCCCGGGTGGAAGACCGTTTCGGTGATCTTGATGTGGAGCATGTCGCCACCGCGCGCTTCGGTAATGGCGTTGCTGGGGGTTCCCCGATCCTCCGATGTACCGCCGCACGGAACGGCCTTCTGCGGATCGCCGCGGTTGTTCTGGACCAACGTACTCGCTGGTTCCAGCAGCAAAAAATGTGAAGAGGCCGCAAACGGCGCCAGCAGAACAACTGCGCCAACAGCGAAAGGTGCGTAATGTCTCATTTTGAAAGCCCTCCAAAGTCTGCCTTCGGGTGCTCGACGCTGGCGACTATACCATCCAATCGGATGAAGTGGTTCATGAGGCATCGATCAGGCCGAAGAATTTCCGGTCCGTCTGCGCCGAAGGGCGATCCTACCCGGGTAGGCAGCGGTCGTTGCCCAGGTGCGCAAGCCTCTGCTGCATCGCTGCGGCGCCCTCGGATTTAAGGGGCCCGCGGTGAAATCGTAGTCGTTGGGCACGGTTTTAGTAGTGCCAGGCTGAGGCCCTCGGGCAGCTCTGTCTTGTTATTGCCGCACGCGTCATTCAACTGCGCCTGGATCAGGTTTTTGGCGCCGGTCAGGTCGGTGCCGATCAGGTAGGCGACGCTCAAGTTGGCGCTGCGCAGGTTGGCGCTGCGCAAGTTGGCGCCGGTCAGGTCGGCACCGCGCAGGTTGGCGCCGCTCAGATTGGCGCCGCTCAGGTTGGCGCTGCTCAGGTAGGCGCCGTTCAGGTCGGCGAGGCCCAGGTTGGCGCCGCTCAGGTCGGCGCCGGTCAGGTCGACGCGGCTCAGCTTGGCGCTGGTCAGGTTGGCGCCGCTCAGGTTGACACCGAGCAGGTTGGCGCCGCTCAGGTTGGCGCCGGTCATGTAGGCGCTGTTCAGGTTGGCGCTGTCCAGGTCGGCGCCGCTCAGGTTGGCGCCGCTCAGGTTGGCGCCTGGTATGTTTGCTTCAGCTAAGTCTGGCAGTTCCTCTCCTTTGCGCCTTCCAATAACCGTAAGCGCCGCCTGGATGTCGATAGCGGGCTTTCTGGAGACGGTTTTTCCAATCGTGTACTCGCGCACGAACGCGCACAGCATCTCCAGTACTGGCCCACGATACTGGTCGGGCCGTTCGGACACATTCATCACGCCGTCCAGCGCATAGATGCCGCCAAGCCGCATCGCCATCTTGTCGCTGGCGAGTTGCTCGAGGCCTTTCGACACCTGATTGCTGATTAGCAGGTCGCGCGCCGCTTGCTGCTGTTGTTGTTTGGCTGCTTGTTGCTGTTGCGTGATTTGGGATTGCGCTGTTTGCTGCTGCTGAGAGAATTGTAGAAAAGCAAGCCAAGCACCAAACAGCACTGCAGCGCCGCCGAGGAGCTGGCCGACGGTCTTTCGGAACTTGTCTTCGATATCGGCGCGCGCCTGCGGGTCTCTGATTTCCAGCGCCAAGCGATTTACCTGCCACCTCGGCCACCACCACCAAAACGCCAGCGCGGCGATGACGCTTACGACGACCGCGATCGGTAGCGAAATATGCTCTGGGATAGTCATTCCTCGGGTGCCTTGATTTTGTGTCCGCGGGCAATCAATGATGCTCTTCCATGCCTAAGCTGACAATCCTTGCGCAACTGCGAGGACGGCGACCGTCAGGCGACGAAGGGGCGGGCCTATCCACTCTCGCCCCTCTATGGTTTTCTTGATTTCTGCGCCGCCGGTGATTGGTAACTGCTGTCGCGCGCTCCACGTAATGCTGCATCGCGTAAGTCAGGTCCTGGCCTTCAACGTCGGCTCGTGATGCCGTCGCAATCTTTCCGGAGTTGGCGGTGGACCGGGGACGTACCGGAAGTCGCGAAATGGCACTCGTGACCCGAACCGGTCCTACACTTGGCCGCAGACTCGACCGCAGGGAGCAAGGGCCAAGCGCTCGCCGGGCAGGGTTCCACTGGACGAAGACCGACGCGCCAAAATTTCAGCCTCCCCGTAACCCGCGGATTGCGGCATAATCCGCCGATCCAGCTTAGGAGTCTGTCATGCGCCTGAACACAATCGTGCTCACCGCCGCCATTTCCGTCGCATCCACCATTCCCGCCTTTGCACATCACGGCTGGGGCGGAAACGTCGATGAAGTCACCGCCCTGACCGGCACGGTCACCGAGGGGGTCAAGCTCGCCGGCCCGCACGGCACCATGAAGATCAAGACCTCCGACGGCACGGTTTGGGACATCACGCTGGCGCCCCCGTTCCGCACCTCTTCGGCCGGCCTGAAGCAGGACACCATTCCGGTCGGTGCGATGGTGACGGTGCATGGTCAGCGCAATCGCGACCCAAACCGCCATGAAATGAAGACCATTCAAGTCGAATATGCCGGTAAGCAGTACAATGTGTATCCGGAATTCGCACATAAGATTCGGTGACCTTCGTGCAGCTCATGGCGTGGCTTGAGGGCTCCGCCCTCGGCCACGTCATGCGGGACAACGGCGTCTGGTTCTACGGGCTCATCAATCTCACGCATATCCTTGGCGTGGCGACGCTGTTCGGGTCGGTGGTCATTCTCGACCTGCGCCTGTTGGGGTTCTGGCCAGATGCGCCGCTGGCGGCGATTTCGTGCCCTACCACGCGTATGGCGGCGGTGGGATTCGGCATCGCCGCCGTCAGTGGCGCGGGTCTGCTCGCAACCAAGGCGACGGAATACGTTGGCAATCCGTTTCTCTACATCAAAATTCCGGTCATTGGATTGGCCCTGCTCAACGTGTTCCTCGTTCACCGTTCATCCGCCTGGCGCGCACACAAGAACCGCGACCTGACGTATACGGAACGCCGACGCCTCGCCGCCATGGGCGCCACCTCGTTGTTCTTCTGGCTAACCTCAATCGGCGCCGGCCGTATGATCGGTTACTGGTGAGTTCTGCCGCAACCCGGATTTGCCCATCGGGGATCGCTCTCCGCCGCGAAGGCGCTCGGCCTGACGTGCCGCCAACACTGCTTGTGGCCGGCATCGCATGCGCTGACTGATCGTCTTTTCAGACCGCAACAGGCTCATGGCAATGCCGCTACCACCATAACTTCAACGAGTATCCCGGGTCGCCAAAATTCGGTCGTGAGGCAAGCCCGCGCCGGCGGGTTTGCCGGATCGACCCATTCGTTCCAAACAGCGTTGTGATCTTCGAACAGTCGCATGTCGGCGATCCAGACCTGGGCGCTTAGCAGGTGTGATTTGTCGGTGCCCGCGAGGTTGAGGAGTTCATCGACACGTCGCAGCACTTGAGCTGTCTGCGTTTTGATATCGCCGACGATCGGGTTGGGGGTAATGCCGGCGAAATAGGCGACGTTGCCGTGAACGACTGCCTGGCTGATGATCGGCTGACCGCGGTTCTCGTCTGTGATCTGTCTGATTTCGTGGCGTATGATTGACATGATATATTTCCTGCTGTGGACTGTGTCGCTTTTTTGCCAGCCTTACTCGAACGGAAGCATGACGATCGAGCCCGTTGCCTTGCGTCCGCCGATGAACTTGTGCGCTGCTGCGGCCTCGCGAAGCGAAAAGGTTTTGACAACGCTGCTGGCTACCACCCCTTGTGCTACAGCCTCGAACAGGGATTTTGCTGCGACGTCGATTTCGCGCCGGTTCGACAAATAATGCGAAAGCGCAGGACGGGTGATAATGAGAGACCCGCGAACGCCCAGATCTTTGATCAGGTCGATCGGATCGGGAACGCCTGAGGCCTGGCCGTAAGCTGCGCACATACCCACCGGCCTCAGGCAGTCGAGTGACCGTTGCAGGGTGTCTTTACCGATCGACTCGTAGACAACGTCTACGCCTTTTCCGTCCGTAATCTTGCGAGTGACAGAAACGAAGTCTTCGGTCGAGTAATTGATAACGTGATGGCAACCGAGATTTCGGGCGATCTCGGCTTTCGCGTCGGTACTAACGGTACCGATCACAGTGGCTCCTAGATGCCGCGCCCAAGGACAAAGGATGTGCCCCATGCCGCCGGCAGCCGCATGGATCAGAACGATATCTCCCGGCCGCACCTGATGCGTTCGATGCAGGAGATATTGCGCGGTCATCCCCTTCAGGACTAGTCCTGCCAACTGAACGTCATCCAGTGGCAAGTCCTTTGGAACCTTGATCAACTTGTCAGCCGGGTAAAGGCGCTCCTGACAATAGGCGCCGAGTGGGGGAACGCAGGTGCAAACTCGTTCGCCGACGGAAAATCCGGTGACGCCAGGACCCAACTCTTCGATCTCGCCAACCGCCTCGAAACCGACGACAATTGGCGGATCGCCGACGATCATCGGATGCGGGATACCTGCTCGATGGTACGTATCAGCGAAATTCAAGCCGATGGCTTTGCTGCGAAGACGGACCTGGCCACGGTCGGGAGCCCCGACCTTGATCTCCTCCCATACGAAGTTGTCGGGTCCGCCTTTCTCGTGAATTACTGCCGCCATTCCCATGATGGCTTCCTCCTGTTGCAGCGGATACTTGCTGCAAGGACCGCAATTGTCTCGCGCCAACAGTTCGGCCCGTGCCGAACTGTTTTCCATTGATGTGCTTCCGTATCAGCGATACCGTGAAGGATGGTCGCGGCGGCAAATCTGGTGGAAGTAGCCGCGCTCGTGGGTGACACTGCGCGAGCGACGATGCTTAACGCCCTAATGGGCGGCCAGTCGCTGACGGCAACTGAGCTTGCTTACTGCGCCAATATCTCTCGTGCGACGGCGAGCGGGCACCTGAGCAAGCTGGTTGCCGCGCGGCTTTTGACTGTCACTCGCGAGCGCCGCTTCAGTTATTATCGGATCGCGTCGCCGCTGGTCGCGACGATGTTGGAAAGCCTCAAGGTCGTCGCCGCCGTAGAGCTGCCACCGCGCCATCGGCCACGGTCGGCAAACGACGATGCTCTCCGTTTTGCCCGAAGTTGCTACGATCATCTTGCTGGCCAGGTAGGAGTCGCTGTTACCGACGCGCTTGTAGCTATGGGGCACATCGTGCTCACCGATGAAGGCGGAGAGGTCACGTCTTCGGGCGAGCGTTTCCTGTCCGCGTTCGGCGTTGATCTGACGCCGCGGACTCGACGGATTTTCTGCCAGCCTTGTCTCGACTGGAGCGAGCGTCGTTATCACCTCAAGGGACTCGTCGGAGCTCGGATTTGGGATCGTCTGTTGGAACTCGGATGGTTCAAATCCGTGTCAGGCAGCCGTGCACTCCAACTAACCTCGGCTGGGAGGGCGGGCTTGTCCGAAATCTTCGAGATCGAGATCAACGACGAGGGTGTGCCGACCGCTCGACCATCCAATCCGCGACGGCTGACAGCTTAAGCTGAGCGGGGCGGATGTTCTGGTGCACGAAGCGATGGATTTCCCTGCCATCGAGGTATTCATACGGCAACAGCTTGCTGGTGCTGGTCCCGGAGCCGGAACGCTGGATACGGCCATGGCTCACATGCACGCGGACCATACCTCCGCAGAGGATGCGGGACGGATTGCGCAAGAGGCTGGTGTGAAAACGCTCGTACTTTCGCATATCGGTCCACCGACCGTCAGCGACGCGTCGTGGCAGGCTGCTGCGGGAAGATCTAATTTTCGAGACGAAGTGGCTGTTGCTGGCCATGGCTGCCGTCGCCAATATCAGCCGGCCACGGCAGCTATCCGGGATAAGCTGCCCGCGGCGCCGACATTCATGCCGACTACCGCAGCGACCGGATGCGCTTCGGCTTCCGCCTCGCAACCACGATCGAGGACGTGGACGCAGAGCTCGCGCGCGTGGCGCAGGTCTTGCCCACCGTGTGAGCTTTGAGTCCGTTGCTGGCCAGTTGGGGGGATCGGATGCAATCTGATCGGACGAAGCGATGCAAAGTTCGTTGCAGCGCTCGGCGGCGCGGCGACCGGGTGGCCGCTTACTGCGCTGCCGATCATCGATGACGCGGTGTTCTGAATGTGGCGGTGGTTCCTCAGCTTCGGCGTGCTTTTGGCGGCGATTGTCGCAGGCGTGGCTGCCTCGTGGAAGGAGCAATGGATCGAGGAAAGCATCTACTGGCTGACCGAGGTGCGCGGTTATGTGATCACGGAGGCCCGAGAGCGCGCGCTCAAGCCAAAGGACACGTTCAAGGAATGCAGGAGCTGTCCCGAGATGGTCGTCGTGCCGGCGGGCGAGTTCATGATGGGCTGGCCGGAGACTGAAAAGGGCTACAGCGACAACGAAGGCCCGCAACACAAGGTCGTGATCTCCAGGCCCTTAGCGATCGCCCGGTTCGAGTTGACGTTCGCCGAGTGGGACGCCTGCGCTGCGCATGCCGGTTGCGCCCGCGACATCCCGGCGTCAGGCTCCAGGCGCCCTCTGCTGCCGGTGATCAATGTCACTTGGGATGACGCCCAGAGTTATGTGGCGTGGCTGTCCAAGATAACAGGCAAGGCCTATCGGCTGCTCTCCGAGGCCGAATGGGAATATGCAGCACGGGCCGGAAGCACGACGCGCTATTCCTTCGGGGATGAGGAAGCGGAACTGGACCAATATTCCTGGTACAGCGGGAATTCCAGCTACCGAGCACATCCGGTTGGCCAGAAGACGCCCAATGCTTTCGGCGTTTTCGATATGCACGGCAATGTCTGGGAGTGGGTCGAGGACTGCTATCACGACGACTACGAGGGAGCGCCGGTGGATGGTGCAGCTTGGACGACCGGCGATTGCGACGCCCGTGTCGTCCGCGGCGGTTCCTGGGGCAGCGATCCACAGCACCTTCGCGCCGCCACACGCCTCAGGAACACCCCCGCCAATCGGTTCAACTATCTCGGCTTCCGTGTCGGCCGGACGCTGTCAGATACAATTGAGGAGAAACGGAAATGAAGGTCGTAACGGCGTATTATTCGAACGGCGGGCAGGTATGGAGGCAGTTTCTGGAAAGTGAGTATGAGGAGGCCGACAGACAGTTTAAGGCGCTTTCTTCGGCGTGGCAGGAGTACCACAACGGAATGCGAACGGATAAGTTTTTCCAGACCCACGACGGTGAAGCGATTTTCCGCTTGGACGATATTTGCGCAATACAGTTACAGCATCCTACCGACGAGGCGTTTGAAATCGCGAAACGTGTTTGCATGGAAAGGTTCGAACAGCGGGTCAACGAGGCCGTCAAAGAGGCGACAGGCAAGGTTGGGTTCAAATAGGAGTAAGAACTCTGATGGCACATTCAACCCGAATGCGCATAAAACCGCGCTCGTTAACGTGAACGCTCTGCTTCGTGGATGTCTCTTGCTGGCCCAAGGTTGCCGTCAAAGATATCACCTCGGCGCAGCAGCCATCAGGGAATAAGCTGCCGTCCGCGCCTATGGGGCACCACGGGCGAATCGGACCCATCAAGAGACATTCGGCGACGTCAGCCTGATTGCTGCGTCCGCGCCGCTCACGAGTCTCGCGCGAGGTGAAGGCGTGATGATTATTATTGCTACCTACAAAACCATGCTGCCCGACACAAACGAAAAGCATATCACCGACTCACAATTTCTGAGCGTCAGCATTGAAGGCGGACCAACATTTCATAAAGCACACCAGAACTGGAGCCGATTTCCACGCCTGATCCCTACTCCGCCGTACGATATGAATCGTATTGAGGAGTTCCTTTGGGTCGATCCTACCAGATGACTTGTACAGGGCGGCTGCACCGCGCCAGGCAAGACCGTCGCCTACCCCGGCGAGCGTACTTCCTCGGAGCGACCTTCGACCCCGTGCGCATGTACCGTATGCGCGCCGTATTTGCCCGGATGGCCGCACGCGGCATCACCATCACGCATGTGCACGCGCACGCCACCGCCCTGATGGCGCATTTTCTGCAGCATCTCGCGACGCTGAGCCTGAAAGGACTGACGCGACGCGACCTCATCTCGCCGTTCGGCGATGGTGCAGCCCACGGCAACTTCCTCTGCTTCCGCACGTCTCATGCCGACCACCGCGGCGACCGAATGCGCTTCGGCTTCGGCCCGCGACCACGAGGACGTCGACGCAGCGCTCGCGTGCATGGCGCAGGTCTTGCCCGCCCTCTTGAGCTTTGAGTCGGTTTCTGGCCGGCGGTGGTTGGGCGGAGTTCCCTCGTGCGCCAAGCCAGCCGGCCGGGAACTGCTCGCGATGTGAACGGTTGTCGACTTCGAGCTGTCGCTTCTGTCGGGAATCAAACCAGCGGCGCCGCCCGGGGGCAGGAATGAAGTCATCAGTCGCGCGTGAAACGGCAGTCCAAGAGGGTCACCGGACTGTGCTCGTGGCCGAAGACGACGTTCTTGTTCGGCTCATGATTGCCGACGCATTGCGCGACCAAGGGTTGACCGTCATCGAGGCCGCAAACGCCGACGAGGCGCTTTCCGTTCTGCAGAGCTCAGCGGCGGTATCGCTCCTGCTGACGGACATCCAGATGCCCGGCAATATGGACGGACTGGTGCTCGCCGCCTTCGTTCACGAAACGTTGCCAGCAACCAAGGTGATTCTTACGTCTGGCGTGCATCCGAAAGATTCTCTGCCGGCGGCTGCTCATGCATTTTTCTTGAAGCCATATGACGTGACCGCACTGGTCGGTCAGGTCAAAGAGCTGCTTACGGATTGCGAGAGTGACGGCAAGCGAAGATAAACGACTCCAGGAAATGGAGACTGTTCTTGTGGTTGAAGCCGACGTCCTTGTTCGGCTCTCCATCTCCCAATACCTGCGCGACTGCGGCTACAGAGTCATCGAAGCCGCGAGCACGGACGAAGCAATCCTGGTTTTACAAGATGGAGTGCGGGTGGACATTGTTCTGACTGACGTGCAGATGCCCGGAGCGATGGACGGTTTCGGACTTTCGCAGTGGGTTCGGAGCAATCGACCAGGCATCGAGGTGATTCTTGCCGGGAGCGTGAACCGGGCCGTCAGCGCGGCCGCCGATTTGTGCGAGGAAAATAACGGGGTCCTCGCAAAGCCATACGATCCTCAAGTCGTTCTCGATCGCATTCGCCGCCTGTTGGCATCACGCGCTGACCGCAGACGTGACTAGACATCGGTGCCGGGACCTCCGCGGGGCGCTGTCGGATCACTGAGGTCTTGGATTCGTCGCCCGTGAGGGTGGACAATTCAAGAACCCCGCAAGCGGTTTCCGGGAACGCATCTACCTCTGGCGCGATTGATGCCGGGAGGGTATAGCTTCAGTCGACATCATGAATAGCGCTTGTCCAATCGGAGACCCGGCATCCAAGCGCCTCACCATACTCGTGGTCGAGGACCAGATACTCGCCCGAATGGCGCTCGCCGATGAGCTTCGCCGGCATGGGTTCAACGTTGCCGAGGCGAAGAATGCAGACGAAGCGCTGTCGATCTTTCACAGCGGGTTCGCGGTCCAGCTTGCAATCATTGATCTGGATACACCCAGATTCCAGGAGAGTGTCCACTTGGCCGCGACCATCCGTGCCGAATATCCAGCCGTGAAGCTTCTTGCGGCATCTGGCCAAGGCTCACAGGACGTTCTTCGAGAACAAGGCTCACAGGACGATCTTCGAGAAACTGTCGACGCGTTCTTCAGCAAGCCCTATGACCTTGAGCAACTGATTGCCATGATAGAATCACTGCTGGAGCAATAACGCATTGCTTGTCTCCATTTCGGTTGCGGTGTCGTGAATACGAAAACCAATCCCTCAGTTGCGCGAACGGTCCTCCTGGTCGAGGACGAAGTATTGGTGCGAATGAGTATTTCGCGGCAGCTTCGCGATTGCGGCTACGCCGTCATCGAAGCTGCCAATGCCGACGAAGCTTTGGTTGTTCTCCAGCATGGCGAGATCAAGGTGGACATTGTGCTGACGGACATTGAAATGCCCGGGTCCATGGACGGTTTTGCGCTGTCCACTTGGGTACGCAAGAATCATCCAGGGATCGAGGTGATCTTGGCTGGCACTCTCTCGCGCGCGGTTGACGCGGCGATTAGGCTCTGTCAATCCGGCCCGTTCCCTGGAGCGTATGAACGTCAAAGCCTACTTGGCCTCATCAAGCAGCTGATGGCGACACGGGCCGCCAGGAGGATGATTGCAGGGTGGCGCGGCCTGACCAACAAGATGTTCAAATCGGGGCGGTCACGCTGATACCCAAAGCCAGGTGTCGACGACGTCGACGCTACGTCCTGGACGAGCTGCCGTCAGCGCCGATACGGCGCCAGGGACGAATCGGACCCATTGAGAGACATTCCGCGATGTCGGCCTGATTGCTGCGTCCGTGTCGCTCACGAGGGGAAATGTTCGGCGTGCCAGTCCGCTTCGAGATCGGGGTTGATCTTGCCGTCGATCACGAACACGCCGGGCGCCCCTTCGGCGACCCAGGCTTTCAGCGCCTCGAGATC
>Ga0070734_10001516_pt1 | contig 33245 bp, 29 predicted proteins | sample Coa_R1_8_FD_66444 | JGI IMG/M metagenome (GOLD analysis project Ga0070734, IMG submission 66444) | Surface soil microbial communities from Centralia Pennsylvania, which are recovering from an underground coalmine fire - Coalmine... | ecosystem: Environmental > Terrestrial > Soil > Unclassified ...
CGAAGCTGCGCATCGTGGTGCTACGCGTCACCTATGGGCAACTGCCCGACGCCATCGCCAACGCCGCCTGCATCGCCCAGAACGGCTGGGGCAACCCCTACATGCTGGAGTTGCGGGAGATCGAGATCTACTGACGGGAGGTCAAACCGTGGCTCGCACTTTGAGCGAGCGGGAAACAAGCTCCAAGGCAAACGGTTCATCACCGTTTGCCCTGGCGTCTTTGTTGTGGATTAGGCGTGGAAGGGTCACCCGAGGGAAGAGCTGGTCAGGCGGGCGCGACCGGCTATATTGGCTTCTGTGCGCCGTATCTGCGCTTTGATCTGCTCCTCGCGCGCAATGGCGCGGAAGTGGGTGCTGAGGTGGCGCAAACGTCCGCCGGCCTGCATGGCCAGTTGGGGCAGGGGCGACCGTCCCGAATCGGCGAAGAGGGAGACTAACTCCAGGCGCAACTGATCCAGAGCCAGGGCTATGCGCACCGCATCCTGCTCGCCGCCGTTCTCTGCGGCTTTCAACTCGAGCACAAACTCCTGGAGCTTGGACTCGAAATCGGCGAGGTCGCGCTGCAACTGCTGCAGCTCCTGGGTCAACGGCTGGGTCAGCGTCTCTAAGGTCGCCTGGGGAAGGTTGGTATCTATCATGTCTAGACCCGTTTCTTCGGAGAACATCCCGAGGGGAATGAGGGCGTCGTCACCTCAATTGGGAATCAATACCTGGTATTGCTCGCTTGAGTCAATCCCGGCCCGAAAATTTAACATTCTCTTAATTAATGTGCGAAGCCGGGTATCGGCATCATTGGGTGCCGTGTTGTAAAAACCCTATGAGCGAGAGACCGCCAACCGTTGAAAGCAGTAGAGTGGGAGCCAAAAGCGCCAGACAGCGTATCGGAAAACGTCGGTATAGAAGCCGGGCAGAACTGGACGAACGGCGGGGGTCGTCTATCAAAAGTAACAGGTACATTTCGCACCAATATAATAGCATATTCCAGCCAAAAAGAGAAATGTGACACAAAAAATGCCGCTTGGAGCTTCGCAAGAGGGCGATTGCCCGGTATCGGAAGGCATACAGGGCGGCATTCCGGAAATATTTTCAGCCCGGTTGCACAAGGAGGGGAGGGAAACCGGTAAAAATACCGAAAACTAAGTTCGGAGGTATCACTCATGCCGAATGTTCATGCTTTTCACGTCGTTCCTGCCCTGCCCGACGCCCTGCAAGGCCTGCGCTCTCTGGCCTTCAATCTGCGCTGGGCCTGGGATCATGAAACTATTGAATTCTTTCGCCGTCTCGACCGCGAACTGTGGGAGACCAGCGGACATAACCCTATGCGTATGCTGGGCACGATTTCGCAGGAACGCCTGCGGGAGGCGGCTCAGGATGAGACGTTTCTGGCGCAACTCGATCGCGTGCTGCGCAGCCAGGAGAACTATCTCAAGGCGAGCAATACCTGGTATCTGCGGACGCATCCGGAAGCCATCGCCCAGGACACCCGGATCGCCTACTTCTCCATGGAGTTCGGCCTGACGGAGTGCCTGCCGATCTACTCCGGCGGCCTCGGCGTGCTCTCCGGCGACCACCTCAAATCGTCCAGCGATCTGGGGCTGCCGCTCGTCGGGATCGGCCTGCTGTATCAGCAGGGTTACTTCCGGCAATATCTCAACGCGGATGGCTGGCAGCAGGAGCGCTATCCCGAGAACGATTTCTATAACATGCCCATCCAGCCGATGCGGGACGGCAAGGGCGAGCCGCTGCGCGTCAGTGTGGACTTTCCGGGCCGCCAGGTCTGGATCCAGGTCTGGAAGGTGCAGGTGGGCCGCATTCCGCTCTACCTGCTCGACACCAATATTGCGCCCAACAACCCCGGCGATCAGAACATCACCGACCAGCTCTACGGCGGGGATGTGGAGATGCGCCTGCAGCAGGAGATCGTGCTGGGCATCGGCGGCATCCGCGCCCTCACCGCGATGGGGATCAAGCCGACCATCTGCCATATGAACGAGGGCCACTCCGCGTTTATGGCGCTGGAGCGCACGCGCATGCTCATGCAGGAGAAGGGGCTCAACTACTGGGAGGCGCGGGAGGCGACTGCCGCCGGGAACCTGTTCACCACGCACACTCCTGTGCCCGCCGGCTTCGATGTCTTCACTCCGGAGCTGTTGGGCCGCTACTTCGGCGGCTATATCGGGGCGCTGGGCATCTCCTTCGACGAATTCATGGGCCTGGGACGCGTCCATCGCGAGGACGCGGCGGAGAAGTTCAACATGGCGGTCATGGCTCTGCGCCATGCCCACCACTGCAACGGCGTCAGCAAGCTGCACGGCGCGGTGACGCGCCGCATGGTGCAGACCGGCTATCCCGGTTTCCCCGAGGACGAAATCCCGGTAGAGAGCGTGACCAACGGCATCCACACCCGCTCGTTTGTCTCGCAGGAGATGGCCGACATTCTGGACCGCTATATCGGCGGGCGCTGGTCGCAGGATGTCAGCGATTCCGGCGTCTGGGAGCGCGTGGACGATATTCCCGATGAGGATCTCTGGAGGATCAAGGAGCGCCGGCGGGAGCGCCTCGTCCTCTTTGCGCGGGAGCGCCTGCGCAAACAGTACGAACAGCGTGGCATGAGCGAGTACGAGATCCGGCAGACCCGCGATGTCCTCAGCCCGAACGCCCTCACCATCGGGTTCGCGCGCCGCTTCGCCACGTACAAACGGGCGACGCTGCTGCTCTCCGATCCCGACCGGCTGATCCGCCTGCTCAACGATGTGCAGCGTCCGGTCCAGATCGTCTTTGCGGGCAAGGCGCATCCTCGCGACGATGGCGGCAAGGCCCTCATCCAGCAGATCGTGCGCTTCGCCCGGCGTGAGGAGGTGCGGCATCGGCTCGTCTTCCTGGAGGACTACGACCTGTCCGTCGCCCGACAGTTGGTGCAGGGCGTGGATATCTGGCTCAATACGCCGCGCCGCCCCATGGAGGCCAGCGGTACCAGCGGCATGAAGGTGCTGGCCAACGGCGGCCTCAACGTCTCCGTTCCGGATGGCTGGTGGGCGGAGGGCTACAAAGCGAGTGTCGGCTGGTCTATCGGCAAAGGCGAGGAGTATGCCGATCCCGACTACCAGGACAAGGTGGAGGCGATGGCCCTCTACGACATTCTGGAGAAGGAGGTCGTCCCGCTCTTCTACGACCGCAGCGTGGAGAGCCTGCCGCGCGCCTGGATCGCCCGAATGAAGAACTCCATGCGCGAACTCTGCCCGGTCTTCAACACCAACCGTATGGTCTCCGAGTACGCCGAGACCTACTACTTCCCGGCGACAACCCGCTACCATAAGCTGAGCGCGGGGAACGCAGCCCACTCTCGCGATCTCGTCGCCTGGAAACAGAAGCTGCACAAAAACTGGGCCCAGGTGCGGATCGAGAACGTGCAGACGGCTGCGCCCGAGGGCGATGTGATGCCCGAGGCGGAAAACGGCTCGGCTGCCGAGACCTTCCGGGTCGGCATGTCCCTTAAGATCACAGCGGGCGTACGCCTGGGGGGACTGTCGCCGCAGGACGTGGTGGTGCAGGCCGTGCATGGCCTGCTGGATAGCAATCACCAGGTGGTCCACGGCACCCCGCTCGCGTTGACCTGGCAGGAAGAGAAGGACGGCTTACACCGGTACGCAGGGGAGATCCCCTGTGATTCCAGCGGTTTGCAGGGCTTCTCGCTGCGCGTCCTTCCCTATCATCCCGACGCCGCCCTGCCGCAGGAGCTGTCGCTGATTACCTGGGAGTGACTACCTAACCCCAGCCCCGGAAAGGGGCTGGGGTTAGGTGGTCGGCTTTTCGGCGCTTACCAGGGAGTAGTAGCCGCTGGAAGGGGTTATGGCGATGTTGATGAATCCCGCTGCCTCAAGCAGTTGTCGCAACTCTTCCGCTGTAAATTGCCGTCCCTCAGTTAGCGTGGTCAGCCCCAGGAAGTAGGCCATCGGTGTTAAGGGGCCGTCTTTGGTGTCGGAGAGCAGGATCTCATGGACATAGATGCGCCCGCCCGCCGGCAGGCGCTCGAAACTGTGACGCGCCAGTTGGTGGCAGCGCGCCTCATTCCAGTCGTGGAACACCTCACTGAAGAAGATCGCATCGTGTCCGGGAGGCCAGTCGGCGTTGAACATATCTGCGGCATGGGTGTGGATACGCTGCTGCAGGCCGTATCGAGCCACATACTGGTCCGTCAGGGTGCAAATGACCGGTAACTCCAGAACGGTGCACTCCATTTCCGGATACCGCTGCGCCAGTGCGATGCAGTAGCAGCCGGACCCTCCTCCCACATCCAGCATGCGCCGGACACCCTCGAAAGAGCCGCGTTGTGCCAGATACATGGCCGATACAAAGGAGTGGCTGTGCATCAGGCGGGTGATGCGCTCCGCAAGCTCCGGGCCAAGCTGGCCCGCCGCCCAGTCGCCTGTCATACGCTTACTCTCGGCTGCCGCATCTCGCACCAGAGCCTTACGGATAAATTGGTGGAGTTTGTCGGTGCGGCTGGGATGGAGGACGCCATCCCAATAGTAGGGGCTGTTGGGAAGCAAGAAGTTTCGCGCCGGTTCCGTAAGGTGAAACTGCCGCTCGTACGGAACCAGGAAGCCCAGGGAGGTCAGGAGGCCCAGGAGAGCAATCGTAGGATGGAGATGCAGCGAAAGGGCTTCCGCAACGGCCTTCGCTGGCCGAGGCTCCTGTTCCAGCAGCGAGAATACGCCCAATTCATCCGCCACCGTCACGGCAGGAAAGTAGTAGACCGATTCCCAGAGATCGTACATGCTACGGTCATCGCAGGTTGGCGGTTGAAGCAGGGACAATCGGCTAAGTGCGATATTCTCAGGGTTTGTCATCCTCTACGCTCCTCCAGGGGGTTGGTCGGAGTGAATGAGTTCACTCACGACAAAAGAGGGCGGTTACTTCCCCCGGCGTGTGGCACAGGACCTCGGCGCCCGCTTCCTGCAGTTCTGTGCAGTCTCCATAGCCATACGTGACGCCGGCAGCATAGAGGCCGTGTTGCCGGGCTCCGAGCATATCGTGTTTCCGGTCGCCGATCATGGCCGCCTCCGATGGAGTGAATTGCTCCCTTGCGAGCAGATACGCAATCACTTCGGCTTTGTGGGAGCGCGTGCCGTCCAGTTCACTGCCATAGATGCCCACAAATTGCGTGTCGAGGGCAAAGTGCCGAAGGATGCGGACGGCGAAAGGAGTGGGCTTGGAGGTCGCGACATAGAGCCGCTTGCCCATTGCGTTGAGTTGGCGCAGCATGGTTTCCACACCGGGATAAACGGCATTCTCCAGCAATCCCTGGGCGGAGTAGCGCTCGCGGTAGAGGGCCACCGCAGACTGGATGGCCTGGGCGTCCTCGGTCTGTAAAAGGTTGGCGAAGGTCTGCTGGATGGGAGGACCGATGCAGGGGAGCAGCTCCTCTCGGTCGGGAATCGGCAGCCCCAATCGGCTGCAGGCGTATTGAATGCTCCGTGTGAAGCCCTCCGCCGGATCCGTGAGCGTGCCGTCCAGGTCGAAACAGATGATTTGTCGCATGGGTCTCTCCCCTGGTTCAGGCTTCGATCAGGTCTTGCAGGCGGGGCGCTTTGACCAGAGCGCGCAGGCCTTCGGTATCGAGGATCTCCAGAAAAAACGCGGCAGGCGGCTTGACCAAGACGGAGAACAGGCGATTGCGGTTCGCTTCATCCATGGGAGCGAGGGCGTCCAGATAGGTTTCGGTGACCTGGAGCAGCCGTGCGTATTCGTAGAAGGTGAGCCCCCAGGCGATGGAGACGGAGGTATCGGTATACAGCACGATGCTGTCGTTGAGCGGGATGGTGCGGGCGAAATGCTCATCGAAGGTCGCAAACGTCACCTCCAGCACATCCTCATCCTCTTCATAGATTACCTCGAACGACGGCATAGCTTCTCCCTTTCAAAACAACAGGACGCCCGAAGCAAAGGCGCTTCGGGCGTCCCTATACGCTATGGCGTAGTGTATCACGTCTTCTCGTCCGCTGTCAAACCCTATTCGGCGGGCGCGGTAACCTCCATACCGCCATAGATGGTCGCGTAGTAGTCCCACTCCGGATCCGTCGCCTGCCGGATAAAGGCCACCTGGCCGGCGTGGTAGAAATCCTCGGACGAAATGTAGGCGATGGCGCGTCCCATCTTCATGGGCGTGCCGTAGGCGGGAACCAGGGTGTCCAGCGGGGCGTCGGAGAAGCGCGTCCGGAGGCCGGCGACCAGATTGGCATGGGACGCGTCCAGGAGGCTGCGGAGGCGGGTGAGGTCGCCCCCCGCTTCGGCGGTCACAGCGGCCAGCATGCCCTCATAGTCCGGCTCGCCGGGATTGTCCAGCACGCTCAGAGCCGCCCGGTCATCCACGACCAGGTGTACCAGGGTGTCCCGCAGGGATTTGCACTCCGCATACGGTTTCCAGTCCCACTGATCCTCCTTCACGCCCTCCAGATGTTTGAGAAAGTGCTTGCGCGATTCCTGCAGACCTTCCTGCAGGTCGTCAAAGGTGAAAGCCATGATGTTTCTCCTTTTAGGCGCGTCATTAGCGCCATAAAAATCAGCCCATTTGCGTCGGCCATCCCAACCGCAACGACAGGCAATTATAGCACATCCGGAACAGAAAAACAACTATTTTTGTCCACTTTATAGGTGGTTTGCGTTTGAGACAGACCCGCTCGCGAGGCGACTAACACCCATGCAGCAATCCTAACGCAAGTTCTCAGCCGATCCGCCTTGTTTGGGGAACTACCCCGCACTACGTAGGGGCAAAAACGAAAGCGCGCAACTCTCTGCACTGCTGGTTTCACCATTTCACTCTGAGCGAACAAACGTACCGAAAGTATAGCACACTTCTGTCTGTTTGTCTACTGAAAAGTGGTCTCCCTCTCTTCGAGCTGAGCGTCGAAAATCGCGTCGGGCGAAAGCCTTTCCACGGGTCCTCTTCCGAGCAGACGGGAAAAGCTTCTCAGGAAATCGCGCACTCCATGCAGGATGTCGCCAACGCCGGCAATCAGTCCGCCATGACCAGCCAGCAGATGGCCAACGCCGCACGCCAAGCCAACAGCATTGCTCAGACAGGGGGTAAGGCTGTCCAACAGACGGTTGCCAGCATGGAGCGCATCAAGCAGCAACTCCAGCGTGAAATCATGATCTTCCGCTAGAACCGCCACGAAGTCAATGTCATTGGGTCGGATCGTTCCAGGATGTCGTGGTAGCCAGTGCATCTACGAGCGTTGCAGGGATAACTTGCCTTGTATGCCTATCCCGGAGGAAGATCGCGGATTGGTGGTTCACAGGACCATTAACTCCGATTTCGTCTTACTGAGTTCGTCCTCGAAAAACAGTTTCTCCCCGCGCTGAAGCCGCACGTCTACCAACTGATAGACAGGAAACGGAGACTCGTAAAGTGTGTCATGGATGAAGGAAATTTCGGCAGCAGCAGAGAAACCATAGCAAGCCTTGCCCGACTTGCAATGGGGAATATTCCGGCTGTATCGGACAGAAAGGAACCATTATGGAAGTAGACGATCAAGCACGGATAAACACGTGTCTCTGATCCGGCGGATTGGCTGGTAAGCCTGGGGTGTTATGTCACGAGGCATACAGCGTCGCCAATAAGCGTAAGGCTTTTGGGGAGGTAGATCGTATGAAAAAGCAAGATGCAGATGCGCGGCGGCATTTCCTGAAGACGGGGATTGCTGCCGCGGGAACAACCCTCTGGTCCGGAACGTTCTTCCAAGCGCTTGCGGCCGCCGACGAGCAGAAGTCGCCTGCAGACGCCGCCACGATTGGACGACGCGAGCTGTTAGAGGGATTGGACGGCATGAGCCGGGTCGCGGATGCGCACAACACCTTCGCAGGCGGGCACACCGCCGCGGCGGTGATGGCGTCAGCCTTCTTCTGCAGGGAACAGAAGCTTGACAATCGGACGCAGAAGGAGATCCTTACCCTGATCGAGACCCGGCTCCTCAAAAGCAGCATCTACGCGCCTCGTCCAGAGGAGAAGGTCGATCCCGAACTGATCGGGGCACTGGTCAAGGATCTGGATGCCGGGATCGACACTCTGCGGCAGTCGGGCCACAACATTATCTTCACCAACATCTGCCTGAAGGCGCTCCGCGAAGTCCCGGAAGCCGCCACGCCCGAACGCATGGAGGGTCTGCGCAAGATGGTGCAGAGTTTCGGCAATCGGAAGGGGGCCGGCTCTCCGTTGGATCACAAGGAGACCTTTGTTGACCTCCGCGACGAGACCAAGTTCATCCATTTTGTCTTCGAGGAGTATTTGAAGGCCATGGACCTTTATCGCAACGGCAAAGGGTATCATGGGTTCGCCGGGCATCTGCTGACGGCCGGGCACGCGCTGGTCGAGCTGCGCCGCATGGGGTATCGGGAGACAGCTGATAAGGGAGTAGAAGCCTACTGGCAGTTCGTCCAGCAGGCCCGCGACGGGGCGGACCTTGGCGGGGAGAAAGTCGGGAGCGCGCCGGTGCATGCGCCCACGCCGCTCATTCGGGATTACTGGCTCGTTCAGGAAGAACGACAAACCAGCGTGATCGTCAGCAGCCATCTCGTCAAGTATCCGTACAGCTTTTTTGCCCTGGCGAAGGAGCTGCACGACGACGCCCTGAAGCAGCGCGTCCTCGACACGATCTACTATCTGACGGCAGTTTCCTGAAGCCGATGCGGGCAGCCAGCCCGAATTATCGAATGGGAAGCGGCAGCGGCGGTTTGACCATGAGGTGTCCAGTATATCTGTGCCCTACAAGACCGGTTTCTTGCCTGGCAAGGCAGGCCATTCCGCACGTCTTTGCGCGCTGATATAATCCCGAAGCCCGGAAACGAAGACCCCGCCCGCCATCAGAGTAAGCAGCCAGGAGAGAAGTCCATAGCGGGCATATCCGAATGCCGTGGCTTGATGTGTCCATTGGAAGACGTTGGGAAGCAGATACGCCAGAAACAGACCGTACAGAATACCCATGATCGCGTGCATCACGCGCTCACCGGGAGGCAGTTTGCGAGTACGGTCTTCTTCCAGAAAGTCTGCCAGAGTGATCACGATTTCCATGAGCAGCAGAAGCAGAAAGAGCCAGGCAAACAGGCCGTTCCAGGTCAGCCAGCCTATGGTCCCGAACAGAAGCGCATAGATAAAGTCTCGAAAGGCATGTAACTGCAGTTCATGGCGCGCGTGCGGTTGGGCAGGCAGACGCAGTTTGTACTCATGATAATAGAGCGTATCGCATGCGCCAAGCACCCCTTGAGCCAGCAACAGCAGTAACGCAATGGTCATCGCGGCGTCACCTTCCCTTCATACTGTGTGAGCAGTCCCAGCACGGGAAGCTCAATACCTACCTGTACCCACCAGCCATTTTCATGTTCGGTAACCCAGCCATGGACACGCGGAGCGAGAGCGTTGGGGAGAGGCAAAAGGAATAGCCAGCATCGTACAAACGCAAACCGCATCCCCGTTGCGTCTGTCGACACCTTGAAACCGATACGAAAAGGACCTGCAGTCTCAACCAGGAGACCCTGCCGCAGCCATTGCCGGGAGACCAGACGCCGCGAACCAAAATCGCGTGTCCAATACTCCATGTCCCCTTTTGTTCGCACCTGAACCAGGGCCGGAACCTGCTCTCCCGGCAACGGTAAGCGCATCCCGGTGGCCAGCGCCTGTCTCAACCACCCCTGACCCCATGTAATACGAAACGATCCCTCCGCGATGGCTCCCCCTGGCGTATCGTGAAATCGCTGCAATACCGGAGGCAGGCTGTCGAAAGATTCGCCGAGCGTCCGACGATAAAGGCTCAGATTATTGTGGTCAGGGTCGGCCATATCGGATCTTTCCTATTTCCCGGATGGGGCGAACAATGTGCGAAGCGAATAGGCGTATAGCGTGTCCTTACTGAGAAGGTAAAGTGAATCTCCCTCTAGGGAATTTGTTGCTACCAGGGATAACTCCTGCTTTTCGACAGAGGAATCAGCAAAGCAGAAGCGAATGAAGGGATAGGATTGCCTGCATTGTAGACGAGGAGAGTTTCTGATGAAAAACCTGCTGATATATGCCTTGATAGGTTCCCTGGCCTTTCCAGGTTCGCAGGCGTGGGCTCAATCTGCGCAGCCGTTTTCGGATGTTCCGCAAGGCCATTGGGCCGGGTCGGCTATCCTGGAACTCAAGCAGAAGAATATTCTCTTCGGTTTACCCGATGGCCGTTTTGGCGGCAACCTGCTTATGGATCGGGGTCAGGCGGCTATTGCCGCCTGGCGTGTTCTGGCAGCATCCGGGCAAGATCCCAGCGCGCATCCTCCTGACCTCACAACCCAATGTCTGCTCAGCGTGTTCTCTCCTTCGGAGTCATCGGCTCAACAAGCATCCGGTACCGAATTCGGCTTCCGGGATGTGCCGCAAGACATCTTCGAAGTATCTCTCAATAATCTGCTTCGAGCAGGCATCGTGCGAGGTTACCCGGATGCCAGCTATCAGAGCAGACAACCTCTCAGACGTACGGAACTCGCCATGATTGTTGCCCGTCTCGTTCTCCGCCTGGAACGCCGACCGAAGCTTCGTCTGGAAAAGGCAGAGTTCGCTGATGTTTCCGGGCGAGAGTGGTGGTTCGGTGCGCAACTGATCGCAACCGGAACCGGCGTGATGACCGGCTATGCCGACCATACTTTTCGGGGCGATCAGCCCGTGACGCGCAATGAGTTCGCGGTCACTCTGGCCCGTCTGATGCGCCTGACACAGCCATCACAACCGGGGCAGGGAGAACAGAAGCAGGACAGGCAACCCATTTCGAGGGGGTCGCATATTTACATCGCAGATTATGATAGTGGGCGCGTCTTTCAACTCAACGGCTTCTCCACAACGAATTGGACTGCTTATGGCAGGCAGGGAGTCCGAGACGAGGAGGGCAACGACATTTTTATTGAGACATCCGGTATCGGAGTGGATAACCAAGAACGGATATACCTTGCCGATTATGGAAATCAACGTATTGTTCGTGTGGACGACATGAGAGGTCGTAATTGGGTATCGTTCCGGTTGAAGATGCTGCCGGCTGCGATCTATGTGACTGCCTCCGGCCGGATCTACATTCTGCTCCAATTGATTTACGCAGGCGACAAGTTCCATATTCTTCGTATGGATGATATGACCGGTCGTGGGCTTGTAGATCTGTCGCTTTCTCTTGGTTCAGGGGAGATGCAACTAGCTTCGCCTCAAGCCTTGTTCGTTGACGCTCAGGAGCGCATTTACGTTGCCGACACAACCAATCATCGTATCGTTCGGATGGATAACATGCAGGGAAATGGATGGGTGACATTGGGCACCTTTGGGACAGGACCTCTGCAATTTCGATGGCCGGTGGGACTATTCGTTTCTATGCAAGGTCAAATCTATGTCGCTGATTTGGAGGCAAAAAGGATTGTGCGTTTTGATGACATGGCTGGTAAAGGGTGGATAGTATTTTCCGGAACAAGAAATCACCAGTTGTCTGCTCCGCGCGCTTTATGGATTGGAATGGACAACCGCATCTATTTTGTCGAAGGGTTGGACAACACCATCAAACGTATGGATGACATGAGCGGTCACCATCTTTCCGTGCTGACGCTACCTACCGGTTTGACATCCCCGAACGCAATCATTGTACGATGAATCGACCTCTGCACGATAGAGAGGTTTCAATCCACCTGCGCGGACATAGCATATCAGAACGGCGTTTATGAACTTTGAGTAATTGATCCCGTTCAAGCGAGCAATGGTTTTTGTCCGCGCACGCGGACACTTGGCCGCAGGCCCGCAGCGAAGAACTTTAGTTCGTCGTGCCAGGCCGTTCGGTGCTAATTTGTCAAAAATATCAAAGCCGTCAAGATGTTGGCGCGACGGAGCAGACCCCCACGCCGAAATCTTCGTTTGCGTAGGTAGCTTTGTCCGTGGTCATCTGGAAAGAGCGGATCTGAGATTTGCCCGGCTCGAAGTCCAGGTAGCCGACGACCGTCGCATCCACCATGTTGTTATCAGGTTTGCCGGGATAGAATTGGTGATGCATCCGCAGGCTGCCCTCCAGGCGAACGTGCGCCACCCCCTTTTGAACCGAGACGACGGTCGCGTTAAGCTCCAGATGGTCAATCCGGTTCTTCAGCACCTTGCTGTCTTCGGTCTGCTCCGTCTGCGGGTAGAAGTAGCGCAGCAGCTTTTCGGCGGTCTCCCTGCGGACGCTCCAGGTCGTTCCTGTGGCAGCTTTGCCGGGCGGCAGGAAGCTTCTATACTCCTCTGGGGCGAACACTATCCAGTTCTCGGAAGGAAACTCACGCCACGAGCCATGGCCGGTGCCCCGCGCCACCAGATGCAGCGCCAGCGCATCTGGCGCGGTTTTCGGACGGACCGAGAGCCGGGTTGGGGCGATCACGGGCGGTCCTTGTGGCGTTTTGAGCGTTGCGGCTGCGTCTTTCAAGGCCTGGATCATTTTGTTCGTGTCCATCGCCGAGCCGATGTCGAGGCCGGAGAGGGCATGCCCGTCCGGCTTGAGCAGATAGACATGGACATTCCCGGTTCCCATATGCTTATCGGAGAACTCCTGGAAGACGCTATCATACGCGGCGCGCTCTGTCGGAGACGCCATGCCGTTGTCGCGATAATCCTCGTTGGAGACATAGACCGGAATGAAGTAGCCGTTGAGCAGGGAGATGACCTGGGGATTGGAGAGCGGACCCGCTCTCAGCGCGAACGCGCCCCCTCAACAGCGGCCTGTGCCGATGCGGCCATCATGGGTAAAGAGGAACACCGGGCGGTTGGATTTTTGGGCCAGTTGTTTGGCGCTCAGAATATCCTTCGCCCACCCGATCTCATCAATGCGGCGCTCCTGAGCAGTCGGCTGCAACTCCTGGATGCGCTGCTCCACCCAGGCGGCATCATGTGCTGCAGCCTGTTGGGGCTGCGCGAAAGCCTGACTGGCGCAAGAGCCTATCACCAGTATCAACAGACTGCAGAGGAACATTCTGGTTCTTGCTGTCAACATGGTTGATCCCTCCATCGGGCTCCAAGTGTTAGATGCGGCTCGGTTCGGACGCCGCAGGCAGGGAGGCCTGATCCCGGCGGGCAAAGCAGAAGATGGCGACGAAGAGGAGGGCCGCCCCAACCAGATAAATGATACCGCCAAAGGCGATAGCCTCGCTCATATTCGCCATCTCGCCGACATGGCGTCCGTTTTTAGCCACCCAGCCCACGGCGAGCGGACCGAGGGCGCCTCCGCCCCAGCCCACTGTGTTCATCAGGCCCGCTGCCGTGCCGCGCGCCCTCGGCTCGACCACATCGTAGAGTGAGGCGAAGATGCCCGAATCATAGAAGCCCTTGCAGAAGCCGAAGCAGGACATCGCGAGAAGTAGGGTGGTGACATCCTGCGTGGTCCCTACCAGCGCCACGAAAGCGGCTCCCGCCAGCAGGCCCAGCGCCTGCACCAGGATACGGCCCCCGGCAAGCCGACGCGCAAAGCGGTCCGCCAATAGGCCCGCCAGCGGCACGCTGAACGCGCTGGCCAGTTGAATGAAGACGCTGCCGGAGAGCCCCGCCGCCGTCAGTTTGAAGTGGAACTTCTCCACCAGAAAGGTCGGCGTCCAGATGAGAAAGATCGTGGCGACAAAGTTCGCCCCCAGAAAGACTGCCATCAGGAGCCAAACGGTGGGCTTGCCAAGGAAATCGAAGGTGGTTTCGTCCGTGCTACGTGCCGCCTCGTGGGGGGCGCGCTCGACAGGACGCTCTTCGGAAGCACCCCGCTGAGGCTCCTGTAGGAACCTCCAGAGCGCCAGGGCCAGGATCATGCCCGCGAGGCCGAAGAAGTAGAAGCCATAGCGCCAGCCGAGGCGCTCCGCAAACCACGCCCCCGCCCAGCTTCCGGCGATGGTGCCGATATAGACGCTCGACTGGTGGAGGGACAGCGCCCGTGAGCGCGTTTTGGGGCCGTGATAGTCGCTTACCAGCGACATGGAGGCGGGGAAGTAGAAGGTCTCGCCCAGCCCCTCCAGGGCGCGGACGGTGATGAACTGCCAGAGCTTGCCGCACCACCCGGTCAGGACGGTGACGGCGCTCCAGAACAGGCAGCCGCCCAGGATCAACTCCTTGCGCCGCAGCCGGTCGCCGAGATAACCGGCGAAGGGCGCGCCCGCCGCGTAGACCCACATAAAGGCGGAGCCGATCAGGCCAAGCTGCACCTTGTCGAAGTGGAACTCCTTCTCCAGTGTCGGAAAGACGGAGGAGATGGCCTGCCGGTCCGCATAGTTGAAGAAGCAGACGAACCAGAGCATGAACACGACCCACCATTTGTAGTTGGGGGACTCTTTATATATCAATTTCGTGCCATGTTTTAGCCGCTACGAAACGGCTGAGATGTCCAACATTGGTTGTTACGACGACAACGTCCGGTGCGCCCAGAGTTACAGCCTGTGCCGCCAAAATCACGTCTCCATCCAATGCCTCGTTGGGTGCCGTCGGCTGTCCAATTCGTCGGGCCTGTGCCCAGAAATCGGCAGCCAATCTCATGGCAGCAGTCGTGATGGGCAGATATTCCAAAGTGGAGATAATAACATCCAGGCGGCGCAACCCTCGTATCTTACCGGCTCTTAGAAGCTCACGCCGAATCTCATAATCCGCAATCTCCGGAAGGATAACGCGCCTTTCCGCAGCAATCAACCCTTCAAGCCATTGATAGCAGGCAAGGTTTTCTCCGGATTGTTTCGGATTCGTCACAAGACCCAGTGGCCCCGTATCCAGGATGATTACGCTCATGTGAACAGTTTCCGGGAGGAGAGACGATCTTCATCCAGTGCATGAAGAAGGTATTCTCCAGTCTCCCGTTGCTCTTCCTCATCATCATCCAAGAGAGACCGCAGTGCTTCAATTTTTTTCGCGGTTTCCTTGCCAGGAAGCAAATGCCTCACTGCCTGTAGAACATACTCATCGGGAGCCATACCTTGCTCGGCCGCGGCGGCAGAGAGTTGGGCTTCCTCTTCCGGTGTCAGTTTTAATGTTAAGGTCATTCGTTTGCTCCATTAGCTTTCTGTGGGCGTTTCCATCCACGGCTATCCTTTGAAGGTGACAACGGTCGCCCCCTCGCCGCCCTCGCCCTCTTCGCCCAGGCGGATAGAGGCGACGGCGGGGTGGTTGCGCAGAAAGTCCCAGACGACCCGCCGCAGCGCTCCGGTCCCTTTCCCATGAATGATCCGCGCCTGATGCAGCCCGGCGGCGTAGGCGTCGTCCATGTACTTGTCCAGCATGGATTGCGCCTCCTCCGCCCGCATGGCCTTGAGCATCAGTTCGGGCGCGATGTGCAGCGCCTTCTGCATCACGATCTCGCTGGCTCCGCTGCTCTGGGTCGCCCGCTTGCGCTCCTCCCGCTTGGCGATCTCCTGCGCCTCGGTCTGCTTGAGGGGGCGGAGTTGCTCTAAGGGCAGGGTGGCCCGCATCGCCCCGATCTGGACCGCGACCACGCCCTCCTTCGGCGCTTCCAGCAGTTGCCCGTCCATGTTCAGGGTCATCACTCGGACCCGGTCGCCGGCCCGGAACTTATGCTTCGGATCGATGGGCGCCAGTTCCTCCTGCGGCAACTCCTCGGGAGCTTCGAGCGCGGAGTAGGTCTCCGTGCGGACCGTGTTGAGCCGCTGGCGCACGGAGGGGCCTTTCCGCGTGCCTTTGTTCATCTTCTGGAGGTCTTTAAGGATATTCTCGGCCTTGTCCGTGGCGCGGCGGAGCACCTCGCGGGCCTCCTCCTGCGCCTGCTGCCGCACATTGCGCTGCACCTCCGCGATCTGCTGCACCCGCGTCTGATACTCCTCGCGGGCGGCATACGCCTCCTCGCGGGCGCGGAGGGCGTTGCGCTCCGCTTCGGCGGCGGACCGGCGGCTCGCCTCGATCTGCTGCAGCAGTTCGCCCGTCTCGATCTCCCGGTTGGAGAGGAAGGCGCGCGCATCCTCCACGATCTCCGTGCGCAGCCCCAGCCGCGAGGCGATATAGAAGGCGTTGGACATGCCGGGCACGCCCAGCAGGATGCGGTAGGTGGGCGAGAGCGTCTCCTTGTTGAACTCCACGCTGGCATTCTCGACCCCCGCCCGCGCATAGGCGTACTCCTTGAGTTCGCCGTAGTGGGTGGTGGCGACGACACGGGCGTTGTGGAGCATCAGGTGGTCGAGTAGGGCCTTGGCGAGGGCCGCGCCCTCCGCCGGATCGGTGCCCGCCCCCACCTCATCCATCAGCACCAGGGCGTTGCTCCCGATGGTCTCCACGATGCGGACGATGTTCTTGAGGTGAGCGCTGAAGGTGGAGAGGGACTGCTGGATGTCCTGCTCGTCGCCGATGTCGGCATAGACCTGGTCGAAGAGGGCGAGGTCGCTGTCCGGATTGGCAGGGATCTGCATGCCCGCTAAGGTCATTAAGGTGAGCAGGCCGATGGTCTTGAGAGTGACGGTCTTGCCGCCTGTGTTCGGGCCGGTGATGAGCAGGGTGGTAAAGCGCTCGCCGACCTCCACATCGATAGGGACCACCTTGCCGGAGAGCAGCGGGTGCCGGGCGTTGTAGAGTTTGACGATGCCTTTGCGGTTGAGGTGCGGCTCCGACGCCCCCATCTCCTCAGCGAGGATGGCCTTGGCGTGGATCACATCCAGATGCCCCAGAATGGAAGCCATACGCTGCAACTCGTCGTAGTAGGAGCCGACCATCGCGGAGAGATCCCGCAGGATGCGCTCGACCTCCTGCTCCTCCTTGATGGTGAGCTGCTTCAACTCGTTCCCCAACTCCAGGGTCTGCGCCGGCTCGATGAAGACGGTCGCGCCGGACTGGCTGCTGTCGTGGACGATCCCGCCGAACGCCTTGGCGTACTCCGCCTTGACCGGAATGCAGTAGCGCCCCTCCCGCACGGTGACCACAAACTCCTGAATGAAGGTCTTCACGCGGTCGTTGGCGAGCAGTCCCTGCAGGCGGTCGTTGAGGCGCTGACTGGTGATCTTGATCTGGCTGCGGAGGCGGCCCAGTTCCGGCGAGGCGCTGTCCTTCACCTCGGCGCTCTCGGCGATGCTGTTCTCGATGCGCTGCTCCATGAGTTGCAGGAGGGGCAGGTTGGTCGCCATCTCAGCCAGCAGCGGGCACTTCTCCTGGCGGTGGAGCAGGTACATCCGCATCCGGCGTCCCGCCGCCGTGGTGTGCAAAATCTCCAGCAGTTCGTGCGGGGTCAGGCGCGACTCGATGCGGGCGCGCTCCGCCGTCGTGCGGATATCGCGGATGCCGCCCAGGGGCATGCCGCTGTCGTGGTCGCGCAGTTCGCGGGCCTCGCGGGTCTCCTGCAGGCGGCGGATCACAGTCTCCGGGTAGGGGAGCGGTTCCAGTTGCCCGGCGAACTCGCGCCCGATGCCGTTGGAGGTGTGCGTCAGCAGCCGCTCCAGGACCTTCCGATATTCCAATACATGTAGGGAGTGTGCGTCCATAGGTTTCCGTCACCGTCCAATTCATATTTCCGGCGGCAAACGTCTCTATTATATCCGAAGGGGAGCGGTTTTGCCGAACCTCTCCTTATTCCGTTGCCGACCGCCTGTTTGCTAAAGAAAACGCGCCCGCCGGTTTGTATATAGAGATGAGAACGCGTCACGCCCCCTATAAGCGAGCGTTTAGAAGGAGGGAAGGTGAAGTTTATTCCGCCTGCTCGATAGTTTTACCGAAATTCCTAATCTATCGCACTTCCATGGCCCTGTCGTCCCGCATTGCCCCGGTTCACGAAGACCTGCGGACGGCATAGGAGGAACGGTCTCATGAAGAGTAGTAGGCTTTTATTGCCAGGTATCATCCTGATAGCAGGGCTCCTGGCCGGTTGTGGCGGAGGAGGCAGCAGCACACAGTTGGTGCCCAATTCCCGCCCGGTATCCCCGCAAGTGCGGGCGCACGTCGTCGCCACCACGCGCGTCGCCCGCTCCATGTTCATCGTCGCCGGCATCGGCAAGCAGATCACCCGGTCCGCTCAGACCGGCAAGCCCCTGCGCTTCCAACGGATCCTGGCGGCCCTGAAGCACCGACGGACCGTGGCCTCGGATTTCAATAATGACCTGGGGCTGTACGAAAATTTTGTCGCGAATAGCGATGGCTCCGGATTGCAAAACCTGTTCGCGGATGCAGCACATCAACAGGCCGCAGGCAGCTTTACCTGGAGCGCGCCCCAGTGGTTCAACGGGCGGACGGATTCCTATCCCGCACAGATCAATACGGTCTATTCGATCACCAGGGGCAATCTCACGGGCAATCAGGGCACCATGACCGCGACGATCCAGGATCCGAATTTCAATAACGGCACGATCCACCTCACGTTCAAAGACGCTCAGGGGGAGCTTGGGATCGCCGACTTCACCATTACGAACGGGCTGATCAGCGCCAAGGATAGGATTACGCTGGCAGACCTCCTTATCATCACGGCAGATGACGAGGAGGATGATAACTACACCGATGTGTGTAACTTCTTCTTCCCGGACGACAGCGAGATCAGCGTTACCATCAATCCGGACGGAACGGATTCGGAGACCTACACCGACCCCTCGGGAGACACCATCTCTACCGGCACGATCCAAGACAATGGGGACGCAACGATCCAGTACGATGATGGCAGTACCCAGAACGTGAACGTGGATACAGGGGATGACAGCTCCGACAGCGGTGGTGATAGTAGTGGCGATAGTAGCGGAGGTGGCGATAGCTCCATGAAGGTCCACAAGCCGACCGGGATCCAGCCCACACCACGGAGCGTGGCCCGACCCTCGCGGCGGTAATCTCCAATCTCATCCAGCCTGTAGGGGCAGACCCCTACAGGCATCGGCAGGGGGCGGAGCCCCTGCCCTACATAGGTGCGTAGGGCGTAGGCTCCGTCCTACGCCGATCTAGCCCCTACGATGACAATCCCTCTTGCGAATATTACCGCTTTTGTCGGAACAGGCAATTTGCGATAAAAATATGCCCCCAGATTAGGGTATTCTCACCGGTGAGAATGGTTTGAATACCGGAAGGAGGCAAAAACAGTGAAACTGCTTATTCTGGGTGGGACGATTTTTCTGGGGCGGTATCTGGTCGAGGCGGCGCAGGCGCGCGGCCATGAGATCACGCTGTTCAATCGGGGCAAGCACAATCCCGATCTGTTCCCGGAGATCGAAAAACTGCGGGGACAGCGCTCCGCGCGCGGGCCGGAGGGCGAGGCGCTTGAGAGCGACCTGAGCGCCCTGCAGGGGCGTACGTGGGATGCCGTGATTGATACCTGCGGTTATTTTCCCCGCCAGGTGCGGGAGGCGGCGGAGGTTCTTGCGGGTTCGGTAGGGCACTACACCTTTATCTCCAGCATCTCCGCCTACTCCTCCTTCAGCCAGCCGGACATGGACGAGAGCGGACCGGTCGGCACGCTGGAAGACCAGACCATAGAGCAGGTGACGGGCGAATCCTATGGCCCGCTCAAGGTCCTCTGTGAGCAGGCGGCGGAGCAGGCGTTCCTAGGCCGCGCGCTCAACCTCCGGGCCGGTCTGATCGTCGGGCCGCACGATCCCTCCGACCGCTTCACCTACTGGCCCTGCCGTGTGGCACAAGGCGGCGCGGTGCTGGCCCCCGGCGGGCCGGAGGTTGGGACACAGTTCATCGATGTACGCGACCTGGCGGAGTGGAATATTCGCATGGTCGAAGCCGGTAAGGCCGGCGTCTACAACGCGACCGGGCCGGACTATCCCATGACGCTGGGCGCGGTGCTGGAGGCGAGCAAGACCCTCAGCGGCAGCGACGCCGAGTTTGTCTGGGCCGATGAGAAGTGGCTGGTGGAGAAAGGCGTCGCGCCCTGGATGGAGATGCCGCTCTGGGTGCCTTCGGAAGAGGAGTACAAAGGCTTCAACTCGGTGAACTGCCGCAAGGCCATCGCCGATGGCCTGACCTTCCGCCCCGTCGCCGATACGGTGCGCGATACGCTCGCCTGGGCGGCGACGCGCCCCGCCGACTATACGCTCCGCGCCGGAATGAAACCGGAGAAAGAGGCGGAAGTATTGGAAGCCTGGCGCGCCAGAGTGTGAAAAAATTCACTTCGCAGAGGGTGCGGAAAATGCTATAGTAGCAGTGAGGACAGTTTCACATGTGGCGGCGTCACAAAGCGCTGCACGACGAAGAAAGGAGCGAACCCATGCTCTCTCTACCGGAATCCTTACTGCTGCTCTCTCTCGATGAGGGCGGCCATAATAGGGCGGTGGCGACCGGCGTTCTGAACTATGCCGTGGCCGGCGCCGTGCTGTTCGAACTGCATCTGCGGCAATGCATTCGCGTGGTGGCGAAGCAGGTAGAGGTGCTGGATGCGACGCCCACGGGCGACGCTTGTCTGGACGCGGTCCTGGAGGCGCTGCAGGCTTCCACGGCGCAACGCAGCATTCAATACTGGATCTTGACCCTGTCGCGTAACGTCAGAATGGTCGAAAACGTGGCCTCTGGGCTGGTCGCACGCGGCATCCTCCGGGAGGAGCAGAACCGGGTGCTGGGACTGATCCCGGTCCGCCGTTACCCCACCGAGGACCCCAATGCGGGCGCTGACCTGCGGGATCGGCTCTATAGCGCTATCATGGGCGACCTCGCCCCGGACGTTCGCGACCGCGCACTGATCGCCCTGGCGCACCGCTGCGCCCTGCTGGCCCCCCTGTTTCTCAAAGAGGAGCGGCAGGAGGCGAAGATGCGGATCCTCGCGCTGCTCAAAGCGCCCTCCGCGCCGAGCGCCGATTTTGCGGGTGCGGTTCAGGCGCTCGACAGCGCCAATGCCGCCGTGATCGCCTCCATGGCGGCCACCATCGCGGTATGCTCCTCGTAACGTTACCGAAATCTTCCCCGTGTGGAAAAAAGTTCAAAGCGAATCGCCGCACCATGGCACCGGTAGATGAGACACCGAAATGGGAGTTCTTTAAATGGAACTGAGGGAGCTCATCTGCCGTGCCAGGGCGGGCGATAGCAACGCCTTTACGGAACTGGTACACCGCTATCGGAACCGGGCGTTCGCCTATGCCTATGTCCTGTTGCGCGACTTTCAGTTGGCGGAGGACGCGGCGCAGGAGGCCTTTCTCGCCGCCTATGCCGACCTGGGCAGGCTGCAGGAGCCGGAGGCGTTTCCCGGCTGGCTGCGCGGCATCGTCGCACACCAGTGCGGGCGTATCCGCCGTAAGCGACCAGTAAACCTGGTCCCACTGGAAGCTGTCCGGGAGATCGCGGCCAGCGCCGCCGATCCGGAACTACAGTGGGAGGCGAAGGAGAGCCGGAATGCCGTCCTGGCCGCCGTCAACGCGCTGCCGCAGGCGCAGCGTGAGGTGACCACCCTCTACTACATTCAGGAACACTCCCAACAGGAGATCGCCGCGTTTCTCGGCATTCCGGTCACGACCGTGAACAACCGGCTGCACGCGGCGCGCACACGCCTTAAGAGGAGGATGCTTCCGATGGTTAAAGAGACACTGCAACAGAACGCACTGCCGTCCGAATTCGCCGACCGGATCGGCCGGATCGTGCAGGTGCGGGGCGGGGTCGTGGATGCCCGTTTCGCCGCCGATGCGACGCCCGAAATCTACGATGCGCTGAGGATCCAGGATACGGTCCGCCAGGTCGAAGTCGAGGCCAGGGTGGCCCAGCGACTGGCCGAGAACGTGGTGCGCTGTATCGTCCTCTCCTCCGAGCTGGGCCTGGAACCCGGCATGGAGGTGGTGCGGCTGGAGGGGCAGGAGCACGCCTCCCTGGCCGGGCCGGAGTTGGCGCAGGCGGTACGCACGCTGGGCGGCGCGCCGCCGGAGCCGCCAGTCTTGCTGGAGACGGGCATCAAGGGGATTGACCTGCTCTGCCCGTTCCCGCAAGGAGGCAATGTCGGTCTCTATAGCGGGCGTGGGGTGGGGGCAGTGGTCCTCATCGGCGAGCTGACACGCCGTCTCGCCGATCACCCGCAGGGCCTCTCGCTGTTCAAGCTGAGCCGCAAGGCCGATGTAGACATCGCGCAGATCGGATTGGTGCGTGACGCGGAGTTCCTGGGGCAGACGGATGCCGTGGGCAAGGTCCAGAAGTTCTGGCTGCTGGCGGATCAGGCCACCGATCCCGAAGCCGCTTCAGAGCCTACGCCATTTGATGCCGCTGTCTACCTCAGCCCGCTCCTGGGGGTGCAGGGACTCTGGCCCGCCGTGGATGGCCTCCACTCCAGCTCACGTCTGCTGACCCCGGAGACGGTCGGGCAGGAGCACTGCGACCTGGCACGTCGGGTACGCGAAACGCTCCAGCAGGCCCGAAGCCTGCTCATTGACCCCCTCTTTCTGGAGTATGTGGCGTATGGGGCGACCCAAAAGGCCCGGCAGTGCGCTCAGGAGTTCCTGCCGCGGCGTCTGGCGCAACTCTCCGCCGAGGAGCGGCAGGTGGTGCAGCGCGCCCGCAAGCTCGAACGCTTCCTGACACAGCCCTTCTTCGTCGCAGAACCCTATACCCAGAACCCCGGCGCGTTCGTGCCACTCGCCGAGACCCTGCGCGGCGTGGAAGCCTTGCTCAATGGCGAGGGAGACGACCTGCCGGAAGAGGCTCTCCTGATGGTCGGGACCCTGGAGCAGGCCCGCGAAAAAGCCGCGACTCTGTAGTCATCAGCTCATGGTTCGCTATTGCTACAACTCGAATGTGGCTTGGCCGCTCCAATGGCTGGTTGGGCCGCAAGCGGCATTCACTTGCTATTTGTCTTCACTGTCCGGTTTGCTTCCCGGAGGCAGTCCACGCTCGAAACGGAGCAATACATTTTCCAACCGGAGGCGCTGTATTTCCCGGTCACGTTCGGCATTCTCCCGGTCGCGCTGGAACTCAAAGGCCAAACGCTCGACAACACGGGTTAACTCGTTCATCTCCTGACGTAGTCGGTTGAAGTCCTGCTGTATGGCTTTGATGTCTTGTCGGATTTCCTTGATGTCCTCCTCATGCTTCTGCTGTTTCTGTGTGAGGGAGAATATCTGTTTGCCGAATTCGATGACCTTCTGCCACATTATGCAAAAACCGCCTTCAAGCGTGATAACGCCGCTCGGTTCTCCGTTTCGAGGTGCGCCGCCACCTCCCGCAAGAGGCGTGTTTCCGTTTTCAATTGGTCTATCTCGACACGATCACTCTTCATAAGTTCATTGAGCCGTTGCATATCGGCAAGCAATTGGTCGGCGATGGCTTCGTACTCCGTATCATTTTTCATCACAGGATCGGTTGATGTTACATTGCTCATGGTTTATTGCCTCCTCTGACAGTATATCACGCTTCCTCATGGTTTACCAGTGGCTTGCGTACGGAATGTCCTGCCTCTACGCTCCGTCCTCGTATCTGGCCAGCGGGGCACGGTCTGGTGCAGCGACTGGTTGGGCATTGGCCCACAGACGGTTCATTGAGCGCGACGCTTAGGATGCGTGCAAACCTTGCATTGCCAGTTATACTGCTGGCTCACTTTGTTCCAGAACCTTGTGACGTGCATATGTTCGTATTCGTCCTCGAATGCCTTGCCACATTTTCGACAAGTATCAGCCCATTCAAGTTCAACAGTATCATAGATGTTCGCTCCGCAAAGTGGACAACATGACTTTCCCCAGACAAACCTATCTCCTAAATCTACAGCACGGATGCCGCGCTTTGCTAAAGCGGTTACTCGCCCGGCGCCTTCACCGATAGCCCCACCCACAAATACGACGCCACATCCGGAACACGTATGCCTCATACGGTACTCAACGCGTTTCATAGAACCTTCCAATTTGCACACTGGCTTCACAGTGCGGAACTTGTCAATATGACGTACAATCCGGGGAATGGTTGAGTTTGGCATCAACAAGAAATATATGTGGATTTCCTCGCCTGCGTAGTATACACATTATAACCAGCAGGTTGGGCACTGTCAAGACAAGGGGCGATATGATTAGGGATGGCGAGGGGGATGGATCTGCCGGAAGAGGCGCTCCTGATGGTCGGGACCTGGCGCTGGCCATACAGAATGCCTACCAACGGATTGGCGTCGAGTGCGATCTGCCGATTGTTCGCACGCTAGCGGAAGGCAGGACGTTGCTTGCGAGGGATGGAGAGATCCATGCGGCTGCCCGCGAATGCCTGTCAGTCCTCGAAGGGCGTATCGAGAGCGAAAGAGGCAGCCAGGTTCTCCTGCGTGCCTCCTGTCGAACTGTTGCGTCCCGCCGTAATGGGAGGCTGTGTGACGCCGGAGGCGCGCGTAATCAGCGGGCCGACTTGAAGGGTCTGCTCGGTGACGCTTGCATCGCCTGCGGAGCCTCCGCCTCCACCACATCCCGACAACATCACTCCCAACGCAAACACCATCGCTGGCGTGAGGAGGTATCGCGCTCGTTCCACGTTCATGGTCTCTCCTGATCCGTTCCGATTGGCCCTATCCGGGTCCGATACGCCAGTATATCCCTCCGGCATATACGGTTCCGTATGCAAATCTCAGGAAAAACCGTTTACAACGACCTGGGCTCTCGTTTCCACCAGAGAAATGGCAGACAGAACGAGCGCCTCCGGCTCTGGAGCCGGAGGCGCTCGATGGAATTTGCGGTCAGGCGGCGTTTCCTGCACCGAAGCCGAGACACGCGTTATTTCTTCGGCGGGGTCACCGTGAGGGTGATCGGCGCGACGTACCAGGTCTTCATGACGAAGTTGATGCTAACATTCGCCATGACCGCGAGGGGCCAGTTGGTGATGGCGTGGGCGTTCCCATCGGCGCGTAGCGTGATCGTGCCCTTGTTCTGGCCTTCGGGGATCGTGATGGCGTCGTCGCAGCTAATGCCCTGTGGGAGCGGGTTGGTATGGATGCCGCCCAGGTGGTTGACGCGCACGTCGAGGGTGACCGCTTTCGTATAGTCGGCTTTCCGTTTGATGGTCACTTCGATCTTGGCCGTGCCACCGGGTGCGAGGGTGATCTGTGCGTTGTCTACAGAGACCTCGATGTCATTCGGCTCCGTTACGGCGACGCCCTGGGTGTGAACCTCATAGGTCCCGCGCCCGCCGCCGGGCATATAGATCTCGGTAAGCGGGTGTACAGGGCGCACGGCAGGGGCGGGCTTGCCGTCGGGGCCGGGTAGGGGCCCGGTCCCGGTGATCCGGACGGTGGAGAAGTCCACCTTCGCGTCCGAGGCCGCCGTAAGAATGAGGACACCCTGGGTCATCTCGGGCGGGATGGTGAGGGCCGAGGCGGTCACTCCGGCGGGCAGGTCGGCGACATCCACCTTGACCTCGCCGCTGAAGCCATACTTGCGCTCAAGGAGGATAAACCAGGCCGTGCGGTTACCGGGCGCGATCATTGCCCGGTCCATGTCGCACTTGATCCGAAAGTCGGGCGTCAGGCGCTGCGCGGTCAGATTATAGAAGTAGGTGGGGCCGGCATGGTTCGCCAGGTCGCGCACCTCGATGGAATAATCGCCCTCCTCGGGAGCCGTCCAGTCGATGCGCGAATCCTTGCCGAAGGCGTCGTCGTTCTCTGCCAGCACTCCTCCGCCGGCATTGCGCAGCTTCAGTTCCGGGTCCATTTCGGAATCGAGCCGCCGCGAAGTCACCTCGAAGCCCCACGCCTCGCCCTTTTTGGCATGGAACCGGTAGCGGTCGATCTCACCCACTTTCTCGATCCAGGAGTTGACGCCGCCCGGAAGCGTGAGCGTGCCACGGGTGGGGAGGGGGGCAGCGCCCTTCGCTCCCGCCTCTACGGTGTGGTTGTCGGCGGTCGGCGGGGTGGTGACGACCTGCTGCGGCACATCCGATACCAGCAGCGGGATGAGATTGGAGGTGCCGTTAGGAAACTTCAAGGAGGCAGCCCACTGCCCTGGAGGCGCATTCGCGGGTACATCCACATGCACGGACTGCGTTCCGCCCAGGTTGAAGCCCACCACATGCAGTTCCGTACTCTGGCCCGGACGGACGGCGCACGGGACGGTCGCAACGACATAGGGCCGCGAAGTGATGTTGAGGCGATAGACCCAATGCCCATTGCCCTGGTAGCCCACATCGCGGATCTGGACCTGATACTCGCCCGCCTTTTCGAACTTGTAGTGCATCATGGGATCGGCGCGGTAGTAGTCGTCGTTGCGGGCCAGTTCGTTGCCCGCCTTATCCCTTAGCACCAGCGTCGGGTCGGCGTGGGGAGCGATGTCGTGGACCTTATCCTGCAGGCGGGCGCAGAGGACCGCGAAGGTCACCTCCTGCCCGGCGGCGACCGTGAACTTGTAGTTGTCCACGTCCTCGCCCTGCTGGATCTTGCCATTGACCACACAGGGGATCGTAACAGCCTGCGCATGCTCAGGATCGTTGTTCGGCTCGACCTCGTTGATTTCCGGCTCATCCCCAATGACCAGTTGCCCGACGGTTGAGATCCCTTGGCGCGGTGTCGCCACCCGGTACTCGCGGGTTCCGAGCGGCGCGTCCGCCGCGACGGTCACCCGCATGGTGACGGTGGAGACGCCGGGCAGCTCATTGGGCTTCTTGGGGTCCTTGGCGGGCCAGCCCTTCTCCGGCGGCACGATCTCCGCCTTGACGCCCTCGCCCTCGAAGATCGCCTTATACGCGCCGTAGAGGTTGGTGTTGCCGCCGCCGTTGCTGGTGCCCACATTCACGGTCACGTCCGTGGTCTTGCCCCGCTGCACGCCCGCCGGATAGGTGGACATAATCATTGGGTAGCAGGTCTGCGCGGAGGCGACGCCGATCAGTCCGAAAATGCCGCAGAACAGGCTGAAGGCCACAAATAGGGTATGCCCCCACCCCCGGCCCCTCCCCCAATATTGGGGGAGGGGAGCTACCAGGTGGAGGGTTATACCAGGCATTCCGGAAAGAACCGGATGGCGACGAGCGTGCATGGGAGAACCTCCTCACTTCTTCGGCGGGGTCGAGGATTTGTTGGGTGTGGTTGGAGCCGTGGACTTGGACGGCATCGGGGTCGTGGTCGGTTTGGTCGCCGGAGGCGGCGCGGGAGCGGCGGGCGGCTTAGCGGCATCCAGGGGAGCGCCCTGCCACGCCTTGACCACGCTCTCCGGCTGGTGCAGCGCCTTCGTCCAATCCAGCAGGCGCGGCGCGTGTCCGGGCTGCGTGCCCACCACCGGATGGAGGCCGGAGGCCCAGCCCGCCGAGGCGTCGTAGAAACCTTCCGGGGTGAAGACGGCCCACTCCGGCAGCGGCTTCTCGCCAGGCCACTGGAGCAGCATCAGGCGGAGGCGTCCGTTCGCGGTCTCCCAGATCCGGATGATGCCCTCCGCGCCCGCGCCCGCCGTAAACTTGGCGTCCGGGCTGATGGCGACTGTGTAGAGCCAGTCGGTCGCGCCCTCCAGCGCACGCTGCTGCCCCGTGCCGATCCCGTCCCATACGCGCACGGTCTTGTCGGCGGAGGCGGAGACCAGCGTCTTGCCATCCTTGCTGAACACCATGTCGTTGACCGGACCGTTGTGTCCGCCGTTGTTGTTGGTCGTGTCGCCCGTATCCGTGTTCCACCAGCGCAGCGGCGCTTCCGTGCCGGAGGAGACGACCCGCTTACCATCCCCATTGACGGCCAGGGCGATCACGCCCTCGTTATGCCCGGTGAAGACGCGCACCACCGTCCCCTTGTCGCAATCGAAGCGGCGGACGTTGTGGTCCATGCTCCCCGTATAGAGCGATTTGCCGTCCGGCGAGAAGGCGACCCGAGTAACCGCATCTCCGTGATCCTTGAACGCCTTCAGCTCCTTGCCGGAGGGCCACTCCCACAGGCGGGCGCTCTTGTCCTGGCTGGCGGTGGCGAGGCGCGTGCCATCGTTGTTCCAGGCCACGCTCAGTACCACATCCGTATGCCCCTCCAGCGTGGGGCCGACCGGGGCTAAGGTCTTCGTATCGTAGATCCGCACATCGCCCTTCGCGCCGGGGGAGCCGCCCGCGACCGCGATCTGGGTCCCATCGGCCCGATACGCCAGCGCCTGTACAGGTCCCGCCAGATGCGTCAGGCAGGCGACCGGTTGCCCCGCCGTCGTATCCCAAAAAGTAACCGCGCGATAGGAGCCGACCGCCAGGCGCTTTCCATCCGGACTGTAAGCCAGTGCGGTGATCGGTGGAAGCGGTCCGACCTTGAGCGCAAAAGCCAACGCCGCATCTTTCGGCGCATCCTTGTCGAGCATATCCGGGGCGGGCTTGAGGAGCGTGGCGAAGCGCACGTCCTGCGCGGCGGGGTTGGCAGGCATGGGGACCACAGGAGACGCGAGCTTTACGTTGGTTGCACCGGAAGGGGCATCTCCTGCGGGCGCACCCGCCTCGATCCACCGCTTAAACAGGGCGATCTGCGCGGATGATAGTGCCGGCCCCCCCTTGGGCATCAGCTTCGTGGGGCTGGTGGCCGTCAGGCGCGCCATCAGCTCGCCCTCGGCGCTCTTACCCGCCACAAAGATCGCCTTCGCTCCGTCCTTGCCGACCACGCCCTTCTTCACCGCATCGAAACTATCCAGCGCCAGGCCGCCCGACACCGCCGGAGCGTTCAGCGTGGAAGCGCTATGGCAGACGACGCACCGATCCTGCAAGATCGGACGGATATCCCTGGCATAATTCGGCGCGCTCCCTGCAGCCGGCTTCGCCTTGCCCTGCGCCCAAACAGAATAGCCGCAAAAAAGCGCAAAAGACGCAAAAAGATAAGCCCACATCCGGACATCCAAACCGTGCGTGCGAAACTTGTCAACCATGCGGACCATCGTGTCACTCATCCGATAAACCATTTCTTTTTGCGTCTTTTGCGCTTTTTTGCGGCTATATTTCGCTTTTGTGGCCTTACGCGAGGAGTTCGCTGATGGGAGTGCCGTCGTAGTTGATCTTGATGGGGCGCTCCTGCGGCGACATATACTCTTTCTCGGCGTTGACGCCCATGACCTTGTAGATAGTCGCAGCGACATCTTCCACGCGCAGCGGGCGGTCCTTCGGGTACTCGCCGCGCTCGTTGCTGGAGCCGACTACCATACCGGTCTTGACGCCGCCGCCGCCCAGGCAGACACTGATGGCGCCGGGCCAGTGGTCGCGGCCCGCGCTGGAGTTGACGCGGGGCGTGCGCCCGAACTCGCCCATCCAGACCACCAGGGTGGTGTCCAGGAGGCCGCGCTGCTTCAGATCGTTGATGAGGGCGGCGTAGCCCGCGTCGAGCGGGGGCAGGAGGCCGTTCTTAAGCGCGTTGAAGTTGTCGGTGTGGGTGTCCCAGCCGTTGTAGTTGATGCTGACGCAGCGGATACCCGCCTCGACCAGCCGCCGGGCCAGCAGGCAGGACTGGCCGAAGTTGTTGCGTCCGTACTCGTCGCGCAGTTTGTCCGGTTCTTCCTTGAGGCTGAACGCCTTTTTCGCCAGGGGTGAAGTGCAGAGATCGTAGGCGCGGCTATAGAACTCGTCCATGGTCTGGGAGGCCTTGCTGGCGGTCTCCTTGTTGCGCTGCCAGTCGTCGAGGGACTCGCGCAGCAGGCGGCGGCGCTCCAGGCGTATCGTGTTCACGCTGTTAGGCGGCGTGACATCCTGGACGCTGAAGCCGGGATTATTGGGATCGCCGTTGATGATGAACGGGTTGTAGACCGGCCCCATGTAGCCGCCGCCGCCGTGGTTGTTGGGCATCCCGCCGAACATGACATAGGGCGGCAGACCGTTCTGGAAACCCTTTTCGCGGGCGACGACCGAACCGTAACCGGGATACTCGATGGCCGGGCTGAAGGGATAGCCGGAGAGCAGGTAGTGGGTGGCGGTCTCGTGCGTGCCGTCGGGCGAGGTGACCGAGCGGAGGATGGAGAACTTGTCCATCTGCTTGGCGAGCTTGGGCAGGTATTCGCTGAGTTGGATGCCGGCGACGTTGGTCGGAATGGCTTTGAACGTACCGCGAATGTCCTGCGGCGCGTCCGGTTTGGGGTCGAACGTATCAATGTGGCTGGGGCCGCCGCCCATCCAGAGGAGGATGCAGGCGGTATCGCGCCTGGGCGTGGTCTCCGCGTTGGCTTTCAGGAGGCCGGGCAGCGTCAGGCCCAGTGCCGTCAATCCGCCGACGCGCAGGAGGTCGCGGCGGGTGATGCCGTCGCAGTCAGTGTGTTTGCCTAACTCGATATCGAACATGATTTTTCCCCTTAGCCCTCGGTGAAGTGCCGATTCCTCTTATCATCAGGCACATTCAGTTCAACTGATCGTTAAGGCGCGAAAGCGCTCGCCGCCTGAAACGTGCAGCAAGACGTCTATCATTTCCCTCGAAAGTTGACTGATCGCACGGGTTTCCGCTATCCAGCGATCTTCCGATCCTACCACGCGCACCCCTACCAGATCCGAATGGTTCTTAGACACCCAAGAAAGAACGTCCTGAGGCAGCGACATCCTGACTTTCATCTTCATCATCAGACGGTCGAATGTCTTACGCGTGATGATCTCATCAAATAAGACATACTCTGTATCCGCCGGAAGGACCTGGACCTCTCTAGCACCCGGCTGATTTGCGGGCTGCGCCTCGGAAAGTATCTTGACGGCTACCGGGACCGTCTCGTCGTTTACAAGATAGGTATCTTCTAGGTAGTGTAATCGACAGCGGCGGAAACAGTGTCCTGTCGGCATTTTGCCGTAGAGTATGACGCCTTTTCCATTCAGCGTGTTGCGTAGCAGATAAAGGAACTCCTGTGCCTGAGCGATCTCTGCAAAACAGGGCAGATCCTCTGTGTGAATGGGCATGGATTCCATGTCTATGAAGCCAGCAATTCTTCCCATGTTGTTGCATCCAGAAGGTCAATGGACAATTTTTCCAGACGTTCAATATCTGTTATGGCAGTAAGCACTTTACGAACGCTGGTGCTGGGATTGCCAAAGCGTTTCTTACCCATCAACATCAACAAGCGCCGTGCTTCTTCCATGCGTCCCGAACTGCGCCCTTTTTCGATGATCGCGCGATAGGTAGCCGATTCTTCCATACCTGAGTTTGTTTGCAACGAAAGCCGCATATAGCGGAATGTCACGAGTAAGTAAGTAGATCTCCCCAATCGGCAGCATCCAGTATCCGGGTTGTCATGTTTTCCAATCGTCGGATATCCGTGATGGATTCAATCGCTCGTTTTATCTGCGGGTCTGGTGAACCGAATCTTCGTTTTCCAAGAAGTAGCAACATCTTTTGTGCCTCTTCGGTGCGTCCCTCCTCAAGAATGGCGCGATAGGTTGTCGACTCTTTCATCCTTGACACTCCATGAAACAATTGAATAGCGACAGAAGCAGTGTGCCGCAGACCAGTAAGTATATATGCCGAGGCCACCAGTTTCTTTGCGACTTCAGTGTGGGTTTCCTGTTCAAATCTCGTTTCTATCTGACGGATAATGCCTGGCAACTCGCTAAAGTTTACCATGGCAATGGGAGCCAGAGGCAAAGTTCCCAGTCCGCCGGCAAGAATGTCCTCTACCGGAAGTTGCCAGACGCGAATGACCTGATAATGAAAAATCAGCGGCTCCCCACCTATCGGCGATGGTACGGTCAGCCTTCCTGTCAGGGCCGGATTGTCCGCTTCGGGCCGCAAGAGGACGATCACGCTATGCACCGGCAATCTATGGCGGTCATGCAACAGTATATTGTACTTCAAAACGCGCAAGGCCAGATTCGCATCATGACCGGCTTGCAACTCGATATGCAACAACCAGGGCGACGGTGCCTGTATGCACAATATCTTATCAGAGACGGTGGTCACCGTCGAAAGGTCGGCATCGATAACATCTATCGGATCGGAGACCGAAAGGCCAAATTGTGCGATCCAGTCGGCAGGATAGGTCTCCACCAACTCTTTGAGCGTCGCATCATAACGTTTCGGGCTGCGCTTTTGCGTCGGCTTTGGCAAGGCGGCCTCAGTGGTTGAACAGGAATTCCTTGCTGTTGAGCAGTGTGGTCAGGACGTCTTCAAAGATGTTTCTGCGCTCCTGGCGCGGCGAGAAGGCGAGAAGGCCCAGGACGGTTTCACCCTCTCGTTGCGTCGGTTTGCGCCCCAGAGTGACCTGGTACAGTTCGGTCAGGATGGCGTCGTCTGTCTTCCCGGCGGCGATGAGTTTCGCGATGCGCGCGTTGCCGTCACCGACCTTGCGGCTAATGATCTCGCCGTTCATCATGCGCAGGGTCTGCGAGAGGTTCGGCTCGGCGGAGCGTTCGCACTCGCAGGCGATGACGCGCTGCGGGCGTCCGAAGGTATCCAAAAAGTCGCTGGAGACGGCGGGGTCGGGCAACTGGATGGCGTGCGTGCCGAGCGGCAGTTCGGGATACTTTTCGCGGGTGCCGCAGGCGAAATCGATGGAGTCCAGCAGGCTCTCCGCGTTCAGGCGCTTGGGGAGATAGTGCGTAAAGAAGAGTTCATCGGTCTTGTTCTGCGGCGTGGCCTCGGAACTGCGCTGGTAGGTCTGGGTCAGGCAGATGGTGCGCAGCAGGTGCTTCAGGTCGAAGTTGCTCTTGACCAGTTCGTCGGCGAGGGCGTCCAGCAGTTGCGGGTTCGTCGGCGGGTTGGTCACGCGCTGGTCGTCAATCGGGTTGACGATGCCCTTCCCGAAGAGGTAGCCCCAGTAGCGGTTGGCGAGGTTGCGGGCGAAGAGGCGGTTGTCCTTGCTGGTGAGCCAGTCGGCGAGGATACGCCGCCGGTCGCCGTCCGCATCCAGGTCGGGCAGCTTCTCGCCGGGTTTCAGCGCGGCGGTCTGGACGCCGAGCGGGGTGGGGCGCATCAACTGGTTCGTTTTGGGATGGTAGACTTCGCCGCCATCCTGGATCTTGACCACATTCTCGTTGCCGAAGATGCCGAACTCATCGCTGCCTTTCAGCCCAACGCGGGCGAAGAAGGCGGCGAACTCATAGTAGTCGGTCTGGCTCCACTTCTCGAACGGGTGGTGGTGGCAGCGGGTACACTGCAGCCGGACGCCCAGAAAGACCTGAGACGTGGTCTCCGCCAGGTCCTGCGGGTTGCTGGCGACGCGGTAGTAGTTGCTCGGCCCATTGGTGAAGGTGCTGCCCTGCGCCAGGAGCAGGTCGCGTACAAACTGGTCGGCAGGGCGGTTCTCCTGCAACTGGGTATGGATCCAGTTGGTAAAGCTCCACATGCCCTTCGGCCCCAGGTTGTTGCGGTTGCTGCGGAGCAGGTCGCCCCACTTGAGCGTCCAATAGTCGGCGTATTCGGGGCGGGCCAGCAGCATGTCCACCAGTTTCGCCCGTTTGTCCGGCGCTCTATCGGCCAGGAAGGCCGTTAGTTCCTGCGGCGAGGGCG
>Ga0070734_10001517_pt1 | contig 33224 bp, 27 predicted proteins | sample Coa_R1_8_FD_66444 | JGI IMG/M metagenome (GOLD analysis project Ga0070734, IMG submission 66444) | Surface soil microbial communities from Centralia Pennsylvania, which are recovering from an underground coalmine fire - Coalmine... | ecosystem: Environmental > Terrestrial > Soil > Unclassified ...
CCTCGGCCCGCAATCGACGGAGCGGTGGTCGCGCTCCCGGATGGACGCTGTTTGACAGCAGGATCACGTAGGTTTGGCTGCCGGGATCGATCCACAACGACGTGCCGGTAAAGCCGGTGTGACCGTATGAGCCGACCGGGAATAGCTCGCCCCGGCAGCTCGAATAGGGCGAATCTATGTCCCATCCGAGGCCGCGCAGGATCGGTTGATCGATCGGTGTCTCCGGTTGCGTGAAAAGATCGATCGTCGCCGGACTCGCGATTCGCGTGCGACCCAACTTGCCCCGATTCAGCATCATCTGGGCGAACTTGGCAAGGTCGTCGCCGGTGGAGAAGAGGCCGGCGTGGCCCGCGATTCCCCCCATGTACCGGGCGGTTGGGTCGTGCACCACGCCCCGCAGAGGCAGCGCTTCACCCTTTAGGACCTCGGTCGGGGCGATGCGCGGAAACCACTCCTTCGGCGGTTGATACGCCGTCTCCCTCATGCCAAGCGGTTGGAACACTTCGTCGCGGGTGAACTCGGCGAGCGTCTTCCCACTCAGCCGGTGGACGATCTCGCCGAGGAGCTCGAAATTGATGTCGCTGTAGATATGCTGCCGTCCGGGCGCGCCGGCGGGCCGGAACGTGCAAGCGAGGTGAATCCCGGTCTCGTAGCCGCTCCAGGCGGGTACCAGGGGCACGTCCGGCTTGAGCCCGGAGAAGTGAGTCAACAGGTTCCGGATCGTGACATCGCTCTTGCCGGCCATAAACTCGGGGATGTACCGGGTCACCCGGTCGTTGAGGTCGAATTTGCCTTGCTCGTAGAGCCGCATGAGCGCGGTTGTGGTTGCTACGACCTTGGTGAGGGAGGCGCAGTCGAAGATCGTGTCGAGCGTCATCGGCTCGACCGCCGGAACCACCGCGCGGTCACCGTACGCCTTCCGGTGAACGACCCGCCCCCGGTGACCGACGATGAGCACGGCCCCCGGCAGCTCGCCTCGGGCGATGGCGCCCTTGACGGTTTCATCCAAAGCCCTGGATCCGGCAAAGTCCCGGGCGTCTACGGCGCTGGTCGACATCAACATCAAAGGAATCAGAAGGAGCCCCACCCCGTTCGATGCTACACGTTCGACGCGCTTCGACGCGGCTAGGAGGTGGGGCCTTACGGCCCAACGGGTTTTCTGCCCGCGTGTTTCGGTACTCCTTCGGAGTCATATCGACTGGTGAAATCATGAAGATTGAGCAGACCAACGACCTGCCTGAGTCGGATTCACGCCACCATGCGATGAACCTCTCGAAGGCGCTGAAGGACCTGGCCGATCACGCGCGGGACGACACCACCAAGGTCCAAGACGCCGGCGGGCGCGTGTTACTGGATACCACTGCCGAGACACTATCCGGATTGGCGGTCGCGCACGAGCATTTTGCCAGCGGCGGCGAGTCGAGCGCTATTGAGCGGTTGCGCCTAACCCGGCTAATGCGCGTCCTCGCAACCCGAGCTCCGGCGGCGACGATTCTGGTTCGATTCCTAGCCGGCGCGGTCTTCCTGAGCGAAGGCATCCAGAAGCTGATCTTCCCGATGGAGTTGGGCTTTGGGCGGTTCGCTCTCCTGGATCTGCCGTCGCCGGCCCTGATGGCGACGTTCGTCGGGTGGACGGAGATCGTTTGCGGGACGCTGCTCCTGGTCGGCTTTCTAACCCGCCTCGCGGCGATTCCGCTGACCGCCGATATCATCGTCGCCATTCAAAAGACCAAGGTGCCACTTCTGGCTCAGGAAGGGTTCTGGAAGACGGTTCATGAAGCGCGCACGGATTGGTGCATGCTTACCGCCTGCCTCTTTCTCTTGATCGTCGGCGCGGGATCGATCTCGATCGATCACCGCACGACGCGTGTGACCTAACTGGAGTCGCTTTGACCCGAACGGAGCTCGCAGAACCGCTGCGAATCCACGTTGCCGCCCGATAGCACGACTCCGACCCGCTTCCCCGCGAAGGGGGACGGGTCCGCGAATATCGCCGCGAGCGCCATCGCCCCGCTCGGCTCGACGACGATTTTCAGCCGCTCGAAGAGGAACCGCATCGTTGAGACGACGGTGGCATCGCTCGCCGTGACCACGCCGTCGAGGAGTCGGCGGTTGATCTCGAAGGTGAGCTCGCCGGGGATGGCGACTTGAAGGCCGTCCGCTATCGTCGCGGGAACAGGAATCCTGATTCGCTTGCCGGCCGCCAGCGACTGTTGGGTGTCGTTACCGGTTTCGGGCTCGGCGCCGAGCACGCTGATATTCGGCTTGATCGCCTTGGCGGCGGTCGCGCAGCCGGCGATGAGGCCGCCCCCGCTCACGGGAACCACCAGCACGTCCAAGTCGGGAACCGCGGCCAAGAGCTCCAGCGCCACCGTCCCGCCACCCGCCATCACGTCGGGGTGATCGTAGGGAGGAATCGTGACCGCCCCCCGCTCCTCGCTGAGCGCGCGTTGCAGCACGTCGCGATCCTCCTTGTACCGGTCGAAGCGAACGATCTCGGCGCCGTATCCGGCGGTCGCCGCCACCTTCATCTCGGGGGCGTCGATCGGCATCAGCACGGTGGAGCGAACCCCCAACAGCTTCGATGCCAGTGCCACGGCCTGGGCATGATTGCCGGAGGAAACCGCCACGATTCCGCGGTTTCGCTCGACCTCAGACAGCTTGGCGATCGCGTTGTAGGCGCCGCGAAACTTGAACGCGCCGACCCGCTGGAAGATCTCGGCCTTGAGGAACACGCGCGCGCCGAGCCGCTCGTCGAGCGTCCTCAACGTGAGGATCGGGGTCTCGTTGGCGACGCCGCGAAGTCGGGCTGCCGCTTCCTGGACGTCGGCGAGCGAGATGGGCATCGGACCATTATCGCCCCGAAGTAGGCTTAGCCGGAATGAAAGCCGCGGTACAGAGGCTGATCGCCAAGCACCCCGGCGTGCGGATCGCGATGGGCTACCACAACCTGGCCACCGCCGAGGAGGGGTTCCTCGAACCCGACGCGGTGTTCCACGCCGCCAGCACGATGAAGGTCGGGGTGATGGTGGAGATCTACCGACGTGCCGCCGCCGGACTTCTCGATCTCGATGGAAGCATCCTCGTTGGAAACCGGTTTGCAAGCCTCGTCGACGGAAGCGAGTTCAGCGTGGGAAAGGAGGACGACTCCGATCCCGAGCTGTACGACCACATCGGTTGCTCGGTCTCGATACGGGAGCTCGTCCGCCGGATGATCGTCCGAAGCAGCAACCTCGCCACCAACGAGTTGCTGCACGTGATCCCGGCGGCGGACGCCGACGCATTCATGTCGGAACTCGGGGCGCCTGGGCTTAGGATCCTGCGTGGCGTCGAGGACACCCGCGCCCACGAACAGGGCTTGAACAACACCGCGACCGCCCGAAGCCTCGTCACGCTCCTCACGAAACTCGCCCGGCGCGAGGTCGTCTCGCCCCAGGCTTCGGACGAAATGCTCGACACCCTTCGCGCCCAGGAGCACAACGATGCCATCCCTGCCGGCCTTCCGCCGGGAACGAGCGTCGCCCACAAGACGGGATGGAACAATCTTGCGTATCACGACGCCGCGATCGTCGAGTCCGAACCTCCGTTCGTCCTCGTGGTCCTGACATCGGGCTTCCCGGACGAACCGGCGGGTCCGACGTTTGTCGCCGAGGTAGCGCGAACCGTCTGGGAGCGACACCACCGGTGAATAATTTGTTCCGGCACAGCGTCGCGCGGAATGGATTCCCTGCGTATACTGGCCGCTGAGCCGGCCCCTGCTTGCACTGGCGGCCAGCTCCCTTCTTTTTGCCTGGCCCTAGCGCCAGGTCGGGATTGGACGTATGGCGAAGACTTCAACGTTGAAGCAGCGCGGTTTTGGGCAAACGTCCCGGCGGGACGCCTGGTGGGTGACGCCGGCCATCACCTTTGCCGTCCTGACCGGCTTCATCGTCTACTCCACCTGGGCCGCGCTGCAAAACGCCCACTACCGGACCGGGCCCTACCTCTCGCCCTTCTATTCGCCCGAGATATTCGGCTCGAGCGAAGCATTCTTCGGTCCGAAGCCGGGCTCGTGGCCGGCGTGGCTGCCCTTCTCACCGGCGCTGATTATCCTTCCGTTTCCCGCGCTCTTCCGATTCACCTGCTACTACTATCGCGGCGCCTACTACAAGGCTTTCTGGGCCGATCCGCCGGCATGCGCCGTGAGCGAGCCGCGCAAGGGCTACACGAGCGAGAACGGCTTCCCGCTCAAGATGCAGAACGTTCACCGCTACTTCATGTATGCGGCGGTCCTGCTTCTCATCTTCCTCTGGCACGACGTTTGGCACGCGCTCTGGTTCGACGGCAAGTTCGGACTCGGAATCGGCACCTTCGTGCTCCTCTTCAACTCGGTCATGCTCACGCTCTACACCTTCTCCTGCCATTCGCTGCGACACGCCATCGGCGGAGGCAAGAAGTGTTTGAGCGGACACCCGATCCAGAGCCGCTGCTACGGCTGCGTTTCGAACCTGAACGGGCGCCACATGCTCTTCGCGTGGATCAGCCTGTTCGGGGTGATGTTCGCCGACCTCTACGTCCGGCTCGTTTCGATGGGCGTCTGGTCCGACGTGAGGATCTTTTAGGTGTCGGAGCTGCGAACTCACGAGTACGACGTGCTCATCATCGGCGCCGGAGGCGCCGGCCTGCGAGCGGCGATCGAGGCCTCCGCGGCGGGGGTCACGGTCGGAGTGGTCTGCAAGTCGCTCCTTGGTAAGGCCCACACGGTCATGGCGGAAGGCGGGGTCGCCGCCGCGATCGGCAATGTCGATGAGCGCGACAACTGGCGCGTCCACTTCGCCGACACCATGCGGGGCGGGCAATACCTGAATAACCCTCGCATGGCGGAGCTTCACGCCAAGGAAGCCCCCGAGTGCGTCAACGAGCTCGAGCAATGGGGCGCCCTCTTCGACCGGACGAAGGAGGGGAAGATCCTCCAGCGCAACTTCGGCGGCCACCGCTACCCGCGGCTGGCTCACGTGGGCGACCGAACCGGCCTCGAGATGATCCGCACGCTCCAGGATCACGGCATCCACCAGGGAATCGACTTCCACATGGAGTGCACGGTGGTTCGGCTGCTCAAGGATGGCGACCGTGTGTGCGGCGCGTTCGGCTACTTCCGGGAACGGGGGCAGTTCGTCGTCTTCCGGGCGAAGGCGGTGGTCATCGCGACAGGTGGGATAGGCAAGGCCTATTCGATCACTAGCAACAGCTGGGAGTACACGGGCGACGGCCAGGCGCTCGCCCTCAACGCGGGGGCCGATCTCATCGACATGGAGTTCGTCCAGTTCCATCCCACCGGGATGATCTGGCCGCCGTCGGTTCGCGGGCTGCTCGTCACCGAGGGCGTTCGCGGCGAAGGCGGAATCCTCACCAACAGCGAGGGGCGCCGCTTCATGTTCGACGACATCCCCGAGAACTATCGCACCCAAACCGCGAAGGATCCGGACGAGGGCTGGCGGTACGTCACGGGCGATCGAAACGCGAACCGGCCACCCGAGCTCCTCACCCGCGACCACGTGGCCCGCTGCATCGTTCGGGAGGTCAAGGAGGGGCGGGGCTCACCCCACGGCGGGGTCTATTTGGACATCGCCTGGATCAAGGAGAAGATCCCCAATGCGGCCGAGCACATCAAAAAGAAGCTGCCCGGCATGTACCACCAGTTCAAGGAGTTGGCGGATATCGACATCACGGAGCAGCCGATGGAGATCGGTCCGACCACGCACTACGTGATGGGCGGGATCCGGGTCGACGCCGACTCGCAAATGTCGACGGTGCCGGGATTGTTCGCCGCCGGCGAAGCCGCCGCGGGACTGCACGGCGCCAACCGGCTGGGCGGCAACTCACTCTCCGACCTCCTCGTCTTCGGTCGGCGAGCCGGCCGCTATGCAGCTGAGTTCGCCCGCTCGGCGAAGCCGGCCACGGAGAAGCTCGACGAGCAGATCAAGGCAGCGTCCGAGTTCACCCTCGCGCCGTTCAACCGGCCCGATGGCGAGAACCCGTTCGCGATCCAGCGCCACCTCCAGGCGATGATGCAGGACCTGGTGGGCATCGTCCGGCAGGAGGACGAAATGCGGAAGGCGCTCGGACTTCTCGAGGAGCTCAACCACCGGCACGCCGGCGTGCATGTGGACGGGAACCGGGATTTCAACCCGGGCTGGCACACCGCGATGGACCTGTACAACCAGCTCGCCGTCAGCGAGGTGATCGCCCGCTCCGCGCTCACGCGCAAGGAGAGCCGGGGCGGCCACTTTCGGCTCGACTTTCCGGAGAAGGACGATGCGCAGAGCAAGGTCAACACCGTCGTGCGCCGCAAGCCCGACGGTAGCTTGTCGGTAACCCAGGAGCCGCTGGTGCCGACGACCGACGAGCAGCGCGCGATCATCGAGGAGATGAAGTGAAGGCGACCTTCAAGATCTGGCGGGGTCAGGGGAAGACCGGCGAATTCCAGGAGTTCGCAACCGAGATCTCCGAGGGCATGGTCGTCCTCGACGCCGTTCTCCACATCCAAGGCGAGCAGGCGAGCGACCTCGCCCTCCGCTGGAACTGCAAGGCGGGCAAGTGCGGCTCCTGTTCGGCCGAGATCAACGGAAAGCCGCGACTGATGTGCATGACCCGCTGCAGCGACATCGACCTGAGCCAACCCGTGACGGTCGAGCCGATGAAGACGTTCCCGCACATCAAGGACCTCGTCACCGACGTTTCATGGAATTACGAGGCCAAGAAGCGGGTCAAGCCGTTCAAGCCTCGCCCGCCGGACAACCCGGACGGCACGTGGACGGTGATGCAGGAGGACATCGACCGCGGCCAGGAGTTCCGGAAGTGCATCGAGTGCTTCCTGTGCCAGAACGTGTGCCACGTGCTGAGGGAGCACGAGAAGTTCGACGGGTTCATCGGCCCGCGGATGATGGTCCACACCGCCTACCTCGAGATGCACCCGCTTGACACCGAGAACCGGACGTCCGAGCTCAAGGACGCCCACGGCATCGGCTTCTGCAACATCACCAAGTGCTGTACGACGGTGTGCCCGGAGGACATCCACATCACCGATAACGCGATCATCCCGCTCAAGGAGCGGGTCGCCGACTTCCATTACGACCCCCTGAAACGGCTATTCCGGCTATTCTCCAAGTAGCAGGTCATGGAACTCAAGCAGATCTCGAAGGATGCGATAGCGCACGCTCTCGGTCTGGGCGAGCGTTACCGGTTGCTGAACGAGCCGGATCAGGCGGCAAGCATCTGCCGAGATATTTTGGCGGTCGACCCCGGAAATCAGGACGCCACCCGCATGCTGCTGCTGGCGCTGACAGACCAGTTCGGCCGCAAGCGCGGGGTGAATCTCAGCGAGTGCGAGACGCTCGCGCAAGGGATGAAGAACGAGTACGACCGTTCCTACTACTCGGGCGTGGCCTACGAGCGATGGGCGCGGGCGCTGCTGCAGGAGCCAACCCCCAAGCACGTGGTCGGCGAGTGGCTTCGGAAGGCCCTCGAGTGCTACCACGATGCCGAATCGGTGCGCGAGGCGGGGAACGACGACTCGCTGCTGCGGTGGAACACGATCGTGCGGCTCATGCAGCGCTTCCCGGACCTTCAGGCCGAGAGCTCGGCGCACGAGCACCATTTCGGCGACTAGCAGCCCGCGGCTGAGCGCCTGAGGCAATCCTTCAACCCAAACTTCGCCGGCTCGGGAAGCCCCAATCGGATTTGGGCCTCGGTAAACCGGGTCTCCGGCTCGAGTTCCGCCGGCAGGGTGTCAGGCGCGAACGCGGGCTCTGCGAGGCTCTCCGAGAGGATTCGAACCTGAGCCTTGGCGGCCAAGGGAATCGCCATCGTCCGCTCGAAGACCCATGCCATTGCGTAATGGAGCCAAACCGGCGCGGGCAGGATGATTCGTGGCTTGCCGCAAACCTCGCCTATTCTTCGCGCGACTTCGCGGAGCGACATCTCTTCCGGACCGGTGACGGGGACCGTCGAGTTCTGAAGGGCTCCATCGAGAATCGACTTCGCCATCAAAGACGCGAGGTCCTCGACCGCGAGTGGCCGCATCGGGGTCGGACGAAAGCCGACCAGGAGGAACACCGGGAAGGTGTGGAGGGCGTGCGAGATGTGGTCGAGCATGTGATCGCCGCGCCCGTAGATGACTCCGGCCTTGAAGATCGTGTAGTTCAAGCCGGACGCGCGAACGAGCTCCTCCGCCACCCACTTCGATTCGTGATAAGGAGAGCCGCAGTTGGGTCGCGCCCTTAAGAAGGAGAGAAGAATGAGCTTGCGAACCCCCGTCTTCCGGGCGGCTTGGACGACGTTCGCGGTGCCCTGCACGTGTACGTTAGCGTAGGTTTGCTCGCCGAGTTCGCGGTTGATCCCGGCAAGGTGGGCGACCGCGTCACAACCATGGAATGCGTCGGTCAACCTCCCCGCATCGCCGAGGCCGATCGGAACAAAGTGAACGCCTGCTTCGGAGCGGATCGACGCGTCTCGAGTGTCGGCGCCGCGCGAGACGAGGACAACCTCGTGCCCCCGCGCAAGTAACTCGCGAGCCAAATTTCGCCCGACAAAACCGGTTCCACCAGTGATCGCAACCTTCATGCCTCTATTATTCCACAACTTTCAGTATTAATTGAAATCACTGAAACGGGTGACGTTTAGATTGAAAGCGTGTAGCCTGGGTCCATGCTCTTGGCGCCTGTCTTCGTCGGGTGGGTCATGGCGGTGGCCTCGTCCCAAGGTCCGCAGTTGCCGGCTACCGGAACCGAAATCATCGATCCGAACGCGCTCGCGACCGCGCCCGTCTACGGCCTCGAGCGAACGGACTCGGTCGCCACGCTCTACGATCTCTCTGGCCCGGTAGCCGGAAGGGTGCTTCGCGTCAAGGTCCAAAAGGGCAGCACGGAGACCAACGCCACCCAGCTCACGATTCCGACCAAGGTCGCGGTGAAGCAAGGCGACACCTTGGTCGCCACGTTCCTGGTTCGAGGAAAGAACGCGTCCGGCGGCCCTAGCCACCTGGAGTTTCTCTTCGAGAAAGCCACCGAACCCTGGACGAAGTCGATCATCAAGGACATCGACACCACCGACAAGTGGACCCAAGTTCGAGTTCCGTTCGCCGCCGCGGATTCGTACGCTGCCGGCACGGCGATGGCCTCGTTCCGGTTTGCGTTCGGACCCCAACTAGTGGAACTCTGGGGCCCCCGGGTTACCGACTACGGGACAACGATCTCGCTCGAGGACGCGACCGAGGCCATCCTCGACGACACCCCGGTCGGCCCCGTCGACGTGACGATCGACGCCGAACACCCGATGCAGACGATGCTCGGCTTCGGTGGCGACTTCTGCCAGGCGCGGTACGGGTCGACCGAGGTGATCGACTCCGTCGGCACGTACGCGCTGGGCCATCTCGACGTCCGCCACGCCCGCGTCGGGCTTCCCCTCAACTATTGGGAGCCCAAACCCGGCGAGTTCCACGACGACGCCCAAGCCGCCGCCTCGATGCAACTGCTCGGCATGCTCGCCAAGCGGGGCATCCCGACCGTCGTTTCGATTTGGGAGGCTCCCGGTTGGCTCCTCGGCGGCTCGCCCGAACAGTCCGGGCGCGTGCTGCCGCCCGAGAAATACGCCGACTGCATCGACGCTATCGTCCGGTATCTCACCCTCGCGCGGGACAAGTACGGCGCCAAGATCGACTACCTCACGTTCAACGAGCCCGATTACGGCGTGAATTTCAAGTTCACATCGGAAACGATGCGCAACTTCGTCCGCCAAGCGGGGCCCAAGATCGCCGCCGCCGGCTTGAAGACCAAGTTCCTGGTCGGCGATACGGGCGGGGGCGCGAACTACGTGGCCTACGCGAGCCCGATTCTCAGCGATCCGACCATAGCCGACTACCTCGGGCCAATTTCGTTCCACTGCTGGGATGTGCTCACCTCGACTGCGGGCCAATATGAAGCGATTGCCGCCCTCGGCAAGCGATTCCGCAAACCGGTTTGGTGCCTGGAAGCCGGGCACGACGCCGACCTTTGGCGCAAGCCCGCCCCTTGGGACAAGTGGCAAAACGCCCTCGGTCTTGCCGAGGCGTACATCAAGACCTTGAGCCTCTCCGGCGCCGAGCTCATGGATTACTGGACCTATGAGGACAACTACCCGCTGGTCGACAAGGCATCCGGCATGCCCTACCTCGCTTTCGACGTGCTGAAGGCGATGGAGGGCGTGTTCGGCGCGGGAGCCACGGTCTTGAACGGCTCTTGCGGCGGCAGCGAGCTGCAAGCGCTCGCCGCGAAGACGCGCACGGGCGTGCTCGCGGTGCTGCTCGTAAATCCCAGCGGACCTGGCAAAGCGGGAATCAAGCTCGCACCCGGCGCCCGCTACCGGATCTCGACCTTCACCCGCAAGGGGAAGGAGGAGTCGGAGGAAGTCGCCGATTCGGACGGAAAGGTCGTCGTCGCTGTTCCAACTCGATCGGTTTGTGCGGTTGTGCCGGCGCCATAAACTGGCAGCCTCACGGTGTGTATAGCCGACGCCCTGTGCGTCGAACTAGCGTAGTGTGGCACTGGCTTCAGCCAGTGGGGCGAGGCACCGACTGAAGTCGGTGCCACAGGCCCGGAGAACGACGCACAGGCCTCGAGTTCGCTTCCGGGCGCGGGTGAGGGCACCCGCGCCCCAAGGAGGACGCACAGGGCGTCGGGTTATCCCCCGGCCCGTCGCGCACCCGGCCCGAAGCCGCGCGGCGGTTGAAGGCTCGGGTCGCCGGATGGCGGGGGCGCGTGGTCGGTTTTCGCGGGCGGGCCGAGCAGCTCGGTCAGCATCGGTTTGAGGCCGTCGGCCCAGACCTGGTACCCCTTGGCGGAGGGGTGCAGATTGTCGACGGTCATGCCCTCGAACAGCTTCCCGGATGGGTCGGCAAGCTTGTCGTTCACGTTCAGGAAGCGGACCGCTTTCCCGTCCGCCAGCTTCGCCAGCCGGCGGTTGGTCTCGGCGATCGACGGCAGCAGAGCCATGTTGTCGTTCCGGGGAAAGATCGCGGTCAGGATGATCGTGGCTTCCGGCGCCTTCTGCCGGCAGGTCTTCAGGATCGCCCGAATGCCATCCGCGATCTCGTCGGGCTTGTAGCCGCCCGAGAGATTGTTCGTCCCGGCGAGCAGCACGATGACCTTGGGATGAACCCCGTCCAGCTCGCCGTTCTTCAGCCGCCAGAGGATGTGCTGGGTCGAGTCGGCGCCCCAGCCAAAATCGGCCGCGTTCCAGCCGAAAAAGTTCGCGGTCCAGTTCTCGAGCATCGCCTTCCACGCGGGGTCGCTCGTGCCCCAGCGCCGGGCGATCGAATCGCCCTCGACGTAGACGTCGATGCCCCCTTTGCCCGCCTTTTGAACGAGCTGGGCGTGCGCGATCAGGGAGTTCGAATCCGACCGGGAGGCCGGCACGTCGGCCCGCTCCCGCAGCGGCGTCCGGTCCGTCGGGAGCGGCGGGGCCGAGATATACCGGGAAACCCACTCGAAGAACGTCGGCCAGTTCGGTGTCACCTCGTGGCCGCCGTCGTGCTGGCGCCAGGCGAGCTCGCCGCCGATCAACGTGTTCACGGGCGGCATCGGATCGGTCAGGTAGTCGCCGAGCGTGCCGAAGTCCCCCTTTCCGAGCAGCTTGTAGGCCGGGCCCGCCAGCACCCCCGCCATGAACGAGCCGTGGGCGTCCACCCACTTGGCGTCCCCCTTCTCCACCAGGCCGTAGCTGATGAGGCAGGGCCGCGGCGCGCAAAGCGCGATCAGCTCGTGCGAGTCGACCGGCAGGTCGGCCGCCGTCTTGGGCGGATCGGAGGCGCCGTACTTGATGAAATTGCCGGCCATCCAGTAGAACTCGCCGCCCGCCAGGTTCTCGACCGCCTCGCCATAGATGTGCCGGTGCAGCTTGGCCCCGCCCTCGCCGGAGGAGCCGATGAACCCGGCCGCCACGCGCGTATCGAACGCTTCGGCGACGAGCGCCGCCTTCCCGTACCGCGAGACCCCCTCGATCGCGACCTTGGTCGCGTCGACGTTCGAATCGCGGCTCGCCGCGAAGTAGTCGATCAAGCGGCTCAGCCCCCAGCCCCAGGCGCGCAGCGCGCCCCAGTCGTCCGGCTTGCGCGGCTGGCCGTGGTTGCACAGGCCGATCACCCCCATCTCAAGGTGGTTGTTATCGGGCTGGATCGAGTTCGGGTTGATGACGCCGTACCCCCAACCGTGCTCGATCGCCTGGTCGGTCCACGGCTTGGCGTTGCTTCGGCGGCCGAAGCCGAAGCCGCCGGGAAAGCCGAACTCCATGATGATCGGCACGCTCGCCGTGGCGTGGGCCGGAACCGTGAAGGTCGCTTGAATATCGACCTTGACCTTAGGATAGGCGCGGTTGTCGACGTGGCCGATGAGCGTCTTCGTCAGGATCGGAATCCCGCCGCTCAAGCCCGGCGTGATGCCGGTGACCTCCCAGTCGACCTTCGGCGCGTTCTTCGGAACGCGCCCGTAGACTTCGCGCTCGAAGAGCTCGAGGATCTCCTTGCGCCGGGCCGGCCATTCGCTTGCCCTGGTCACCTTCGCGCTGTTGGCCGCCGTGAGCACGTCCGGCATGCTGCCTTTGAAGGGGTTCGCGGTCGCCTCGTCGAACGTCGACTGATCGTTCGGGTTCGGACCCGGCCGGATCGATTTGAGCCCGAGTTGCCGCATCATCTCGGCGTGATCGTCGAAAGGCGGAGGGGGGCCGGGCGGGCCGAATTGAAGCGCCGCCGGAGCCGCCGCGAAGGTGGCGGCCGCCGTGATGAGGAGTTCCATCGCGATTGGCATCGTTACCGCTCCCTAATTTACCGATATATGGACGCTGGTCCGAAAGCCTCGTTGAAGCCTTTTTAAGCGAACTGCCGGGCCGGGTGGTCGTATGACGCTCTGACACTCGAACCCGTGCCGAACGCCTGGCTTTCGGCAAGGAGCCCAAACATGAAAACCAATCAATTGAGAACAACCCTTCTCGCCGCCGCCGCGCTCGCGTGTCTCATTCCGGCCGCCGCCCAGGCGCAGCGCTACCGGGAGTACGTTCCGCGGGCAAATAACCTGAGTGACGAGGTGTTCCACACCTTCCGTGACAGCAAGGACTTCCGCCACTACTTCGAGCACCACTTCCGCGCCAACGGCCACGAGCCGCGCTGGGATCGCTCCGACCGCTACGGACATCCCGAGCACGAGGACCGGTTCGGTCGGATGTCGCTCAAGGACGCCATTCAAAACCTCGACGAGGACATCGAGCGGCTGCGCGCCGAATTCGCCCATCATGGCGCTTCCCGGGCAGCCGTGGACTTGGCGGACGAGATTCGGGACCACAGCGATCAGGTCGATCGGCGAATCGGCCGGGTCGGCGAGTGGTACCGCTTCGACGACGACCGGGATTGGCACTGGGACCGGAGCGAGCTTTTCAACCGGTGGCGCGACCTTCGCACGGATATCCGCGAAGTGACGGGCGACATGCTCCGCCGCCGCTGAGCGAATTCCGTGTAGCCTAAGCGCACGGATGGCCGGCGCAGCTCGTCTCGCAACATGGACGTGGCTCGCGCCTGCCATCCTCCTCATTTCCGGGTGCGTCCGCAAGGCGCCCCCGGATCCCCACGTCATCACCCTCTGGCAGCCGTTCGGGGCGACCGAGCAGGCCCCCCTGGACCACCTCGTCGCCGCGTTCGAGCGCTCGCACCCGGGAATCCGGGTCCACATGTCGTATGCCTCGAACGACCTGACGAGCAGCCAGAAGCTGTTCCTCGCCATCGCCGGCGGGGTTGCGCCGGACGTGACGTTCGTCGACGGGCAGCAGCTTTCCGAGTGGGCGGCCCGCGGCGCGCTCGCCGATCTGTCGGAACCGTTCGCCCACAGCGGCCTTCAGGCGGACGGCTTTTGGCGCCCCCGTTGGCAGGAAAGCACGTTTCAAGGTCACGTCTACGCCCTGCCCTGGGGCGCCGACCCCAACTTCGCGTTCGTTTGGAACAAGGATCTGTTCCGGAAGGCCGGCCTTGACCCGGAGACTCCCCCTCGCACCCTTGATGACCTTGACCGGCTGAACGACCGGCTCACCATTCGGGATCCGCAGGGCAACATCACCCAGCTCGGCATCGATCCTATGGAGTGGACGGGGGCGAACTGCCTGTTCACCTGGGGCTATGCCTTCGGCGGCAGCTTCTATTCGGAGCCGGACGCCACCCATCCCCTGGGAACCGTCACCGCCGACAACCCAAAGATCGTGGCAGCCTTGGAGTGGTTGGCGAAGTTCGGCCGCAAGTACGACGTGCGCAAGGTGCGGGCGTTCACCGAGGCGACCGTCGGCAGCGGCAACACCCCCTTCTACGCGGGCAAAGCGGCGATGCGGCTGCTGCACGTGGCCCAGATCAAGGACTTGAAGAAGTACGCGCCGACCATGGATATCGGGATCGGCTTGATCCCCGCCCCTCTCGACGGGGAGTATCCCAACGGCTGGATCGGCGGCTGGTCGCTGGCGGTGCCGCGCAGCAAGATGGTTCGGCCGGAGGCGTTCGAGTTCATCAAGTGGATGTGCACCTCGGACGAAGCCACCGAGATCGAGTCGAGCGAGCTGGAGCAGTTCCCCGCTTACCGCAAGGCCCCGGTGTTCGAGCGCGTGCGCAAAGACCCGGTGCGGGGCGTGTTCTACCAAATCCTGGCTAACTCCAAGCACGTGCGAACCCTGATGCCGGTGCAGGGCTACTACATGGAGCGGTTGGGCCGGGCGATGGACGAAGTTCTGTACGGCGGCGCCGACCCCCGCCGGTCGCTGGCGGCGGCGCGGATGGATGTTTCCAAGCGGCTGCAGTCGGTGGCCGACGAGTTGGCGCAGCACGCGGAGGCCAGGTGAAGCGCCGGACTTGGATCGGCCTCGCGTTTTGCTCGCCGCTCATCGTCGGCCTCCTCGCCTTCACGGTGATCCCCGTCGTCGCCAGCGCGTGGTTCAGCCTCTGCAACTACCCGATCCTCGACCCGCCGAAGTACATCGGCGCCGCCAACTACACGGAGTTGGTGAGGGACGACCAGTTCTGGCACTCCATTCGCAACACGTTCACCTACGTGCTGATGGCGGTGCCGCTCGGGATGGCGGTCGGGCTCGTCCTCGCCCTCCTCATGAACCAGAAGGTGAGGGGGATCAAGGTGTTCCGGACCCTATTCTTCCTGCCGACCGTCGTCCCCGTCGTCGCCAACGCCGTGCTTTGGGTTCGCGTCCTGAACCCCCAGCAGGGTCTGGTGAACTCGTTTCTACGCGCGATTCACCTGCCGGAGAGCTTCATGCCGGGTTGGCTGGCCGACGAGCATTGGGCGCTGCCCGGCCTGGTGTTGATGTCGCTTTGGGGGGCCGGCGGCGGCGCGATTCTGTACGTCGCCGCCCTGAAGGACGTCCCCGCCGAGCTGTTCGAGGCGGCCGAGCTCGACGGCGCCGGCCCCGTTCAACGCTTCCGGCGGGTGACGATTCCCCTCATCTCCCCGGTGCTGCTCTTCACCGGGATCATGGGGCTCATCGGCGGCTTCCAGGAGTTCACGCGGGCGATGGTCATGACCCAGGGCGGGCCGTGGGACAGCACCTTGTTCTACTGCCTTCACCTGTTCAACAGCGCGTTCACCGAGTTCCGCCTCGGCTACGCCAGCGCGATGGCCTGGGTGCTCTTCGCCATCATCCTCACCGCGACGATCGTCGTGATGCGGCTATCCATCAAACACGTGCAGTACGAGCAATGAAGAATCGGCTGCCCAAGCTCTTCGGCCTCGCCGCGCTCATCCTCTTGGGCGCGCTCTTCACGCTGCCGTTTCTTTGGCAGGTCAGCACCTCGCTCAAGACCGAGGATCAGGTTTCCAAGTCCGACCTCGACCTGATTCCGCGCGCCCAGATGCTGGTGGTGGACGGCAGAGGGGTGCAGGTGAAGCCAGTCGAGCGCAAGGGCGAGAACCAGGTGGTCGAAGTGCTTTCCGGGCCCCAAAAGGGGGCGAAGCTGACGGTTGCGCCGGGCCGGCTCTACACGCGGCCGCATCTGGAGGGGAGCAACTACGTCGAGGGGTTCAAGGCGTTTCCGTTCTTCAAGATGCTCAAAAACACGCTGGTGATCTGCGTGCTCACCGTGGTGGGCACCGTGCTGAGCTGCTCGCTGGCGGCCTACGGGCTGGCGTGCGTGCAGTGGCGGGGGCGGGAGACGCTGTTCTGGGTGATGCTGGCGACGATGATGCTGCCCGGCCAGGTGACGATGATCCCGCTGTTTCAGACGTTCAAAGGCCTGGGCTGGATCAACACGATTCTGCCGCTGGTGGTCCCCGCGTTCTGCGGAAACGCGTTCTTCATCTTCATGCTGCGGCAGTTCTACCGAACGATTCCGGCCTCATTGATGGAGGCGGCTCGGATCGACGGCGCTTCGGACCTGCGGATTTGGCGAACGGTGGTGCTGCCGCTGAGCAAGGCGGCGCTGGCGGTGGTCGCGGTGTTCAGCTTCATCGCGGCGTGGAACGACTTTTTGGGGCCGCTGCTTTACTTGATGGACGACGACAAGTACACCCTGGCGATCGGGCTGGCGCGGCTGCAGGGCCAGTACTCCTCCGACTGGGGGCGGATGATGGCGATGTCGGTGGTAATGACGATCCCACTGATCACGCTGTTCTTCCTGGCGCAGCGCACGTTCGTGGACGGGATCAAGCTGGGCGGGGTGAAGGGGTGAGGAGCGCATGCCTCGAGCTCACATCCATAATCTTACACACGTGCCGGGAGCGTCAATTTTGAACCGAAAGAAGCCGTCAAGTAAGTTGTGCAAGCCGGTTAAACAGGCAGTTCCGGACCTGGAGGTCGAAGCCCGTCCCGATGGCGCCTCGGTCCCTTCTCCACCGGAGCGCTTCGGTTTCATGGCGGGTGAATTGAAGATCCCTAACGACTTCGATCGCATGGGGTCGGAGGAGATTCGCCAAATGTTCGAGGGAATTGCTGACTCGAATCCCCGCACGGGCACGAACGTGGGAGGGTGACAAAGTCGCGACGTGAGAAGGCCCTCCGTATAATTAGCCCGTGACGAGATCCGAGGCGGTAGAGCGACTGAAGGCGCTTGAACCCGAGCTGCGCAAGCTCGGTGTTCGCTCCATCGCCCTGTTCGGGTCGGTACTATACGCCGAGGCACTTCGCGTTGCCTGAAACCGTCGTCACCGTCATCGGCCGGGGCCATTCTGGGACGCGGGCGATGTCCCACACCCTCAGCGCGAGCGGGTTCTTCATGGGCGCCAAGCTCAACGCCTCCGGCGACCTGATCCCGGCCGAGGACCTTTACGAAGCCTGCCGCGTGTTCGGGCGGTACGTGAGGCACGAGGGCGGCTTGCGGTGGGACTTCACCGCGCTCCACACGATGCCCATCGACCCCGCGTTCACGCGCCTGGTCGAGAGCTACCTCGCCTCGGTCCTCGTCAGCCAAAGCCCGCTCAAGGGATGGAAGCTGCCGGAAACGACCCTGATCCTCCCCTGGATCGTGCGCCTCTTCCCGGAGATCCGCTACATCTATTGGGTGCGGGATCCCCGCGACAGCATTCTGGGAAGCCACCTCACCGACGACCTCGAGCGCTTCGGCGTGCCCCACGACGCGGTTCAGAATCCGCACCTCATGCGCGCCACGAGCTGGCAGTACCAACACGAGATCATGAAGGCCACGCTCGCGCCCAAACACTTGATCCGCCTGCGCTTCGAGGACTTCGTCCTCCGCCAGCCGGAAACCCTGGCCCAACTGGAGCAGTTCCTGGGGGCGCCGATGGCGGCGATTCCGGTCCGCCCCGAGGCGGTCGGAAGGTGGCGGAACGAACCCAAGCGCCGCGCGTTCCGCGTGTTTCCGAAGGAAACCCTCTACGACGGGCCCTGGGAGATGGCCACGGCATGAGGTTCGGCTGCAACTCGGTGCTGTTCGGCGGGTTCGATATGGCGACCGCGTTCCGGTGCGTGGCCATGGCCGGGTACGACGGCATCGAGCTCTCCGCGATCGATGGGATGAGCGAGCACCTGGTGCTTGGCCGGTGGCGCGAGGTCGCCGCCGAGATCAAGTCGCTCGCCAAGGAACACGCCCTGGAGCTGCTCGCCATGGAGCAGCCCTCCCAGGACCCGGCGACGATGGAGACCGCCTTCCGGGCCGCCGCCGAGATCGGCATCCCCATCGTCAACTGCGGGCCCGGCGGCAAGAGCGGAGACGAGGCGAGCCTGCAAGCCTCCATCGACTCACTCGGAGCGCTGTCCCGGATGGCCGAGAAGTACGGGGTGACGCTGTGCGTGAAGGCCCACGTCGGCGCCGCCATCGACAACACCGCGACCACCCTCCGCCTGATGGCGGCCATCGACTCGCCGAGCTTCGGGATCGACATGGATCCCTCCCACATCCATCGGGCGGGTGAGAACCCGGTCGAGGCGCTGCGCGCGGTCGTCCACCGGGTCAAGCACGTCCACATCCGGGACTGCAAGGGCACCCAGCCCGGCCCCGGCAAGCCCGAGGATCAGGCCAACGGGCGGGGCGATATCGACCTGCTCGGCTACCTTCGTGTGCTCGTGGAGCACCTCTACGCCGGTCCGGTCGACCTCGAGGTGATCGGAGCGAAGGAGTATCCGCTGGAGGCGTGCTGCACGATCGCGGCGGAGTCGCGCGGTCACATGCGGGCGTGCGTTCGAGCTGCGGGCTACACGCCCTCCCTTCGCCCTGCGGGCTAGTCCCCCCGGAGGGGGGACAGAGGCGCATAATGGGCCTGACACCCCATGAACTCGCATCCGAACATCGTGCTCATCGGCATCGATTCGCTGCGCGCGGATCACATGAGCGCGTACGGCTACCATCGGAACACCACCCCCCACATCGCCAAGTTCGCCGAGCAGAGCACCCTCTTCGAGAACCACTTCAGCCCCCACATCCCCACCACCAGCGGGTACGCGAACATGCTCACCGGGCTGGACGTGTTCCGAACCCAAATCGTCGCCCTGCGCCACAAGGGCGAGATGCACCCGGACGCCAAGCCGCTGCAGACCATCCTGAAAGGGGCCGGCTACACCACCACCTGCGTCGGCTTCAGCTCCCCCTCGGCAAGAAACTTCGACACCTACCTCGAGTTCGAGGGCTGGCACCCGGGCGAGGACGGGTACAGCCACAAGGCGGAGAACCTCAACGCGGTCACCATCCCCGAGCTCGAGCGCCTGGCCAAGCAGGAGCAGCCGTTCTTTCTGTTCATGCGGCACATGGACCCCCACAGCCCCTACCTGCCGCCGCCGCCGTTCGAGCGGATGTTCTATCACGGCGACGAGTGCGACCCCGCCAAGACCTCGATGAAGCCGGTCATGGAGTTTAAACCGTTTTGCGACTACTTCGCCTCATGGATGCCGGAGGGGATCACCGACGCCGCCTACGAGGTCGCCCAATACGACGGCGCGCTGGCGTACATGGACTCCTGCATCGCCAACATTTTCACCGCCATCGATGAGCTCGGCTTGCGCGAGAACACGATCGTGGTGGTGACCGCCGACCACGGCGAGACGCTGGACGAGCATGAGTGCTGGTTCGACCACCACGGCACCTACGACAACACCCAGCACATCCCGCTGATCATCCGCTTCCCGGGACGCCTAAAGGCCGGCCGGCGGGTCAAGGAGTACACCCGGCAGTACGACCTCGTGCCAACGCTCCTCCACCTCGCCGGAGTCGGCACGCGCATCCGATTCGACGGTCAGTCGCTGGTTCCGGTGGCAAAGCTCCGCGGTCTCAAAACCGACTCGGAGTTCTACTTCACCGAGTGCACCTGGATGCGCAAGCACGGCTGGCGCATGCCGGAGTGGAAGCTCATCGTCGCCCTCGAGCCCGACTTTCACTTCAAGCCGCCGGTCGAGCTTTACAACCTTCAAAGCGATCCCAAGGAGCTGAACAACGTGGCCGCCGAACACCCGGACATCGTCAAGAACCTCACCGGCCGCATGGAGGCGTGGATCGCCAAGCGCGAGAAGGAAACCGGCCTAAGCAATCCGATCCTGAACCAGCCCGAATGGCACGGGGTGGAGGGCATCGACTACTTCGAGTCCTCGCAGCAGGCGTACGATACGCTGCACATCGGCGCGATGGCCACCGCCAAGAAGCTGCAGGCCCAGGTGCTGATTTCGGAGGAGGAGTAGATGGCGCTCAAGGTTGGATTGGTCGGGTTAGGCGGGATCGGCAACACCCACGCCGAGGCGTACCGGAAGGACAGCCTGGCTCAGCTCGTCGCCGTTTGCGACCTTCGCCCCGAGCGGGCGAAGGCCGGCGCCGAGAAGTTCGGCGTTCCAGCCTACAGCAGCCTGAGCGAGATGCTCGCAAATCAGGATATCGACATCGTCGACGTCACCACCAGCGGGTACGAGAACGGAAGCTGGCACTACGAGCCGACGATGGAGGCGCTCTCGGCGGGCAAGCACGTACTGTGCGAAAAGCCCCTCTCCAACGACATCGAGGAGTGCCGGCACATGGTGCGCCTGGCGGCGAACCGCAACCTGCACCTCGGCTGCAACCTCAACCACTACTTCACCAAAACCGCCGAGCTGGCCAAGAAGTACATGGACCACGGGAAGATCGGCGAGACCGTCTACGCCCTCTTCAAGATGGGGTTCGACGGCGGCGAGGCGACGTACGGCGGCAAGGGCTCGGCCCGTTTCAACCAGCCCTACGCCCACATGAAGGCGTTCCTCACCCATCCATTCAGCGTGATGCGCCACTTCTGCGGCGACATCACCCACATCCAAACCTTCTCCACCAAGCCCGGCTTCCGCAAGAACCAGGGCGACCTGCTGCTCTCCGTGAACAGCGTTCACGTCAAGTTCGCCAACGACACCGTCGGTTACCTGCTCAGCCAGCGCGGCGACGCGCCGTGGGGCCTCGGCGGCTGGTGGAGCTTCGAGGTCGCCGGCAGCAAGGGCACGTTCTGCATCGAGAACTGCGTGGAGAAGCTCACCTACTGGGGCGCGCCCACTGCCTCCGGGAAGCCCGATCCGGTGGTGACGAACACTGGGATCACCAACTTCGACCAGACGTTTCCGGATCGGATCCATGCGTTTCTGGAGGACGTGACCAACGGCGTGGCGCCGGGAAGCGTTCGGGCTTCGGGACGCGACGCGCTGGCGACGATGGAGTACATCTTCGCGGTCATCGAGTCGTACGAGAACGGCGGCGCGCTGGTCCGGCCGCACCCGCTGCCCCCGCACCACGGGGATCCGGTGAGTGAGCGGCTCTAAGGTTCGGGTCGCGGTGGTCGGGCTCGGGCCGATCGGCAACCTGCACGCGCGGATCTATCGGGAGCTGGAGGGCGCCGAGCTGGTGGGGGTCTGCGACAAGGTCGCGGCGCTGGCTTCGGCGGGATCAGAGCGCCATGGGGTTCCCGGGTTTACCGACGTTCCCGCGATGCTGGCCGGCTTGAACCCTACCGTCGTGAGCGTGGTGACCGGCGGGCGCGAGTACTGTGGCGACCACTACGAGCCGACGATGCAGGCGCTAGAGCACGGCTGCCACGTGCTGTGCGAAAAGCCGATTTCCGACGACCTTGGCAAGGCGCGGGAGATGGTGGCTTGCGCGCGCTCGAACGGCCTGTGCTTCGGCATCGACTTCAACCACCGCTTCACCCCCGCCGCCTACGCGGCCAAGAGGTGGGCGGACGCGGGCGAGCTGGGCCACCTGCTCTTCTGCAACATGGCGCTGTGGATCGGGCGGCCGGGCGAGTTCGAGACGAAGAACTACCACCTCAAGGCCCTCAACCCGCACTCGGTGAACCTGATGACGTGGTTTTGCGGGCCGGTCGAGTCGGTTCAGGCGTTCGCGACGGTCGCGCCGGGGCGCAACATCTGGTCGACCGCCTCGATCAACGTCCGATTCGAATCGGGCGCGGTGGGGCACTTGACCTCCAGCTACGACATCGCCCGCGCCCACTCGGTGGAGCGGTGCGAGGTGGCGGGGACGGGCGGTCGGCTGGTGATCGAGGACATGTGGCGCCGCGCGACGCTGTATCCGGCCGCTTCGGCCGAGCAGCGGCTTTACGCGAATCCGGTTTTCGGCGGGGTGCGCGATTTCGAGGACACCTTCCGGGAGCGGCTGGGGCGGTTCATCGCCCAGGTGGGGGCGGGGGCGAAGCCGGAGGAAATCGACGGCTCGGGCGAGGAGGGCCTCGCCTCCCAGACCGTGATCCACGGCGCGATCCGGTCGCTGGACGAGGGGAACCGCGCGGTCTCCATTTCCGAGCTGTAGGCGCCGGTAACGCCCGGCGCCGGAAGCGTAGCCGGGACCAAAGACCCACCGAGCGGTTCCGTACGCTGGGTTCAAGAGCGGTGGAGCAGCGCTCCTTTGCGCCGAGATAATGGATTCATAAACATGTGATGTTCCCGCCCCGGCAATTGTGCTGTACGATTTATTCGCTATGCGCGCGACCCTAAATGTACGCCCCTGCCTTCCCGTCTTTCGCGGACTCAGCGTACTTGCCTGCTCGGTCCTAATCGCGAACACGATCTCGCCCGCGATCGCGGCCGCCCTGGCGTACCGCCGGAGCCACACCATCAAGACGCGGCCGATGGCGCCGGAGATGAAGGGGGTACCCCGTATGGACCTCCGCATGAAGGGAATAGTCCGGCGCTCTGGCGAGATGCCCACGGTTTCCCTTTTGAGCGACCAAGCGGGGCTTTCGCGCAAAGTCACGGACCGCGATATCGCCGAGTGGGTCAAGTCGGCGAGCCGGCCGGGGCGGAGCCGGGCGAAGGCTGACGCTTGGATTCGGCTCGGCGAAGTCGCGCTCGTGGCCAAGGAGGAGCCCATTCGGGCAGCGTCCGAGTTCGCGAAGGCGATCAAAGCGGCGCCCACAGCCTCGCCCGAGCGGGGCCTGGGGCTGATGGATCGATCCCTGGCCATTCTGTTCCAAGGACGCTATGGGCAGGCAGCCTCGGAGCTCGGCGGCCTGCTCCACGAGCGACCGAACGGGCTCAATCCCAAGCGGGCGGCGGCGTACGTCGCGCACGCCCGGGCCTGTGCCGGCTACCACCAGCAGCGCGCACGGATGGGAATCACCGAACCGAAGGAAGTCGATCCCCTCTGCGCGGTCGCAAGTATCGCGGTCTGCCTGCGCGAGCTCGGCCTCCCCCATGAGAAAACCCAGGTGCTGGCAAGCGTACGCCATACCGGCGAGGGCAGCAGCCTTCAGGACGTGGTCGACGCGGCTCCCAGGCTCGGCGTATCCGCGTATCCGGTGGGAACGACCGACAAGCAGAAGCTCATCGAGCTGCCGAAGCCGCTGGTGGCCCACGTGGAGCACGACCACTTCATCGCGGTGACGGCTGCGGACGAGGACGGCGTTCGCTACAACTGCTCGGACTGCGGCAGTTGGCCGGGCGGCTTCAAGCACGTCTCCTGGAAGCAGTGGGAGGCGATGGAGGCGGATGCGTATGCCGTGATCACACCGCGGGGGTCGCCGCTGGACCTGGCGATGACTTCGAAAACTTCAGAGGGCGTGACAGCCAACCACCCGGCGGGCCCCGCCGCCGAAAGCGAGGAAGGCGCTTCGACGGCCGCCGCCCTGAGCGCCGCCAACTTGATCGAGTCGATCGCGATAGGATCGAAGCCGTTTGGCTTGCCCTACCTCGTGCCCAACTACGTGTGCGGGGTGAAGACGGTCCAGCCGGAGTGCCCCAAACCCGATAAGACATGCCCGGGCGACCAACCCGATTACGGCGGGCCTAATTGCCCGATGATCTCGCCCGCCGGCGGGCCAACCGGCCCGAAGACGGGTGACCCCATCGACCTGGCGACGGGCGAAAGCCAGTACGCGCCACCTGCCGATTTGAACGTCTACAATTCGACCGGCCCCTCGGTTCACTTCGGCCGCATCTACAACAGCCTCCGAAACGACGGCACGCAGTTCTGCCCGAACTGGGCGGGCTTCGGCCCGGGCTGGTCGCATCCCTACAACGTCGCGGTCGTTTACGAGCCCTACGTCCAGGGCGGGGGAAACGGCGCGCGCGGCGGCTCCGGCATCGGCGGCACCGGCCCATACACCGGGCAAGTGCTCTTGCCGAACGGAGCGGCGATCAAGTTCTCGTGGCCGACGGGCGCCGGGCCGCTCTCCTCGACCCACCTTCAACAGGTGCAGACCGTGGACAAGGGCTACCCGCTGGCGGTGACCGAGTATTACCAGCCGGCGGTCGGCCTCAATCCGGCCTACACCTGGGCAATCATCACATTCCCGGATCGCTCGACCTGGACGACCAACGGCAACAACCAAAACCTGAGCCCCTTTACCGTCGTGGCGATGTCGGATCGGAACGGAAACGTTCTGCACCTCGGCTACACGAACGTAACCATCAACGGCACCGCTATGCAGCCTCTGACGAGCATCGGCGGTTCGGGAGGCGGGCTGGCACTCACCTTCGATTCCCACACCGGGATGTACACCAAGGTCAACGACAGCTACGGCCGAGAAATCGATTACACATATAACGCGAGTGGCTTGCTCTACCAGGTCTCGCAGATCAATTCGAGCTCGATCCGCTACCAGTACGGCTACGAATATGACGGGAACGGCCCCGAGGGGCAGAACTTTCAGTTCCTCGATTCGATTACGGTCCCCTCGCCGACTGGGAGCGGGACGTCCACGGCCTCGATCCACTACAGCTCCTACAACGGACTCCTCACCGGCATAACCGACGCCAACGGCAACACGATTACCTTCACCGGGACCAACACGCAAAACCAGACGACGGTGACGTTCGCGAACCCTGGCGGGACGAACGAATACCAGTACACGGTCGGATACGACGCGAACATGAATTTGACCGACGTGCTCAACGCCGCCGGATCTCAAGTCGTGCACGCGGTTTACGCGGATCCCAACGATCCGTTCCGGCCTTCGAGCGTCTCGGACGGCTTGTCCCACACCTGGGGCCTGAGCTGGGATCAGTTCGGGAACCTCAAGGGGTTGACAACGCCGAAGGGAACGGTCACCACCAACACGATCAGCTACACGAATTTCACGGTCGGCGAGGTGACGTCGACCCGGTCGGGAACCCAAACCGCGACCTCCTACACGTATTACGAGCCGAGCGGAAACCTGCATACGATCAAGACGCCGATTCCCGGACAGAGCGGAACCGGCAATCAGCAGACCACCACGCTCACGTGGACGACGCTCGGGAATCTGGCTTCCGTGCAGAGCCCGGGCAATAACGCGACGACATATCACACGACCACGTACGGCTACACGACCGACGGCTCTTACAACCAGAACGAAGCGCTCGGACAGCCGATCACGGTGACGGACACCCTCGGCAAGGTGACCCACCTCCGGTACGACGGGCAAGCCAACCTGGTGAACGAAACCGACGCTACCGGGAACGAATGGCAGGCCACCTACAATGCAGCGAACCAGACCACCTCGATCGTCGCGCCGGCGACCGGCAACACCGGGACCGGGAACGCGACGACGACCGCGACCTACTTCTACACGGGCGGTCCGTTGACGACCGAAACCGCATATGACGAATCCGGGAACTCCTGCCGCAGCGTGAGCTATACCTACGGCTTGGAGGGTGAGACCCTCAGCGTGGCCGGCGACGCCGAGAGCACGAGCGTCACCTACGGCTCGCCTTATTGGATCAAGAGCCTAACCGACGGCAACTCGCACACCACGGCCTACACGTACGGCAGCGCGAGCGATCCGCTCTCCGGCGATCTCACGAAGGTTTCGTACCCGTTGGCGAACGGCAACGGGTATGACACCGCGCAGTTCGTGTACAACGTGATGCACCAAGCGACCCAGCGGACGGACGGAAACGGCGTCGTTACGAACTACGGATATGGCGATGGCGACGGACTGCTGAACGCCATCATCTATCCGGCTACTACCTACCTCAACGTGGGCGTCACCTACGACCAGTACGACCGAGCCTACTACGTCAGCGACGGCACCGGATCGATCACCAACTCGCTCGACGACTTGGGCGACGTCACCCAGTCTGTTCGGAGTTACTCGGGCATGTCCGGTGGTGCGAAGACACTCACCTACTCCTTCTACCCCGACGGCGCGCGAAGCGCGATGACGACGCCGGCCGGCAACTACAGTTACAACTACGATGTCGACGGCAGATATCTGAACGTGTCCACCCCTGCCGGCGCCTACGGCGCCCACTATTACGATAACGGGTGGGAATCTCAGCGCTGGCTAGCGAACGGGATCTCGACGAATTACAGCTACAACGCGGTCGGCGGCCTGACTGCGCTTTCCTCGTTTGGAAACACGCCAGCGTTCTCGAGTTTCACCTACGACGGGGTGTTCAACCTCACCGGGTTCAGCGCGAACTACGGCAGCGGCTCGGGGATGCCCAACGGGGCCCGAACGTTTGGATACGACGCCAAGGATCGGTTGACCGCCTCCGGGATCCCTAACGGGGCGACGACGGTGAACTCGAGCTTCGGGTTCGACACCGCGGGGAACCGGACGAGCGTGAATGGGACGACGATTCCGTTCAACAACGATAACCAGCTATCGGGTTCGCAGTTCTCGTTCGACGGCAACGGCAATCCTTGGGTTTACAACGGGACCTCGCTCTCCTTCGATCCTGAGAACCGGATGACGGCGCTGGGTTCCACACTCACGGCGACCTACCGGGCCGACGGGCTCCGTGCTTCCAAGGCCACGAGCGCGGGAACGACGTACTTCCTGTACGACGGCGGCGAGCCGATCATCGAGATGGACAGCTCCGGCGACGTGCTCGCGCTGAACGTGTTCGCGCCGGACGGGCTGGTGGCGCGGCAGACGGGCAGCTCGACGATCGAATACGTCCTGGATCAGCAGGGGAACGTCTCGAATCGGACGGACACCGGCGGCAACGTCCTATCCACGACGCAATACGACGCCTGGGGCAACGAGCAGGTCGTGTCCGGCACCGTTACCGATCCATTTGGTTACAACGGCGGGTCGGGCTACTACCTGGATCGCGAGACCGGGCTCTACCTGTGCCAGCACCGCTTTTACGATCCGGCCAACGGAAGGTGGCTCACCCGCGACCCGATCAGCTACAACGGCGGGACGAACCTGTATGGGTACTGCGCGGGCGGGCCGCTCGGATCAGCTGACTCCTCGGGCGAATTTCTGCCTCTTATCTTAATCGCCATCTTGCTGGGAGCGGCTGCGGTCGCGGAGGCACCGACAAGCAACGGCAACGGGGGCGTGAACTACGGTTCACCAGACCCCGGTGCAAGCGTAGGAGCCATGGCTGGCGCAGCTGCCTTCGCCGCCGATCCAATGCTGCTCGCACAACTCATTTGCGGTGGCCTGTTCGATGGTGATGGGGGAGGAGGAGTCTCTGACGTACCGGATGACTATCCGCCGTTCCAGGGGCCTCCAGGAGCGACCCTTCGAGGTGGGAAGCAAACCACAACGTACGGCCCGGACGGGTATCCTTCCATGCAAGTGGAAGCAGGCCACGGCCACATGCCGTATCCGCATACTCACAGTTGGGGCCGCCCGCCTGGAGGTGGAGCACCAACGCGAGCCAACCGAGGATCTGGTATTCCGTGGGCCGAAGGGGACCCTCCGCTCCCCAGGCAACCGTACATCCCGAGGCTGCCCCCGATCGAGCTAGAACCGTGACAACCGAGGGAATGTACCTCAGTTCTGCGCATTGGGGAGCCCCATCGCAGTGGCAGCCAGTGCAGTTCTCGGACGACGGCGTCCTCTCGATACCCGACGTCCACGACGGAGATCTGTGCTTCTTGAGCAGCTTCAGAGGCGTCCTGGCGCTGGGCGTGATTCACGAAAGCTACGGGATCCGCTATGAACTCCAATTTCCACGCGTTCGGGAGTTGGCGTGCGACGAATTCCTGCTTGGGAATGTCGTTGGCGATATCGACTATATACCGGCGTCGGCGGAGGCGTCGGCGAAGCAAGAATTCATGACGAAGGCGTCCCAGCCCCTAAGAACCTTATTCGAGCGCTACTATGGAAGCAGTATCCGGCCGGAATCCGCTATTCTTATCCTCGGCAGTTCGTATGGCGCCAAAATCCTCGCGACCGGGCCGCTAGTGGCATCGGAGTTCGTATACCGGGAGTGGGCATGGCGCACTGACTCCGGCTGACAACTCGAGCGACACCAAGGCACGCGCTCGGTCTGGACCTGGTCGACCCTCGATGCCGATTCTAAGCCTCTTGTCAGCCGCGCGGTCGGCACGCGGGATGCGACCATTGCCCTTGACTTCATGGAGGATGTCGCGAACCGGGTTACGGATTGGATTCAGCTCACACCCGACGGTCACAACGTCTATCTGAAGGCCGTCGAGAACTCGTTTGGTTGCGAGGTTGACTACGCGATGCTGGTCAGCGCTACGGGCCGGAGAACAGCCTCGAGAAGCTAAATTCGCCGCCGATCTGCACGGGCTGCACGACGGTTCCGATCACGGGCAACCCAGATCGTGCGAAGATCAGCACGTCCTACGTCGAACGGATCAACCTCACGATCCGCATGTACAACCTCCGGCTCACTCGCCTGACGAACGTGTTCAGTAAGAAGATCGAGAACCATTAGGCGAGCGCCGCGCTATTTCCGAAGCATTACAACCTCTGCCGCCCGGACCAGACGCTCACCAAGGCTGTTGGATTCAAATGCACGCCGGCGATGGCGGCGGGGCTGACGGATCATGTGTGAACGGCGGACGAGATGGTGCACATGATGGATCGGTGGCCGGATCTACCTAGGCAAAGAGGCCGCCGAGCTGATCGGGCTGCTGATTCGCCGCTTTTGCTTTGGCGACGAGCTGCTTCCCTCTCTTTCCAAGCCCTTGAGGCTTGCCGGCATTGCGACGTCTTGAGGCGGCTTTCTGCTTCAAGATCCTAGCCCTATACTTCTCCGGGTCCACCTTGACGATTTGACCCTGCTTTTGCATTATCAGGACGTCGCCCGGCGCCATGCTTCGGGACTTGAGACAAAGCCTTTCCCAGCACTTAAAAAAGCAAACCGTTTGATCGAATCTCGTCATGTGATCGAAACGGCCAGAAAGGAAGATCGCTCTCGCCTTATGCTTGCGAAGGATTTCGTATTCGGCTTGATTCGTCAGGATGTCCCGGTCCCGGCCGAAAATGATCCACTCCTTCGCCGCAACCTCTGGAATCCAAACGTCATCGCCGGGGTCACCGTCGGGATATTCCCAAAGAAGGTATGTGAATTCGTGACAATCTAAGCGCCGCAAAAAATCTGCAAGCGTGCCCGGAAAGTTCTTATCCGCAAAGAAGATCACGCCGCCCGCTTTCGGCATCGCACCTCATAGTGGTAAGCGGTCATCACGTCGGCTGGGCTGACCTTGTACCAATCCGCCGTGGGCTCAGCCTTCCTGCCCTCCGCCATGTAGCTGTTATAGAGAATGTCAGTGCGTATTCCGCACGTTTCTACCAATGGCTCGCCAAAGGAGCGCTTGGGATCGATCACCACGCCGCTTGCAGGACGCCAGACGGCCGATCCGTCGGGCTGAAATTCAAGCTGCTCCAAAAACGGACGTATCACATCAAATACGCGCTGCCCGATCGACGGATTCACGAGCCCTTCGAAGGACTCCGCAATCAGCTCTGATCCGTGGAGCTTCAATTCAACGCTTGCGAATGGATACGGATCATTCAATCTCGTCGCGAGCCGTTCCGCCGCCTTTCGCACGTTTCCCAATTTAACGCGCTTCTCGATGAACGCTTTGACCCAGAAGAGTTCAACCAGATCATTGAAAGTCAAGATTCCACGTTCGGGCTTCGGACGCTGCAAAACGGGCTTGGCCTTCTTCGGACCAGACAGGACCTGATATGAATAACCTTCGGCCCAGCTGCGAATCCTTCGCGAGCTCACCTGAAGTAGATCGGCGGCAGCCCGGTAGGAGTACACACCCGTGCCTAATCCAGCCAAGAAATCGCCCCCCGGTTTCTGCGCAGCCACTCGCGGACGATGTTATCACCTATGGTCCGGCAAAAGGTACTCGGCGCCAAAGCGTGCAATCTTGTTGTGCTTGGTTCGGGCAGCATGGTATCCTCGCAGTGGTTAGGACCATTCGAGAATTCCCAAGACCGGCGTTGCCGCGTCGGTCTTGTTGTCTCAACGCCCTAGTATGCGTTTGTGCGTGTGATGGTATGACCGGCTCGGCGCGTTCGCGATGAGCCTCTATGGTTGATCGCGCATTGCAGACTGGCGAATGCCTCCGCCTGAAGAGCGGATGTTGACGGGTTCGATTCCCGTTGCGCCCTCAAGGGTCCTCGGTTCCGGGGGCCCTTCGCGGCCTCCGGCAAATGTCCACGCGTATACTCCGGCCATGGGTCAACGCGACCGCAGAGACTTCGCTCAGATCGCCTTCGACGCGGTGACGCTAGCTACCGGCATGACGACGACGAATGCGAGGCGGGCTCGGAAGGGCGCTGAAGGACGCAAGGCCGCGCTCACCCCCGAGCAACGGTCAGAGATCGCCAAGAAGGCCGAAGCCGCTCGATGGGCCAAGCCGAAACCCGCGTGACGTGGAACAGACCGAATTTCGCCTTGACATTGACGGGTTCGACATCTTCGCCACGAGGGAGGGCGAGACGATCGCCTGCCATGCCGCCGAGAACGGCGTAAGCTACACAGTGACCTGGCAGGCCAAGGATGCCTCGCCCAATCATTCCGTCGGACGCGCTGAGACGTCAGCGACGTCTTTGGTCCCAATGCGCCCGGTTAGTGCCGCAAACCCCGCGCTCTATGAAGCAATGTGCGCGGCCCATAACTTGATTCGTGCTGGCCAGGCGTAGCTGGACGCGGCGCTGACCGGCATCAGCCCCACAATTAGCAGTCAAGACATCGGGCTGCCAACCGGTGGCACCGTTATTGGCCGCACACCCGTCTAAATAGTAGAAGCCCCAGGAGTGTGGGGCTTCGCTTTCAACGCCGGGAAAAGTGTAACCAGCAGCTAACCCGGCTGAATCCTTTAAGCGAACAATCTAAGGACGGACCGGACGCCATCAGGGGTTCAAGGAAATTGGCTCCTAAAGCCGACTGCCACGGAGATTCTATTGGATTTCCTCCACACGCCCATGTATCTTGAAAAGGGCAGTCTTGTTCAACTCAGCTGCGATACGCAGTGCAACTTCATGCTCATGGACGATGCGAACTTCGCGTCGTACCAGTCGGGTTCAGGCTTCCGATACCTCGGCGGTCTGGTCCGGCGAAGCCCCGCGACGATCCGGGCACCGCATAGCGGTTATTGGAACGTCGTGATCGATGTGGGCGGCGGCTCCGCCAGCATTCGATATGGGCTGCGAGTCTTGGAGGGCGCGTAACTCAGCGATGACCTGTCCTGTCGCTTCAGCCAGGAGCGACAGGACGTCGCTTAGTTCGCGCCCGTCTCGGCTAGAAAATCCACCGCCCGACTCGGGGCCAGATTCCTTGGCCCACACGATCCGGTCGTCTATCACTACGGAGACGCGACCGGTTATTGGTTCAGAGACCATCGATACAGGTTAACCTACGCGGAAAACAGTTGGCTCGCTTCCTATTCGAGTAATTACAGCTTTGTCCGGTTCACTTTCCGCGATATAACGCTCCATCAAATCGAATCCTGAGAAGTGCCGCCAAGGCTACTGGCCTGCGCCACTACCCGCCCGTCGCCAGATCGCGACGTCTTTAGACTCGAGGTCAAGGGTCAGGACTGGACCTATGACGTAGAAATGACTCGGTGGGCGCTGGGGTCGCAGCTCTCGGCGTGTTCGGCTCTCGGACTCGACCCTATCCACTTGTATTGCGTTGGTCCTGGCTCGCGAACATGCTACGTTGACCCCAATACGCCAAAGTGGATCGGCCTTTGTTTTGCGGCGTCCCTTCCCGTGGCCGTGCTTAACCTTTGGGCGGTCAATCGAAAAGCGCGTAAGAGGATAGCGGCCCTCATCGAGCAGCAGAATAGAACGGGCCCGTAGCCGGCCCGACGGGCTTCCGTATCGAAGAGTGTATGCCGGGGAACCGCACCCTCGGGCCGCGGAAGATCACCGTCGGCGCCGGGTCGGCGCCGCCGACCTTCACCCGCCTCGCCGTAACCCCGGCCACGTCCTCGGCCGCGAACGCCGGCCGGTAGTCGGCGCGATCCAAAGACAAACGAAGCCCCTCGATCCGCAAGCCCCGCACGTGCCGCAGGAACAGCCCCCACGACGGCAGCTCGCCGAACATCGAGAACTCCGGATACACCGCTTTTCGTTCCGGCACCTGGTCGAGCCGCCGCGCCAACCTGGCGTCCGCGCCACCCGGCATGCGGACCCGAATGTTCTGCAGCCGCACATCCCGGACCTTCGCCTCCGGAAGCCCGACGATGGACGACGGGCAGACGTTGAACTTCTCGGGATACGGCGGGCACGGGAAGGGGTAGCCCGCATCCGGCCGCCCGGCGGGAACCTGCACATCGAAGTCCTTGAGCAGCACCCGGCGCGCTCGACCCGGCGGCCACTTCGGGTTTCGGTGGCCGAGGCGGATGAAGAACGCGTTGCCGGTGTTCACGGCGCGGACGTGCTCGGCGGTCACGTCCTCCAACACCCCGCCGTCCACCGACTCGAGCGCGACCGCGGAACGGAAGGTGTCGTGCACGTGGATATCGCGAATCTTCACCCGGCGGAAGCCGCCGTTGCTGGCGGTGCCGAACTTGATCGCGCTCGCCCCGCTTCGAATGCGGCAATGCTCGATGCGCACGTTCTCGCACGCCGACTCGTGCTTGTCGGACTTCAGGCAGATTCCGTCGTCGTCGGCATCGATGTCGCAATCGGCGATGCGCACGTTCCGGCAATCCACCGCGTCCACCCCGTCGTTGTTCCAGTACGCGTTCGCGTTGACCCGCACGCCCTCCACCCGAAGGTTCACGCAGTCGCGGTATACCTGAGTCCAGCCGGAGCCGCCCCGGATCGAAATCCCCTTCACCCGCACGTCCCGGCAACGGGTCATCTCGATGACTTCCGGGCGATCCACCTCGTTCGGGCGCCACCGGCCCGGCCAAATCGTGAGCTCGCCGACGTGGACGAGCCGCTTCACGTCCTCGGCCACCGCGGCGCCGTTGCCGTCGATCTCCCCGGGCCCGGTGATGGCGATGTCGTGGGCGTCGGCGGCGATCACGAACGCCTTCCACACGCCCTTGTCGTAATCGTGCTGGCGGGGGCTGCCGCGCAGCACCGCGCCCTTCTCGAGCCGGAGCT
>Ga0070734_10001518_pt1 | contig 33223 bp, 29 predicted proteins | sample Coa_R1_8_FD_66444 | JGI IMG/M metagenome (GOLD analysis project Ga0070734, IMG submission 66444) | Surface soil microbial communities from Centralia Pennsylvania, which are recovering from an underground coalmine fire - Coalmine... | ecosystem: Environmental > Terrestrial > Soil > Unclassified ...
AAGTGAGTGGAAATCTTCCGGTGGATTTCGGCTTTGTCATAGACGTGCACGCGCACGAACCGGAGACTATTTACGTGGTGCCCATCAAGAGCGATTCGGAGCATTATCCGCCGGAGGGCAAGCTGCGCGTGTACCGCAGCCGCACCGGCGGCGATGAATGGGAGCCACTGGCCGAGGGGCTGCCGGAGAGGGACTGCTATGTAAACGTGCTGCGCGATGCCATGGCGGTTGACTCGCTGGACGAGTGCGGCATTTATTTCGGCACCACGGGCGGACAGGTTTACGGCTCGGCCAACGCCGGGGATAGCTGGGCCCCGATTGTCCGGGATCTTCCAGCGGTGCTTTCCGTCGAGGTGCAGACCCTGTCATGATTCGAGTGATACTCCCGGCACATCTCAAGACGCTGGCGCGCGTGGAAGACGAAGTAAGACTCGAGGTCGAAGGCCAAGCAACAGTTCGCTCGGTCCTCGATGCGCTCGAAGCAAAATACCCAGTGCTCCGGGGGACCATTCGCGACCACGTAACGTTGCGCCGCAGACCGTTCATCCGATTCTTTGCCTGCGAGCAGGACTTCTCCCACGATTCGCCGGACACACCGTTGCCGGAAGCGGTGGTGTGCGAGGCGGAGCCTTTTCTGGTGGTAGGGGCCATGGCGGGTGGCTAAAAGCAGTCATTGGTAATTCCTCGACACATCCGCTCAAGGCAGGTCGGCCTGCAGTTCGGCCTAACGAGTCGTGGCGCCCTCAAATTTGCAGACAGTAAACGGACAACTTTTTATCTTCTTATTATTAACGCGGAAGCCCATCTTATTTCGTGACGGATTATCCCGTCCTCTAGCCAAACTCTAAGGAGCACATACGATGCAATTCAACTGTTATCTCACCTTCAATGGCCAGTGCGAAGAGGCATTCAAGTTCTACGAGAAAGTCCTGGGCGGAAAGATCGAGATGATGATGCCCCACGGAGGCACGCCCGCTGAGGCACACGTACCCGCGGAGTGGCGCACCAAGATCATGCACGCCTCCCTACGGGTCGGCGACGGCTTTCTGCTGGCCTCGGACGTTCCTCCCGAGCACTATACGCCAGCCAAGGGGTTCCATGTGGCCTACCAGGCAAAAGAGGCGGAGGAAGCGGAGCGCGTCTACAAAGGACTGTCGGAAGGCGGCTCGATCCAGATGCCTCTTCAAGAGACGTTCTGGGCAACCCGCTTCGGGATGTTCACAGACCGCTTTGGCATCCCGTGGATGGTAAACTGCGGAAAGCCTTCCTAAAGTTTGTTTAGCGCGAAGAGTTTTAAAAAGGGGATGGCCAAGCGCCGTCCCTTTTTTTGCGAGCGAGAAAAGCGAGAAAAAATGGAGAGGCTCCCGGACAATTAAACATGCCCAAGGCTGCGAAGAAACTCATCACGTACGCAAACATCGTTTACGCAAATATGACTCACTCCAATCTGGCTCATTTAACGCTGGCCCATTCAAAAATGACTCATTCAAAGACCCTTTTCTTTCTCCCCCTGCTGTTTTGCTCTCTCGTATACGGCTCGCTCGCCTATGGAACGACTGGCGAAGACCTTGTTCTTACCGGAGGCAAAGTCTATCCCTCGCCCAAGGCCAAGCCCATTGAGAACGCCGTGGTGGTAATTCACGAAGGTAAGATCACCGCCATCGGGCCACGGGAGCAGTTGAAGTCCCAGATTGCCAGCAATGCACGGACGATCGATTGCACTGGCAAAATTATCGTTGCCGGGTTCTGGAACAGCCATGTGCACTTCACCAACGAAGTGTGGGTCGGCGCAGCCGAGGCTCCCGCCGGCAAGTTGGAAAGTCATCTTAAGGAGATGCTGACCCGCTGGGGATTTACGACGGTCTTCGATCTCGGCTCAAATCCACAAGACACGCTGGCGTTGCGCCGAAGGATTGAGAACGGCGATATTGCCGGACCCAGGATCTACACGACTGCCGGAACCATCTTCCCCAAAGATGGCATTCCGTTTTACCTGCCCCCGCAGCTTGCACAAGTATTGAAATCGCAGGAAGCCGAGAGCGCCGAGGACGCGGCCAGGCTCACCCGGCAAGCGCTGCAGCTCGGTGGAGACGGCATGAAAGTATTTGCCGGATCCATGAAGGGCGGGAACAAAGTTGTGCCAATGCCGGCGCCGATCATCAAAGGCGCAGTCGATGTGGCCCATGCTGCGGGTAAACCGGTCTTTGCTCATCCTTCCAATCATGTGGGTACCGACAATGCACTCGCGGCCGGAGTGGATGTGCTGGCCCACACGATTCCGATGGAGACCGCCTTTACCGAACAAGAATTACAACAGATGAAGAAGCAGCACACAGCCCTGATTCCCACACTGGCGTTGTTTCCCGACGAAGTGAGCAAGTCTGGGGGATCGGAGGAAGAGAAGCACCAGATCCTGGACCGGGCAGAGCACGAGCTCAAGAGCTACTACGATCAGGGCGGAACAATCCTGTTCGGAACCGACGTAGGCTATACGCAGCTCTACGATACCACCAGTGAATACGCGGCGATGGGGCAAGCAGGCATGTCATGGCAAGACATCCTGGCTTCACTCACCACCACTCCGAACGCGTTCTTCAAGACGAAGAACCCCGGCCGCGTGGAGAAGGGCGCGCAAGCCGACTTGGTTGTGCTGGATGCCGATCCAGCAGCGGATGTGCGAAGCTTTGCCAAGGTGGCTTATACGATCCGGCAGGGGAAGGTGATTTTCAGCAGTCAGTAATCATTACTAACGGCTCGTGATGACTATCCAGGCGTAAAACGAGCAGCGAACGCGCGGCCCTGAAGATTCAGGCACACCAATGCTTGCTCATGCTTGACATGATTCGCTTTCGGGGAAAGAAATACACGGCTCGAAAACCTGGCGCGAGTGGCGCGGCACAAATCATGCTGCTGCGCCCGCACCGTTTAAAGCTCGCGCTGTTTTAAAGCTTACGTACCGTGCTGTTCCAGAAGTTCCTGGCAAGCGATGCAATAGCGAGTCCAGGGAATGGCCGTCAGGCGCTTCAGGCCGATCTGCTGGCCGCAGTGGAGGCATTCGCCAAACGTTCCGCTTTGGATACGCGATAGAGCAGACTCAATCAGTTCCCTCAGCCCGCGCTCCTGGGAGTTTTGCAGCCACGCCATTTCCTTTGCCTGCGAAGCGACCGCGCGGTCTCCTTCGTCACGGCCATATTCGGGACTCAGGTCGACAGTCGCCGAATCGCGGGAAGAGCTGCGGAGCAGCGCCTGTCTCTTTTCCAAGAGGTTTTTCTCAAATGCTTTCGTTTCATCCTTATTCATGGCACCCCTGTGCGAATGGACCTATTATATTGCGCTCCAAGGCCGGAGACCTAGCGAGTGGGCGACGATCATGCGGGTTGCTTTCGCTTCCGAACCGAGATAAGAGTTGGTTGTCAAGGGAGGACGAACCAATTTTTACACCGGCTTAACTTAGCTTGATTAGAATTGGCCAACTCTCATGCGATTCATTGGATCCCTTGCCTACCGGCTCTTCCTCCGTTTTCCATCCTGCCATCTCGTGGCGGCGATAGAAAATGGGTTCGCGGCATTTGCACGCAACATTTGTACCGCCCTTTTATCGATATCGATCTTTGCTCCGTTCGGAGCCACGGCACAAGACGCCTCGCTTCCCCGTCCCATTCCCGGCGGGTTTGCACTGCCGAACGGCTGGCGCATCACACCCGCCGGAAAGCCCATTGCGGAAACCGAGGACATGGTGCTTAAGATGACTACGGCGCCGGATGGGAAGGCCGTAATCGCCACGCATGCCGGGTACAACCCTCATGGACTGGTAGTGATCGACACCACGACGCACCAGGTTGTGCAGCGCATCGGATTGAAGTCGACATGGCTTGGCCTGGCGTGGTCTCCGGATGGAAAAACCCTTTATGTCTCGGGCGGCAACGCGAACGGCAACAAAGTACAGCCGACGCTGGCTCCGGTTTACGAATTTTCCTATGACAATGGCCGACTCAGTACCAAGGCTACCGGACAGCTGGATGAAACGATTCCCCTGAACAAGATCTATTGGTCGGGACTGGTGCACCATCCCACCAAAGACCTGCTCTATGCCGCCAACCGCGGGATCAATGCCGAGCCGACCAATGTGGTGGTCTTCGACACGAAAGAACGCAAGATCGTGACGCGCATTCCGGTCGAGGTGAATCCCTACGAGTTGGTCATTTCCAAAGACGGCTCCACACTTTACGTTTCAAACTGGGCGAGCTCGTCCGTAAGCGTGGTCAACACGGTCAGCAACCGCGTCACCCGGGTGATTCACGTTGGCTCGAATCCCAACGACATGAAGTTGGCGAAGGATGGCAGGCTGTTCGTGGCCTGCTCGAACGACAACACTGTCTATGTGATCGACACCAGGCGGAATCGGGTGATCGAACGGCTCTCCACAACTCTCTATCCGCAGGCTCCCGAAGGTTCAACCCCCGACGCGCTGGAGATCGACGAGGCGCGCAAGCTGCTCTATGTGGCGAACGCCGACAATAACTCGCTGGCGGTTATCAACATTGCGAATCCCGAGCACAGCGCGGTCGTAGGCTTTGTGCCAACGGGGTGGTATCCCTCGGCGCTGGCGCTGGCAAACTCGTCGCGCGTGCTCTATATCGCCAACAGCAAAGGCGAGTCCGGACACTCGGATATACGCGGGCCGGAAAGTCCATTGCCACCGGGGCCTGAGGGCAATGGATCGGTCAAGACGTTGCAAAAAGGCAGTGTCGAATTGCTGGCGCTTGGGAGCCTCCGGAAAAAACTGCCTGAATACACAAAGGCGGTCACCGGCAATACGCCGTACAACGATTCCCTGCTTACGGAAGCGCGGCCCGCGACCGGCCCTTCGGTCATTCCACGGGAGGTCGGAGCTGGTTCGCCGATCCAGCACATCATCTACATCATTAAAGAGAATCGCACCTACGATCAGGTATTCGGAGATCTGCCGAAAGGCAACGGCGACTCACGGTTAACGATCTTCGGGCGCAACGTTACGCCCAACCAGCACGCCCTCGCCGAGCAATTCGTTACGCTCGACAATCTTTACTGCGACGGCGAAGTCAGCGTCGACGGGCATTCGTGGTCGACCTCCGCCTATGCCACCGACTTTACCGAGCGGCGCTGGCCTCCCGAATATGGAGGATTCAGCCAGGCAGTAAGTTCACCGGCTAATACGCCTTCAAGCGGAAGGCTATGGGACCTGGCGCGGCGTAAGGGACTTACCTACCGCAGCTATGGCGAATATGCGGCCCGCGCCAGCAATGGCACCACCATGGAGGCCGCATACGGCGCGGATGCGCTGTGGGGCCATGTAGCCAAGGATTATCGCGGCTCCGGAGTACGCGATACCGAAAACATGAAGGTGTTCCTGCGGGAATTCGACGAATACGAGGACAACTTCGACAGTACCGATCCGGAGAAGCGGCTTCCGAACTATGTGGTGATGAGCCTCCCTGAAAATCATACAAACGGAACCCGCCCGGGATCGTACACGCCGGTCGCCATGGTAGCGAGCAACGACCAGGCCGTGGGCATGTTGGTGGAGCGCATCTCGCACAGCAAGTACTGGCCGACAACCGCCATCTTTATTATTGAGGATGACGCGCAGGACGGCCCTGACCATGTGGATGCACGCCGGACTACAGGACTAGTCATTAGCCCCTATGTGAAGCGCGGTATTGTGGATAGCACGCTTTACTCCACCAGTTCCATGCTGCGCACCATGGAGCTGCTGCTCGGGTTGCCGCCGATGAGCCAATACGATGCGGCCGCCATGCCCATGTATGCCTCGTTTGGCCTGGAGCCCGACCTCACTTCGTTCACTCTACATCCGGCCCTGGTGGATCTGATGGAGAAGAATACGGACAAGTCCTATGGAGCACGTCTGAGCCAGCAGATGGACTTCTCCGATCTTGACCGCGCTCCCATGCACGCGCTGAACGAAATTCTATGGAAAAGCATCAAAGGGCCAGATTCGACGATGCCGCCACCAGTGCACCGATATCGGGCATTAGTTGGAGACTAGGCCGAACTGTACTCTTTATTTTTCAGAGCTTTGCGCGTGACTAGAGTGGTTCTTCAGACCAATTCTGTAAAACTATGGAGGAACGGCTGCGAATCACCTCTACCTTGCCGCATCTTTGTCGGCAAGCGTATACTGCGATTGCCGATGCTGTATTGGCTCTAACACCAACAGAAAGGGCTATGATCGTAGATATGAAGTCATTCGAAACCATTTCTGCCACCCAGGAAGAAAAAGTTACCACTCAAGTCTTTGGTGAAGAATCGTCTCTCCCGTTCGGGGAAGAGGATCCAATCGTTGGCGCAATCCACAACAACCTGGCATCGGCGAGCAACGCCGAAGGGCCGTTCGGCGGTTTTTGAGAGCATTCTCGATTGAACGCAAAGGCGGGTAAGAGCGTGCGATGCACAGTGCCTGCCGCGCATTCACTCGCGCTCATATCGTAGTTGCTACTTGTTGAATTTGCTTCCATATAAATAGAAAGGGCTATGGCCGTAGATATGAAATCATTTGAAATCACGGGTCCAATACATACGTCCGCATCTTTTGGGGAAGAATCTACTCACCCGCTTACAGAAGAGGACATATTCAACCTTACTCTTAACAACGGTTTGTCATTGGACAGCAATGCCAGCGGGCCGTTTGGGAACTTCTAAGACAATATCGTTCAAGTATGAACAAGAAAAGCCCTTATCTGCCGTGTCCGGCGATGAGGGCTTTTACGATTTTAAGGAATCAATCCTCAGAGCCCTTTGGTTCTTATACTGTTGTCCAGCTCCCATTCCCTTTGCACCTAACAATGATTCAGAAGCGGCGGAATACAATACTGAAGGCGATGGGAGCCTTTCCAAACAGTTTCTTTTGGAGCATTCATAAGACATGGCGCTTCTAATAGCAGGCGGATACGACGATCTGAACCTTTCAGTTTTAGCGGATGCAGCGGGAAGAGCGAATCTGGAGTGTTTCGACACAAGAATCCCAACCGCTGAAAGCCCTTCTTTTTCCTGGAACCCGGGAGGAGGGCCGCCACGCTTTTCCGATCGGGAAATCAAGGTTGCAGGCGCCTTTATTCGCCATGACGTGTTTAGCGGGATGAAAGATCCACGGCCACAGGTCGCCGTCAGGGCGTTCGCATGGCACCAGGCCATCATGGGTTGGCTGTTGAGCGACCCGCGAATACGCATCTTCAATCGTCATATTTCCTTGATCGCCAGCAATAAACCTGCCGTTCTTGTACTTGCTCAGCAGGAGGGACTACGCATCCCACCAACTATGATCACCAACGAGACAAGCCGGTTTGAGCCCGAAGAGGTCCGGCACAAGATTGCCAAGCCGGTTGGCGGCGGAGACTTTTGCTACTCTCTTGAAGAGGCCTTGGCCAAGACAAACCCACGCGACGGGTTGACGGCCAGCCCGGCGATCGTGCAAAAACGCCTTGTGGCTCCCGAGGTGCGGATCTATGTGATCGGCCAGTCGACATTTGCTTTCGAGGTGCGCAGCGAATCGCTGGACTACCGCGTGAAGCAGGATGCCAGACTCGTTCTGCTAGCGGACGTGCCGCCAGAGGCGCATCGATTGAGAAATCTGATGGCACGCATGAACATGGACTTCGGCGCAGCCGACTTCAAGACGGACCCGGACACCGGACATCTGATTTTCCTGGAGTTGAATACATCTCCGATGTTCGCCCAGTTCGACCAGATCAGCGGAGGGCAAATATCCGACGCCATGGTTGGTGAATTGATGGCTGGTGAATTGATAAGATCATGAGACAAACCCCATGGTGAACGATTGGGCAAGTCCAAACGAGCTAGCTCCAGTCTGGACCGAGGCTCAATGTGTAGCTGAACTAAACTCTATCGAACGGCCAATATTTGCCAGTAAGTAAATAAGTTTGCTCATCTAGCGCTTGCTCTTTTATATTAGCCATGTTTTATTTGATTCTCTCCAACTGCAATTAGGGTGCGAGCACGATTGCTTGCGCTCTGCCACGTTCTCACTCACAAAGCAAGGCTACAAATCCTTGTGCTTGATTTGATTCATATAAATTAGGAGACCGCGATGAAAGCAGTAGAGCCTACAGCAACAGTTCCAAGCATCAATCAAAACATAACCACGACTGTCCATCTGGAAGAAATAGCCACGACGAATGCTGTTGGCGAAGAAGGGCCGATTCCCGGTACGATATTTGACGCAGGCAACGGACCCTTCGGATCCTTCTAGGGAAGCTCACAAAGCCTAAATAAAGCAAATTTTTGCCGGCCGCGGAAACAGGCTCCTTCGATTTTTTCACCACAAATCAAAAGACGCAGGAGCCTTAGGCCGTAATGATGGTCGACAAATCCTCGCAATGGACGAGCGGCCAAATCAGCCAGGGTCCAGATCCGGATACAGGACATTTAATTTTTCTGGAATTGAATACATCTCCAATGTTCGCGCGATTCAACGTCGTCAGCGAAGGACGGATCTCTACCGCCATGGTTCGTGAATTGATGGTTCGTGAATTGATGATTCGCGAATTGACGACAGGCAACACACCGACGTAAAGTGCAAGAGATTCCCAAGGGATTTCTTGCATGTCTTCACAAGCAACGCCGTTCACGTCTCACCTTCAAGAGCAATTCGGACAGATCGACATCTACCTTTTCGACCAGATCCTTCGCGGCCGAATCCGGCCGGGAATGCGCATCTTCGATGCGGGCTGCGGCTCCGGCCGAAACATCGTCTATCTCCTGCGAGAAGGCTTTGAGGTCTTTGGCGTGGATTCGAGCCTTCCGGCGGTTGAGGGCGTGCGAAGACTTGCCGCAAGCCTGGCTCCATCCCTGCCCAGAGAGAACTTCCGCGCAGAAGACCTGGAAGGGATCTCATTTCCGGACGACTTTGCCGATGTGGTTCTAAGCAGTGCGGTGCTCCACTTTGCCCGCAGCGACGAGCACTTCCTCGGCATGCTGCGTGGATCTTGGCGGATGCTGAAGCCGGGCGGCATTTTTTTCTGTCGGCTGGCTTCTTCCATCGGTATGGAAGGGCAGATCAAGAACATCGATGGACGACGTTATCTGCTGCCGGATGGCTCGGAGCGATACCTTGTAGATGAAGATTACCTGCTTTCGCTCACGGACAAACTTGGCGGCAATTTGATAGACCCGCTGAAGACAACGGTCGTACAGAACCAAAGATGCATGACCACGTGGGTTCTACAGAAAACCAGAACAGCCTCGTGAGGAGCCTGAGGACAACGATGAATTTTGAGGAGTTTCGAAACTCATTGAAGGAGAAAGGGCCGCCAGCCGAATTTCCGGCACCCTTGGCGGCGCTCTGGTGGGACGCAAAGGGAGACTGGGCTCACGCCCACGGTTCAGTTGATGAACTGGACACGAAAGAAGCGATGGCAGTTCATGCTTACCTTCATCGCAAAGAGGGCGATGCTTTCAATGCGAACTATTGGTACCAGAGGGCTGGGCGCAAGTTTCACCGAAACGCGCTGCAAGACGAGTGGAGGGCACTGGTGGAAGCAATGATCGAGAGGCAATCCTGGTAAATCTCGATCCTGAAAAAATCGCTCCTGAAGATCGTGCGCTGATAAAATGGAGTTAGGCGGATTTGTTGTGATGTTGGACTGCCCTCAATCGACCGCCACTGTGCGGGGCGGATGAAAATTGAATCCCTCATTCCACTTCACTATTTTCAAGTTTTCAAAATTGTCATCAAAAGTCACTATTAAGACTTTAAGACTAGCGGTAGCAGCTCCAGGCGAACGCCTTGCGTTACAACAGCCGCGCGCCTTCGTGAGCGAGTAGCCAGCGTTTGCGTTCCATACCTCCGCCGTATCCCGTGAGTGAGCCATTTGCACCGATGACGCGGTGGCAAGGCACAACGATGCTGATGGGGTTGGCGCCGTTCGCAGTTCCTACAGCGCGAACAGCATCAGGCTTACCGATCTTGCGAGCCAGCTCGCCATAGGAAAGCGTGCTGCCGTAGGGAATCTCGCGCAGGGCGGCCCAAACTTTTCTTTGAAATTCTGTCCCTTCCGCTCTTACCGCAAGCCGGTCGATAGCCGCGAGGTCTCCGGCGAAATAGGCAGCCATCGCTGTCATTGCCGTTGTGGGCCCATCTTCGCCGTGCACGGGCTCCAGCAAAAAGCCCTCCTTGCCATAATGAAGGGTGAGCAGGCGGCGCATGCGGTCTTCATAGTCGTGCCAGTCGACGGCCCGCAGGTTGGATTGCTCGTCGGTTACGAGCAGCAATTCGCCGATGGGCGTGCTCATGCGGGTGATGAATAACCTCAGACGTTCGCGCATGCTATCTCCAATGGGAAGGCCGTTTACCGACCTCGTTAACTGTCTCTGCGTCTTCAAATTCCTGATTCCTCTTTCACTCAGGATTCGCCTTTGATTCCGGATTTCTCTTCATTCCCGATTTCTCTTAACTATGGATTCCCTCTTGCATTCCGCAACTGTCTTGAATTCCGCCCCTCTTGCACCCATTCCTCCAATTCTGCCCTTGATTCTTATCCTCGATTTTTACATGCGTGAGCGGCGGTGTTGGCTGTTTTCGGACATGAAGGCGCTCGATCGCACACGCCCGGAGAACGTTTGGGCTTTCCGTAAAGGCCTGAAGTTACCCAGCGGCGCTACTGGTAAGACCTAAGCAAGGAAATGAAACGATTGGAGACTTGCTACCTGAGCAAAAAAAGATGGAGTAGGACGGCTTCTGTCCCACTCCATCGCCGGTTCTAGAACGCCTAGAACCTATCCATCTAGACTCGAGATCAGCTTAGAACGTCTAGAACGTAAAGAGAGGCCCGATCTCCGTGCGGACATCGTTGAGTTCGCGCATCGGACGCCCTTGAAACAGCGGGAATTGGCCTGTGGCCGTCAGCGGGATCGCACGCGTGCGATAGAGCGATTCCTCCGCGGCAAACGTGAGCCATGGGTTGAGCTTGTAATAGATGGTGCCCGCGAGCATATCGCCTTTCATACGTCCGCCGCCTTCGCGGCGGACGTCGCGAGCCAGGACCTGATCGTAACCGTAATGGACGTACATCTGCCATCCGGCATTGCGGCCCTTGGGATCGGCATTGGCCCAGCGTGAAATCGGCAGCCCCAAATTGACGAACCCGCCCTGCGAGCGAGGCGGCAGCGAATTGGCAATTACAGGGACGCCGTTGCGGAGACCAAAAACCGCTGTCGTCGATCCATCAATGCTTTGGGCCGTGGCGGTATTGGTGAGTCCTGTATTGTCGGAAAATGGGCCTAAGATCTGCCCGGCGAAATAGTATCGCAGGTCGGAACCGTTGTAGTACTTGGCAGTAAGGGTAGCGAAGCGTGTCGGGAGCTGAACCTCCGCCGTCCAGGCATGCCGCTTCGAGTTGATGCGTGCTCCAGTCGGAAATGCCGCCTTGAACGCCGTAGGCACCGCCGAAGCAAGCACCACGACATCGCGCTCGCTATCGACTCCGCTCACAATTAACTGGGCCGGGGCGACGCCTGCCGCATGATCAAGCTGGAACTGTGCCACCAGCCTAGCCTGTAGTTCCGGCCTTCCCGAGTCCACACCTTGCCGCTCACCAAAACCAAGCTGGTTACCCAACCCCTCATTGTTGGCAGCTACGTCCGCATCCGCCGGGCCACCCGTCAGAATATCGGCGGGCAAGTTACCATAAGCCGGGAGAACAACCGCAAAATCAGGTTCCAGTGAGAAGTTGTCGCTGAATTTGTGATTCACCCCAAAGCGGAACTGGGGATCGCGCTCGTAGAGCGTGCCGAAGCCGATACCCAAGCCGGTGGTTTCCAACAGATTGGGCAGAGTGGAAGAGCCAAACAATGTCCAGTCCTGTCCGGCCAGAAAGTTGAGGGTCGTGCTGTCGGTGGCTTTGTAATCGACCCTTCCATATCCCACGCGGATTTGCGGGGCGCTGGAGCGGATCGAGCTGATGTTGCGGTTGTTGACACGGCTGAAATTACCTTCAAAATCGGCTTCCAGCTTGCCGGTTACGATCACGCTGCTCGAACTGTCCATCCACTCGAAGTTCGATCCAATTCGCAGCGATCGGGCTTTGATGTGGAATTCGGACATTTTGTCAGGGCCGTTGATGTCGCCGATGAAGCCAGGGAGCGGAAAGTCGTTGCCGTAAGGTGACGCGGTGTCATACACCGAGGTAGCCTTGAAAAATCCGTAGGGCTGGATGTGTATGTTCTTTCCGATACTGATGGCTGGGAGCACGCCTTCGCGCTTGGGCGGATTGATCTGCATCACCCTCACCGGCGCCACCGCCGGAATAGGCTCGGTGCCTGGAAGCGGCGGCGTTTGTGGAGGTCCGGACTGCTGTTGTGCCGTCACAGTGGTAGCGGCTAGGGCGGCTGCGCCGGGCTGCGCAACTGGCTCGATGCCTGCGCCGGCAGGCACAGCAGGCTTGAGCATGCTCAGGTCGGCAGCCGAAAGAACGCCTTTGTCTTTGAGCAGAAGTAAGAGTTTGTCACGCATTTCAGCCGCTGGGACAATGGTAAGCGCATTAAGATCGCTTGCGCTCAGGATGCCCTTTGTGGCCAGCAGCCGCAATAAGGGATCGCCGGCTGCGTTGATGCCCGTTGGGGATGCGGGCGCGGCTGCAGCGGCGTTGGCTTCGCGGTCCTTGTTGGCAGCGTCGTTCTTTTCAGATGCTACGGTTGTTAAGGGCATGAGAGCTAGACAGAAGACTCCGGCCCAAATCAGGGTCGAGATACGAATCATGGTTGAAGGCTCCTCACTATTTGTCAGTTGTAGCGATTCCCTGCTGTAGATACATTTGCCGCTGCCACATCAAGAAAGAGCGGCAACAAAGACAAATGCTCACGCGTCTGAGTTGACAGCTCGTGCATGAACAGATTGTGGCGATTTGTCAGCGAGTAAGAGTAGCCAGATTCTCTTTGTTGTCAAGAAGAAAGAGCCGATTTTTGTACCAAAAGATTCACGTTCAGGGCACAATTTACAGGACGTCACAAGGTTGGAAGGAACTCAAAGCCCATTCATTCGCGCATCGTCGGGCCGTGGCGCGTTCTGGCTAGATAGCAAATGCCGCATGAAATCTGGCCCTGAGGGCTCTTCCTTTTGAACTATCTTCTTTGAGCTATCTTGTGAAGCTAGATCGAAGGTGCCTACAACCGGCAGACAAGGCCGCCATGTTGTGATACTCTGCCTGCCCGGTTTACAACGCACGGAAATCAAAATTCAGACTAGGAAGGATTGTAAAGATGGCGAATCGCTTCGAGAACAGGGTGCTTGGCCGTATCGGCGCCCGGGAGTTAACCGCGGAAGAGACGGGAGGCGTTTCCGGCGCCGGCCACATTGGCACCACAACGAAATGCTCCTTTGATCCTAGAACATTGCATTCCGATGGTGACGTGGGCGAATGCGCTTAGTGGACTGACGCTCAATATCAATTCTGCAAAAGATCCACTGCGCGTCAGAAAGAGTTGAGTACCGCCCATGAACGGGCGTTGCCTGGTTTTTCCGAAATCACCAACGTCCAGTTCTTTGTAGATCCTATAAAAGCTGCGCTCTTTCCGAAAGCTATTCTGTCTGCAGCAATGCCCGATCATCCCTACAATTTGGAGCCCTACAATGTTGGCGGCGTCTTAGAGGTCATCATCATCTTCCTCAATGGCGGGGCGAGAGAGACCGAGCTCGGTTGTTCGATTCGAGCGTAGAAGAGCATGAACAATTTTTGCGGAGAGGGTTGCCGCCAAGGCGTAGAAATAGCAGTTTGCGGCTACGATTCCAAAGACCGCGACAAAACCGCTTTCTTTCCGAACAATGAACGATGAATTTATCCAGCCGAGTGGCAGGGACCACAAATCTTCGATTTCCCGAACGTCCCGCGTTGAAGATCCAAGAAGAAAAGCGCCCCAACCCATGACCATGCCATAAGCCAGCATGAACAGAGTTAAGGCAATCCATGCTGAAAGGAAAAAACTCAGATTGCGTCGCCATCGACCCAAGGGAGCCTTGACGATAACAACCGGGATAAAGGGAGAAGGCAGGAGACGCGGTACAACCAGAAGGCAAACGATGAAAACAGGAACCCACATGAATCCCACATACGCTTTGAGCCGCATGAAATGCACGACGGCCAGACTGGCGATGAAGCTAACCGATAGGGCCCATCTGATCGGCCAAGGCGAAATTCGCAGCCAAGCGATACAGTAGGGGCATCGGAAAAATGTCGCGCGCACGTCTCCGGGATCGACTCGATCGAGACTATAGCTACAACTGGGACACCTGGGGAATGCAGATTGTGCCGCTGGTGTCATGTCGAACACCATGCTAACAAAGTGCAAGGGATATGAAAGTCCCGGCACCGAGCCAAGATTCGCCGCGTGTATCGAATCGACCCTTCTTCAAGCAACGCTTAGTGTCTCTGCGCAACTGTCTGGCGCATCTCTTCAAGCTGCACCGTGCGGGCCGGATCGGGATGCTCCGCAAGCAGTTGCTTCATCTTGTCGATCTGCTGGTTCGCCTGTTCTTGCTGCCCGCCCTCGGCATAAACGCGGGCGAGGATGTTCAGTACATCCCAGTAAGCGGAGCCTGGAATCTTCTGGAACGCGGGTGCGGCACGGTCCATCCGCTGCAGCGACTCGGCCGCTTTTTCCGGTTGCTTGGTTTTGCGATAGGCGCGCACCTCGACTGCCCACGCACGGAAATATTTGACCTGAAGCTCGCGCTGGGTTCTGACTTTGTATTCAACTGTGTACCAGTCAAAGGGCCTGATGCGCTGCAAGCGCCACTCATCGTCGCGCAATCCCTGTAGCGCCATCTCCGGAGCGCGCGCCAGGTTTTCATTCTTCCTTACCATCTCCTCTGCGCGCTCGATCCATGGGCTGGGATCGAGGAGAGGATAAGGGCGCTTCAACAGTGCCACGCCCGGGCACATCGTGGCAAACTTTTCGCGCTCGGTTTTTTCCTTCTCAGCATCGTGAAACGCTTCTGTGGCGTAGATCTCCGCCAATGTGCGGTGGGCCGGCGCAAAGTCCGGGTTGCGCTGCACTATATCTTCGAGCGATTGGATGGCCGATCGGGTTGCGCGCCCAGCCAGGCTCCGCGCAGACAGGTATTCGTAAATCAGGTCGCCAGAGTGGCTTATGGCCGCCGCTTGATACTCTTCCGTCATCGCCCGCAGATGGCCTTCAATGCCAAATTGCTGCACCGCATCCTGATAGCGTTCCTGGACAAAAAGCTCGTTCGGATAGCGATTGCGAAGATCGAGAAACGGAGAGATATTGCGGTCGAAGTCCGAAGGCGCCGCTGCTGGAGCCGCAGAGGCTTTGTCGATCGCAACTTGCACGCCCTGGGCAGCGCGGCACGGACCTGGCTGCTCTCCCGCTTGTTCTGCAGGCCGTGGCGTTGACACGACCGGCATTGGCACGACCGGCGTGGATATGAGCAGCGGGAGTACGACCGAGGGCGCGGCAGGACGGCTCAACAACACAAACAAAACCAAAGTGGAAAACATCGAAAACATTGTATTCCAGGGAATACAAGGAATTGCACAGGAAAGAGCCGGCATAAAAATCCGCGGAGGAAGTTGTCCCTCCGCGGTTTTGTGAGGAAAGGAAGCGAAATTTACAGAGAGCGCAAGAAGTTCAGAAGGTCCTGCTTCTGTGACGCCGCAAGATTGTTGAAATTGGTGACCACGCTATCGGCCTCCGAGATGCAGACCTGGATCTGCTCGAAGGGTTGGAAGAATTGACCATTGGCGGAGAACTGATCAAAGTCCTGATTGGTGAAGCAATCAGTACCGCCAGTGTGGGCGGCAATGGCCTGAAGCAAGTTGCTGGCGCGCCCGTCGTGCATGAAGAACAGCCTCTGGCCTACTCCCCAAAGCGGCGCTGTACGGAACTCAAGCGGCTCGGAGTCTCCCTGATGTACTCCGTCGTCCAACTGCGAGCCCATCTGATGGAGGGCGAAGTCGGAGTACGGATGATAAGAGACGTTATTGAACGCCGTGGTGGCCGAGGGTCCGGTGGTCAGGGTCGGTGTATGGCAAAGCGCGCATCCGATGCTGCTAAACAGGCTGGCGCCGTTGGTGGTGGAAGCCGTAGCAGGCGCCGGCGTGGGAGGAGCCAGCAGCCGCATGAAGCCGGCGAAATTGACGATATCGGACGAGACATCGACGGTTCTACCCGTAGCTATCTCCGGATGAAAATGATCTTCAGGAGTTGTATTGAACATGCAGCCGGGAGTCGCCGCACGCTCGTTCGGAAAGCCTTCGTTGGAAACGCCCATCTCAACGTTGTAGGCCTCGGCGGCGAAGATCAGGAGCGATTTATTCTGCGCCTTCCAGCCGAAGCGGGTGACTGTTCCATCATTTCCGCTGGTGTTCATACGGCCCGAAATGCCTAACGACGATTTCTGCGAGGCATTGGCGGCCAGGTTGGCGATGAGCACGGAGTCGGGAGTCGCCTCCACAAGGCCCAGGCCGAAAACCGGCGTTGGAATGCGGAAGATTATGTTGTTTTGGCTGAGATTGGTGGCAAAGGCTGGTTGCGCTAGCACGCAGCCTGGAGCATCGCTGCGTCCGGCAATCGTGTACAGGCCATGAACACCACCGTCAAGGGGGGCGCGCACATTGGTAGCATCGGTCGAAATAAAGCGAGCCTCACGAATCGGCCCGTTGGCGGTAATGAACGATGGCACAGTGTTGGTAGCTCTATCCAGAGTCGCCAAAGCCACTTGCGGATTGGGCACAGGATGCAACCTGCTGGAAAGGCCGGGACTGCTACCGCCCACGCTCGGCTCGGCATGGCACTGGGCACAGCTATTGCCGTTGAAGGTTGGCCCCAGGCCGGTGCCGGCTTCATTCGGGATATTGCCGGCAACGGAGTCGACTTCCGCAAACACGGCTTGCGCAGCGGTGAAATACGCCGCCGTAACCGAATCGAGGTTAGCTATAGGGCCGCCCGCTCCGCTGGCTCCGCCACGGGGACCGGGATCGGTCTGGGCGTGCACAAGCAGACTGCAAGCAACTGCAATTTGAAGAAAACCGATAGTGAATTTCATTTTCCAACGCGACATAAATAGGCGTCCTTTTCATGATTTTGTTTTTTTTGATCTAGGAACCTGAAACCCGATGCGAGTCTTATCGACCGATAAGAAAGCTTCAACCGCACCAGACGATTCTTGGCTGTGTCTGCTACAAAGTAGCGGCCGCGATCTTGAAAGGCGTCCCTCGCAATAACTGTCTTGTCGAGAAGTGGCGAAAAAAATACACCAAGAAATAAATCGTGTCAATAAAAATCATTAAATTGTTTTAATGAATTAAGACTTGAATAACACATTTGTTTAATGAATATGCATGCATGGATAACGCAATGAATATGCAAGAAAGAACGCGGAGGAAAGCTGGCTCACTAGGCAGATCAGGTTACCAAGACAGCGGTGGTTGGTGGTTGGAAGATTCGACTCTCTTCCCAAGGCGGCCCCCCCTGGATGAAGGCGAGGTAGCCCAATCTCACCCCTTTGCCCCGACCGCAAGCGGCAAAGAGCGCGCGGCTTTCGCTGGTTCGCCTCTCGGCTCTCCCGCAAAGAATGGGGCATGCTCACTTTTGTGAGGCACTAAAACAAAAGGGCGGCCTGGATAAAGGCCGCCCTTGGGAGGATTATTTCAGCTCACGGCCCCGGAGGTCTGGGCGTGAAGTTCTGACGATAACTGAGGTTATCGACGTCCCTGAACATAGGCGTGCCAGGCGGCAAGCCTTGTGGCGTTGAAAACAAGTTGTCGAAAACGTAATTACGAACGGGAGGAACGTAGACGGCATAGTTGCAGCACTTGAACGTTCCGGTCGCATAAGTGGAGAAGTAGAGGCTTACAAGCGACCCTTTATAGTTCAGTCCTGAGTTTAGCGAGGGCGACGACTGGTTTCCAGCGTTGCTCCAATCTTCGAGGAAGCGCAGGAAGTTGTGGAGGCCGCCATCCGTGCCAAAGAGGTAAGCACCATTGGCTGAGCCGGTCGCAGCATAGCTTGGGGCGGGGAAGGTGATGTTCTTTCCGCCCGCAATCGCCATTCGATAGTAGCTCTGTGAAGCCACCCTGTTGCCTGAGGCGCCGTTGGGAATTTGCAGGCTGAGTTCATCGGACCAGGCATTGGAAAGCATAGTAACCGCATCCGCAATGATGGCAGCGGCTGAGTGTGCCGGATCGGCAGCGCTTGAACTTGTCCACGTCGGGTCGGCCGCACTGGAGTTGTAATCGCCCACGACGTAAACGGGATTCTCCGACGCCACCGTGAATCCAGGAGTTGGAAGCTGTCCGAGCGATCCATCCACAAGCTTGAGCCCATGGCGGGCGCCGCTCACCCAGTTTTTCCGCGCAGAGGGTGCGGTTCCGTTGTTGCTGAAGCAATTCGCAATTCGGGCGGTTCCGTAGGGATTGAGCGAGGTAGCGGTCGTTCCGGTATTGACCCCAAGGCCCGAACCCAGGTTCCATGCGCCCCAGTTGTCAAGCACCAAGTTGCCGTTTACATCTTCGGGTGATGCGGAAGAAGGCGGCTCCAGCGAACGGTCAGGGGCTCCGGCAGTCGATGAAGCATTGACCACATCCTCGAGTCCGGAATCTCCGGTCTTGGTGTTGGCGGTTCCGGAAAGCACACCGTTGGGATTGGGCTGCATTCCCCGGCGATCGGAGAAGTACAAAATATACCCGTTGCTGAACACGGTATTGACTTGAGGGCCGCTGCCGGTTGCATCCGTTAGCCATCTTTGCAGGTTGGCCACATCCAGTTCCACTGCACCCATCACGCCGTTCACGGTGCAGCTTGTATTGCCCGTGCCTGTGAGCGTGTCGCGAGGTTCCCCTTCCCGGGCATCGTAGAAGGTTATGGGATACCAGTTGTTCCTGGTCACACTGCCGGCCACCAAGCTCGATCCGTAGAAGGGTCGACCTGTGATTGCATCGGGCGGCGTCTCCGCAGGCTTATCGATCACGCCACATCCTGTCGGCCTGCCGGCTACACAGTGAGAAATGGCAGGATCGAGTTGGCCGTTCCCGTTGCGGTCGGCAGGCTTCTGGAAGATCAGAATTGCCTTCGGATTGACGGGATTCGGTGAACCGGTTACGGGCGGCGTGAGCCCACGGGCAAATCCAAGCGCTAGCCATTCCTGGGTAATGGGGACATAGACTCCCAAATTGTTCTTGTATTCAACTCTCAGGTACCCGTCGATCAGATTCCACGTAGTCGTGGCGCCTGTGGCGATCACCGGCGCGCCTGAAGGTTGGAGCGTCGCTTTGCCCGCGGGTATTGCCGCCGGAGGCGCCGGCCAATCGGTCGGCAGCGAGCCGGAGAATGCCGGCGACCATTGGGTTGTATCCGCAGGTGTCGTGGAGGTCGTGGCTTCGGCGAAGTAGGTCGTGTAAAGAGCACCACCAGTCAGCACGGGAAGGCCACTTTGAACCGATGTCGGGACTCCGTTGGTGTAGTTGGTGCCTCCAGCGTTAGCAACGTTTGCCAGGCGGATATTGTTGGCATCAGTCGCGCCGCCAGGCAACTCGGCCGGATCGTCTACCAACAGAACTCGAATTTCAGCCTGATTGAAGAGCCGGGCCTGGCCGAGCGTGGAGGTGATTGACTCACCAGTCGGCGGTTTCCGAATGATCTCAAACGGATGGATGTTCGAGGATGCACCTACATTGTTCATGAACGGCAGGCTCAGTTGAACCGCTCCGGTTCCGCCTGGATTCCCATAATTCCCGTTCACAATGAAGCCGTTAAACAAGGTCTTCGAAGTTGTATTCCAGGTTGGATTCTGGTTGCTCGCGGCCTGGCTGGGGCCGGAAATGGTGCTTCCCTGATTGAGTGCAATGGTCACGCAATTCGGTCCCGCCGGCGGACTGTTTGGCATGTTGCTGCAGCCGTTCGCCGAATTCAGGATGTAGACATTGCCGTTATTGCTATAGGTATTGTTGTTGAGCCCGTTGGGAAGCTGATCGCGGATCACGTTGCCATAGGCCGTAATCTTGTTGTTGAAACTGATCGAGTTCGGTTGAAATGCACCCAAATAGAGATCGTGGTTGGTGTGGATGCGACCGAAGAATCCGAGATTCGGACTGTTAAAAAGGCCCATGTCGCCTTCGGAGAAGGCTCCAAACTGAAACACCGGAATCAACACCATATTGACGGCGCGCGTCATCGTGACCGCCGACGCCTGGGAGGCCAATGGTGAGGTTCGCTCCGCCCTCACGCTAAGCTGCACGGGGATGATTTGCGCAAACAAGCCCTGCTTGGGGCCCGGATTCTGGATCTGCCCGAAAGTAGAGAAGAGCGATCCATCCGGGTTTGTGACCGGCGTAAACGTCTGCGTGTAGGTAACGTTGGGATCCGCGGGCGGAAGCGCGCTTGTATTCAGCGCCGTAATGTCCGCCGCGGTGGGAGACTGAATTTGATTGAAGGTCTTGTTCAGGTTGGCCGTCATCAACTCGATCGCGCCTTCGGCGTTGTGGAAAGCGAGAGTATTTCGGGTGTCTCCGCTGCCAACCTGCGTTTCGGTATTGATCATAACCAATAGCCCGACGGAAAAGACCGATAGCAGCAGTAGCATGAGGAGGGCGATGATCAGGGCAAATCCCCGGCTCCCACGGACCCGACGGCCTGCTCCCCCGCATGGCCTGGACGATCTGAATAATCTTGTCTGCATGGAATTGATTTCTCCTTGTTACTGGCGCCTGTTACTGATATCTGTTCTTAAAGCTCATGTTGCGGGCGCTGATCTCGGTAACGAGATTCAGGCCCTGATATCCGCTTATCCCCTTGGCCGCGCTTCTGGCCGTCATGCTGATGTTGACCTTGCGAATCATGTTTGGCGAAGTTCCAAGCGAGGCTCCAGCGTCGGCCAGAGCCACCCTGAGCTGCCCGGTGTCGTCATAGGTATCGTATGTAAAGTTCAAGCCCACGATGTTCTCAGCAACCGGCACCGGGGTTTGCCCATTCACTTGGCGCATGAGGCGGGGCGTTCCGTTCGCCAGCACATTGAGGTAATAACTGACGAGCCAGATGCGCGTGGCTGAGACCGAGGGTGCGCCGACAAGGGCCGTCATATCTCCGCCGGTTGCCGTCGGCTGATTCATGTGCAACTGATCGGTGGAGGCAAAATTTACGGTAAAGGTAGTGGCGGTGGAGGAAGCCAGGGTGGTTACTTCGCCGATTGCATTGACGGATGCGTTCTGGAAAAACACCAAATCGCCGGGCTGCAATCCGACCGAGGGATCGTTGACCGCCTGGACCGGCGTCGGTGAAGGCGACGGCATCGGAGTGGGGGTCGGAGTGGCCGTGAAAGTGATCGAGGTGGCCTGCGCGTTGTTCACTGTGACCGTATATTGATTCAGCAGGAAGACATTGTCCGTATAGGCCACGGTAATGATGTCACTCGCTATACCGTTAATCGTAGGCCCCTTCTGCGGACCGGGCATGATGTAGTAAAGCCTCGCGGTCGGCGAAGGAGGTCCGGGTGGAAACAGGGGAAAGGTCATCCCCGAGGGGCCGGTCGCCGACGCAGGAAGATAGCATTGCGTGCCATCGCAACCGTAGACGGGGTTCCCGCTGCCACCGTTGGGCAAGCCTACCCCCCCGTTTGGCAAGCCGGAACCCGCCAAGCTGATATCGCGCGCCATCAAGTTTTGCGCGGCGCGAACGTCTTCCTGCATTTCCGCGCGCTGGGTTGTCGTAAACGAGCCAGTCAGGGCGCTATTGAAAAGCCGCGCCGCTCCAGCCACCAGGATTAAGGCCATCGCCATTGCCACCAGCAACTCCAAAAGCGAAAAGCCACGGGCTTCGGAGTGCGCAGATGTCGAGGTCACGCATGCACGGTTCATGAAAGGTTCCTTTTACCTGAACTGCGAGATAAAGCCAGTCATCACGTAGGACCGCGGCTGCCCCCGGAGTTGTGCCGCGGTGTAGGTGACGGTGATGGTAATTTGCCGCACGGTTGCATTCGGATCGGTGGGCGGAAACGGCGCAATCGCAATCGTGCGCCGGTAGTTGGCGAGAGAAACGGTCACATCGTCCGCGGTCCCTAAGATTCCATCCGGTCCTGGTGTTACCAACGTTTGAGCCCCCCCCGTTTGTGCGGTACCGAGAATCCCGCAGGTTCCGGCAGCGGCGCATGTGGTGGTGTTGGTCAGCAGGATTTGCTGTGGTCCAACGGCAAAAATGCCGTCCGGGGTTGTGCCTGCGCCTGTATTCTGGATTTGGTCCCACTGCAACTGAGCCGTATCGCGCGCCGTGAAGATGCTCTCCATCGCCGCATTCGCCAATTGCTTGGCAATCATGTCTTGTTGCGAAGTTTGCGCATTGGCCATTGCCAAGGAGAAGAGGCTCAATACGCCTACCAGTCCAATCGTCAAAATGACTCCAGCCACCAACACTTCGATGATGCTGAAGCCGCGCTGCGAACGGGCATTACCGCCCCTACGAGTTGTCCTTCCGCAAGTCTTCATTGCTGACTCCAAGATGCGGCAGCCGTACCTTGTTTAAACAGGCGCCATCCGCGAATTCGCCCAGAAATGCCATAGATCGAGATAGCGCGGGAACTTAGTAGGGTTCCGGGCTGCGCGAGATAGAGCACACCGTTATTAATGGCGCCATTGATATCGCGGGCCGAGCCATCCGGGAAGAAATAGATTTGGTTTTTGACTCCGGCCGTTCCTCCCATGTCGAAGTCGATCGCGTTCGCGCCGGTGCCGAACCCGTCCGGCGTCGTCGGAGGAGCCGTACTACTATTAGGAATTCCCGACTGTACGCAAAAATTAACGTCCGGAGTCAATTGTGTGATCTGAGTCATCACTCCAGTGCTGGCCAGCGTGATCGTAATGGTTGGCCGCGTTGGATCCACCGCTGGCAGAGGCGAGGGAGGTGTAGGAACAGTGGCTCCAATTGGATAGAACGAAACGATGAAAACCTGCTGTGTGGAAATTGCCTGACCACGCGCAGCCGTCATCGTCGCGAGCGTCGTATTGTAGGCGTTGCTGATGCGCCCGTCCTTCAGCGCCGGAGGCAATGCAAAAACAGCGACGGCTGCGATCGCGCCGATGATGCCCGCCACGATCATCAATTCCGACAAACTGAAGCCACGCTCTGAATGCTTTGTTTTCAAATATTTGGCCAAGTGACCCTTCCTTAAAGGTGAATCGTTTTAGGGGTGTTCTTTTAAGAAAGAGAGATTATTCGCTCGTCTATTCGCTCTTGGAATAAACGCGTTACAGGGGAGGCAACTGAAAAGATAGCCACAAAAACCAAGCGTGTCAATATAGATTAGAACGTCTTAATGAATCGTTAGTGGTAGTACCTTATATTGAATTGGGCGCTCCACGCGGACACGGCGATTCGTAAAAACCACCGATTTGCAGGATCATGCATTCTCTCACCCGCCTGACTGTACCTTGCCCGAAGTGAATACAATCATAAGCAGTCCATGGGTGAATCGGCCAGAAGAAAAGGTCTTTTCCCGATGCGAAAGATCATCCATTACGAAAGATCTTTGCGTTACGAAAGATTGTCCAATACAGAAATCTACGCGAGCCATATTTACGCCCGTCTTAATATTTAGCCCCGTCTTAAAGATGAGCGAGTCTTGATTTGGGAGATCGTTGATTGGAACGTCGAGGATTTGGGGGATCGGGCTATGGGAAGCGGTCATAAAGCTTTCGAGCGAATGATGCAGCTTTCGGAATCGAGATCGTGAAACAACCGGTCCTATTTGGAAAAGAATGTGAAGCCGCCGAACTCCCAGCCTTGGGGCTGTAGAATACGTCTATGACTTTCATAGGAAGAGTTGCAGCATTGGTTGTGGTGGCGCTTATCGGCGCAGGAGCCTGCGTAGCTCAGCAGAAACCTCAGCAAGCAACCGCTACATTGCAATTTGTGGTGGTGAAGGACGACAACGGGAAACCGGTGCGCAATGCCGAGATCGTGTTGCACGAGGTCGACAAGCATGGGCAGCAGACGGGTGAAGGAATCGAGATTAAGACCCATGAAGACGGCAAGGCGGAAATCGGCGGTATCCGCTATGGCAAGGTTCGCGTTCAGGTAATCGCTCCGGGGTTCAGGACCTTCGGCGAAGATTATGCGGTAGGCACACCCGATCAGGAAATCACCGTGAAGCTACAGAGGCCGAAGGAGCAATACTCCATTTATAAGTAACGGCCGGTTACAAACAAGACCGGATAGCTTTCGGAATTGACCCATGCTGACAAACGATGCCAGCAATTGCCCACCGAAATTGCCCCGTTTTCCTGATTGCCGTTCCCTCAAGACCTTTGCCCGAAACACCTTTCCCTAAAAAACATGGATCGCATTGGGACGCGATATCCGGAGTGCCGGAGTTTTCAATCTTCACTTTTTGAGGTCCAGCTTTATGAAAGATATCCACCTTTATGAGATTCCCAGCTTTGTGAGATACACAGGCTAGAACTTCCCCATTGGGATGGCCGATCGGCAAATATCGGCGCTGCTACAACCCCAAAAAATCCAACGTCGTTCGAGGGGAGGCCCCGTCGCAGGGTCTTCCATTGTTCGCAATATGACATAACAACCTTCATGGCGGAGGCTAAGTCCTTGACAGAAGCTCTCACAAAATGTCATGTTTCTTAACTTTACAGTTTGACGAATTTGGCAGGGGACTAGGAAGGAAGCGGATTGAGAGTCAGGATTTTTTTCCACGACAAATGTTTCGATGGGACAGCGTCGGCTGCCCTGTTCTCCCGCTTCTATCGCGAGCGCGTGCGCGGCGATGTGGCCTTTCAATTCAGCGGGCTGGTTCACCGTGCCGGCGCCCTGTTTAACGAAAAGGATTTCGACGGCGATGAGAACGTGATCGTCGATTTCAAGTATTCTCCGTCACCGAAGATCAGTTGGTGGTTCGACCATCACCAGAGCGCATTCCTAACGCCTGAGGATGCACGCCATTATCAGGAGAGCGACAAGTCGCGCAAATTCTACGATCCGGATTACAAGTCCTGTACGAAATTTCTAGCGCACGTGACGCAGGAGAAATTCGGCTTCGATCCCAGCCCGGTATCGGAACTCATCCAATGGGCCGATATCATCGACGGCGCCCAATTCCCCTCTGCAAAGATGGCCGTGGAAATGGCCGAGCCTGCGCTGAAGCTGACCATGGTGGTGGAGTCGACCAACGATCCTACCTTCCTTCCCCGCCTGATTCCGGTGCTTGTTCAAGAGGCTTTGGCCGATGTAGTGAAGGAGCCTTTTGTGGCCGCGCTCATCCCGCCCCTGATGGAACGGCATGGGCGCTCCATTGAGATCCTGCGGCAGCGCTCGGAGTGCAAGCGCAAGACCATCTATTTCGACGTTTCCGATTACGATCTTGAGGGTTACAACAAGTTCATTCCGTACTACCTGCATCCCGATTCTGTCTATAGCATCGGCCTTAGCAGCAGCAGCTTCCGCGTGAAGGTGGCTGTTGGCTCGAATCCCTGGACGAAAGAAGAGAACATGGTGAACCTCGCCAAGATTTGCGAACGCTACGGCGGGGGTGGGCACGCACGCGTTGGGGCCATCTCTTTCCCGCCCAACAGGGGCGATGACGCGCGCAAAGCGGCCGCGGAGATCGTGGCTGAACTACGCAATTCCATCGGCGAATCGGCACTGGTGTAAGACATGGGATTTATTGCGCGTTCTTAACATGGCCCCGAAGCATAGGAAATTGCGGACAAGCGGTTCCGTGCACCTGCCGGCATGATCTAAAACCCACCCTTTGCTCCGAGCGCAAAAACCAACAGCGCGCCCTCCATCAAGGATGGGGCACCCACTTTCCCGTGAAAACCAGATTTCATGTTGTAGGTTGTGACCGCCGCAGTCTTTCAAATGCAATTTGGCAAATGCAATCTGGCAAATGCAATCTGGGAGCGCAACCTTGTTGTGGTGCATGTGATTCATCTAGGCCTAAGTAGGCCCGTAATCCAACATTAGTTCCCTCGCATGGAAAGTTTCTCCTATCCGTTGCACCAGAGTAGATCGCCCGTTAATCTCTCGAAAGTCACCGGTAACGTATTTTTTTGAGAACCCGATCAGCGCCTAGCGCTGTGGGCAATCCCTCCATCGCATGAGTCGAGGGGTCGATGGTTCGGCGCCGGGGTTCGGCGACGAAGCTATGGCGCTGCACTCAAATGACAAAAGGACGGAGTTAAAGATTGGCATTTCATAAAATCTTGGTATTTCACAAAACAGTTCTGACAGCGACAATCCTCACGGGCCTTTCCTCTTTTACGATGGCCCAAACGGCAGCGAATACCGCCACAGGAAGCGCTCCGTCCGCGGACGCACCCGTCGAAGCGCCTGCCGCAAGGAAAGGCGCGGCAACCGTTGCACCTCGCCCAATGACGCCTCAGCAAAAATTTGTCGTCGATACGGTCAAGATGGCCACCTCGCTCCAGCAAGCCGACCCGCAAGATCGCCTGCGGGTGCTCGCCAGCGCCGCCGGCGTGGTTTCGGTTGTCGACTCCAAGATGGCCAAAGGGCTTTGGAATGAGGGAGCCAGGGTTGAGATCCAACTGATTCAAACCGGCCAGTCACCCGCAGTCTCGGTAATGGCGGCCGGTCAAGCGGATTGCAGCGTTACCCAGAATTTCACCGAGAACTTACCCGAAGCCTCGGTCGCAGCCGCGGAGCAGTCCCTGATTGGGGCGGTCACGAAGTGCCCAAAGCAGACTCTGGAGACAGTCGCGCGCAAACTCGATGCGGCAATGGAAAAGAAAATCATTGCGCCGCGCGCCGTGATGGCCACGATGGAAGCCGAAGGCCCGAAGTCTCCGTGGTCGCAAAGCCACTTTGAAAAGATGTTCGATTCCCTTCCCGATGCCAAGGACAACGCCGCCGAAGCCGAAAACTTTGCCGCGATGTATGCACGCATGGCGCCCGAAGTCGAGAAAAATATCGTGAAGAAAACCGGCTTGGAACTCCTGGAGTGGCTTGGCAAGCTGGATGAGGGCGGGCTGAAAACACTCTCGGCCAACATCGTGAGCGGATCCATGCAGCAGGCTTTGGGAGACGAGGCTTTTAAGGACGCGCTTGCAAGCAATGCCGTTGCCGGAAGAGTGGTTCAGAATGCCCATGATGCCGGCGGAGATGCCGCCATCGAGCGTCCGCCTATGGAGACCGTCTCGGTGCTGGATGCACTGCACGCGAATGGCACGGAGCAAGCCGAACGGCTACGAGAGCTTCCCGCAACCCTGCGCGCCCGTGAAGCCGCAGCCCATGGCTTTGCGGCCGGCACAGGCGGAAACAAGCGCCAGGCGGAAGAATATTTCGACATGGCGTTTGCCGCAATCAACGAAGCGTGGGACGCGCGCACCCCTGAGCAGAACACTGCGGCCGTAGTGGAAGAAGTGAGCGAAGCCGCCGCGCAGGTTAACTCAGTGGACGCCCTTTCGCGGGCGCAAAAACTGCGAGATTCTTCGGCGCAGGCGATTGCCATGCTGGCTGTAGCGCGGGTGGTTGCGGGCGGCAGTGGAAAATAAATGAAAATACCCGAAAAATTATGGGTTGTGCCTGCGTTGGCCAGTTGATAGTCTTAATTTGTAAACCAAGTCATCACGCGCCATGCCAGGACAACAGGAATCTTCCGGACTCCAGATTATTACGGTTTGCTGCCCGCAGTGCAGCCGCCGGTTCCGCACGGTGCCCACCGTGCTGGAGAATCGGGGGCCGGTGGATTGTCCGGTCTGCGGTTCGCGCATGAATATCTCGGAGCCGCAGCCGCTCTCTGTCCTTTCGGAATCGCGCAAGGCCAGCGCCGCTTAGACCGAAAAAAATCATCCGGAAGGGGAGTTCCCTTCCGGATGATTTTCAAGACTCGATTCCTTTTCCTTCCAGAACCCCGCTTGACGCTACTCCGCTCCTGACGCGCCAACGCCCTGATCATTCAAAAGAAAATGACGAACGAACATAACGGTTGCGTAAAACTGATAGTCCTGATTTTTCTTCTTGGCATAGCCGTGGCCTTCATCGTTTGCCATTAAGAACCACGTTGGCACCCCATTGGCATTGAGTTTGTCGAGGATCTGCCGCGACTCGGTCCAGGGAACCCGTGGATCGTTCTTACCCACGACCGCGAAGACAGGTTTGTGAATCTTGTCCGAGTTATTGAGAGGCGCAATGCGCTCCAGGTATTCGCGCATCTTGGGATCGCGCTCATCTCCGTACTCCACTCGGCGCAGATCGCGGCGATATGCCTCTGTATGCTCAAGCAGAGAAACCAGATTGGAAATTCCCACCACCGGTAGTGAGCAGCAGATCCGACTGTCGTAGAACGCAGCCACCGCCCATGTCATATGTCCGCCATAGCTTCCGCCGGTCACCATTACCTTACTGTCGTCCAGCTTGGAATCCCGCGTGATCCAGTCTAAGAGCGCGCCGATGTCCTTATAGGTGTCGTCACGATGAAAGCCGTTGTCCAGCTTGAGGAAGGTCTTGCCGTAGCCCGTGGAGCCGCGCACGTTAGGAAAGACAATCGCCACTCCCAGTTCGTTGAGGAAGTAGTTGTTCCTTCCCATGAATCCGGGGCGCGACTGCCCTTCGGGGCCGCCATGGATGTTGAGGATCACCGGCCTCTTCCCCGGAAACTTTTTCACATCGGGGCGATAGAGAAATCCGGAGATGGTCTTGCCGTCGAACGTCTGCCATTTGACCAATTCCGGCTCAACAAAGTTCGCGGTATTCAAACCTCCGGTTTCGCTCGTCGTCCAGCGGTCCAGCTTTCCGGTTTTCACGTCCACCGAGTAAATATCCGAAGGCGACTTTGCCGATGAGAGCGTGAAGCCAAGATCACGGCTGTTCTTGTGAAATCGGAGCCCGCCAATCACTCCGGCGGGAACCCCGCCCACCGCGCGATATTTGCGGCTGGCGGTATCGAGAAGGTAAAGCTTGCCGATGCCGTCTTCGTTGGCAACGAAGGCGATCGTCTTGCCGTCCTCGCTTGCGTCGAATTCTTCAACATTCCACTTGATATCTGAGGTGAGATAGACCGGTTGGCCCCCGGCCAGACCGAGATACGACAAGCGATGGAACTCGGAGCCGCGGTCCGTGGCCACGTACAGGCCTTGTCCGTCTTTGCTGAAGATCGCGCGACCGTAGGCAATTTCCTCCTGGCCGTCCTTCGGGGTAATAAGCTTTTTCTCGCCCGAGGCCACGTCTACCAGCCATAGGTAGCTCTGGTTTGCGGAAATCTGCTGCCTTACGACAATTTGTTTGTCGTCCGGAGACCAGCTCTCCGCACCCCAACCTCCACCTTCCAGTTGAAGCAGCATGCGGTCCGACTTGGGATTCAGGGCATCCATGATCCACAAGTCGGTGTCTTGTCCGGTGCGGCGGGTGGAAGCGTAGACAAAACGATTGTCGTTATGAGCAAAGCGGGCGTCGAGGTTACGAGACTTGCCGTCAGTCAGCAGCGTAATGTCGCCTGTGGCTTCATCGTAGCGGTAGTATTGAAACCACTCCCCGCCGCCGATGTCCTTCGAGAAGATGAAATAGCCGCCCACCTTGGGCTGGTACAACGCAGTCTGCACTCGGTCGCGGAAAAAGGTAAGCTGCGTGCGCGCCCCACCCGGTGTCTTGAGAGAGTGAATCTGGGGTACATCGGCAAACCGCGTTCCAATGAGCATTTCGCGTTTGCTTGGATGCCAGTCGGCAAGCGTGGCGGCCCGGAACTCGCCATATTGGTCGGACTTCTCGGCAACAGAAGCGGGGATGGAGGGCACATTCTCAACCACAAGATTTTCGCCCGGACGAACCACGCCCTGCCCGGCGCTCTTGTCTTGACCGGCGGCGAGCAAGGCAGTAAACAATAGGGAAGAAAGAAGGAGAGATCTTTTCATCGTCAGCCTCCAAAAGTCTGCATGGAAGGTTAATGACGATGCCTCCCTCCGTCAAGAATGCCTTGGCAAGCAAACCAGAAGGGCACATGCGCGCATAAGAATTGCCGCATCCGGAAATCAAGGCATCCCATACCGGAACAGGAACAAAAGTCACCACCTGTTTCCAGCTTTGCAATTGCTCCATGAGGCCGCTGCCGGTAATCTGGTTTGCCACTTGCTTCTTGATCAGGAGACATCATGATCCGCAACATCATGGTCCGTAACGCCATGATCCGTAACTTCATGGACCGTAACCGTGTACGGCTTATCTTGGCGATTCTTTTCGCAGTGTGCGCGTTCCGCCTCCCGGCAGTTGGGCAGGAGCCCGCGGTTCTGCAGACCGCCCGACAAGCGTTCATCGAGATGATGACCGGCGGAGAAGAGAGCTTCCGCAAGCACCTGACCTTGGAAGTGCAGCAGCGCCTTGGCCCAGCCGTCAAGAATCCCATGAGCGCAATCGGTTCGCTAGGAGTGCCGATTCCATCGCCCGCGGGCGGCAGCAGCGACATTCAAAGCTTCAGCAGCGGGCACGTGCTGTTCTCCATTGGGAACGTTTTGCAGCGGGAAAAGATCGAAGTGCAAGTAGAAAAAGACGAGCTTCGCGGCGACTCCGACGACATTGAGCTTTCCTTCCACTCGTTCCGCGACAGCAAAGAAGAGAACTTTCCCATCGGGTTTCACGTGGTTCTCGGCTTCAAACAGCAGGTGGACGTCTGGCGAATCAATGCCATCACCTTCAGCGCCAAAATCCCAGTAGGCGATCCCAACCTCTATGACAGCTCGTATTGGACTCCCTCCAAGACCGGCGTTCTGCGTGCCGACAGCGGCAGCGGCAAAGGAAGCCTGGTATTTTCCTCGGGTGGTACAAGCGCAAACGTGAATGCGAAGCTAAGCGTCGCTCGTGCCACCCGCCTTGTAGGGATGGCCGAAAGTATCTATGCCCGCAAGCATCCTGAAGCCGGCTTTACCTGCAACCTGGCTGATCTGGTGAATATAGGAAAGGGCCTTGACGACGGTGAATCGTTCAGCTTCCTCGATCCCGAATTTGCCGGCGGCTCCTATGGAGGCTATCGGTACACGCTGAGCGGATGCGAGAGCAAACCGGCCTCGGCATTTCAGGTTGTTGCCGAACCTATCTCCGGCACTGGCCGGGCCTATTGTTCCGATGCCACGCGCACCTTACGGGCTTCAGACGATGGCCACGGCGCAACGTGCCTGGCCTCGGGCAAGGTCACAAAGAATTGATTTGGCCGCTCAACGAAAGCTCCAAAACACTAGTCCAACCGAAAATACGAATTCCAAAAAGACGAACCCCAACATGAAAAAGGAGATGCGATCGTTCGCATCTCCTTCGCTCCCTTGCTCCCTCGCCCTTCCCTGAGCGACTTCCCTTACCTGGTTATTGCCTTCTCCACCTGTAAGTTGTTTTGAACCGAAAATGCTCCAAATACGCCATTTGCCCTTAGGCCCGCCGCATCCTTGTCGGCTTGGTCGCGAACCATGCCTTCCAGATCCACGTTGCCGTTCTTCACGATCACGTGGATCGGGGGAACCGGCTGGATGGCGTAGCGAGACAACCGGGGATCGCTCAATACGGCCCCCGCCACTTGCCTGCGGATGCGATCGTCGTTCAAGGAGACCGGCAGCACCTCGATTTCGTTCTTGACTTGTTCTACGCCTTCGATGTGCTTCACAGAGCCGGCGGCGTCCTCTTTAAGCACCGGGTTGCGAACCTGGCCCATCAGAGTTACCGTGCCGCCTTCCACTTTATATTCCAGGTTGTCGAATATGCCGAACCGCGGAAGCATGACCAGTTCATGGCGCACCTGCTCGGTGATTCGCTGCTCGGTAGCCAGCGCGTTCGTCCGGTCGGGCGAAGGCGCCATTGCCGCGACGGCAGGCATTGCAAATACCAATCCAGCGGCTGAGAGATTCATGAGCCCAGCAAAAAAGAACCGCACACCTTTCTTCATAACGCCTCCTCACTTCATTAACTACGGCTGATTAGACGCGGTTCAAAACCGAATAGTTTCGCGGTGCAGCTCACTATGACAAATCTTAACGGCCCTTTGCATTCCATTTACCTTTGCAGCCGATCGCTATCGATAGAAGGCAACATGAGACGCAAACAACAGACGCAAACAACGAATGGACAAAAGCTCCCAAGCAAAGAGCGCGATGGCAAAAGAGCGATCCTTAGGAACCGCGTCCGGCGTGCGGGTAAAAACACGAAAGCGATGCCGTTTACAAGTTCTTTGCATCATCTTTTCGGAGTGTTTACTCCGACGGCCGCATTCGCGTGTTTATATACAAGCAGAGGGACGATTCAAACTCATCGGCCCAATGCAATGCCCCGGAATGAGGTACAGACAATGAAAAGAACAGCAAGCACCATCAGCGCGACTCTCGCAGTTTTCATCTCGATCGCGTCACTTCTTTATGCACAGGAATCGGCGAACCCCTCGGCTCCGCCAAATCCTCCGAACCCGGCCGCGCGCGCCCAGCATCGGGTGAAGTTCTTGACGAACAAGCTGTCGCTTACGGCCCAGCAGCAGCAACAGGCCCTCACCATCTTCACCAATGCGTCCTCCTCGGAACAGACGATGCATGGCAGCATGAAGACCGCGCACCAGAACCTGCAAAACGCCATTAAGAGCAACGACACGGCGGGTATCGAGCAGGCGTCTAACACCATTGGCAACCTCATGGCGCAAACCACCGCGGCGCATGCCAAGGCGCAGGCTGCCTTCTACCAGATATTGACTCCGGATCAGCAAAGCAAGCTTTCGGAAATGGAAAAAGACGGTCCCCGCGGCTTTTTCCACGGGCACCGGCCCGGGCACTTTGGCGGGGAATAGCAACAAACCGGCACAGCCAACCGCCCCGTTGGCTGTACCGTCTTCTCTCACTACACTCCTACATGCTTTGCCCGGGCCTAAAAGCCCGGGCGTTTTTACGTGTGTACTAAGACCCCTCTTCCACAGCTGCGCCAGCTTCATCGCCAGCCTGATTATCGAAGCTCCAGCGCCTTTGGACGATCCCTAAACTTCTTGAACAAGCAGGGGTCGGTATACCTGTGGCCATGATCGAAAACCCACCCTTTGCTCCGAGCGCGAAGACCAAGAGCGCGCTCTCCACAAAGGATGGGGCACCCAATTTCCTGAGAGAACTAGATTCCGCGTTGCAGCTTGTGGTCGCGACAAACGCGATTTTGGTGCCGGGCTAGGCAGACTTGATCGCATCTCTCAACGTTCGGACAGCCTGCGGCATCTGCTTCGGCGGCGTGC
>Ga0070734_10001522_pt1 | contig 33135 bp, 24 predicted proteins | sample Coa_R1_8_FD_66444 | JGI IMG/M metagenome (GOLD analysis project Ga0070734, IMG submission 66444) | Surface soil microbial communities from Centralia Pennsylvania, which are recovering from an underground coalmine fire - Coalmine... | ecosystem: Environmental > Terrestrial > Soil > Unclassified ...
CCAAACCGGCCACCTCTCCATCTTTACTTTTCTGGGTCCTGGGTGCGGCTGGGCTTCTCTTTCTGGTTCTGGGTACACCGAAGGCTGGAAATTTCCTGCATCTAATGCCTTCCACGACTTTCCAGTTGTTGATGCGGTCCATCGGGCTGTGTTTTTTCTCCATTTCGGGTCTGCGTTTCCTGTTGGTTCCCTCTTGGCTTTCATCTTGTGGCGGAACCATTCTCATAATCCTTGGACTTTTAACCACCGGAAGCCGGGGAGGATTCCTGGGAGCCGTCTTGGGGATCGTCTTCTGGCTCTTTTTATCCCTTCGAAACCCCGAATTTCCATACCATCGGTGGATTTCGAAAATTCCAAGGGTTGTAAGCCTGGTGGTCACGATTACCGCCGGGACTTTGTTTTACCTGGTTGGCCATGGATTCCTAAATCGGCTTTGGGATTCCACGATCCACATCGGCCAAAGCCTGGCCGTTTCCCGGCTTCATATTTGGGGGCCCGGTGTCAAAATGGCGGAAGCCAAACCCGTTTTGGGTGTGGGGCTGGACAACTTCAAGATCGCCTTTCCTTATTACAGCGGCATTGGCTACAACGAGATCGACGGGATGTTCAACAGTTCCCGGATGGCCCATAACGAATTATTACAAATGGCCTGCACGACCGGATTTCTGGGCCTGGCGGCTTACCTGGGAGTCTTGGGCGCCTTTATTTTTATGGGATGGAAATGCTATGGGGCCGCTTCTGGACCGGTCAAAGGGCTCCTTGCCGCCGTTTTTTCGGCCGCGCTCGCTTATCAAGTCCAAAATTTCTTCAGTTTTGGGGTCGCCAGCATCAACCTCCTCTGGTTTTTGCTTTTGGCCGTTGTCCAATGGAACTATAGGAGCCTCACTGCCCCCGAAACCCCGGTTTCCGGATCACGGTCATTGGTTTTGGTGGAAAAACCCGTATTGATTTTGCTTTTATCCGTGATTTCCTGGTTCCCCTTAAACCGTTTGGGCGCCGATATCGCCTTTGGTTTCGGCAGCGCCGCCGCCGAAGCGCTTAAACAACCTGATCCCGGCACCTCCCCCGAAACCTATCTCAGCTATTCCAATTACGAAATCGAACTGATGGAAAGGGCGGTGAAATTATGCCCCTTGGAAACCAAGTATGTGCTCTATTTGGGACTGGCTTATGAACAAAGGGCCCAGCTGGATTCCACCCGTTCCAAGGATTTCGAATTATTGGCGCTCGCCAGCTATGAAAAGGCCATCGAGATGAGCCCCTTCAACGCTTATTACTACAATGACCGGGGCCGGGTTTGTGACGCTTTAAGCTCCCCGGACAATGATGACGCAGCCAAAGCGGCGGAATCCTATGGGGAAGCCGTCCATTGGAACCCGTCCAGCCCCTTCTTCAATATTAATTGGGCCATTGCCCTGCAAAAGACCGGAAAAGGGAAGGAAGCGGAAGCCCCCATGGAGAAAGCCTTCCAACTCGACCCCGCCTTTGCGGCAAAGGTCCTGGCCCAGATGGCTTTTGAGAAATATAAGGCCGGGGACAAGCCGAAGGCCTTTGAAATCCTGGCCGATGCCCTTCAAAGAAACCCTTCCAGCGCGGAAGCCTACTATTGCCGGGGCATTCTTTATTTGGAGGAAAAAAAGAAGGGTTTGGCTTTGAAGGATTTGGAGGCGGCCAAAGCCTTGAACCCCACCCGGGAAAAGAACCCTTCGATCCAGGGATTGGATGAACTGGTGGAACAGGCCCGAAAATAGGTGGTGGCACCGGTCAATAGGAAGCGGGGCGGTTCAAGGAGTCCAGGGGCCATTTGCCCCGCAGTCGGTCGATCCGGTACCTTGCATAGTCCGTAAAATAAACTTCGTCGGGGTTCAGCGAAAGAACGGTCCGGTATTTCCCGATGGCGTCCTCTCTTTCATCCAGGTATTCCAGGACATAACCCCACCAAAGATAGATCGCGGCATTCCGCGGGGCGCAGTCCGCGGCTTTTTCAAATTTCCCCACCGCATCTTCATAGTTTCTTTGACCCCTCAGGATTTTTCCCCACAGCAGCCAAGCCTTGTAATTCTTCGGGTCGATGGCCAGGGCCGCACGGCATTTTTCCTCCGCCTCCGAATCCTCCTCGTAGGTCCAAAGGTCGTAGGCCCACTTCCGGTAGCCATCGGCATAACGCGGATGGCCGTCCATGTATTGCCGCCAATGGTTGCGGTTCGCCGATTCGGAATCACCCTGGGCTGTTATCAGGAATACGCTCATAACACCCGCCAAGGCCAAAACCACCGGGCGGAAATAAGGGCTCCATTTTCCCGACAACTCGTTTCCCCTGAATTTGTCCCCGTGGTTTTCAGGATGACCGTCCCCTTCCCTTTTGGGCAGGACCCAAAGGGTGACCGGGACGGCCAGGAGGACGGAAATCCAATGGCCTGCTTCAACCTCGTTTTTGGGGATGGAGGATATGTAAAAATCCGACCCGGTGGCCTCGATCAAATAACAATTGTCAAAAACCAGGTGGACGAGCATCCAGCCCCAAATATTGTTTCCTCCCCTCTCAAAAAGGAATGAGGCCACGATTCCATCCATAAATACCCCAAATATTAGGTAGGACGTTTCTGCGAAGGTCTCGTGTTCCGGCCCGTAGGTCGGCATCAGGTGGGCCAAATGGGCCAGGGCCCACAGGCCCGAAGACAGGATGGCGGCGGTAAGGAAGGGCCTCCCACGCCGCAGAAAGCGGAAGAGGAATCCCCGGTAGAAGGTTTCTTCGAGCAGTCCGGCCCCCAGTAAATAACCGATAAATTCCCTGGCCCATTGGGTCTTCAGCCCGATGAGGGCCCCCTCTTTTTGGTAGCCCTGGAAGGAAAGCAAAAAACCCGTCAAGAGGGGGATCAACAGGATAATGCCGGCCAGCAATTGCCTTGGGTCGGGCCGCTTGAAGCCCAGGAACTTCAGGGCTTCCTTCCACGGCAAGCCGAGGAACCCTTGGGTCCAACGCAAGATCAGGAAAAGGCATAGAAGATCCACAAAATCGAAGATCCCATGCACCAACACGGGGTCCGGTAAAACACCCCTCCAAAAATCGATCCCGCTGTAGACCGCGGCCGGGGTAAATTTCAGTGTATGGAGCAGGAGCCAAAGCAATAGAGCCCAGCGGAAATCCCATTTTTCATTCATTGGAACGGGTTGAAAAGGATTATTCCCCGGTTCTTGATCCGATTCGATTCCAGGAAGCCGGACCCCACAGTTGGCGCAAAATCCTCCGGGATGAACGGCGGAAGTCCCGCAGGCAGGACAAATGCGGGTAAGGCTTTCCATTTCGGTTTGATAGGCCTGGAGACATCCAGGTTTTCTGCAATGGAGGGGCCCCGCTTCGTTCCCTGCGTCCTCTTGGTTGAGGATATCCCCGCAATACCGGCAGGCTCCGGCCGGTTCCGGGCCAAGTCCTGAAACACCCTCAGAACCGTTGGGAAGCAGAATTTCCGCGGCTTTATCAGCGTCACGCCGGCTTGCTTGCAACCTCACGCCCCCCAGAAACCCGCTACCAAGGTCATAAATGGCGCCGATGGCTTCATCGGCGACAAAGGCCTCGATCCCATGATTTTCCAGTTTTGTACGGGCCAGGTTGGCCTCATTCACGGTGCGGAATTTGGCCACCGTGACGGGGGCATCAGGGTCTTTTCCGGCGGGATCCGGTATTTTTTTCCTGCCACAGAAAAAGCAAAGGCCGGTAAAGGGTGGATTTTCGGTCCCACAATAAGGGCAAGGCCAGGAGGGGCCGCCGGCTTCGGCTTGGTAAGCCCTCAAGCACTCCGCCTTGGCGCAAAGGTGGAAATCCCTTTCAATTCTCCGGCAACAGCGGTCGCAAAAGTTCTCCCCGCAATAGCGGCACTGGAAGAACCCTTCGGAGTCAGGATGGTTGGCACAAGGAATATCGGGTTTCATACTAAGTCCTCATAAACGGCTCGATTATACCCGGCTTCAAATTGTCAAAGCTCGATTTCAATCCCCTCTTAACCCAGCAAAGCCGTCATTTCCCTCAAGAACGCCCTGGAAGGCTTTGTTTTCAAATTATCCCCCGCCTCAAAGCAACCGGTAGCCCAACTCGAACGTCAAGGCGTTGAGCTGACCATAGGTCCGGTCGATGACCGACGTTTCCGTTGCGCTGTCCAGCCCCAAGTCATAGCGGATATCTAAGATAAGACCCTCCAGCTCTACCCCACCACCAAAGGTCAGGGACCATTGGCTTCCCTGAATATATTTTGTGTCATCAGCCGATTCCGGAGGGGTTCCATCGCGGAAGGCGAAAGTAATGTTCTCATTTAACAAAACGTTCAAGGCTGGGCCGGTCAAGAGGTAACCCTTAAGACCTGGCGCCAAGCCTGTCTGCAGCTTGAGCAAAAGCGGGAATTCCAGGTAGTTATAAACCTGGGTTTGGTTGGAGACCGCCGTCATCAACGGGTCAAAGTTGAGCTGTAAACCTTTCTGGATGAAATCGACTTCCGGTTGGACGGAAAGAAAATCTACGACTTGAATATCGGCGAAGGCCCCTCCGGTCACACCCAAATAGGTCCCCTGGGTTATGCCCGAAATTAGATGGGGGAGGTTTTGATTGTCCAAAGCCACGCCAGCCTTGAGCCCCAAGCCGAGGGGCCCGGCAAAGCCCGCACAGGATAGATTGAAGGCAAAAATGAAGGCTCCGAAAAACTTTTTCATAAATAAACCTTTCAAAAATAAGGTTAAAAACATAAACCCAAACAGTGGATATTTTAAAACCCTTTAATCTAACCCAATTCCAACATTAACCGGCACTTCAAGGATCATCCCCGAGGGAACGCCGAGGCTGTCGGTGGAGGATTGGCTCAGGAAAATCATATTGAACCGTACTTCCAAGAAAATACAGAAACCCTTCTGTTCAATCAAGTTGCCGCCGGCCCCGAGCCTTACCAGGGGGCTTGTGGCCGAAACCGTCACCCCATTTCCGGAAAAACTCTGGAAAGCCGCCCCCAGCCCCATCAAAAGGTAGGAATAATCGCTATGGGGCGCCGACAGAGCCAATTGCCCGTCCAGGGAAATCTGCCAATCGGACTCGGTCATGCTCAGGGTCGTCGAGACCGTCTTAACGACGGGGGAAACCCCGTCGAAACCGTCGTGGCCTGGGTCCGGGTATTGGAATAAGTCAAGTAATCCAAATCCGGGCCCAGCTTGAAATGGGAACCGATCGGGGCAAAATAACCCGTGCCCCCCCCGAAGCCCGGGTTGAAACTCTCCAGTACCGTAATCGGGTTGACGAGGTACTCCCCCACATCGCCATGAAGAACCCATACCCCCTGGCCCCCGAAATTCCCGGGGAGGTAAGCCCCGGGCGAAACCGGCGGCGTCTTGATTTTCGAAACATCCACCGCGCTTTTGGGGGAGACAACGGGAGGAATGGCATTCGGGGCCCCGGAAGTCCCGGCTTCGGCGGGAACGGGCCCGGCCGTACTGCGTTTCGCCTCGACATATTCAACCCATTTTGCCAGCAACGCCTGGGCTTGGGGGTTCGACGTCAATGTTTCAGCGGCGAGGAAGGCTGTTGTGGCGTCCGCCCATCGTTGTTCCTGGACCGCTTGCTTGCCTGCCGCGAAGGCCTCTTGCATCGTCGCGTAATGGGTGGTTGGCCCCGATATCGGGGTAAAAACGGAGGCGGATGAAGCCTTTGGAGGTTGGGCGCTTTGGGCCATCAGGGGGAGGGGCAGGAATGCCAGAAAAGTGGGAAGTCCGGCCGCGCTCAAAACAGCCCGGATATAAAAACCCCGATGGCGGGATTTCAGCTTGAAAGTGTCGGTGTTTCTCAAAGAGCGTCCTTTTCATCCTTAGACATTAGACGGGCATTCAAGCCCGTCTGAAAGAAAAAAGGACATGTCCCCAGTTTCATTGTGGTGCTCCAATATTGAGAACTGGGGGCGCCCTTCGTCCGGATTGGCACGACTTTGCGGGCACAAAAATGGTCCGGCCTTGCGTTAAAGCTCGATATCAATTCCCTCTTCGCCCAGCAAGGCCGTCATTTCCCTCAGGAAAGCCCTGGAAGGCTTCACTTTCAGGCTTTCACCCGCCTCCACCACCATGAGCCCATGGTGGGTGGTCTGCATGTGGAAATAAACCTTCGCGGCGCCGGGATGCCGCTCGCAAACCTGCTTGACCTTGGGCAAGAGGCTGTCGTCCAACCCCACCACGTTCATGATGAGCCGCACGCCCTTGGCCCATTTGGCGGCCATCCCCTCCAATTCAATCGCCTCGTTGGCGATGATCTGGATCCTTTCGCCCGATTTGTCGAGCCGCCCCTTCAAGGCCACCAGCTGGTCCTTGGCCAGGAGCTTTTCATGCTTGCGGAAAACCTCCGGCCAGGCGATGACTTCGACGTGGGAGTGCAGGTCCTCCAGGATGAAACGGCCGTAAACCTCCTTGGTCTTTTTGACCAGGCTCTTGGAAAAACCGCGGATAAGCCCTGCCACCCGGATCTCAAAACCATCGGGCAGGTCCTCCAGTTCGTGCAACGGCGTCACATAGTGTTCCAGTTCCCACTGGTGTTCGGACAAGGGGTGGCCCGAAAGGTAGAAACCCAGCACTTCCTTTTCGGCCGAGAGGATTTGGGCGGGAGTCAGTTCCTTGACCTGCGGCAGGGTGTCGGATGCCTCCGATTCGGAATCGCCGAAAAGGGAGGTTTGCCCCCTTTGGGAATCGGCTTGGAGGCCCTGGGCCTGCCGGAAGGTCTTTTCGACGGCCTCCTTCAAAGCCGCCCGGGAAGCCCGGGTGAAGTCAAAAGCGCCTGCCAAAACCAGGCATTCCAACATCTTGGGGGTGAAGGGCTTCAAATCCACCCGCCGGCAGAAATCCGGGAGGGATTTGAACTCCCCTCCCTTTTCGCGCGCTTCCAGGATGGCGGCGATGGCGGGGGTGCCCAGGTTCTTGATGGCGGACAGGGCGAAGCGCACCGATCCTTCACCGGTGACCGTGAATTCATACCCGCTTTCGTTGACGTCCGGCGGCAGCACCTTCACCCCCAGCTTCTTGCACTCGAAGATGTATTGGGAAACCTTGTCCTGGTTGCCGGCTTCGCTGGTCAGCAGCGCGGCCATGAATTCGGGGGCGTAATGGGTCTTCAGGTAGGCCGTCTGGTAGCCCACCAGGGCATAGGCGGCGCTGTGGGACTTGTTGAAACCGTATCCCGCGAATTTCGCCATTTGGTTGAAGATGGCCTCGGCGGTCCCTTCGGCGATGCCCCTTTCCTTCGCCCCGGCCAGGAACTTGCCCCGCATCTGCTCCATTTTCTCGGGATTCTTGCTGCCCATGGCCCGGCGCAGGAGGTCGGCCTGCCCCAGACTGAACCCCGCCAGGTCCCTGGCGATGCGCATCACCTGTTCCTGGTACAACATGACGCCGTAGGTGGGTTTGAGGATGGGTTCCAGGGATGGGTGCAGATATTCCACCTTGATGAGGCCCTTCTTGCGGTGGAAGAAATCATCCACCATGTCGCTTCCCAGGGGGCCCGGACGGTAGAGGGCGTTCAAGGCGATCAAATCCTCCAAAACCGTGGGTTCGAGCTTGCGCAGGAAGTCGCGCATGCCGCGGGATTCCAATTGGAAAATACCCGCCGTCTTGGCTTCCCGGAGCAACTTATAGGTGGCGCCGTCTTCCAGGGGGATCTGTTCCAATTGGAGCTTTTCCTTGCGGCGTTCCCGGATGAGGTGGAGCGTATCGTCGATGACGGTCAGGGTCCTCAGGCCCAGGATGTCGAGCTTTAGGAGGCCCACGTCCTTCAGGGCGTTCATGTCGTACTGGGTCAGGACCTCATCGCCCGACTTGCACAGGGGGATTTTCTCCAGGAGCGGTTCCGAACCGATGAGGATGCCGGCCGCATGGGTGGAAACATGGCGGACCAGCCCTTCCAAGGCCTTTGAGACATCCCAGAGCTTGCGGTAGGGCCCTTCTTCGCCGGCGATGGCGCGCAGTTCGGGTGAACGCTCCACCGCATCCTCCAGGGAAACCTTGGGCCCGCCGGGGATCATCTTGGCCATACGGTCCACTTCGGGAAGGGGCACTTCCAAGACCCGTCCGACGTCGCGGATGACCGCCTTGGCGGCCATGGTGCCGAAGGTGACGATGGAGGCCACCCGGTCCTGCCCGTAGGCCTGGGTGATGTAGTCCAGCACTTCCCCGCGGCGGCGGTCGCAAACGTCCACGTCGATGTCGGGCGCCGAAACGCGCTCGGGGTTGATGAAACGCTCGAAAAGCAGGTCGTAGTGGATGGGGTCCAGCTCCGTAATGCCCAGGAGGTAGGAGACCAGGCTGCCGGCCGCCGAACCCCGCCCCGGCCCCACCGGAATTCCCTTGTCCCGGGCCTTGGCGATGATGTCCCAAACGATGAGGAAGTAACCGGAAAAACCGGTCCTCTTGATGACCGCCAACTCGTCGTTCATGCGTTTGAGGACATCCGGATCCTTGGCCTTGGCGCCGTAACGCCTGGGAAGGGCCGCGTTACAGAGTTGTTCTAAATAAGACTCCTCTGTCATTCCCACCTGCGTCGCGGCCTCATGCCGAGACGCATTTCCAGGTTGTGCCGGTTCCAAAAGGGAACCGGCCCCCTGGGTCACCGGGAAGGAAGGCATGTAGGTTTTCCCGAATTCGAGGGTCAGGTGGCATCTTTCGGCGATCTCCAGCGTGCGCTTCAAGGCTTCGGGCGTTTCGGTAAAGAGCCGGGCCATTTCCTCGGGACTTTTGAGGTAGTACTCCTGGCTCCCCAGGGAAAAATGGTTGGGGTTGGAAAGGACTTCCCCCCGGCCCAGGCAAGCCAAGACCTCGTGAAAAGGGGCCTCTTCGCGTTTTAAATAACGCACGTCGTTGGCGGCCACCACCGGAATGCCCGTTTTCGAGGAAATTTCGAGGAGTTGTTTCACGGCCTCGCGGTCGGCCGAAAGGCCGTGGTCCGTCAGTTCCAGGTAAAAGCGGTCCTTCCCGAAAATTTCCTGGTACTCGCCGGCGACCCTTTGGGCGATGGGGGCTTCCGCCTTGAAAAGATACCGGTTGATCTCCCCTTCCGCCCCTCCGGATAGCGCGGTCAGGCCCCCCTTGTGCCGCGCCAACAGGGCTTTGTCCACCCGGGGAACCCGGTGGAACCCCTGCAGGTATCCCGCCGAGGAAAGCTGCATGAGGTTCCTGTAGCCTTCCTCGTTTTCGGCGAGGAGCACCAGGGGATAAACGGCTTCCGGACGCCCCGAACCGTTGGCTTTTTCGAACCGGGAATCCGGGGCAACCCAGATTTCGCAACCGAGGATCGGCTTCAGGCCCCTTTCCAGGACATTTTGGTAGAAGGCGACGGCGCCAAAGAGGTTGTATTTGTCGGTCAGGGCCACCGCGGGCATCTGGAATTCTTTGACGCGGGCGATAAGGGGATCCAGGCGCACGGTGCTCTCAAGGAGGGAAAACTGGCTGTGGAGGTGGAGGTGGACGAATTCCGGGCGTGCCATGCCGACTTTCTATTGGGGAGATGAAATTAAAGAGGTCGGTATTGTGCCGATTTCCTTAATCAAAGATTTTGAATGGTTGAATCGGTACATGGGGGAATTATAGCGAAAAGCCTTGGGAATCAGGCCCCATTTGGCCAAAAGGACGTTTTTTCAACTCAAAAAGGGGAATCTATTCCCACTCGATGGTGCCGGGGGATTTGCTGGTTATGCACCGATCCTTTTATGCGGATTCAGTGAGATCGGTACTATAACAAGCTGCTTTCGAATGGTCGTTTTACTCCCATTCGATGGTTCCAGGGGGTTTGCTGGTTATGTCGTAAACCACCCGGTTGATACCCCGCACCTCATTGATGATGCGGTTGGAGATGCGGCCCAATAGGTCGTGGGGAAGCTGCACCCAGTCGGCGGTCATGCCGTCGGTGGAATGCACCGCGCGGATGGCGCAAACGTGGTCGTAGGTGCGCTCGTCTCCCATAACCCCCACCGTCTTGAGCGGGGTCAGGACCGCGAAGGACTGCCAGATGGAGTAATAAAGGCCGGCTTTCTGGATTTCCTCGATGACGATGGCGTCCGCCTTGCGGAGGATCTCCAGTTTTTCCCGGGTGATCTCGCCGATCAGGCGAACGGCCAGGCCCGGCCCGGGGAAAGGCTGGCGCCAGAGCATGTCCTTGGGGATGTCCAGCTTGGCCCCCAGGGCCCGCACTTCGTCCTTGAAGAGTTCCCGCAAGGGTTCCACCAGCTTGAATTTCATGTCGTCCGGGAGGCCGCCGACGTTGTGGTGGCTCTTGATGGTGGCCGAGGGCCCCTTGACCGACACGCTTTCGATGACATCCGGATAGAGGGTTCCCTGGGCCAGGAAATCGAATTCGCCCCTTTCCTTCATCAGCTCGCGGGCGGACTTTTCGAAGACCCGGATGAAGGTCCGGCCGATGGCCTTGCGCTTCTGTTCGGGGTCCGAAACCCCCTCCAGGACCTTGAGGAATTCGTCCTCGGCGTCGGCATAGTGGAGGTCGATCTTGAGCTTCTTCTTGAACATTTCCCGCACCTGCGCGGCCTCACCCATGCGGAGGACCCCGTTGTTCACGAAAACGCAGGAAAGCTGCCTGCCCACCGCGCGGTGGATGAGGGCGGCGGCCACGGTGGAATCCACCCCGCCCGAAACCCCGCAAAGCACCCGTCCCTTCCCCACCTGCTGGCGGATCTGTTGGATGGCGGTCTTCTCGTAGTTCTCCATGCTCCAGGTAGGCTTGCAGCCGCAGACCTTGCGGACGAAGTTTTCGAGGATCTTGGTCCCCTTTTCCGTATGCACGACCTCGGGATGGAACTGGATGCCGTAGATTTTCTTGGATTCGTTGCCTGCCGCGGCCAGGGCGCAGTTGTCGGTGGAGGCCAGCACCTTGAAACCCGGCGGCAGCTTGACCACCTGGTCGCCGTGGCTCATCCAGGCCTTGAGGTTCTTGGGGAGTCCGGCGAAGAGATTGCGGCGGTCCTTGATCTTGAGGGTGGCCAGGCCGAATTCCCTTTTGTGGGCCTTCTGTACCTTGCCCTTCAGCGCCCAGGAGATCATCTGGATGCCGTAACAGATGCCCAATACGGGGATCCGGAGGTTGAAGATTTCAGGGGAGACGTGGGGTGCGCCTTGGGCGTAAACGCTGGAAGGCCCCCCCGAGAGGATGATGCCCTTGGGTTTTTTTTCGAGGATTTTTTCAATCGGCGCGGAAAAAGGCAGGATCTCGCAATAAACCTTGCATTCACGGACCCGGCGGGCGATCAGCTGGCTGTATTGGGCGCCGAAATCCAGGACGATGACCGTATCGTGTTGCAAAAGAAACTCCAAATCTTTCACCACGGAGTACACAGGGTACACGGAGTAAAGCTATTGATTTTAAAAGGACTTCTTGGTCTTAACTCTGTGTGACTCTGTGAACTCTGTGGTTCAATCCGTATTTACTCGAAGTTGCCGTAAAAACCCCTGAGCAAATGGGGGCGCAGGGCGAACTCGACCTTTTGGTCCTGCTTGAGCTTTTGGGAGGCCTTCTCGGCGGCCGCGAAACTTCTCCTGGAGTCGTATTCAACGTAAATGAGGAAGGTGTCGTCGCTGTCGACGGCTTTCTTCAAGTAGGCCTTCACGACCCCGGGGGTCTTTTTTTCCTTTTCGACGTGCTGGTGGATGATATCGGCGGCCTTGGCCCGGTGTCCCTTGCGGATAGTCAATGCGGCGACGGATACGATCATGAAAACCTCCAAGGCGGTTGACAGCTGACGGTCGACGGTGCACAGCCAACCAACGGTTCAAGACTAAAGCTGAAGCTGCCGACTGTCGACTGCCGACTAGTCGAGATAGTAATTAGGCGCTTCCTTGGTGATGACGACGTCGTGCGGATGGCTTTCCTGGTAGCCGGCCGTGGTGATCTGGACGAACTTGCCGTTCTCCTTGAGCTCTTTGATGGTGGGCGTTCCGCTGTAACCCATGCCGGCCCGGAGGCCCCCGACCAATTGGAAGACCAGTTCCGAAAGGGCGCCCCGGTAGGGCACCCGGGCCTCAATGCCCTCGGGCACGAGTTTCTTGGTTTCGGTGACGCCTTCCTGGAAGTAACGGTCGGCGCTTTTGCCTTTCTGCATGGCCGTCAAGGACCCCATCCCGTGATAGACCTTGAACATGCGGCCCTGGAGGTTGATGACTTCCCCGGGCGACTCCTCGGTGCCGGCCAAAAGGCCGCCCAGCATGACGGCGTCGGCCCCGGCCGCGATGGCCTTGGTGATATCCCCCGAGTACTTGATCCCCCCGTCGGCGATGACGCCGACCTTGTTCTTCTGCGCCACCTTGGCGCATTCGGTGATGGCCCATACCTGGGGCACGCCCACGCCGGTCACCACACGGGTGGTACAGATGGAGCCGGGCCCCACCCCCACCTTGACGGCATCGGCGCCGGCGTCGATGAGCGCCTTGGTGGCGTCGGCGGTCACGATATTGCCCGCAACCAGCGGCAGTTTGGGGTATTTCTTGCGGATGAATTTGACGGTCTTGAGCACGCCTTCCGAATGGCCGTGGGCCGTGTCGACCACGACGAGATCCACCCCCGCCGCGACCAAGGCTTCGGCCCTCTCTTCCATGTCCTTGCCCACGCCGAGGGCGGCCCCCACCCGAAGACGGCCCTGGCTGTCCTTGCAGGCATTGGGGAACTTGATCCTCTTATTGACGTCCTTGATGGTGATGAGGCCCTTGAGATAACCCTTTTTATCCACCACCAGCAATTTCTCGATACGGTGCTGGTGGAGGGTTTCCTCCGCCTTTTCCAGGGTCGTGCCCACGGAAACGGTGACGAGGTTCTTCTTGGTCATGACTTCGTTTAAGAGAAGTTCGGGTTTCTTGACGAAGCGCAGGTCCCGGTTGGTCACGATACCGACCAACTTGCCCCCCTTTTCGACGATGGGGATGCCCGAAATATGGTAATGCTTCATGATGGCCAGGGCGTCGGAGACCTTCCTTTCAGGGGTCAGGGTGATGGGGTCGCTGATCATGCCCGCCTCGGAGCGCTTGACCTTGTCCACCTCGCCGGCCTGCTGTTCAACCGTGCAGTTCTTATGGATGATGCCCAAGCCGCCTTCCTGGGCCAGGGCGATGGCCAGGCGCGCTTCGGTAACGGTGTCCATGGCGGCGCTGATAACGGGGATGTTGAGTTTGATTTGGGGGGTGAGGAAGGTGGAAACGTCGGTTTCGGCGGGCAGTACGTTCGAGCGTTGGGGCACCAGCATGACGTCGTCGTAAGTTAAGGCTAACGTCAGCTTGTCCGGCTCGATCATCCCAACCCCCTGGCCCTAAAAGGATGCGTTAATATAGTCAGATGTTACAGGTGTGTCAACGACCCCCCTCTTGGAAAAAAAAACGGGACAAGCCGGGCAAAAACGGTTAATGCCAGAGATTGAAATCCGCCTGGTAGGCGGGAATGCTTTTCTTGTCGAGGAAGGACCGCACCCGGTCGGAGAAGGCCGCCATATAGCGGTTCTCGGTCATGTTCTGCACATCCCAGCCGTTGTCCTGTTTTAATTTTTCCAGCGTTTGCATGTGCTGGACGTAAAGTTGGTCCGGCGTGTCGCTGGCGTAATACTCGCTGACGACGGTTGCCGAATTGCGGCCTGTCCCGTCCCATCCGTTGGTGGAAAACCAGACTCCATTGGTGAAGACCGTGATGAAGGAAAGTTTGGGCGCCAATTGCCCCGGAAACTTGATGATTTCGCTGTAAACCCCGGCTTCCGATTTCATACCCACGTCGAAGAAATTGGGAGAGGGTAGTTGGGGCACGGTCATTTGCAGGAGGGATTGAAATCCCATGGTTTGGACCTGGGTCTGGACGTCCGTATAGGCCGTGATGTCCATCTCACTGACCTGGCTGGAGTTGACCTGGATCAAATGGAGCGGCTGGATCGAATCCACCAGGGGTACGGTCGGCTGGTTTAAAACCGCTCCCAGCCCCACCACGGCCCCCACCCCCATCGCTACGATAAGGCCGATCACCACATAAGTGGGCAGCTTCAACTTTTTCGCCAGGGGGTCGAAAAGCTCGTAAGCCCGCCGGATGAGGAACTTGGCCCAGATTTTAACCAGCGAAAAAGCCTGCTTTTGTTTGGAGGCCTGGGGGACCGGGCTGTCCATGGGAAAAGGCATGGGCGCCGGACTGTTCGCGGAAGGCGGCGCGGGATAAGAGGCTTGTGGGAAAGGCGCCTTCAAGGGCTGCGATTCCTTGATAAAAAGGGAGTCCAGGTCCATGGGACCCTTCGGTGCCGGGATGGCAGGTTTTTCCAATGGCGATGGCGGTTTTCCCAATTGGTCCAAGCCCGGCAAAGGCGACATCGGTTTGGGGGCGGACGGCATGCCCAGGTTCGGCAGTGGCGGGGTTGGAGGCGTGGCAGGCTTGGGGGCCGGCATCGGCGCGGGGGTGACGGGCGGGTTCGGCCTGGGGGCCTCGGCCTTCGGAGCTCCCCCGCCGCCAAAAAGACCCAGGGGATCGTCGTCCAATCCCTTGCCTTTGAAATTCAGGGGAGAGCCGGCCATGGGCGCAGGGGCGGCCGTCGCAGCCCTGGCTTTCATGCAGTCGTGGCAAACGGGTTTCCCCGTTTCCATGTCCAGGCATTCCTCGCAATAGGGCTTGTTGCACTTGGAACAATAGCCCACCGCGGGTTTGCCGCCGTGTTTGACGCAAAAAGTTTCAGCCATTTCCCCGTTCCTCAGTGGAACTTTTTAAGGCGATCAAATCCATCTCCACCGAGGCGCCCTTGGGAAGGGCGGAAACCTGGACCACCGCCCTGGCCGGCGGGGCTTCCTGGAATCTCTCGGCGAGCACCTTGTTCAGGCTTTCAAAGTCAGCGAGGTTGGTCAGGTAAACCGTGAGCTTGACGGCATTCCTCAGCGTGGATCCACCGGCCTTTAACACGGCTTCAAAATTATCCAGGATTCTTTTCGTTTGGACGGCGATGTCGCCCGAAACCAGGACTCCCGTTTGGGGATCCAAGGGGATCTGCCCGGAGCAAAAAAGGAGTCCCGCGGCTTCAATGGCCTGGGAATAGGGACCAATGGGTTTGGGTGCTCCTTCGGAATGGATTACTTTCCGGGTCATTCAACGTCCTTTGCACAACGGATTCTATCGGGAAGCCTTATGGAAGACTACGTAAAACCCGCCTTAACGGGCCTCGATGCGCCGGGCGCTGACCACGCCCTTCACTCTCTGCAACTTTTTCAGCACTTTTTCCAGTTGGTCGGCTTGGGAGATACCGATGACGAAATAACCCTGGGCCCAGCCTCCCTCGGAGGCCTTGGCATTGGCCTCGTTGATGATGACGCTTTCCTCTGAAATGGCAAGTAACATGTCGGCTAAAAGTTTCTCCCGGTCCTTGGCCTTGACCTCGATGGCCACCTCGTAAACCTGGCCCGCGTTCCCTTCCCAGGAAACGGGGATCATGCGGCCTTCCTTCTCGGGCAGCGAGAGGGTATTGGGACAGTCGGTGCGGTGGACCGAGACGCCCCGGCCCCGGGTGATATAGCCAACGATGGGGTCGCCGGGCACCGGCGTGCAGCAACGGGCGAAACGGATGAGGAAGTCCTTCTGCCCGCCGATGGAAATGCCCTTGCCCGGTGCGGTGATCGAGGGAGCCATTTGGACCGGCCCCTTGGCCGGCCTGGATTCGGGGCCCTTTTCCTCGTGCTTTTCGACCTTGGGTTTTTCCTCCACTTGCGTGCGGGCGACCAGCTTGTTGAGGATCTGTTTGGGGGAAATCTCCCCATGGCCCGTATTGGCCAGGAGTTCGTTGAGGCTGTGGCATCCGAAGAATTCCAGCAGGCCTTCCACCGCCCCGGACTTGACCGCGGCGTTGAAGTCCACGCCCATGCGGACCGCCTCCTTCTCCAGGAGGTTCTTGCCCTTGTCGATCTCGTCGGCCGAAAGATGGGTCCTGAACCAGTGGCGGATCTTGTTCTTGGCCCGGCTGGTCGCCACGATCTTCAGCCAGTCGCGGCTCGGGGTGCGGGAAGACTGGGTCAGCACCTCCACGATATCCCCGTTCTTCAGTGTGTAGCGCAGGGGCACCATCTGCCCGTTCACCTTGACCCCCATGGTGTGGGTTCCCACGTCGGTATGCACCGCATAGGCGAAATCCAGCGCCGTGGCGCCCCGGGGCAGTTCCTTCACCTCGCCCTTGGGGGTGAAGACGAAGACCTCGTCGTCGAAAAGGTCCACCTTCATGGCCTCGGCAAACTCGCTGGTATCCTTGATGTCCTGTTGAAGGTCGAGCAACTGGCGCATCCAGGCGAATTTCTGGTCTTCCTTCTCCGCGCCCCGGCCTTCCTTGTAGAGCCAGTGGGCCGCAATGCCTTCCTCGGCCGTGCGGTGCATCTCGTAAGTGCGGATCTGGATCTCCAGCGGCTGGGCGTCCGGCCCCATAACGGTGGTGTGCAGGCTTTGGTACATGTTGTTCTTGGGCATGGCCACGTAGTCCTTGAACCTTCCGGGCAGGGGCTTCCAGATGGTGTGGACCATCCCCAGGGCCTCGTAGCATTCCTTGACCGTGTTCGTCAAAACGCGGATGGCCATCAGGTCGTAGATCTCGTCGAAGCTTTTGTTCTGTTGCTTCATTTTGTGGTAGATGCTGGTGAAATGCTTGGAGCGGCCCTGCACCTGGACGGTGATGCCCGCTTCCTTGAGCTTGGTTTCGATGGTCCGGATGACCTCGCTGAGAACCCTATCCCGCTCGGACTTTTTCATGGCGATCTTCTTGACCAGGTCCTGGTAGACGTCCGGTTCCAGGTACCTCAGGCAAAGGTCTTCCAATTCGCTCTTGATCTTGGCCATCCCCAGCCGGTGGGCCAGGGGGGCGTAGATATCCAGGGTTTCCCGGGCCATCTTTTCCTGGCGGTCGGGGGGCAGGAAATCCAGCGTGCGCATGTTATGGGTGCGGTCGGCCAGTTTGATGAGGATGACCCGCACGTCTTTGGCCATGGCGATGAGCATCTTGCGGGTGGACTCGGCCTGGCGCAGGGTGGTGTCCTGGAACTGGCGGGTGGAGATTTTGGTGACCCCATCCACCAGGTTGGCGATTTCTTCGCCGAATTCGCTTTTGAGCCCGTCGTAGGTGACCTTGGTATCTTCCAGTATGTCGTGCAACAAACCCGCGGCGATGGTCACCGAATCCATGTGCAGCTCAGCCAGGATATCGGCCACTCCTACCAGGTGGGTCAGGTAAGCGTCACCCGAGAGGCGCTGTTGGCCCTCATGGGCCTTTTTGGCGAATTCGTAGGCTTTCTGGATGAGGGGGCGGTCCAGGTTGGATTCAGGCGCAGGCGCGCCGGACGTAGGCGTTTTTTCAAGAAGTGCCTGGATACCCATGGTGAAACCTTCATAGCGTTCCCCGGCCGGAGCCCGAAAACACTCTTTATTGAGCGGGCTGAGAAAACTTCAAAATCACCTTCTCCCAGACAGCTCATACCCAAATTCCGCCGGAATTTGGGTGTTTGTTTAATTTAACATTGGGTTGGGGGGAAAACAACTTTTGAGGCTAAAGGCGTTATTTTTGTCGGGTTTTACCGCCAACCCTTCCCTTATTGGGTCGGATTTACGCCCTGGGATTTCAAGTATTGGACCACTTGCGGATCGTTGGGATTGAGGGAATAAGCCTTCTTCCAGGCCGCGATCGCGTCGGCTTTGCGCCTGAGTTGGATGTAGCAGACGCCCAAGTCCAGGCAGGTCTGGAAATCATTCGGGGAGTAGGCCAGGTAGTTCTCAAAGGCCCTCGCCGACTCCGGATAATTTTTCAGTTCGAACAGGCTGACGGCAAGCGGCCAAAGGGGGGCGGCGTAATTGGGGGTGACCGCCAGGGCCCGGCGGCAAAGGTCCGCCGCCTCCTGGAAACGTCCCTGCTTGAGGCGCAGGTCCGCCATCGGCACGAGGTTTTCCACGTAGTTGGGGTTGAGCTCCACGGCTTTTTGGTAGGCCGCGAAGGCTGGATCGGGCTGCCCCGCCAGTTCAAGGGCCTTGGCATCGGCGTTCCAGGCCTTGGGGTTCATGGGCGAAAGGGAAACCAGCCTGGCCCCAAATTGGGCGGCCAGCTGGCCGTTTCCCAGGGAGCTTTCCCCCACCGTGTCCCGGAAGGCGATGGAGGCCCCCACCGCCCGTAAACCCACAAGGGCCGTCACCGAGACAACCAGGGCGAGCGCAACCTTCTGTCCCGTCCGGACGGGGCTGGAAACCGCGGCCGGGGCCTTCCTTACTGCCAAAGGACCCGCCAATAAAAGCCCGAAGAGGACCGCCGTGGGGGCCACTTGAAGGGGGAAATTACTCAACGACTGCACAAGGAGCGCCGCCACACCGCCCGCCGCCCCGATGAGCAATTCCTTCTGCGGCGTTTCCGTCTCGGGACTCTTGAGTGAACGCCCCAGGGCCCAAAGGAACGCGGCCAATACCGCCGCGAAAAGCACCAGGCCGGGAAGGCCTCCCTCGGCCCAAAACTGCAGGAATTCGTTGTGGGCATGTTCGGTATAGGTATAGGGGTGGCTGGGATAATCCCCGGGGGCCCAGGGCTTTGCCTGGTAGCGGGGGATCTGGACGCCCAATTGGCCAAGGCCGATCCCCGACCAGGGATGGTCCTTGATGATCTCCCATACCATGCGGTAGGTGTCCAGCCGCTGCCGCACCGATTCTTCCGACCGGCTGAAAGAATTCCAGTGGGTTGATAGCCACACGCCTCCCATGCCCAATATCAAGGCCAGGCAAACCCGGAGCAGGAGCTTGTTGCGCCGGGCCATTTCCCTGCCCCAGGGTGTCGCCAGCGCGGCGGCGGTAAACAAAAGGCCGGCCAAGGCCGCCACTTCGGCGCCCCGGACCCGGGTGGCGAAAAGCGCCACGCCCATCAATATCGTGGTGTTCAACCAGAGCCAGGCGCTCTTCTTGCCGAAATCGCGCAAAAGCATGACGAAGGAAAGGGGCAGGAGTGCGGCCATGTATCCTCCCAGGTAGTCGGGATTGCCGAGCGTGGCGAAGGCCCGCCGATCGAATTGGGTGGTCCAGTTCCCCCGGTCCACTCCCAGGCTTTGGATGATTCCGTAAAGGGCGACGAAGGTCCCGCCCAGAAGGGCAACCCGCAGGGCCTTTTCATACGAAAAAGCCCGGGCCGAGGCAAAGACCACCGCCGCCAGGGTTCCCAATATCAGCAGTAAATGCACCGAACCCTTCACGGCTTCCATCTTGAGCAGGCCCACGCCAAGGGAGTCCAGGATCATCCAAAGGACAAAGACGCCCGCGGCTTGGAGGAGGGCTTGCCGGAAGACCCAGCGCCCTTCCCAGAGGATCCGGACGGCGAAAAAAGCGAGGACAACGGCGGCGACCACCTCCTTGGCGAGGGTAAACCCATCCGCCGCCCGGCTGTAGAAAACCAGGGGCACCCATAAAATCAGCAGGGGAAGCAGGATTTTTTGGATTCGGTCGATCATGGAGTCGCCTTTTTAAAATAAGTCTTCAACGGTCCGGTGTGGCCGTGGATCGGTCGAACTGGTTTTTCTGCTCTTTCCAAAACTTCGAGAAGGGATAAAGGGCCAAAGCCTGGTTCAAATCCTCCTTTGCCGCCTCCCATTGCCGCCTTTGGACGTCCTTCACGAATTGGGACGCGGGCTTGGAGAAGAACAGGACCAGGTCCAAAACTTCAGGGTGGCCCCCCTTGGCGGCGGGATGGATCCGGTAAACTCCCTGGAGCCCCTTCTGGTAAACCAGCTCCGTGTCATTTTGGAAGAACCCATCCAGTTTTTTCCATTCCTGGGGTGTCAGGTCGTAGTGGTGGTAGTCCGCCGACACCCGGATGCCTTCCAAACCGTTGACGACTAGGGCATCCACCCCCAGTTCCTTAAGACGCCGGGCGATCCCTTCGGGGGCCGCCTCCTCCTTGGCGGCTTTGGACAGCGCCTGTTCGTCAAAAACGCTGTTGGTCAGGAAAGGCCTGTCATAATAAAGCCCCCGGGCGTCCCCCACGACCAATAGGCCGGCGTCCAAGGGCAGGTTCTGGTTGATCCATTGGGCCGTCGAATAATAAGGGGTTATCTTCCCGGGCGCCATCAGGTATTCGGCCCTCGTCTGCCGCCCGGTCCACAGGCCTGCGCAGGAATAATAGTAGGAGCTGATCGCGCTGAGGTAGGCAAAGCAAAGCAAGCCGCAAAGACCCGCCCACCAGGCCCATCCCTTTCCCCAACCGGGCCTGTCGCCGCCTCCCAAAACCGTCCCGGAAAGGATGGCGAAAAAAACGAAGGCCGGGAGCACAAAGCGCAGGATATGGGTGGCTGCCAGCCCGGAAACCAAAAGGACGGGTGTAAGGACCGCCAAGAATTTCAGCGCCGGGTGCCGCAAACGGAAGAGGAACAAGGTGGGGGCCAGCGCCAGCGCCAGGGGCCCGCAAAAGTTATAGCTGTCAGGATTGGCCTGGGTGAGCGTCCAGGGAAGCAAAAGCCAGGACCACCCGTCGGTGGTCACCCGGGCATGCTGCTCCTGCAGCAACCGGTCATAAGCCCCGGGAAGGAGATGGCGGCCCGGAAAATGGGACATCAGGTAAGGAAAGAACGGATTGCCGGTATAGGCGAGGTTCTTCAGGATCCAAGGGCCGGTCAAAACAAAGGCCCCCAGTGCCGCCAACCACCAATGCTTTTTCCTTTTCAGGATGTCGAACCTCTGGAAGGTCAAAACAAGCAGCGCGCCTCCCACCGCCAGGATCGAAGTGTACTTGATGGAGAAAGCCAGCCCGGCGAAAAGGCCTGTGGCCAGGGCCCAGGAGGAGGATGCCCCCTTCTCCGTGGCGAAGCGGTACAGGCTGTAGGCAAATAGCACGACCGCCAGGGACTGAAAACCTTCCACTTCCGTGGACCAGCTGTTCACCGTCAAAAGCGGCAGGGTGAGCGTGGCGCCCAGGGCCAGCCACCCGGCCTTCTCCCCGCCCATTTCCCTTGCCCAACCGCCCGCCAAAAGGGCGCAAACACCGGCGGAAAGGGCGTGCAGCATCTTGGCCGATTCCGTTCCCTGCCAAACCAGTCCGTTGATGAAATACATTTCGGCGCCGTAGGGATAATTGGAAAAGAAATTTGTCGGAAAATCCGCCAGGCCGTGGTGGAAAAGCCAGTAGCGGGGAACGGCCAGGTGATAAACCATCGAATCGTAAAAGGTCTCGGGGGCCAGGTTCTCCAGGATGGAAAAAAGCCAATAAAGGAACCCCGCCAGAAGGAGCAGGACGAAGGCCGCCGCCTTGGGAAAAGACGGTTTGATTCCACCCCTCACAACCCGGATGATTTCCACGGCGAGTAGAAAGAGTAACGGCACCCCAAGGGCCGTCCAAACCGGCTTGAACCACAGGCCCGCCAGGCCCGTACCAATCCAAAAGAGGTCCAGACAGCAGATGCCAAGGCCGAAATCAAAGGCAAAACGCACCCATCGGTCTTCCAATTCCAGGCCCACCAGCAGCCGGCTGCGTCGGCCCAACGCCCAGGTGGCGCCCGAGATACAAAGGGCGGTGAGCAAAATCCGGAGGGATTCCCATTGAATGGCCCAAAACCGCAAACCGTTGTCCGGGGCGGCCGCACCCGCGTCGAAAAGTTTTCCAAGGAAGGGCAAGGCCTGGGACAAGGGATGGGAGGGGGAGAAGAAGTAATTGAAGGAAACCCAGCCCGCCCAAACGAGGGCCGCTCCCAGCGCAAGCCTTCCGCCCCTGTTTTCAGCTGTAGCCAAATGGGTTTTGGAATCCACGTTCCCTCAATCCCGCGAAGCCGGAAGGTCTTTTCCGCGCCGGGCCTTAAAATAAAGTTCCTTTTGTTTTTGCCAGTAGGAATCCCCGGGGAAAAGGGCGGTGAGTTCGGCCAGTTCCTCCCCCGCCTTTTCATGGTTTCCGGACCTGGAATCGGCGAGGAAATCATAGGCCTGCGGGGCGAGGATGGAGAAAGGATCCAAGGGCTGCCTCGCCCCGGCCGGGCCCAGTCGGCTTTCAACCTCGTAAACCCCCTGGAAATTCTTGAAGTAAACGGGCTTCAATCCCCTTTCGAAAAAGTCGTCCAGCCTTTTCCATTCTTCGGGTCTTAATTCGTACTGGTGGTATTCCTTGGAGACCCTCAACCCCTCAGGGAGGTTGATCACGACATGGGTGATTCCCAACTGCCGCAATTGCTCCAGGATTCCGGCGGCGTTCGGGGCCGAACGCGCCGCATGGGCGAAAACGGGCTCGTCGAAGGCGGACTGTGCCAGGTAGGGCCTTTCATAGTAAACGCCCCGTGAATCCCCGACGATGAGAAGCCGGGATTCCATCGGCAGGTTGTCGCGGGTCCAAAGCACCAGGGGCTCGTAGGAATTCTGCATCTTTCGCTCCAGGTAGCCTTCCCGGCTTTCCAACCCCTTCCAGATACCCGCGCCATCATAATAAGAAGCGCTTAAGTCCAAATAGTCGCCGAAAAACAACACCGCGCAGGCGAGGATCGAAACCGTCCAAACAGCCTTCCATCCCCTTCCTTTTTGGGTGAAAAAAACCGCGGAAAAGAGAAGCAGGGACAAAACAAAGGCCGGCAGGGAAAAACGCAGCATATGGGAAAGGGTGAGCCCGAAAACAAAGCTGAGCAAAGCCGCCCTCATCAAAAACCGGGTGGCGGCGTCCTTGCTCCCCAACAAAAAAAGCCCCGGTAGGAAGGCCAGGAACAAGGGGCCGATCCATTGTCCGTCCCCCGCCAGGGGCATGCTCAGGCGCCAGGGGAGCGTCAACACGGACGCGAAACCGTGGTCCATCGGAAGGAATTGCCGGTTCTCCCCCAAAAGCCGGGCATATCCCGCCGCCGGAAAGGACCGCCCCCCCATCCAGGAAATGGCATAGGGGAAAAAAGCATTGCCGGTATAGGCCGCGTTTTTCAAAAGCCAGGGTCCCACCTCCAGGAGGCCAAAACCTGAAAAGGCGGCCCAGAAAAATTTTCTTTTAAAGGGTGGGAGCCCCCATTGCCACAAAACCGCCAAAAAAGCGGCCGAGATGGGGACCACCGCCGTGGGCTTGATGGAGAGGGCTAAACCCGCGAAGAGGGCGGCGATGGCGGTCCAAACCTTTTGGGGCGTGGAATTTTTTTCACCGCAGGCTTTTCCGGTGCAATAAAAGAAAAGCAGTGAAACAAAAGTGGAAAGCCCGTCAACCCTGACCGCCCAAGAGTTCAAGTAAATCAGCGGAAAGGTCAGGACGGCAATGGCCCCTGCCAGTCCCGCCAAAAAACCGGCCTTTTCTTTCACCCAGCCGAAGGCGAACAAGGAGTTAAAACCCAGCACCAAAACGCTTAAAATTTTGGCGCCTTCCGTCCCCCCTAAAACAAAGGCGAAAAGGTAAAAAAGCGAGCCCCCATGGAAATATCCTGAAAGTAAATGGGTGGGATAGTCGGTGATCCCGTGCTGGAAAAGCCAGAAATGGGGCATGCCCAGGAAATAATTGAGGGAATCATAAAAGGTCTCAGGAAGGAGCCCCTGTAGGAAAAGAAACCCGAAGTAAACCAGGCCTGTTCCCGCCAAAATCAACTGGGCCAGGGGCCATTCCCCTTGCGGAAAATGGAAGCGGAGTTTCCCCCAGGGAAGGCTTAAAAGGTTTTTTGCTGTCAAAACTGAAAGGATGAGCACCCCCGTCAGCCAAAGGGGTTCAAACCAAAGCCCCGTCAATCCCAAGCCCATCCAAAACATATTTAAAAAAAAGAAACCAAGGCCTAAATCCAGGCAAAACCCAAGCGCCAGGTTTTCTGTCGAAAGCAAAAGCCATTTTCGAACAGGTCGTCCGCAAGTCCAAAGGGCCGCAACACACCAAAAACCCGTGGCTGCCGCGGCGAGATTGCCTTCCCAAATCGCCCATCTTTCGCCGGATCCGGGCTGGACGAAGGGTTTGAAGTTGAAAACATTTTGCAGTGAAGCCCAAGGATGCGTGAAGGCCCGGAAATACCAGCAAACGATGAAAAGGGCCCAAAAAAGAACGATAAAAAACTTTGTCGCATTTTGGGATCGGTCAAAAAAAGGAAAGGCTTTGGAGGCCAAGCGATTCTCCCAAGGCAGTTTAAAGGAATTTTATCCTGAAACAAAAAAGCACCCCGTCTTGTTAAAGAGCGGGGTGCTTTGGGTTGAACCTGCGAAAAGGCAAGCTTTTAGGACAAAACGGCTTCTTTTAAATCCTTCAAAACGCGGAACTTGACGACTTTCTTGGCCGGAACATTCACCATCTCGCCGGTGCGGGGATTCCGTGCCATCCGGGCCTTGCGGTCCTTCAATTGGAACACTCCCAGGCCATCCAGCTTGATTTTGTATTCCTTCTTCAAAGTCTTGTAAATCGTGCTTCTCAGGGCCTGAAGGACATTGTCCACGTCCTTTTTCTTCAACCCTGTTTCGTTCGCCAAAGTCCCCAGCAGTTCACTTTTGGTCAACGTCCACCTCCTGGATTTTGAAATCCGGCCTATTTATACAAGGGAAAAAGACTCTTGGCAAGGAATTTCTGCGTTTTTAAAGGGTTTTTGCCAGTTTTTGCCCGGACCAGCTTCCCCAGGGGGCGCCTGGGTGGGTGGAAAAAGTCCTTAAAAAAGCAGGTTACAAATTTCGGAATCCCACTCCGCGTTCCCGTCTTTTCTTGACGATACGGCGGTAATCTTCCTCAAGATTGAGCTCTTTAAGCTTCCAAATCAGCGTATTGCGGTGAAGCCCCAGGGTAGCGGCCGTTCTCGTCTGGTTTCCCCGGGTTCTTTCCAGGATCTTGCGGATGTATTGCCGCTCAAACTGGCGGCGGACCCGCTTCAGGGAAATCTTGGCTTCTTCCTTATTTTTCGCCAAATCGATTTGTTTGACCAGGATGTCCAAGGGAATATCCTCGATGGTCAGGGTTTCTTTCCCGGCGAATAAAACCATCATTTCAATGCTGTTTTCCATTTCTTTCAGGTTTCCAGGCCAGCCATATTGGGTTAGGAATTGGATGGCTTCTTTCTGGATATTCTTCACGGGACTTTTTGTTTTCTGGTTCGATAGCCTGAGGAAATAATCCACCAGGTCGGCGATATCCTCCCGGCGCTCACGAAGCGGAGGCAGCACCAGGATAAAAGCGCTCAAAAATTGGTGCAACTCCTTGCGGAAACTGCCCCGGTTGAGGTTCGCGGTCAAGTCCGAGTCGGTCGAGGCCACGACCCTCACGTCCAAGGGCACCAAGACCTGGCTCCCGATCCGGGACATCCTCTTGTCCAAAAGGACTTTTAACAGCTTGTCCTGCAGTTCCACCGGCAGCCGGTCCACCTGGTCCAAAAACAAGGTGCCGCCGTCGGCAAATTCCAATTTCCCGATTTGGGGGGATTTGTTTTTCGCCTCGTCACCCTCCTCGCCGAACAACTCCCTTTCGAGTTGGGCCTTGGAAAAGGATCCGCAGGCCACTGTAATGAAAGGGCCCCGGGTCCGGAGGCTCTGGTGGTGGATTTCCTTTGCCGCCTCTTCCACGCCGCTTCCCGATTCTCCCTGGAGTAAAACCGTCGAGTCCGACTTGGCGACGGCGGCGATTTTCTTGCCCACCTCTTGGATGACCTTGCTGTTCCCCATGAGGCAGACGGGCTTCTTCGCACCCAGTTCTTCCCGTAAAAAGCGGTTTTCCTTTTCCAACGCGCGCTTGGCCAGGACCCGCTTGATCAGCTCGTAAAGTTCGTCGATCTTGTAGGGTTTGGTGATGTAATCGTAAGCTCCCAGCTTCATGGCTTCCAGGGCCGTGTCCACTCCCGTCAGGGCGGTCACCATCAGGACGTCGACCGATTCGTCGCGCCGCTTCACTTGGCGCAGCAGGTCGATCCCCGATCCGTCCGGAAGCATGATATCCAACAGGCAAAGGTCGAAATTCTGGGTTTTAAGGATACGGAGGGTGGATTTTGCGTCTTCGGCAAAAGCCAATTGGTACTCGTCTTGAAGCGCCAGGCGGAAGGATTCCCGGACGCTTTCTTCATCGTCGACAATTAAGAGGACCGGTTTCACGATTTGACCTGTCAGTGGGTTAAGGGACTGAGGACAGTCCACTTTCGAGCTGGCTTATTATATTTTTTTCGCGGCCCTTTATAAAGCCTTTCGAAGCAAAGAAATCGGGTTTTTCCCGGGCTTAACCCCTTTTTTGCCGGCTTCTTCCATAACGTCCGACCAGCCAGGATTTTGGCAAAAAAAGGACAACTGCCGCCGGAGCTTTTCATCCTCCAAAAGCCTTAAGTAGAGGAAAAGATACTCACTGGCTAAACCACAACGGCTTCCAAAAACGGTCCTGGCCTTGCGGACGATCTTAAAATATTGGGAGGAGGTGGGGGCTTCCTGCCCGCCGCCCAGCCGAACCGACGGAAAATGCTGTTTCATGGCCCTCAAAACCCACCGGTCCACCGGAAAAGCGGAGGGGTGGTCCATCGAAAAAAGCAGGATGCAATCGGCAATTTTAGGACCGATTCCATCCATGTTCATGAGGGCCTCTCGGGCCTCATCGCATGGGATTTTTGCCAAATGGTGCAGGTCAATGACCCGGGCCTCCACCGCCCTCGCCATGCGGATGATCCGATCGGCCCGGGCCCGGTAATTGTTGGTGAAAGGCTTTAAAAAATCAGGGGAAAGATGGGCTAAATCGCTGGATTCGGGAAAAGCGTGGAAGTCGGCGGTTCCGTCGATCCGGGCCCCGTATTGAACGCAGAACTTGGCCAGGGCTTTCTGGATGACCGTAACGGACAGTCCCTGGGCGAACATATAGGAAACGGTACATTCCCAGGGCTCCTGCCGCAAAAGGCGCAGGCCCTTCAACAGGCTTAGGGGCCGCCCAAGGATGGGGTCCCGCACCAGGGCCTGCGCCCATTCCTTGACGTCGTCATCGAAACTCAAATAATGGGCCAGCCATTGGGCGGTGGGCCTTTCCCGGACCCGGCTGGAACTGCATTCCCAATGAATTTTTCCGTCCTCTTGACGGAGCCGCCAAAAAACGCCGCCGGCCACTCCCTGAAACCAACCCTGGTCGTCAGGCCCCTGCCAGCGGAAACACTGGCCGCAAAGAAGGGTCAACCCCAGGGAAAACAGCTCGGGCAGGGCAAGCTTTCCTTCGACCATTCAAGTCATTCTCCGGTAATAGGCCGCGACCACCGCCACGATCAACAGGGGGCCCAGCGTTCCCTTGTCCCAAAGGCCGTAAGACCAGCAAACGGCCTGGTTCGCCAAAAAATAAACTCCCAGTCCCCAGACCGCCCAGCGGCGCATGTTCCAGATTCCCCCGAAACAAACCACCAGGAAGGCGAAGCTCAAAGACCGGAAAAGGGCGTAGACCTTCCCCGCTTGGATGACCGATGGGGAGTAAACCAGGAACATGCCTAAAAATCCGGCGATAAATCCCATCACGCACAAAACGGTCAGGACGGCGGGTCTTGGGGGTTTCATGGAAGAATGATATTCGGCGGGAGGGTGAAATGCCAGAACGACGATTTTCCAAACCCGGATTCCGCCAACTCTCGAACCATCCCCTGTCGTTCGAAAAATCCATGATAAGATGGGTCAATCCTCTGGCAAGGCGGTTTATGGACACTCCCAAAGCCCCGATTACAATTTACGACGTTGCCGCCCAGGCAGGCGTCTCGATTTCGACAGTCTCGAGGGCCTTGAATGACAACGCCGAGATCCCGGAGAAAACCCGCGCGAAAGTTCGGGCCGCCGCCGCCGAATTGGGATGGAAACCCAACCCGATTGCGCGCAGCCTGGTGGTCAAAAAAGTCAATCTTATCCAGGTTTGTTTTTCCTGGTCCAGCGACCAGTACCGGATCAACCTGGAAAACCCCTGGTATCTCGAGCTTTTAAACGGCATCAACAAGGTCGCCCAGGAGGAGGAATACGGCCTCCTCATCAACACCCTTTCGGGCGTTTTCGACCCGCAGGAAGTCTACCGCCGGGTTTCCCGAAACGCGGTGGACGGCGTCCTCCTGGTCTCCCCCTACCTCACGAAGGATCAATTGCTCCAGGTCAAGAACTATCCCGTTCCGGTCGTCCTGATCGGCTGCCACGTGGACGACGCCCAAATGGACTTTGTGGACAGCGACAACCGCAAAGGAGTTGGAGAGGTCGTGAAATACCTGGCGGGCTTGGGTCATCGGAAGATCGCCTGCATCACGGGGGAAACGGCCATTTCAACCGACGCCGCGGAAAGGCTGGAGGAATTCAAGGCCGCCATGAAGCAACGGCGTTTGGAGGTGCCGCAGGAATTCATAACCGGCGGCGATTTTGGCAAGGAGTCCGGCCACAAAGCCATGAAGAAACTGCTGCAATTAAAGGATCGACCGACCGCCGTTTTCGCCTCCAACGACCTGATGGCCCTCGGCGCCTGGTCCGCCGCGCTGGAAGAAGGGCTCACCGTCGGGAAAGACATCGCCTTGGTGGGCTTTGACGACATTCCACTGGCTTCCAACGCCCCCTATTCCCTGACAACGGTGAAACAGGACTTCCGGGCCATCAGCACCCAAGCTACGGGATTGTTGATTGAAAAAATGCGCAAACCGGGTGAATGGAAGTCTCGGCAGGTGAGGGTGCCGACCCGGCTGATCCAGCGGGCCTCCAGCGGCGTCCGGAAGAAATAGGAAAAATAAATTTCCGGCGGCTTTTTACCTTCTCTTCTTTTTCCGGCGGTCTTTTTTCCGGCGGGGATCGCCGGCGGGGCTGGGCTTGTCCCCCTCCGCGCCGCTCCATCGCCTCTCCTCTTTTCGGCGGTCAGCCTTGGTCCGTTTTACGACCGGCCGGTCGATGAGGTAAAGCCGCATCAGGATTTCTTTAAACCAATTGGCCATGGAGCCCTCTCAAAAACGGTGTGGCCTGATTTTACCCGAAGGAATCCGTTACATCCGGTGAATTTTAAGGACCCTTCCTTTTTCTTCCGCGTCTGAAGGCTGGAAACCCGCCGTCTGTTGTTTGATGGCCAGCCCGTTCCGCCAGCTCTTCCAAAGGGAGAGGCTGGAAAGGGCGAGGGCCAGGATGAACAAGAGCCACATCCCAAATCCCAGTCCCTTGACGTTCAGCGAAAGCTCCTGGATGTTTTTGTTGGTTTGGGCCTGCGCGCCGCTGAGTTCACGGTATTGGTTGAAGGAATCCCTTTCCATGATGAAGGCTACGGTTTGCACCCGGGTTTCCAGTTCTTGTAATTTCCGGTTATCGGCTGCTGCAGGCCTGGCGGCCTTTTCCTTAATGATGGTGACAGGGGCGGCCACTGGCGCCGGATTGGGGTTGACCTCCTGGACCACGGTGGGCTTTCCCCCGATCCAGATGACCGTCTTGTTATCCGTGTCTTTTTCCGAAACCAGGATGCTCAAGAGCGATTCGGCTTTTTTATCCTGGGGGTCGAGTTGAAGGGCTTTGGTGTCCCAGAGAATGGCCTCGTCAAAGTCGCCTGTCAGGTAGGCTTGCAGGGCCGATTGGTAATAATCATTGGAAGTTTTCGGCGTTTCAGCCGTTTGGGCATAGAGCCCGGACCCCAAGGTCCAAAAGAGCCCCCCCAAAATAAGAGTCCTTAAAAGCGTTTTCATCATGACAGCCCCCTTGATAACCTCAAATATACCACAGGTTAACTGTTTAACATAATAAAAGCACCAAACCGGCCGGTCGGTGCTGATTCCCGGGCCTCCGCCCGGTGGGAATAAAACAAATCGTTGTTCCGGATCGTACACAACCCGGATCTGATCAAATTCTCTTCTTTTAGGCCTATTTCCACTAATTGCCGGGCATTGGCCTGCGCCAAGTCGAGCTTCCAGTGGTCGGCCGAAGTCTTTTGAAGAATCTCCCCGGCCCAGGGAAAAACCTCGGAGAATTCCCGGAAAACGTCCGCTCCAACCTCATAGCAACAAACCCCAATACAGGGGCCCAAAACGGCCCGGACTTCCTCAGGCCTCGTCCCATAGGCTTCGCCCATGGCCATGAGCGTCTTGGCCGCTACATGGCTCACGGTCCCCCGCCATCCGGCATGGGCCAACCCGACGGCTTGGTGGGTCGGATCATAGAAAAGAACCGGCAGGCAGTCCGCCACCAAAAGCATCAGGGGAATATCCTTTTCATTCGTGATGATCCCGTCCCCCTGTCCCAGGGACTCCCCCTCGGCCGGGTGGTTGGCGGCGTCCAGTTTCAAAACGGTTTCGCCATGAACCTGGTCGGCATAGACGATCTTCCCCAGGTCCATTCCGACCGCACGGGACAGGAGGGTCCGGTTTTCCTCGACCCGCGAAGGATCATCCTGCACCTTATGGCTGATGTTCAGGGATTTTCGGTTCCCCCGGCTCACGCCGCCGGTCCGGGTGGAAATGGCGTGTCGCAGGGCCTTCTCATCGGCCAAACGGGGAAAGGTCAGGGTGGTGATCCCTCCCGACTCCCGCAGCAGCGCCTCAGCGCCGAGCTTGTTCGTTGCCACTGTTTCCCTCCACTACATCCTTGTAACCAATGACGCCTTCGGCGATGGCCTTGGCCATGTTGTCCTTCCAGTAAGGGTCCCTCAATTTATTTTCTTCCTTTTGGTTGCTGATGAAGGCGGTCTCCACCAGGATGGCCGGCATGTCCGAATAAGCCAGCACGTAAAAAGGCGCCTTTTGGATGTTCCGGAAATGTTGGCCCATTCGGTTTTCAATCCGTTTCTCGGTCATTTCCGCCAGCTTGCTGCTGTAATAGGTATAACGGTCCTTTTTGAGTTCCTCGAAAATGGTAAGTTTGTTCCCCTTTTTCCATCCGTTTTCGCGCTCCGCCGCCTTGGCGGCCCATTGGTTGGAGGCCTTCGCGCTGTAAATATAGATTTCCGTCCCATGGGCTTCTTTGCGCGGATTGGAGTTGCAGTGGATCGAGACGAAAAGATCGCCGTTATGGGTGTTGGCGTAGTCGGTGCGGTACTTCAAGGTGATGTAATAATCCGCGTTACGGGTCATCAGCACTTCCAGCTGGGGGTCCATTTCTTTCAGATAGGTCACCAGTTTGTTCGCGATATCGAGTGTCGCTTCTTTTTCGACATAGCGGTGGTCCCGTCCGGGCGCCCCGGCGTCGTTCCCCCCGTGGCCTGCGTCGATGATGATCCTTCGGGCCCACATGACCTTGTTGGCGGGCGGTTCGTCCTCAAGGCGGGTGACGTGCTTTTCATCCGCCGGCTTTTCTTTCGTCGGTGCCTCCGGCCCTCCGGCTTCTTCCGAGGCGGGGACCGCCGTGGGGGTCACTTGCGTGACCTCCACGGCGGTGGGAGTGGCGGGGACGGCGGTTGGGGCTGTCATAGTCCGGGCCTGGGTGTCCGGCTGAATCTCATCGGCGCGCACTCCCCCGGCCACGATGGCTTGTTGGTCCTGCAGGTAGCTGACTTGGTTGTCCAAAAGGGTCCCGAAGGAGTCCTCCACCGAGTCGGGGGGAATTCCCAGTTGTCCGGAAACGACCTCCACGGGGTCGATGGGAACGGACATGTCGGGATCGGTGGTCAAAAATACCGGCTGGGAGAGGGCCAGGTTCTCCCGAACCTTGCCTTTGGACAGGGTAACCTTGCGGGTCTGGGCGTCGAACTGGACGTCCACCCCGTAAAACTTGGCCACTTCCATTAACGGCAGATAGGCTTTTCCCTTTATATCGTGAAGGACCCCGACGCTGGCTTGGCCGCTTCCATTGGCGAACTTGAGGAGCACGGACTCCTGCGCCCCCGGGCAAAGGCCCACCGCCGCGAAGCTTGATAGCGCGCCGGCAAGGACTGAAAGACGGGGCTTAATTTTCAGTGGCGTCATCGGTGCCTTCATCCTTGGGGCTCGTTTCCGGCTGGAGGTGCCTGATGCGGAAATACCAGTTAAAAACCCGGGTCGAACCGTTCTTATCGGTGGCCATGGCGGTCAAAATATGGCCACCCCGGGCCAGGGGGGCCTGCAATTGGCGGCTGAAAACATGGGTCTTCGGGTTGTATTGGACCTTCATGAAATGATTCCCCACCTGGAGTTGGACCGACTTGGGCACCACGTCATCGAGGATTTTTGCCGAAATCACGGGCTTCTGGCTGTCGATCAAAACGCCATCCCCGGGGGTGAGGCCCTTCAAATGAAGCACCTTGTCCTTAAAGATGGCCGCAAACCGGTCATGGCTGATGGGATAGAGCACCAGGTTGCGCTTGAGCATCAAGGGAGGCAGGGTGCGGTCGTTGGGCCCCGGATTGACGGTAAAGGCCAGCTTGTAACCTTCCGTCTCCGTCACCTTGAGGATACCCGGGTCGTAAACACCATAAGGATAGGCCAGCCAGTCGGGCTTGTTCTTGAAACGGGTTTCGATAAAAGTCAGCGGCTGGTTCAATTCGTAGGTCCACAATTTCCGCGCGCCGGCCGCATCCAGCTTTTCGCCTTCCTTGCCGAGGTTCAAATGGTTGGCGGTGTGCGATTCCACCATCATTCCCGACTTCTCCATATCCAGGATGTCGGAGTCTTCAAGGGCCTCGAACTTCTTGGGGGTCTTGTGTTTTGTCCCTTCCTCTTCCCTCTTTTTCGCCGCCAATTCCCGGTACTCGACGAACTTTGTATAAAGGAAAAGGATCGTGGGATAACCCTGGGTCTTGATGACCGGAAAGGCGTCCCGGTAGATCGTCCGGAAGCCGTCGTCAAAGGTAATGAGGACCGGTTTCAAGGGGAGGGGTTTCCCTTGAAACCAGTACCCCATCAGCTGCTCCTTGGAAATGGGGTGGAACCCATTGTCCTTCAGGTACTGCATCTGCCATTTGAACTCCTCGAGGGGCATCTGGTATTCGGCTTGCGCCAAATCCTCGTCCTCGTCGGGGTGGTTCAGGAAACGGTGGTAACAAAGCACGTAGAAGGGTTCGTCGTCCGCCGCCGGGTCCGAAGAGGCCACCGGGGCGAACACCGCGGTCGGCGTCGGCGCCTTCACCGCCGATGCCGATTCCAAGGCCGGCAGGGGGGATAGATCCAGGGGAATGTCCCCCCCGGATGCCCCGACCGCGGCGGCCAGGAACAGGCCCGCCGCCCAGCCCAAAACCCTTCCTGCTTGTCCCAACCGTTCTTTCAACATCCTTTTCTTTCTTTTCAGTTTTGAAACGGCTTGCTGGCCAGGCGGCGCCGCAAATAAGCCGGAATATCGTACTGCCCGTCGGACAACTTGAGCGC
>Ga0070734_10001523_pt1 | contig 33128 bp, 29 predicted proteins | sample Coa_R1_8_FD_66444 | JGI IMG/M metagenome (GOLD analysis project Ga0070734, IMG submission 66444) | Surface soil microbial communities from Centralia Pennsylvania, which are recovering from an underground coalmine fire - Coalmine... | ecosystem: Environmental > Terrestrial > Soil > Unclassified ...
CGCCGGTTTCGGTGAGATGTATCACTACCCGCCGATAAACACCATAGTTCGGTTCGGCTGCACGAAGCCGGGATCGTTGATGTGGTGCCCTTCCTCTTTTTCATTCACCACCGACTTGATGAATGTCACCAAATCTTCATCCGAAGCGCCGTCGCGCAAAAACGCACGCAAGTCGTGATCTTCCTTGCTGAAAAGGCACGTCCGCAGTTTTCCATCAGCCGTCAGACGAATCCGCGAACAATGCCCACAAAATGGCTGAGTCACCGGCGCAATCAACCCAATCTCACCCGGCGCGCCGTCGGCAAAACGATACTTCCGCGCCGTTTCGCTCGCTTCGTGCGGAATCTGCTTCAGCGGCCAACGCGCGTTAATCCGCTCGAACACTTCCGCTGCCGCAACTACCTTTTCTCGCGACCAGTGCCGGTCCGCATCGAGCGGCATAAACTCGATGAATCGCATAATCACGCCGCGCTCTCGCGCAAACTCTGCAAACGCTTCGATTTCATCCTCGTTGATTCCACGCACCAGGACGGCATTCACTTTCGCAGGGCCCAGTTTGGACTTCTGCGCTGCATCAATTCCATTCATCACCGACGCAAAAGATTTCGTGCGCGTAATTTTTTCGAATTTTTGCGGATTGAGTGAATCAAGGCTGATGTTGATCCGGCGCAGACCCGCGGCAATCAATCCTTCGCAGCGCTCCGCCAGCAAGTGCCCATTCGTTGTCATCGACAAATCCGCAAAACCCAAATCCGACAAGTACTTCAAATATTCTTCTGCGCCGGCTCGCACCAGCGGTTCTCCGCCCGTCATTCGCACCTTGCGAATTCCGAGCTCAAAAAAAACTTTCGCCAGCCGCTCCAGTTCTTTCCAGGAAAGGATCTGATCATGGTCGCGATAATTTTCTGGATCAGCCGAACGGCAATACACGCACCGGAAGTTGCACCGGTCCGTCACGGAAATCCGCAAGTCCGTAATCTGCCGCCCGAATTTGTCCTGCAAGGTCATCGCTTCGACTAATACCCGCTCCAAAAACAAAACCCGATTCGCAGAGTGGAATCGGGTGCCCGACGAAAATATTGGTATTTTCGTCCAGTGCACTCCTTTCCGTACTACGGGAGGCCCAGCCGTTTCCAGCCGAACCCTCAGCCCAAACTTCCTCGGGCTTCGCCCTTCAGCCACGGGTTGTTTCTCCCGTCAGGCCTTTAGGGTCGGAGTCTCTAATGTCAGTGTACGCTTGGCTTGGCAAGAATCGCAAATTCGCAGCAGTGCGTCAGTTTTCAGGATTCGCTTCGCCGGCCCAGGGCCCATTTCCCGGGCCCGGCGTAAGCCAGCATCAGTAATCCACCCATGATGGCCAGATTCTTGCGAAAGTGCGTCTCCTGCGTTGCCGCCAACATTCCGCTAGCAGCCCAATAGTTATGGAACAGCAGCGTCACCGCTGTCGTGTACCAGAACATGACAAATGCCGCGACCCTCGCCCGATATCCCGTCACCAGACACACCGAACCTGCCACTTCAATCACCATCGCCGCCGCCAGCAGCACGGGAACGAACGGCAAGTGTCTCGTATTCATGTACGCCACATTGCCGGACCAATCAAAAATCTTGCCAATCCCGCTCGTCGCGAAAATGTAGGTCATCAGTAAGCGCCCAACCAGCGGAACGATTGCGTGGTCGAGAATTTTCATGTTTCCTGTTCTTTTCTGGACCCTGATCAACTATGCCGCGTGGCGACATAGCCTTGCGATGGCATAGACGAACACCACGGCCGCACGTTAGCAGGGCTTTGGTCGCGTTACGGAAACTGACGCACGGCCAAAATCGGCGTGAGCTCGAAGTAATAAATTGAGAGCGCGGCGGTGCGCCATTTGATAGACGCGAGTCAGTGTTTTAGGGCGGCCTGCCGCCCTTGCAAAAAGCGCCGTACGGCCGCGTCGCTTTCAAGCCCGATCGCCATTTCGTAAGCTTCGCGAGCTTCCTCTGTGGATCCGGTCTTCGCCAGCAACTCGGCCCGAGCCGCCCAATAAGGCTGATACTCCGCCAACCGCGGATCAGCAGCAAGCTGTTGCAAACTGCTAAGGCCAGCCTCCGCCCCTTCCAGTTCCGCGATCGCCAGAGCTCGATTTAATGCAACGACCGGCGATCCTGAAAACGCCAACAGTGCGTCGTAAATCGCAACCACTTGTTTCCAGTTCGCCTTTCCGGTTTGGCATCGATGCACGTGCGCCGACTGAAGCGCGGCTTCCAATTGATAGCGGCCAATTGTTCCCAGTTCGCTCGCCTTCAACAGCAGTTGCTCCGCCTCATGGATCATCTCCGCGTCCCAGATCCGCGTGTCCTGCTTGGCCAGCGGCACATACTCACCTGTGCTCGTGCGCCGCGCAAACCGGCGCGCTTCCGCATGCAGCATCAGCGCGAGCAATCCCAACGCCTCTGCTTCATTCGGCAGCAGCTCCACAACGAGCCGCGCCAAAAACATCGTCTCTTCCGTCAAATCCCGCCGCGAAATATCCGTCGCCGATGGATCGCTCCAACCTTCCGCAAACGCCGCATAAATCGCATCAAGCACCGCTTCCAGACGAGCCGCTAATTCCTCGCGTTCGGGAATCGCAAACGGAATCCCTGCCTCCCGAATCTTCTCTTTCGCCCGCACCAGCCGTTTGCTCATCGCCACCGGCGAAGTCAGAAATGCCGACGCAATCGCCTTCGCATCCAGCCCCAGCACCGTTTGCAAGATCAGCGGTGATCGCACGCTCCGCTCAATCGCCGGATGCGCGCACGCAAACATCAGCGCGAGCCGCTGGTCCGGCAGACCCGAATTCTGATCCGAAAGTTCCGCGCCCTCAGCCATAACTCGCAACTCCACGGCTGCCAACTCATACCGTTGCCTGCCCCGCATCACATCAATCATCTTTCTCCGCGCCACGGTCAGCAGCCAGCCTTCCGGATTGGCCGGGCATCCGTTCTTCGGCCAATCGAGGAGAGCAGATGAAAACGCTTCGGAAAGAGCATCTTCGGCGCCCGCCACGTCTCGCGTGCGTGCCGCCAAAAACGCCACGAGTTTGCCGTAACTCCGGCGCGCAACGCTCTCCGCCACGTTGCGCGCCAGCAGGTTTCGTTCGTCTCCGCTCATTTCAATCTCGGCTACATGCTCCAGATCGGCCGCACTTCAATAGTTCCATGTCCCGCCCCGGGGCAACGCGAAGCCCACGAGAGCGCCGCATCCATGTCCGCGGCTTCGATCAGATAGTAGCCGCCCAGCTGTTCCTTCGAGTCGGCATATGGCCCGTCGAGAACCTGCGGCTTCCCGTCCAGAGTGCGGACCGTCGTCGCAGTCGAGACTGGCCGGAGCCGGTTGCTGCCGATCCACGCGCCGGCCTTCTTCAATGCTTCCGTATAAGCCATATAGGCGGCATAGCCCTTCTCTTGCTCGGCTTTGGACATCTTGCTCCAACCCGATTCATCCGCGTAAAGCATCAACAAATATTGCATTTCGATTCTCCCCTCTTGGTGTTGGTCGGGATTTCGTCGTCGTTTTGACTACCGCTCCCACTACAATGACGCCTGGCGCTCGCCGATTTGGACATCGTCCCGCGAAACTCTCCGAGCCCCATTCTAGCCACGAATCGCCTTGTAGCCGCCTCTTTAGAGGGCGGTTTTTTTGCGAACAGCGCCTTCACGCCTGCTTGGCAGCGCCCGCTCCTGTGGTACAGTTTTCCCCACGCCATGCGGATCTTCGTTCTGGGAGCGGGAGCAACCGGCTCCCTCCTTGCACAACTTTTGGAGCGTCAGGGCCACACCGTCTGGTGCGGCGACCGCGATCCGGTCCGCGCCCGGCGCTTTCTCGGCAAAAAGAGCGCCATCCCGATAGCCGAAGTAAATGCCCGCAACTTGCGCGGCATCGTCAAGGCGGCCAAGGGTTGCCAGCTCATCGTCAACGCTTCCGCGTCCGTCTTCAATGAAATCGTGCTTCGCGCCGCGCTGCGCCTTCGCGCCCACTACCTGGACCTCAGTTCGCATTTGACCCGCAACCCCTTTCAATCCGAACAGTTCCGCTACGTCAAGCGCTTCGAAGAAAAGAAACGCTCCGCAGTCATCAACGCTGGCGCAGCGCCGGGTCTCACCAATCTCCTCGTCAAACGCGCCTCAGAGCTTCTTGACGAAGTTCACTCCGTCCAGATCCGCCTCTACGAAAGCAGCGAAAGCGACGACCCTATCTCTCAATGGTCGCCGGAAGTCTCCTTCGACGAAGCGATCTCCCACCCGCGCATCTACCGCGCGGGAAAATTCGCGCTGGCCAAGCGTTTTTCGGAAATTGAAAAATTCCGCTTTGTCGAACCGGTCGGGACCGCGCGCGTCGTGCTCTGCGCGCAGGACGAAGTCGCGACTCTTCCTCGCTTCATTCCCATGCGCGACCTCGACGTAAAAATCGGCGGTAACGAAATCGATCGTCTTCGCCGGTGGCACAAACAGGGCAAGCTTTCCAAGTCGCACGGCCTGCGCAAAAGCCATTTTCCGGATACGTCTTCGCCCCGCAAAATTGCTGCGCTAATTCGCCAGGGAATTTTGCAGAACGCCCGCTTCGCCGCCGCCGTCCTCGTCCGCGGCATCAAACACAACGCCAAGGAAGACGTTCACCTGTCGATTCGCTCCGACGTTCTTTTCCCTTCCCTCTACACCATTCGCAAACAGGGCCGCTTCACGACACCTGTCGCCTACGCCACCGCGCACGTCGCCGCGCAATTCATCAAATTTTTTCCGCGGGAGGAATCGGGAGTCTTCGCCCCTGAGTCGCTGCCCGAGGAATTTCGGCGGGGAATCCTGGCAGGCGTGCGCTCGCAGGGCTTGCGGGTCGCGCACAAAATCACCATCTTGAAAAATGTCGAAGACGAAGAAGAAGAGTTGTAGCGTCTGCCCGCTACGGTCGCGCTTCAAAAATCAAATTGAACGGCGTCTGCGTCGCTCGCCGGAACCGCGTAAACCCTCCCGCCGTTACCACTTGCTTCAATCGCTTTTCCCCTGCCTGTGCGCCTAGCGCCAAACCGACTTCTTGTGAAAGCGAGGCCGGCGTGCACAGCAACGTCGACGCGCCGTAAAACGCTCTGCCGATCGGATTCAAGTTTTCTTCCAACTTGTCTCCGGCCATCGGCTCCACGATCATCCACGTCCCATTCTTCTTCAAGGTGCTGCGAACGTGTGTCGAGGCTCCTGCCGGGTCTCCCATGTCATGCAGGCAATCGAAGAAGGTCACAAAGTCATAGTCCTTCCCCGGAAAATTCTTCGCCATCGCCACATCGAAATGCACGTTGCCGCCGGCCCCGCCATCTTTCGCACGCTGTTTCGCCTTTTCGATCGACTTGTCGTGATAATCAAATCCGAAAAACTCCGACTTCGGGTACGCCTTCGCCATCAAGATCGTCGAAGCGCCCAAGCCGCACCCGACATCCGCGACTCGCGCGCCGCTCTTCAACTTCTCCTGCACGCCTTCGAGCGCCGGAATCCACCCGGTCAATAAATTCGCCGCGTAACCGGGCCGAAAGAACCGTTCCGTTCCCTCAAAAAGTTCGTGATGATGCTCGTGCCAGCCTAATCCGTTTCCATTCTTGAATCGCTCGGTGAGTTGCTCTTCCGCTTTCGTCGCCGCCAGCGCCACCTGAAACGCTCCCGGCATGAACGCCGGACTCGTGTCATCCGCCATCGCGAACGCCTGCTCCTCCGTCAAATAAAATTTTCCCGCCGCCGCGTCGTAACTCACATACCCGCCCGCCGCCTGGCAGCTCAACCACTCGCGCACATACCTTTCCACCGTTCCAGTCCGCTGCGCCAGCTCCGCCGGAGTCTGCGGCCCGCCCGCCGCGAGCCCTTTGTAAAGTCCGAGTTTGTCTCCAATGCGCACAAGCGCTGCGTGAAACGTCGCGCCAAAATCGACCAGCGCTTTTCCCAAGAACTCGTGGAGCTTGTCCATATCGAGCGCCATAAAAACCTCCGCCTAAAAACTTTTGAATTGAGAGTACCGGAAGAGAGGAGCTCTACCTCACGAAATTTTACGCTCGCAGATACTTCCAAGGGAAGAAAGGATTCTTCAACAGCAGCGGTTGGGTCTTGAATACTTCCGTTCGAGTTGCTGCACGTAAAATTGTTCGGGCGAAACCACTGCCGCGCTCGGCCGCCGCGCCGTCGCTCGCAAATACCGCTCGTACGCCGCGTCGCCGCACCATTCGCGCAACCGCAGCCACAGCAAATTCAATGCCCGAACGATTTTCTCAGCGAGTCTGCGCATCAGTCGCCCTCCGCTCCGGCAATCCACCTCGTCGCCACGTATGGCGTCTCATGCAGCACCGCTTCGCTGCGCTTCGTCAAAATCGCTGTCCACCGCACCAGCGCTTCAACCACCAAAACCAAAATCATCGACGCCAGTACCGCCGTCACCACCGCATCCAGCCGCAAGTTAAAAATCGTCCGCTGAATCTCCGCAATTCTTGCCGCAGCTATCTTTCCCGCCGCAATCTGCCCCGCCAGCGCGTTCGCTCCCGACAAAAATCCGATCCGCGCATTCGTGCTGAAAATCTTCTGCCAGCTAGCCGTCATCGTCACCGCAATCAGCCACACCATCGGCAGCAGCGTCACCCAAATCCACTTCAGCTTTCCCATCTTCAACAAAATCGTCGTCGCCACAACCAGCGCCACCGCCGCCAGCAACTGATTCGCAATTCCAAACAGTGGCCACAACGAATTGATTCCCCCAAATGGATCAATCACGCCTTGATACAAAAAATATCCCCACGCGCCGACCACAAACGCGCTCGCCATCACCACGCTCGGCATCCAACTCGTCTCCCCGAACGGTTTCCACACTCGCCCGCCCATCTCCTGCACCATGAATCTTCCCACGCGCGTCCCTGCATCCAGCACCGTCAAAATAAACAGCGCCTCGAACATGATCGCGAAGTGATACCAGATGCTCATCAAACGTTCTCCACCAATCGTGCTCGAAAAAATCTGCGCCATTCCCACCGCCAGCGATGGCGCTCCTCCTGCCCGGTTGAACAATGTCTGCTCGCCCACCGCGTGCGCCATGTGGATCATCGTCTGCGGCTCCAGGGCGTAGCCCCATCCCGAAATCGTCGTCGCCACTGCTTCCGGCGTCGAGCCCACAACTCCCGCCGGCGAATTAATCGCAAAATAAACTCCCGGCTGCATCGCGCAAGCCGCCACCATCGCCATCACGCCGACGAACGATTCCAGCAGCATCGCACCATAACCAATCATCCGCGCGTGCCCTTCGCGTTGAATCATTTTCGGCGTCGTTCCGCTCGATATCAGTGAATGAAATCCGCTGATCGCTCCGCACGCAATCGTAATGAAGCAAAATGGAAAAATCTTCCCCGCAAAAACCGGCCCTGAACCGTCGATAAATTTCGTCAGGGCCGGCATTTGAATTTCCGGCCGCACGATCAAAATTCCCGCCGCCAAAGAAAAAATCGCGCCTGCTTTGATGAACGCGCTCAAATAATCCCGCGGCGCCAGCAGCAACCACACCGGCAGCGCCGACGCTGCAAATCCATACGCGATAATCCAGAACGCCAGCGCCACGCCGCTCAATGTAAACACACTCGCCCACGCTGCCGATTCCGCCACCCACTGCCCCGCCACGACCACAAACAACACCAGCGCCAATCCAATCAATGAAGCTTCCAGCACTCGACCCGGCCGCAAAAATCGCAAATACACGCCCATCAACAGCGCAATCGGAATCGTCATCGCCAGCGTGAATGTCGCCCACGGCGACGTCTTCAGCGCGTTCACCACCACCAGCGCCACCACTCCCAACAAAATCACAAGAATCGCCAGCACCGCCAGCTGCGCGATAAATCCGCCGCGCTTTCCCACTTCATCGCGAGCCATCTCCCCCAGCGATTTTCCATTCCGCCGGATCGAGCAAAACAAAATCACAAAATCCTGCACGCAGCCCGCAAACGCCGCTCCCGCAATCAACCAAAGCGTCCCCGGCAAATAACCGAATTGCGCCGCCAGCGTCGGCCCCACCAGCGGTCCCGGCCCTGCAATCGCCGCAAAGTGGTGCCCGAACAAGACCCATTTGTTCGTCGGCACAAAATCGCGCCCATCGTCGTTTCGCTCCGCCGGCGTCGCCCGCGTATCATCCAGCGCTACAACTTTTGCCGCCAGAAATGCCGAATAGAAACGGTACGCAACCAGGTAGCAGCACGCCGCCGCCAGCACAAACCACGTCGCGCTGATTCGCTCATTCCTGTGCAGCGCAATCGCTCCGAGCGCTCCAGCTCCCACGCACGAAATGGCAACCCAAATCAAAACTGAAACAATCTTCTTCATTTCGGCAAACTCGCCTGGATAAACTGCGCCACATCCTGCTTCAGTTTCACAAGCGAATCGTGATGCACGTACATCATGTGCCCCGCTTCGTAATACCCGCCGCTGATGTGCGGCCGCAGCGTCGGGTCCAGCCCCAAATGATCCATCGTGTAGTCCGCGGCAAAAAATGGCGTCGCCAGATCGTAGTAGCCCTTCCCGACAAAAACATGCAAAAACGGATTCTGCGTCATCGCCCGCCGCAGCGTCTCCGCCACGTTGACGTAGCGATTCTCATACGGCGCGTAGTTCCACGGCCGGACGCGTCCCGTCAAAAATTCGTACGGCAAATCGCTCTCGAATTTCAATTCGCCTCGCACGTACTCATTCAGCATCGCCGTGTACGGTCCCACAATCGCCGCCAGACTCGGATCGTAGTCCGGCTGCTCTCCCGCCGCGTCCGAATCAATTCCTTCAAATCGTCCATCGAGCCGGCCCACCGTCCGCCGCTCGCTCTTCATCAACTCTTTGTCGAATCGCTGAATCTCGATCCGCAAATCCGCGCGGTCAATGTAGTCCGCCGAAATTCCCGTCAACCGCGAAAGCTTCTGCGCAATCTCCGTCCGCTTCGCCGCAGGCAGCGTGTCGCCCTTCATCAATGCATCCGCGTACTCTCCTGTCGCAAACGCTTTCGATTCACCAATCGCCTTCTGCAAATCGCCCTGCAAATCGCTCGGCAATTTCTTGTGATACCACGCAATCGCCGTGTACGTCGGCAAATACAGGATGTACGGCAAGTCGTTTCCCGTATCGAACTCCGCCGTCTCGAAATTCAAAATCGCCGAAATCAAAATAATTCCGTTCAAATACATTCCGTATCTCTGCTGCAAATAGCCGCTCAATCCCGCCGCGCGCGTCGTCCCGTAACTTTCTCCCGCCAGAAATTTCGGCGAACTCCATCTCCGGCTCCGCGTCGCCCACAAACGAATGAAATCTCCGACCGATTGCACATCCTCCTGCACGCCATGAAACTGTTTATCCGCTTCGCCTGGCACCGGCCGGCTGAAGCCCGTCGTCACCGGATCAATAAAAACAATGTCCGTCACATCCAAAATCGAAACGTCGTTGTCCACAAGCTTGTACGGCGGCGGCAGCAAGTTCCCGACGTCGCCCATCTCCACCCGCCGCGGCCCCAACGCTCCAATGTGCAGCCACAACGATCCCGCTCCCGGCCCGCCATTGAACGCAAACGTGATCGGCCGCTTCGCCGCATCCGTCGCGTCATCCTTCGTGTACGCCACATAAAAAACGCTCGCCTTCGGCGTTCCATCTTCCAGCTTCAGCACCATCGTTCCCGCCGTCGCCGTGTACTTAATCTCCTGTCCGCCAATCTTCACCGAGTGCTTCGTCTGAACGCTTTTGTCTTCCGGCGCTTTCTTGTCGTCTTTCGGCTTTTCCGCTGCTTTGTCCGCGGATTTATCCGCCGGCTTTTCGCCGCCGGGCTGCTGAGCCGTCAAAAGATTCGCGCCGCACAGAAAAACCATTGCGGCAAACAGCAAACGGATACGCGTAATCATGGTTGGAATGCCCCCACACAAATTTTGCGCGTCTTTGCGCCCGCGAAATCGTATGCGACCCCGCTCGCAGCGTCAATCCAGCGCACGCTTTAGCGTGCGTCTCCCTTTCCACTCCTCGCAGCCGCACCGCCCTGCAGCTCACCCCTTCATGGGTGAGGCTTTTCTCCATGTTCTGCTAAACTCCCTCCAACATGCACCCAGCCCGCCCGCTTCTCTGCCTCGCACTCTGCGCTGCTCCTGGTCTTCTTCTCGCCCAACAGCCTTCCGCAAAAAAAGACGAACTCCCTCATCCCAAATCGCTGGAAGAATTTCAATCCGCCGCCAAATCCGTTCTCGAAAAAGAACACGTCCCCGGCGCAGGCATCGCTCTGGTTTCCAACGGTCAGCTCCTCTGGTGCGGCGGCATCGGCAAAGCCGATCTCTCTCAAAATCGCGACGTCACCTGCGACACGGAATTTCGTGTCGGCTCCATCAGCAAGACCTTCGTCTCCCTCGCTCTTCTCAAACTCGAAGAAGAAGGCCGCATCAATCTGCAATCCCGCCTGCAAGACGTCGCTCCCGAAGTTCCGTTCAAAAATCCCTGGGAGTCCACGAACCCGGTTCGCATCACCAACCTTCTCGAACACACCGCCGGCTTCGACGACATGGCCCTCAGCGAGATCTACAACACAAAGGATTCGCCCAACATCGCGATGCTCGAAGTCCTGCAAAAATTCCCAAAGCCGCAAAACGTCCGCTGGCCGCCCAGCACGCGCTTCTCCTACTCCAATCCCGACTACGGTATCGCCGGCTATCTCGTCGAAAAAATCAGCGGACAGCCGTGGACTTCCTATATCCGCGGAAATATTCTCGCGCCGCTCGAAATTTCCACTGGCGATTTCGATCTCACCCCGCAAAACCGGCCGCTCTTCGCGCAGGGCTATGAGCGGCCGGACGGCAAATCCGCCCAACCCGTCGCGTACAAAGAAATTTATCTTCGCCCCGCCGGCGACATGAAAGCCTCCCCCGCCGAACTCGCCAAACTCGTCCAATTTTTTCTCCACCGCGGCGCAGCAAGCGATCGACAATTCCTCAAACCCGAAACCATCGCACGCATGGAGTATCCGCAAACGCCGCTCTCGGCGCACAACGGCCTCCGCCTCGGCTACGGCCTCGCCAACTACACCGAACTAAAAGGTGGCGTCGTCACGCACGGTCACGACGGCGGCATCGGCGGTTTCATCTCCACCTATCGCTATATGCCCGAACAAAACTGGGGCTACGTCGTTCTGCTAAACGCAGATTTTTCTGGAAAGGCGCTCGACGACCTCAATGAGCTCGCAATCGATTTTCTTTCAAAAGATTTTCCCAGGCCGCAGCCGCCGGCAACGCAGCTTTCCGCCGCCGATCTCGAAAAATTCGCCGGCTATTACGCCGCCCGCGCTCCTCGTAATCAACTCTTCGCTTTCCTGAGCGACTTGCTGGACGCCAAACGTGTCCGCTTGCGGAACAATCAACTCGCGATCTCCGGCCTTTTCGATTCGCCGACATCGATCATTCCCGCAGGCAAAAATCTCTTCCGAAATGAAAAGGACCCCGAAGCCTCCATCGCCTTTTTTCCAAACGCTTCCGGCCAAATGTGTCTCGTCGCCGCTGGCGAGCCGAACGTCGCCTACGCCGAGCGTATCAGTCCCTTCTGGCCTTATTTGCGTTTTTTTTTGCTTGCCCTGTCTGGATTGCTGCTCGCGAGTTCCCTGCTCTACGCGATTGCCTGGATTGTTCTCTGGCTCTTGCGCCAGATGAAAGACGTAAAACATCTCCGCGTCCGCGCCATTCCCTTCTTCGCCGCGCTCGCGTTCATCACATCTTTCTTCTGTGCTGGAAAATCATTCGACACTCTCGGCGCCTTCGGCCTCTGGTCTCTTCTCTTCTTCCTCGGCACCATCGCCTTCGCCCTGCTCTCGCTCCTCGGCCTCTACTTCGCCGTCTCCGTCCCCCGCACCGAAATCCACCCCGCCGTCCGCATCCACTCCCTCTTCGTCTCCCTCGCCTGCTGTCTCCTCTCCTTCTTCCTCGCCTCCTGGCACCTCCTCGCCCTCCCCCTCTGGTCCAGCTAACAGCCGCCCCCCCCAATCATCCTGACGAACTCATCGGGAACCCGCCAAATCCTCCGCTCCAATGTCTCCGCAGCCCAAGTATTGCCAGCGCGCGATACCAAATCGCTCGAAATCGCGACGGCCTCGCGACCACGATCCGCTCCGGCGAACTTCCATCATTCAAGCCAACGCTTTCAATTGCCACCCCGCCCTCCTGCCAACGCAGTAGCACGTGCGCCAAATCTTCTTGCGGCTGACCTTTGCGCCCCTGCACAAGAAGCACGCGTTGCACTGCGTGCTCCAACAAAAACTTTGCCGACGGAAAGTCTTGTGGAAATACCTGCCAGCGATTGTCGTAACTCTCATCAGTTAAGACGCGATGGCCCGTCATTCGTTTTGAATCAAGCAAAAACGCAGGCATCGCGTCTGCAGCCAAATGGATTTCGCAGAGCGCTGCCGCTCCCTCACATAACGACCGCAGCAGCTCCGTCATATCTACAACTACATTCGCCGATGCTCCAATTACGTCGGTTGCGCCCACTCCCGGACCAATAGAAAATTCGCCCTGACTCGGCGAGCCATCAATGATCGGCACTGGCCTGACTCCCAATCGCGCCAGCTCGACTCCCATCCGCGCCACAATTTCTCCGGGCATATCCAATACATAAGCCCGGCCCCCGCTGACAGTCCCTTTCAGCCACTCCGGAATTATTCCTGCCTCCTGTTTCGCTTCCGACTGGGCAAGATCCGCGCAATTCAGTTGCGCAAACGCCACTGGCACGACCCACGGAGACCAGATCGAGTCTTTCGGCGCCCACGCCAGAAATACGTCCGCTTTGTTCATTCTTCTCCTTAACTCACCCTGTCCGATACAAGCACAGCCACATCTTGCGCATCCTGATTTACGAGAGGTGTCCTGCTAGCGCGTCCGTAAACACCGGCAAATTTTCCGTTCACCGTGAAGACGCCCAGACATGGATAGACGCTGGCGCCGTCAGTCCGCACCGGTTGCGTTCTGAATCTCGTCTGCGCGACCCATTGGTCGGGTCTTCGATCAGCCTGTCCCGCTAATCTGCGGAATTCGGCCTCACTCACAATATTCTTCATCGCGACATCTTCTCCTACACGTCCGAGCGCGGGCTTAATCACCCAGTCTCCGGCGTCGAGGCTCACTTCCCCGACGCGGCGCGTTTCTGGAAGAAGTCGCTTCCATGTCGTGAGGGGAGCTTCTAACTCCGGCCACACAAGCGGAAAGCGCTTCGATTGCAGAAGCAAAGCATGCCCGGGGTTGCAAACCACCGACTTGCTCGGCCGGAACCAATCTCGCCAGTCCGACTTGGACTGAACTTGCGGCAACCACTCGGCCGGAAAAAATCGCAGGATCGCCGCTGCTCTTCGTCGGCCACTTCCTATTTTCAGGACCGCAATGCCATCGCAAAATTCGACATTCGCCGGGCCCGCAAGGACTGGGTACATTCCGGCTGCACGCAACTCCATAGCGATGTTCATCATCACTTGTCGGTCGTCGCTGAAATTCGTGGCGTGCACCAGGGCCACTACGCCCTCACTCTCCACTGTTTCTCGAATCGCTCGTGCCAGTTGCACTGCAGGATTGGGCAGTAGCGTGGTGCCGCCAATTTGCTCGGCAAACAAGGCGTTCCAGCCGCCGCTTTCCACATAGCCGCCCGGAACATCGGCGTTGACCTCGGAAATCCGCCAGCCGACGTCCGTCCAATGGAAATCAAATCGCATCACCCGAACGGTGGGCGACCGCTCTAGTTCCTGTGAACGTCGCAGCACTCGGATAATTTGTCCCGGAATTCCAAGCCGCTCCCAAAGCCACGGTTTGTGCAGCAGCTCCCGTTCCGCCTCCAACGCCTCCTGACTCAAGCTTTCAGCGTGCAGGCGCAGTTCCTCGAGGGCGGTTTTGATCAAAAAAAACGGATAGGTTGCGAGCACAGACTGATCCTCCGACTGCGGATCCCATTTGCAGTGCTCGAAAATCGCCCGCAGGCGGATTTGCTCCCACACATTTGACGCGAGGCTTCGTCCAGCAGTGATCACGTCGCTCACGCAGCACCCCAGACTCGAACTGCGTAGAATACGCCGAGCAGAAAAATCGCGACGCTGTACGCCATGGAAGCTGCGGCCTTGCGCCGCTGTAGCGTTTTCTCTGCGACAACCGCCACAGCCAACAGCAGGAGCACCGGCCAGCCGAACCGCATCAGGTCACGCAACGTCACCGAAACGGACTCCCAATTGCCAGCGACCGCGCTTCCCAGAATTGCTCCTGCAGCGCAAAGAAAACTCCCTGCGCGTAACCCCGCGCTAAGTTCGCGTTCCACAGTGACGCAATCCACAATTCCGGTGAACGCATTCAGCCCGACCCACACAACGAATAATGCGGCGATTGAAACCGCGGCACAAAAGAGGACGACCTCCGGTCCCGGCCCGTTTCCGGTGTTCGACCCAGCAACGCAAAATCCCACGCCTGTTATCAGGCCGCAGACTGCAGCCGCTGCGCCGCTGTTCCTGCGCACGGCCACGTCGTCGCGAACACTAATTCCGGCATACTCGAACGCCATGATCGACCCGAACAGCAAGACCATATCGACCATCAAATAAGTTCCGACAGAGTCGGAGTCGTTCCGAACATCTTTCGATGCAATCGTCAGCAGTACGACAAAATTACCCAATAGCGCGGCAAGCAAAGCTAGCGCGACAACCCCCATTAAATTCCGGAACGGCCGATACGCGCTAAGAGGAGGGAAAAACAGAAGGCGCCATCCTGGCACCGCAACGAGAACTAAGATTCCCACAAAAGCTGCAACAACGAAAAAGATTCTTCCGCCTCCCGCGATCACATTATTCGCAATTCATTTCGTACTCGCATCAGAGAGACTTTGCAACAGGAAAGTGGCTTCGCGCGATTTTCTTAGTCGAACAACGAAATAGTTTTCAATACCGGAAAAACGTCACGAAAGATTTTGGCGATGTCGTTGGGGAAAGAGGCGCGGAGCGCGGCCGCGGGAGAAAGCTTCTTGCGGACGATCCAGCCCTGCAGCTTGGGCCAAGTTTCATTTGTCGGCCAGCCGGAGTTTTTTGTCCATTCGCCTTTGACGGTGGAATACCAGTAGCTGTCGTATTTCCTGCCGAGTTTTGCTTTTTGTTGCGCGAGCCACTTCGGATTCTTCGCCAGGCGCGGCTCGGCAATCAGCGCAATCGGAGACTGCTTGCGTTTCGGCGTCGCGTAAACGCGGAATCCCACGGTCACCGAATCCGCGGCGATTCCAACGTACAATTCGCCGCTTTCCATCTCTCCGCCGAGCGGCGCGGAAAACTTCAGATACATGTTTGTCTTGTAAAGCGTTTTGTCTTTCGCAAAACGAATGTCGCGATTGATGCGCGACAAATTCGCGCCGCGACGCCCCGTTGTTTCAAAGCGATGATCAAGATCGAGGACAGTCGGCGCCATTTCTTCCAGCAATTTTTTCAGCGGCTGCACCACCGCCGCTTGATAGCGGTCGCGGTGCGCGTCCATCCAATCCTTATGATTGTTCTTTTTCAGGTCGCGAAAAAATTGGAATGTATCTTTGCTGAAGATTCCCTGCCTGGCCGCCATCGTTCACCCCGTGTTCCAGTAATTCAGCGTACACCATTCCGCCATTTCGATTCCAAATCGCCGTCAATTCGACTATCCTTTGCGGTTTGCTGGTTTGGTTTGGGCTCGTTCTACAACTCAGAAACAAAGGCGGCGTGCTATGCGGATGAAGTGGCTTGCAGCGGTGCTCGTGTTCGGATGCGCGGTCGGCGGATTCGCCGCGCCTAACTTTGCGCGCGCGGCGGACGAGCCAAAACCCGCCGCCGACACCAAGAAAAAAGCGGAGCCGTGGAAGCCCGAGGATTTTATCTATTCCGAGTTCGCCGGACAGTATCGCATTTCGCCCGATGGCAAATGGCTCGTCTGGGTGAAGTCGGTTGGCGACAAGGAAAAAGACGCGCGCGTCAGCAATCTTTTTCTTTCCAGCTTGACCGACAACAAAGAAATTCAATTGACGCGCGGCGCCGACAATTTTTCGCAACCGCGCTGGTCGCCGGACGGCGAAACGATTGCCTTCCTGAGTTCACGCGCGCGCCATGGCGCAAAGCCCGACGCGGCGCCGATGCAGATATGGCTGCTGAATCCGCGCGGCGGCGAACCGTGGTCGCTGACGGAAATGTCGCGCGCGCCGCAATCGATCGATTGGCTCGATAAGGACACGTTGATTTACAGCGCCCAGGAGGATGCCGCGCTTTACGAGCAGGAACTGAAGCAGAAAAAAGATGACAGCGAAGTCGTCGAAGACGCGGACCACGAACCGCCGGTGCGGCTGTACAAGATCAGCGTGAAGGATAAAAAAGTCACGCGCCTGACGAAGAACATGGATTGGATTGAAGGATGGGAAGTTTCGCGCGACGGAAAATATGCGGTCGCGAGCCACGCGAAAAGTTTGAAGTATGCGTTCGATCAGAAAGTATTGCCGGTCACGATTCTGCACAATCTGCAGGATGGTTCCGAAAAGATTGTGCAGAACGGCGCGCGCTACACTCCGTTCGGATTTGAATGGGCCGCGGACAATTCCGGATTTTATTCCGTAGCGCCTTTTTCAACGGACGCGCGATTTCAGACTGCGTCGATCCTGCTCGTTTATTTTTACGACGTAGCTTCGGGAAAACTGGAGCGCGTGAATCTGGACTGGGACAACGGCGTTGGATTTGGACTGCAGGCCGTGCCGGGCGGATTTGTGGCGATGCTCGCGGCGGGAGCGCATCACGAACTCGCTCGCTTTACCGCGACGAAGGGCGGCGATTCGTGGAGCTGGAAGCGGGAAACGATTGGCGGCGAGAACGCAAAGAATCTGGAGAATTTCCAGGTGAGCGCGGACGGAAAGACGATTGTTTACGCTTCGTCAAGTGCAAGCAGACTGCCGCAAATTTACCGCGCGCAATTGGAAGCGGCGCAGATTTCTTCGCCGCAACAAGTCACAAAGCTCAACGACAATTTGTCATCGGGACGCGCATTTGCGAAGAGCGAAGTAATTCATTGGAAGGGGTCGGGCGGAGACGACATCGAAGGAATTCTGTACTACCCGGCGAATTACGAAGCCGGAACAAAATATCCGGTCATCACCGCGATTCACGGGGGCCCGCTTGGCGCGGATTACGATTTGTGGGACGAGAGCTGGGCGTATCCGATTCAGCTTTACACACAGCGGGGAGCGTTTGTGCTACGGCCGAACTATCACGGCAGCAGCAGCTACGGTTTGAAATTCGCGGAATCGATTTGCTGCGGAAAGTATTACGACCTGGAAACGCCGGACATCAATGCGGGCGTGGATTATTTGATCGAAAAAGGGATGGGCGATGCGGATCGAGTCGCGACGCTGGGCTGGTCGAACGGTTCGATTCTTTCAACGAGTTTGCTGATTACCTATCCGGACCGCTACAAAGTGGCGAGCGTGGGCGCGGGAGACGTTGAGTGGATCAGCGACTGGGCGAACGTGGATTTCGGCGAATCATTCGATGCGTATTATTTTGGAAAATCGCCGATGCAGGATCCGGACCTTTACATCAAGAAATCGCCGTTCTTTAAGATGGACCGAATCAAAGCGCCGGTATTGATTTTCCACGGAAATGCGGACCGCAACGTGCCATTTGCACAAAGCTGGGATTATTTCCGCGCACTGCAATGGCACGGAAAAGTGCCGGTGAAGTTTGTAATTTTCCCGGGAGAGCCGCATGGGCCGCGCAAGCTGACGCATCAGCTCCGCAAGGTTTCCGAAGAAGCGACCTGGTTCGACAAATATTTCTTCAAGACGGAGAAGCCGGCGAACGAAGCGTTGAAAGAAGGATCACCACTCGAAGCGGCGATCCGCACGAAAAACGTTGGGCGAAGCGGCGGGCGCTACGGAACGGATTCTGGAAACAAAGGAAAACCGGTGCTGATTCCGGAAGTTGTGAAACGCGGCGATCTGGAAATCGGGCGATTTGAAGTGACGCGCGCGCAATTTTCGGAGTTCGACAAATCGTACAAATTCGATGCGGGCACGGAAAATTATCCTGCGAACGGAATCACGCTCGATCAGGCAAAGGCGTATGCCGCGTGGTTATCGAAGACGACGAATCAAACGTGGCGCGTGCCAAACAAAAGCGAGGTTGCGTCGTTCTACGAAAAGAAAGACGGCGAGAACACGCTCGATTATTGGGCCGGCTACGCGCTGAATCCGGAAGATTCGGCATTGCTTGCGAAGAAAGCAAGCGAGCTTTCCGGGAGCGCGCCGCTGCTGAAGCCGGCCGGAAGTTTTGCCGGCCAGGGTAAAGAGGAAGAAGAATTGATCTTCGACCTTGGCGGAAACGTGGCCGAGTGGGCGCTTTTGCCGGACGGCAAGGGCGAAGCGCTCGGCGGCAGCGCGGATCAGCCGGCGGACGAACGATCGAAGCACGCTCCGAATGCGGCGTATATCGGGTTGCGAGTCGTCCGAGGTGCGGCGAAGGCAGAAGCGGCGAAATAGGGCAAAGAAATTCCGGCGCACCGTGGAGTGCGGGAGCGGGGCTCCCGCTTTTCAGGTGGCCGGGTGTGCTTAGAGTGGAAAAGCGGCAGCTGGGCTGCCGCACTCCAAAAATGACGCCTCTACGAACTTTCGCGGGCCAGATTGGTACTTTGCGAAGGACGACGAATTGGGCACGATATATCGTGCCCCTACGAAAACCCTGACACGCAAAGACCGCCGGCAAGATGCCAGCGCGGACGGAAGAAAAATCATGAGCGAATTTACGGTGACGGAACGAACACAAGTTAAGCGGCTGCCGAAGCGCGGGAAGTACGATGCCGAGACGGTTTACAAAATTCTCGACGAAGGATTTGTGTGCCACGTGGGATTTGTCGTGGACGGGCAACCGTACGTGATTCCGACGAATTATGGACGCGTGGGCGACACGGTTTATCTGCACGGCTCGGCGGCGAGCCGGATGCTGCGAACGCTCAGCGCGGGAATTCCTGTGTGCGTGACGGTGACGCTCGTTGACGGACTGGTGCTGGCGCGATCAGCTTTTCATCACTCGGTGAATTATCGCAGCGTGGTAATTCTCGGAACGGCAACGCTTGTGGATGAACCGACCGAAAAGATGGAAGCGCTGCGGCTCTTCACGGAACACATCATGAAGGGGCGCTGGGACGAAATCCGCTGGCCGAACGAACAAGAGATGAAAGGCACCACGGTACTGGCTTTGCCGCTTGAAGAAGTTTCCGCCAAGGTGCGCGTCGGTGGACCGGTGGACGACGAAGAGGACTATGCCCTGCCGGTGTGGGCGGGAGTGTTGCCGCTTGCGCAGACTAAGGGAGAGCCGATCCCGGACGATAGGTTGAAGGCCGGAACGCCGGTACCGGGCTACATCACGGGGTACAAGCGCTAGGTGTAGGGGGCCCCCCTCCCCCTATTTTTCGTAAGTATTCATTCTAAAGAACTTGGTTCGACACCACCCCCCGCCGACCTGGTCGGCATATTGTTGCGCAGGGGGTACACCCCCGGTGTTTTCCCGCAAGAGTGCGTAAACGATTGAATTAAAGAGACTTGGCATTTTACTCCTGGCAAAAGAGCGCAAAAGAGTGCGCAAATGGTTGAATTTAAGGGGTTTGTTCTTTGCTTATCGAAATCTCGCGTCGGGGAAGAACATGGACGCAGATGTCTATAGGGATATTATACCACCGTAGTCAATACCCAAAATGGAGTTACGGGTCGGTTGAAATCGCAACAGGTTCACTTGGCCTTTGCGCCGGAGATCGCGGTGGCGACACCGAGGGCGATAAGGGAGCCGCCGGAAATGTTTTTCTGGAGGCGGAGCCAGCGGAGATTGGAGCGGAGGCGGTCGGCAAGGGTCCCGGCGAGCATGGCCCACGAGCTGTCACTCAGCAAGCCAAGAAGAGCGAACGAGCTACCGAGGAAAAAGATTTGCGCGGGAACGTGTCCGCGCGAGGCGTCGACGAATTGCGGGAGGAAGGCGAGGAAGAAGAGAGCCGTTTTCGGATTGAGGAGATTGACGAGAACGCCCTGGCCGAAGATGCGGGCGAGGCTGTGCGGGACTGAAGCGTAAGCAAGGCGGGATTGTTCGTTGCTCAACAGCGTTCGGACGCCGAGGAAGATCAGGTAGAGTGCGCCGGCGAATTGGACGATGTGAAATGCGCGGGCGGACGAGACGAGAATCGCGGAGAGACCGAGCGCAGCGGCGGTGGAATGAATCAACGTGCCGACGGAAATGCCCGCGGCGGAAACTACGCCTGCTCTGCGGCCCTGACCGATGGAGCGGCTGAGAATGTAGAAGACGGCCGGGCCGGGAATGAAAAGCAGGATGAGTGCGCCGGCTAGAAAAAGCGGATACGCAGACGGAATGTGAAACACGAGAAACGGCCTCCCGCCTATTTGACGCAGGGTTGAATAAACGGACTGCAAGAATCAGGCAGAAATCTGGGCGGCGACGCCGGCTTGATCCCAGTTCTGCCAAGCTTCGACGAAGCGGCCGTCCTTGATGCGGACGATGGAGATGCCGGTGGCCGCGACGTTCTTGTCGGAGGATTTGTCGCGGCAGTTCACCGTCCAGCGGAGAGAAGCGAGATCGCCCTCACAAATGGAAATCGAGGGAGTGATCCGGATGTCCGAGAATTGCTCCCGAAGGCCATCGTGAAACTGTTCAAATTCCTTAGGTCCGTGGATTTGGACTGCGCCGTCGTGCAGCACACAATCGGGCGCCAAGATTTCTGCTATCACTTCGCGGCGGCTTTGATTCCAGACTTCTTCAAACCAGCGATGGACGAGATGTTTGTTTTGCTCGGTGACGGAAAGCGGCTGTGCATGGGTAGACATGGGGATACCTCGGATGGAACTGGTGCGGCGAGTATACACCCGGGGAAAGCTGAAGAGTGCCGAACTTGCCGGGGAAAGCGTTGGGCCGAGATCGACTTGTTGGGGTAACAACGATGGGTGGTCGTAAGAGCACAGGCTGAAGCCTATGCCACCCAAAGGCCACTAATGGCAGCCGCAACCGCCGCCGCAGCAGGAGCCGCCGCCACCGGAGGACGGAGTAAAGGATTTCGGCGAGCCGCCGGCGACGGAGGAGCTGAAGACGGAAAGCTGGAGCGTGGCTTTTTTGCCGGAACATTTGGGGCAGGAGATTTCCTGCTGCTTGTTGAGGACGAGCTTTTCGAACTGGTTCTTGCAGTCGTCGCAGACATATTCGTAGATGGGCATGGAGAAATTATAACACTGGGGCGCAAGAGACCCGGTTCGCAAATAGCGGAGCAGTTGGGGCAGTTGAACTTTTGTGTCACGCCCCAAAGAACTCAAACTGACCCGATAGCGGTGCGCAAGTGCTATTGCACATATCGGAGCAGGTGCCGCGACGAGCGGCGCGGGCTGGGAGGCAGAGGGTATTCTGAACTTGAGAATTCTTGCATGGAATCCGCCACACAATCGAAACAGGCAGGCTTTACGGAACGTATTCCGGAGCTGGATGGGCTGCGCGGAATCGCGATTGGGTCCGTGCTGTATTTTCATTGCTTCGCGCAAGTGATTGCCGATCCGCTGCGGGGATGGATTTATCCGCTGACGGTGCCGGGAAGAGGCGGGTGGGCGGGCGTTGACCTGTTTTTTGTGCTGTCGGGATTTTTGATTGGCGGAATTCTGCTCGATTCGCGGGAATCGACGAACTACTTCAAAGTGTTTTACACGCGGCGATTCTTTCGAATCGTTCCGGCGTACCTGGCGCTGCTGGTGGCGTACTACGGCATTTCTGCGGCGGCGACGTTCGGCGAGATTCCGCAGCTGCAATGGGAAGAAGCGTGGTCGGTGCCGTGGTACGTGCTGGTGCTTTTCCTGCACAACTTCTGGGTTGCCATTTCGCGAAGCTGGTATCCGTTGCCACTGAGCATTTTGTGGTCGCTGGCGGTGGAAGAACAGTTCTACCTTACGCTGCCGTGGCTGGTGCGATTCCAGAAACCAAAGAGGGCGATGCGAATCGCGCTGGAATGCGTGTTCCTGGCGATTTGCGTGCGGCTGCTGTGCTGGAAATTGATGAACGTGTTTCCGACGTATTGGTCGGTGCTGATGCCGTGCCGGATGGATTCGCTGCTGCTGGGATTTGTGGGAGCGGTGATCTGGAGAGACGAAGAGTGGCGCGCGCGTTTTGCAAGGCAGAAAAGTCTGCATCGAGTGTTGCTGCTGGCGCTGGCATCGGGATTTCCGGTGCTTGCGTGGAGGACAGACCGGACAACCGAGCGATGGGGGCTAACGATCGGGCTGACGTGGATCGCAGCATTCCAGTTTTGTTTTTTGATGTACGCGATGCTGCACAAAGACGGGATTCTGGGCTGGTTCCTGCGGCGCAAATGGCTGGGATGGCTGGGCGGAATTGCGTACGGAGTTTATTTGTTTCACCGGCTGATCATGCAGACGTTTTCGGGGCTGGTGTGGCATTGGAATGGGGACGTGCAGATCAAAACGCCGTGGCAACTGGCGCTGCATTTGTTGATGATGGCGGGGATGCTGGGATTCTGTAAGTTGCTGTTTGTCTATTATGAGAAGCCGTTTTTGAAGCGAGGGCATCAGGTGCGGTATGAGTTTGCGGAGATGAGTGAGCCTGTTGTCGCGAAGGTGGAAGAAGCGACGGCAAGCGTGGGCTAGGAACGGCTCGTTCCGAAGAGACTAGCAAGGCAAAATAGAAGGGCCGCTTCGGAAAGCGGCCCCTACAAGAGACGTCCCCTACAAGAGAAGAAAAGCCTCAGGCCGGAAGGCCTGAGGTACAAGGATTAGTCGCCGGCGACGGATTCGGTGGCGGCTTCGTTGGCCGGGGCCGGGGCGATGTTCACGGGCTTGTTGGCGTTCGTGAAGTTTGCCGGAACGGCTTTGGCGATGTCGGAAACGGACCCGATCTGGACGACCGTGGGTTGCGGCTTCTTGAGAACAAGTTCTTCGTAGATAGCGCGAACCTTGGCGGCTTCTTCCCAGGCCTTCTTGCGGCGGATGCGGTCTTCTTCTGCCGCGGTCTGAGGAATATCGTGCTCGAGATGGCGAACGCGGGAAGCGTCTTCGGCGTCGATCACGAGCGAGTGTTCGAAGCTCTTGAGGTCAACCGCTTTGCCCTTGGCGTAAATTTCGTGTTTGCCGTGCGTCTTGTACCACTCGGCGACGGTCGCGTTCTTGTGCATGTTTTCGATGATCTGACGCCATCCCACACCGGTGTTGTACGCGCAGAAGCTGATTTCGCCCTGCTGGGTGGCGTAAGGAATGATGCACATTTCGGTGCGACGGAAGTCATAGTTGAAAAGATCCTGGAACCACATTCCCGCGATGAAGAGGAAGTTCCACGGGTCGGTCTGGCGGCGCTTCATGGCGTCTTCGACAGTGCGGTCCGGAGAAGTGCGACCGTACTTGGTGTCGGACTTTTTGGTGAGCGCCCAGGTCTTATCGAACTTTTTGAAGAGATCCCAGAGCTTGAGGCCCTTGGGTCCCTGGAACGCGTGGTAGTTCTTCAAGAGGGCCATGGCCATCATGAAGTTGGAGAAAGTCTTGCCGCGAGCCGCGTCGGTGATGGCGGTGACGTCTTTCGTAAGCTGCTGCGCATCGAGGAAGCGCGGAACGGGAGCCCATTCCTTGGTTTCCTTGTTGATCATGATGGCGGTGCCGACGCCGCAGTTCGGGTGGCAGCCGCAGGAGAGCGAACCCCACTGGGATTCATTGCCCTTGACCATGTCCGCGAAGCCCGCAAACGTGGAGATGAAGGAGATGGGGAACCAGTCGCGAGTCGGTTCGACTTTGCCGACTTGCGCGCTGACGTCCTGCGCGAGATGCGACAGAGTGTAGCGCTGACGGAGACGGCGTTCCGGAGTGATGTCTTCGTCGCGGCCGGTGAACGAAACCGGCTGGAAACTGACGAAGGCGATCTTCTTGGGATTTTCCATCGCGAACTTGACGACGGTGCCGACCTGGTCGTTGTTCACATTGTTGACGATGGTGACGACGAGAACGATTTCGATGCCGGCTTCGTGCATGTTTTCGATGGCGCGAAGCTTGACGTCGAAGAGGTTGCCGATCTGGCGGTGGCTGTTGGCGTCGTTGCCGATGCCGTCGAATTGCAGGTAGGCGTAGCGCATGCCTGCTTCGAATGCCTTCTTGGAAAATTCCTTGCTCTTGGCGAATTCGATGCCGTTGGTTGCGGCTTGGACGGAGTTGTAGCCGATTTTGCGGGCGTAGGCGACGGCGTCAAGGAAGAGCGGGCTCATGGTGGGCTCGCCGCCGGAGAACTGCACGGACATCTGGCGGCGCGGCTTGATCTTTAGCGCGTTGTCTAAGATCTCCTTAACTTCGTCCCAGCCGAGCTCGTGAACGTAGCCGACCTGGTTGGCGTCCATGAAGCAGGGATCGCACATCATGTTGCAGCGGTTGGTGAGGTCGACGGTGAGAACGGAGCCGCGGCCATAGCGAACGGTCGAAGAGCCGTGCTTGTGAAGGTCTTCGTCGTTGTGAGCGGGAATGTCGCGGCCGGGGAATTGCGATTCGATCCACTTGAGGAAGTTGGCGTCGATGGCCATGAGGTCTTCGTAGTGGCCGTGGATCGGGCAATCCTTGACCATCCAGACCTGGCCGTCGCGCTCGATGATTTGCGCTTTGATTTCGCCGACCTTTTCGTGCATCAAGTCGCGCCAGTCTTTTTTGCCGGCGATGATTTCGTTGCGGGCGTCCTTGACGCAGCCCGGGCAGAGCGAATCGGTTTGCCGCGGGAAGCCAAGCGTGGGCTTGGTCTTTTCCCAGGACTTCAGCAGCGGCTTGTCCGACCACTGAGGAGTGACGGACGGATTCGGATTGCGCTTGTTGAAATATTGAATCGAGTTAAAAGTGACCGCAGCGGCTTTACAAACGATGTAATCGAGACTGCGCGCGATCTGTGTGCCAATCGTGTTCGGCATAAACTTCCAGCCCTCACTTTCAAAGTGACGAGACAAATTTACTTACAGAATTAAACGGCCCACGAACCCAATTAGGGAATAAGCCGGAAAAAGCCCCCAAACAGGTTCCCCCGAGGCCATTTCCAACGTACCACGCCCAAGTAGTACGGCCTAAGTCTTTCGGCATGTATAGTTTGCCAGTAGATAAGGGGAGAGGCTAGGAGGATGCGGCGAATGGGGAAAAATGGGGGTCGAATGGAGAAAAGCGGGGGTGATTGGGGTTTTGAGGGGCGTGAAACGGGGGTTATCTTTCGGGAACAAACAGGGCAAAACAGTGCAAATCAGGACTGGCTGTTCAGGATGGGGCGAAGGACGGCGATGGAAAAGTGGGCGAAGTGCTCGGCGCCTTCGTCGAGTTGAAGCCAGCGGACGACGCAGTGGTCGCCAAGATACTTGCTGACGCGCGCTTCGGGAATGCCGAGATGATCGGCGAGAAGAGGTTTGATGTTGATGCCGGTGCGACGATTGGCGCCGCCGCGCGCTACGTTGGCAATCGCGATGCGCAGGGTATCGCAGGCCTCGACGTAATAGTAGGTGGTCATGTCGTCGTCGGTGAGGACGAAAACGCCCGGGCCGGCGGGAGCGCGATCCGCTTGGTCGAGTTTCGAAGGCGAACAAGTGAGCAAACGGCGAAATTGCATTTCAAGCAGAGACAAGCGAGACGAGAGGCCGGGATCGCCAAAACGTCCTTTGACTGAGATCCCAGCGGCGTCAGCGACTGGTTCGACAGGAACGCGCGGAACGGAACGGCTGTCCACGACGCGGGGCGGAGCGATTTCCTGTTCGGCGCTGCGTGGAGCGACTGGGGACGTTGCGGCATTGCGTTCCGTTGCGACGGACGAGCCCGTAGGAGCTGCTTTGCGGCGATTGCGGCCACCGCGACGCCCGCGACGGCGTTCGCGCTTCGGGGCAAGAGTGCCGGCATCGGTGGATGAGCCATCGGCAGCTTGAACGGCTTCGGCTGTTTGTTCCAGTTCGGCGGGCGATTCGGCCACAGATTCGTCGGTATCCGGGACTGCGGATTGCGTTTCGGCAGAGGAGTCTGCGGAGAGCTTTTGCGCTACTTCTGGTACGGGAAGTATTTCGCCATCAGCGGGGAGAGTTCCGCCAAGCCTGATTATCGCGTCTTGTGATTTGGTTTTCCATTCGCCGCGGCGAAAGCGCTGCCAGGAGATCGCGTACCACTTTACGGCGTCGTCGGATTGGCCGGTAATTTCGAGGTGGCGAGCAAGTTCGAATGCGACCATGGCGTCGCGCGTTTTTTGGAACAGATTCGAAAGCTGCCCCGCGGGATCCTTGCTCCCTTTTGCGCGTCGAATGCGGGCTGTGATTTGTTTCCAGTCGGCCATGAAGAGAATGTGTGCAGGCATTGTAACAGCGAGGAGGCCTGATGTCAGGTGCGAGACGTTGAGATTGGCGCCAGGCGGGAAAATGGCGGGGATGCCCGTCCAAACCGGAACAAGTGTGGAACGTGAAAAATCTCTAGGAATCGAGTTTAGCGATTGACGATGCCGCACCCAGTGAGTATGCTTTTTTTGGCCCAGCGGGAGGCCCAATGTCACGTCTGCGTGCAATTTTCTGCATAGTACTTTCTGTTTTGTTCGTTGTGTCAACGGCAATGGGTGCGGCGACTCCGGCAATCGGAACCGTGACATCGGCCGTGGGAGCGCACGTTGGAGCTGCGCCTGCGTCCGCCGGGGCGACCGTTTTCGGCGGCGACAAGCTGAGCACGCAACTAACGGGTACGTTGCAAGTTCGAGCGGGAGCGGCGCGCCTGATGCTATCCGGCGCGAGCATTGCGACGGTTGCCGATGTGAACGGCGTTCCAAGCGCGGAATTGCAGCAAGGAACAGCGGTGTTTTCGACGGCGAATTCCAAAGCTTTTGTGTTGCGCGCTTCGAGCGCAGAGTTCCGTCCGGAGACGGACGCGCCTACGGTGGCGCAAGTGACGTATGTGAATTCGAAGGAACTCATCGTTCGAACCACGCGCGGTTCGGTTACGGTGACTGTGGATGGCGAATCGCAAGTGATCCCGGAATCGATGGCCTACCGCGTTGTGCTTGACCCGGATGCTTACCTGGAGACTGCGGCAACTCCCGCGCAGGGCCCCCAAGGAGCGGGAGCGGGCGGACACGGCGGACGGCCGCTGAAGGCGGGGCGAAGCCGGTTCTTGCTGATTGCGATCGTCGTCACCGGCGTGGTGACCGCGTTTGTGTTAGACGAAGTGCTGGAAAGCCCGCACAAGCCGTAAGTTTTTCCAAGTAGCTCTACCAAATCCCCGAGGCTTAGACCGTCGCGATCACTTCAATTTCCACGAGTGCGTCTTTTGGCAGGCGCGCGACTTCGACCGTGGAACGGGCGGGCGGCGCAGCGGAAAAATATTTGGCATAGACTTCGTTCATTGCAGAGAAGTCGCTCATATTTTTGAGGAACACGGTGGTCTTCACGACCCGATGAAGATTCGAACCGGCCGCTTCCAGAATTCCCTTCACATTCTCGAGAACACGTTCCGTTTGCCTGGCAATATCGCCAACGACAAATTCGTTCGTGACAGGATCGAGCGCGACCTGCCCGGACGCGAAGAGAAATCCGCCGGACTTGATTGCCTGCGAATAAGGGCCGATGGGTTTCGGTCCGCGATCGGTGAGAACGATATCCTTCATGGTTGAGGCTCCCGTGGCAGAGTTGATTCCAGAATTTAGTGCAGACGCTATTGTAAGAGCATAACGCGCACGCGAGTCCTGGGGAATGCCTGGCTGTTTGAGGATGCTTCAAAGTGGCGTGGAACGGCCCCTGCCCAACAAAGAAGCCGATTGCTTTAGCGCTAGCGCGGTTTGCGGCCGCTGTTACTGCGGAAGCCGGTGTTACGGGCCATAGCTTTCTGGCGGGCTGCCGCTTCGGCGAGCCCCTGGGAATCGGTCATGCCGTTTTGCACGCGGTAGAGAATCTCTTTTTCGCTGAGGCCGGCGTTTTTGAGTTCGGCAATCGTGTTGACTGCCATGGTGGGGACGCCGTTGAGGCGGCGGTCCAGCAACATCTGCACAGAGGAATCGGAAAGGCCAACGACATGAAGCAGCAGGGCATCGCCGCCGATTGAATCCAGTTTGTCGGTTTGCGCGATTTGAAGAATGCGCGCATCAGAAAAATTTGCGTGGGACAGATTCTTGACAGCGTCGGTATTCACGAAGGGGTGCTGATGTTCGTGAGCGATGCGGACCAGCGCGACGATGGTTTCCTCGGAAACGCCGGCCCTCTTGAGATTGATAACTTCGGATTCTTCGGCGTCGCTTGTATTGAGTTTTTTAAGGTCTTCAATGGTGCCGTAATAGATGCCGGCTTCCGTGGCTGCACGATAGTCGGTGAGCGGATGGCTTTGGCAACCGCCAAGAAGAGGCAGAAGCGCCAGCACCGACGCCAGCATCGAGGTGAAGCGCGGAGTTCTCATGAGACTAGTGTAAGCGCGAGCGGGCGGGAGCGCAGGGAGTGTGCTGTGGAGGATACCCGTACTTAGGTACAGCAAGGGAAAGAGTCAGTCGACGCCGGCCTGATAAACGCGCTCGACGCCGAGGACGCCGGAAATTTTGCGGATGTTGGCGAGGATAGTTTCGAACTGGCGGCGGTCGACGATTTCAAGACTCGCGTCAATGCGCGCATTGGCACGATCCGGACGGCTTTCGAGATTGCGAATGTTGGAGCCGGCGCCGCTGATCACGGCCGTGATTTCGGCGAGAAGGCCGGCACGATCCTTGGCGCGAATTGCGAGCTGGATCGGAAAGGTTGCGGCAGACTGACCGCCCCATTCTACGGCGATGCGGCGCTCGGTCTGGTAGAGAAGATTTTGAACGTTAGGGCAGAGTTTGTTGTGGACGGCGACGCCGCGGCCGCGCGTGATGTAACCGACGATATCGTCACCCGGAATCGGATTGCAGCACTTTGCGCGAAAAACGAGAAGGTCGTCGTGGCCTTTGACGACGAGTGGTGCGTCGCCCATGCCGAGCATGCGTTTAACGGTCTTAACGATGGTCGGCTTGGAATCATCGGCTTCGGGCTCGGCAGGCTTTGCGCCTTCGCCCAGGATCTTCGAAAGAATCTGGCGCGCGGAATATTTTCCAAAACCGACGGCGGCGTATAGATCTTCGACTTTGGAAAGGCCGTGGTCGGAGGCGACTTTCTCCAGATCAGCTTCGGGAATTTTTCTGAGGGCTTTACCGAAGGAGCGCGATTCTTTTTCCATCAAACGCTTGCCCATTTCGGTGGCTTCTTCACGCTCATGAAGATTGATCCAATGGCGAATCTTGCTGCGCGAGTGAGAAGACTTGGCGAAGCTGAGCCAATCACGGCTGGGCGTGTGGCCTTTTTGCGTGAGGATTTCGACGACATCGCCGTTCACAATTTCGTGGCGAAGCGTGACCATCTGGCCGTTTATTTTCGCACCGACGCATTGGTGGCCGACTTCGGTATGGACTGCATACGCGAAATCGACCGGTGTGGCTCCGAAAGGCAATTCGAGAACACGGCCTTTCGGAGTGAAGGCGTAGACTTCGGCGGGCGCGAGGTCAACTTTGAGCGTATTGAGAAATTCGCCGGGTTCTTGAAGTTCCTGGGACCACTCGATGAGCTGGCGCATCCAGATAATGCGCTGGTCGTCGTCACCGCTGACTGGCTTGCCGTCTTTGTATTTCCAGTGTGCCGCGACGCCTTCTTCGGCGATGCGGTGCATTTCCTGGGTGCGAATCTGAACCTCGAAGGGTTGGCCGCCGTGAATTACGGTCGTATGCAACGATTGATAGAGATTCGGCCGCGGCATGGCGATGTAATCCTTGAATCGGCCGGGAACGGGGCGCCAGATGTGATGAACGACGCCGAGAGCGGCGTAGCAGTTGCGTTCTGTATCCGTGACGACGCGAACGGCAAGTAAATCGTAAATCTGTTCGAGACCGCGGCCTTGGCGGACGATTTTGCGGTGCAAAGAAAAAAGGCTTTTGCGGCGCGCTTCGAGCTCGGCAGGGATGCTGTTTTCAACGAGCTTGGTGCGAATGGCGGACTGAACGTCATCGAGGAAGCGGTTGTGGACTTCGGCCTTGTCCGCGACTTCCTTTTGGAGCGCGAGATAAGCTTCCGGCTCGAGGCAACGGAAGGAGAGGTCCTCCAGTTCGTTGCGGATCGCGCCCATGCCGAGGCGGTGTGCGATCGGCGCATAAATGTCCAAAGTTTCGCGAGCGATGCGCTGCTGTTTTTCCTGCGAAAGAAATTCAATGGTGCGCATGTTGTGCAGGCGGTCGGCAAGCTTGACGACGACGACGCGAACGTCGTGCACCATCGCGAGGAGCATTTTGCGGACGTTTTCCGCCTGGCGCGCTTCGGGCGCGAGCATATTGAGGCGGCCGATCTTGGTTACACCTTCCACGAGGCGAGCGGTTTCTTCCCCGAAGCGTTCTTGAATACGCGAGACAGGAAATTCGGTGTCTTCGACGACGTCGTGCAGGAGCGCAGCGGTGAGCGTCGTGGCGTCCATCTTCATGTCGGCAAGGATGTGCGCGACCTCGAGCAAGTGCGTCATGTACGGGTCACCGGAGCGGCGAAGCTGATCGCGATGACGCTCCGTGGCAATTTCGTAGGCGCGGCGGACAACCCAGGGATCTTCGGAAGGACGATTCTTGCGGAGCTTGGCCAGGAGCTCTTCGAAGCGCGTGTCCAGCTGGCGCTGGGTGCGCTCCCGGTGAAAGTGCAGGGGAAGATTACTGGAGGCCGGCATCTGACTAGTTTACGCCTTCGGACGGACAACGGCGAAATCGAGGTTCAGGAAGCGGAAAAAAGAAAGGGCGCCGCGGGGCGCCCTTCTTCGAAAAACCAATTCATGCGGTAAGGAATCAGGAAGCGTTCGGCGCCGGCTGCGAAGCGCGCTTCTGTTTGACTTCCTTGACCTTATCGACGAGATCGTCGGCCTGTTTGAGGAGTTCAGCGCGTTGATCGGCGCTTTCAACCCCGTCCGCCTTGCGGCGGTAGAGCAGGTTGAGGTAGGCCATCGCGTCATCATAATCGGGGCGAAGGTCAATGGCCTTTTTCAGGCTGTCGATGCCTTCGTCGATCATTGCGCCGTACTTGGTGACATATTCGCCGCGAACGGCCGCCGGCAGCGTGTCGGTTTCCTTGACCTGCTTCTTCAAATTCTTTTCGTTGTATTCCTTGCGGAGTTCGGCGTTGCCGCGGAACGAGAGCGTCCAATCGATAACACCGATCCAGTAGTACGGCTCCGGATCTTCGGGCTTAATCTGGATGTGCATCTGGTGATACTTCTTCGATTCTTCGAACATCGCCGGCGTGTAGGGCGTGCCGGCCATTTGGAAAAGAATGGAGCCGATGCCGTCGATTGCGTTGAGGTTCTTCGCGTCTTTTTCGAGGACTTCCTTGAATTCCTGAACGGCCTGTTCGCCGAGCTTTTTGTTCTGGTCGGACGGAGCGCCGGGAATGTACTGGGTCGCGTAGGCGGTCGCGAGATAGAGCCGCGCGTTCATCAAATCCGGATCGGCTTCTTTGGCCTTCTGGAATTGATCGACGGCTTGATCGTACTGGCCGTTCTTGAAAGCCGTGACGCCTTTGTTGAGAAGGTCGCGCGCCTTGAGTTTGTTGCAGCCAGTGAGACCCGCCGCGAGAATGACGAGAGCTGCCGCAGCTGCCGCGCGACGAGCGATTGAAAGCGATGCGTAAGTCATCGAAGCATCCATCCCTGCGAGAAGTAAGTTCCGCCCTGTGAGGGGCATTTCATCACAATCAGCGAGATTGTTCCAGCTTCGGGGTCAACAATCCCACGGACAGGTCGAGCTGCCGCATCACATCCACAACACGGGCAACCGATGCAAACTCTACAGGAGCTTCGCCGCGAATGAAAGCAATTCTACGAGCGCGCTCCTTGTAAACTTCTTCCAGTCTGGGAGCAAGCCGTTCCCAGGTGACAGGCTCCTCGTTAATTTTGAGGGAGCCGTCTGAGAGAACCTGGACGACAATCACGCCTTCTTCCGAGGGCGGCTTGACGTTTGGTTCCGTCGCGGGCTGGGGCAGATACGTGTCCAGCCCGGTCTGGTGATGCGGAATGATCATAAAGATCACCAGCAGCACCAGGAGAATATCAATCAGCGGAACGACATTCGGGTCCGCCGCAACACCACGCTTACCACCAACGACCATTCCCATGAGTCACCTCGCAAATTTTCGTGCGAGAGGACTCTCACATCCTGCGTAAAAACGAAACTACTGGCCTGCTTCGAGCTTGGCGGTGATCAAACCGATCTTGTCGATACCGGCGCCGCGCATGATGTCGATGGCCTTGGCGACGTCCTGGAACATCGCTTCGTTATCGCCTTTTACGAAAGCGATTTTTTCGGCGCGTTCCTTGAAGATCTGCTCGATGCGAGGGCCAAGCTGGTCAAAACTGGAATCTTCCTGATTGATCTTGACCTTGCCCTCTTTGCTGATCTGGACGACAACGGTTTTGTTTTCGAGATCCTGATTCTGCTGCTGATTGGGATTCGGCTGAGGCACAAGGGTATCGAGACCCTTGGGAATCAAGGGCGTGATGACCATGAAAATGATGATCAACACAAGAAGAATATCAATCAGCGGAACTACGTTTGGTGACGAGAGCGATCCAGACTGCTCTCCTACGTCCATCCCCATGGCTTCATCTCCTGGCGAGCTGCAACTATCCCTGGACTTGCTTAGCGAGACCGCGCCGGGTGGGAGCCAGCGCGGCAGTTACACAAGCGCAAACGAATGTGGAACCGAGCAACCGGAGCCGCTTAGTCTCCCGTGGTTCCTTCCGGAGGCGGAGGCGGCGCCGACTTGGACTGAGCCTTTTCTGTGAGCAGGCCAAGCGAGTCAACGCCGGCGGAACGAATTTCGTCCACGACGGCGACAACATCGCCGTACTTGGCACGAGCATCGCTCTTGACGTAGACCGTCTTGTCGAGACGATTGGTCAGCTTGTCCTTAACCTGACCAGTGATGTCTTCTTTGCCCACTTTGACGTTGTTCAGGAAGATGCTGCCATCACGAGTGACGGCAACCACAATGGCGTCGTCCTTGTCCGCATCCTTCATTTCACGGGCGTTGTTG
>Ga0070734_10001524_pt1 | contig 33123 bp, 33 predicted proteins | sample Coa_R1_8_FD_66444 | JGI IMG/M metagenome (GOLD analysis project Ga0070734, IMG submission 66444) | Surface soil microbial communities from Centralia Pennsylvania, which are recovering from an underground coalmine fire - Coalmine... | ecosystem: Environmental > Terrestrial > Soil > Unclassified ...
CTCAAGCCGCCACCGGTATCGCTGCCCGCCCCTGAGGAGGCGAAGAAGACGCGCGCCGCGTAACGATCAACTGAGGGTGCCGTGCTGGCGCCCGTACACCACTTGCGCGGACGTGGCCCGGTCGAGGTCCGCGTCCGCCGCCTCCAGCCGGGGACGAATGGTGTCCGCGAGTCCATCCTCCGCGCTGAGGATGATCACCCCAGCGGGATCACGTGGCGTGTTGTCGAGCGGCATAGCCCGACCCGCGCTCACCCGCGCCGCCACGTCGTAGGCGACGGTGCTCTTGCCGTCGTCGGGGTCGCCTTCGAGGAGCGTGAGCTTGCCGCACGGAATCCGATCCTTCCACAGCCAGACGACTTCCTCGGGCTGCACGTCGGTAAGGCGGACCAACTTCGGTTGCACCTCGTGACCCGCAAGCGGATTGAAAGCACCGCGTCGTTCCTCAAGCGGGTAGGGCTGAATCTGCGCTGCGTTCCGCCGCTCGAACTCCTTCCGCAGGTGCTGGGTCTCCTTTCGCGTTGCGCCCTTGACCATCGCGTACTTGTGCTTCGGCGGCACGGGTACGCGGACGAGCCGACGCTGGTACGCCCGCGGGTAGTGTCCCCCGACGTGGTGGAAATTCGAGCTGAGTAGCCGGGGACGGCCTCGGTGGAAAAGGAAACGGCCATCGCGCATCTTCCCGACGCGCACACGCTGGCAGGCGTAGAGCGCGGAGGAGGAGGCGATGGCCAAGGGGAAGATGGACCTTTCGGCGTTCGTCGGCAAGCTGCTCGCCGCCGACGCGGCTGACGTACTGCGCGACGGCGTCCGCGTGCTTGCGCAGGCCGTGATGGAGACGGAGGTGACCGCGCAGGTCGGCGCCGAGGCCGACGAGCGGACGGGCGAGCGGACGGCGTACCGCAATGGCTACCGGACGCGGACGTGGGACACGCGGGTGGGCACGCTCGAGCTCGCGATCCCGAAGGTGACGCCGGGGACGTACTTCCCCTCGCTGCTCGACGAGCCGCGCCGGCGGGGCGAGCGGGCGCTCGTGGCCGTCGTGCAGGAGGCGTACGTCCACGGCGTGTCGACGCGCAAGGTGGACGAGCTCATGCGGGCGCGCGGGCTCGCGGGCATCTCGAAGTCCGAGGTGTCGCGCATGTGCGGCGCGCTCGACGCGGAGGTGGAGGCCTTTCGCACGCGGGCGATCACGGGGGAGCATCCGTACCTGTGGCTCGACGCGACCTCCCACAAGGTCCGCCCGGACGGGCGGGGGATCGCGAGGGCGACGGTCGTCGCGATCGCAGGCACCGCCGACGGCGAGCGCCAGGGCCTCGGCGTCGATGCGGGGCCGTCCGAGGACGCGGCCTTCTGGACGGCGTTTCTCCGCGACTTGAAGCGCCGCGGGCTCACGGGCGTCCGGCTCGTGATCGCCGACGCACACCAGGGCATCAGGGCGGCCGGCGCCGCGGTCCTCACCGGAGCGAGCTGGCAGCGCTGCCGGGTCCACTTCATGCGGAACCTGCTCGCCGTCGTGCCGAAGGGCGCGCGGGAGGCGGTGGCCGCGGGGGTGCGCACGATCTTCGCCCAGCCCGATCACGCGAGCGCGATGCAGCAGCTGCGGCGGGTCGCGGACGGCCTGCGCGGGCGCTTCCCCGACGCGGCGGCCCGCCTCGAGGAGGCGGCCGCGGACGTCCTCGCGCACCGGCACTTCCCGAAGGCGCACCGGGCGCGGCTCCACTCCACGAATCCGCTCGAACGGCTCAACAAGGAGTTCAAGCGCCGCACCCACGCGCGTCGGGATCTTCCCCACGCGCGGCGCGCTGCTGCGGCTCGGCGGCGCGATCCTCACCGAGCAGGACGACGAGTGGGCGGTCGCGGACCGTCGCTACTTCAGCGCCGAGTCGATGCGACAGCTCCGCCCCCGATCACCGGCGAGCTCCAGCAGGATCTCATCGCGGCGATCGTATGAGCGGAGACGACGCACGCAGAGCCCACGACAGCCACGCAACGCGGGTCGGGGGTACCGACCCTAGCCACGGAGACATGCGGCTTCTCGGACAGTGACCGATCTCACTCACACCCACGAAACCGGAAGAGCGCGTTGGCCAATTTCCACCACTTGACGGGACGCTACCCGGGTCGGATTCGGCGTCGTGGAGGGCTCAGGAGCGGCGACTTTGCATCTGCCGTGCTACCGCCCCCTGGGTAGAAGCGACTCGCGCCTCGATCCGATTGCCAGCAGAGTCTCGCGCTGTGCTCGCGTCCGCCGCTGTGGCTCCAGGCTGATCACCTTGCCGAGGTCGGAACGGCGCTTGTTGATGGGCGGACAGACGACGGCACGGTCGCCGTCGTAGCTCCGTTTGCCGGCTTGCCCTCCTCGTCAGGAGGCGGACGGCGCCGTAGATGGACCTTGCCTCGTAAGTGACAGATGAGTTACAGTCGCCCTCGGTCGAAGGGCAGTCGGGCTCCGAAAAACCTGCAAAATCAAGTGGAGCCGAGGGGAGTCGAACCCCCGACCTCTAGAGTGCGATTCTAGCGCTCTCCCAACTGAGCTACGGCCCCACGCGGCGGGAAGAACCCGAGCGGAGACGCGGCTATAGCGCGACCTCGGCGGGCCGTCAACGTGGGTCCTCACGGCAGCGTCGCCCCTATGGGCGCGACGGGGACCGCGACGGGCGGATCTCGATCCGCACCGGCGGCGCCGGCGGCGGCGCGGGCGCCTCGGGCGCGTCGAAGCCGCTGCCGCCGTGCCGCCAGCCGCCGCTGCGATGCGGCGGCAGGGAGAGGAGCCGGCGCGTCCGCTCGGCCGCACGCTCGGCGGTGAGCAGGTCCGTTGCGCGGGGTGCTTCACGCAGGGAGATGCTGGCGGCGGCGGAGCCCGCAAGCCCCAAGGTGATGGCGATCAAAAGCGCACGCATGACGGGGAAGAGAGCAGGGGGCGTGCCGCGGCGATGCGCCGGCGCGAATCGGGAAGCCCGATCTTCCCGAGCGTGGAAAGCCCGCCACATCGGACGCGGCTCGAGCGCTGGCGCCGTCCTTGCTTCCCGGCGGCAGAGGAGGAACGTCCATGACCCGCACCCGACTCTGGCTCGTGGCCCTCTCCCTCGCGCTCCTCGCCGGGCCCCCGACGGCCCGCGCGGCGGACGTCGACATCGACAAGATGATCGAGGAGGCCAAGACCCCGGCCGACCACGAAGCCATCGCCGCCTACTACGACCAGCAGGCCGACGCCGCCCGCGCGAAGGCCGCCGAGCACCAGAAGATGGGCGAGGACTACAAGAAGATGGGCGGCGCGCTCGCGCACAAGACCCACTTCCACGAGCACTGCGAGGCCCTGGTGCGCAGCTACCGGTCGGAGGCGAAGGAGTACGCGGCGCTGGCGGCGGCGCACCGCGAGATGGCGAAGGCCGCGAAGAAGTAGCGCCCGCGTGCCTTGCGGGCCGCCGGCCGCGGCGCTAGGGGAATCGCATGGCGCTCACCGAGAGCCGCGACCTTCCCCTCGGCACGCCGTGCCCCGACTTCCGGCTGCCCTCGGTCGACGGCAAGGTCTTCGCGCGCGACGACTTCCGCGACCGGCCGGTGCTGGTCGTCATGTTCATCTGCAACCACTGCCCCTACGTGCAGGCCGTCGAGGACCGCCTCATCCAGCTCGCGCGCGACTACGGGCCGCGGGGCGTGCAGCTCGTCGGCATCTGCTCCAACGACCCGACCGACTACCCCGACGACCGCCCCGAGCGCCTGCTCGAGCGCTGGCGGAACAAGGCCTACGGCTTCCCCTACCTGATCGACGCGTCGCAGGACGTGGCGCGCGCCTTCGGCGCCGTGTGCACGCCCGACATCTACGTCTTCGACCGCGACCGCCGCCTCGCCTACCACGGCCGTATCGACGACGACTGGAAGGAGCCCGCGCGCGTCACCCGCCGCGAGCTGGCGGCCGCGCTCGACGCGCTGCTCGCCGGGCGGCGTCCCGAGCGCGAGCAGGTCCACTCGATCGGCTGCTCGATCAAGTGGCGCAAGGCGTCGTAGCTACTGGTGGCGCAGCCGCCGCTCCTCGGCTTCCTGGAGCGACTTGCAGTCGATGCACAGCGTGGTCACCGGGCGCGCTTTCAGCCGCTCGATGCCGATGTCGCCGCCGCACTCCTCGCACTTGCCGTACGAGCCGTCCTCGATGCGGCCGATCGCCTCGTCGATCTTCGAGAGCAGCTTGCGCTCGCGGTCGCGGATGCGCAGCTCGAGGCTGCGCTCGCCCTCGTGCGAGGCGCGGTCGGTGGGGTCGGGGAACTGCTCCCGCTCGCCCATGCCGCCGACGGTGCGCAGCGCCTCCGCGAGCAGCTCCTGGCGCCGCTCGTGTAGGAGCTTGCGGAACATGGTAAGGTCCCGCTGCCTCATGCGAAGCTCGATAAGCGCCCCCGCATATCACCGCGTAACCGGCGGCGCAACGCGCGGCTGAGGCGAGGAGGCGCATGCGCATCGCCCACGTCGACGCCTTCTCGGGCGTGAGCGGCGACATGGTCGTGGGGGCGCTCCTCGACTTGGGGCTTCCGCTCGAGGCGGTGCGCGCCGCGGTCGGCGCGCTCGGGCTCGCCGGCGTCGAGGTCGCGTGCGAGCGCGTGCTCCGCCACGGGCTCGCCGCCGCCAAGTTCCACGTGCGCGTGCACGGCGAGCACCCCGACGACCCGGCGGCGCAGCGCGCCCGCCACGGGCACCGCCGCTGGCCTGCGATCCGCGCGCAGCTCGCGGCGAGCGCGCTCGCCCCGCCGGTGAAGGAGCGCGCGCTCGCGGTCTTCGGGCGGCTCGCCGAGGCCGAGGGGCGCGTGCACGGGGTCGCGCCCGAGGAGGTCGCGTTCCACGAGGTGGGCGCCGCCGACGCGCTGGTCGACGTCGTCGGGGCGGCGCTCGGCTTCGTCCACCTGGGCGTGGAGGCGATCCACGTCTCGCCGCTGCCGCTCGGCCGAGGCCTGGTGCAGGCCGCCCACGGGCCGCTGCCCGTGCCCGGCCCCGCCGTCCTCGAGCTGCTGCGCGGCCGGCCGGTGCGGCCCGGGGACGGGGAGGCGGAGATGGTGACGCCCACCGGGGCGGCGATCGTGGCCGCGCTCGCGTCGCTCGAGCCGTGCCCCGAGCTGCGCGTCGACGCGATCGGCAGCGGCGCCGGCGACCGCGACCTCGCCGACCGCCCGAACGTGCTGCGCATCCTCGTCGGCACGCCGGTCGCCGCGGCGGCGGCCGACGACGTCGTGCTGCTCGAGGCCACCATCGACGACATGAGCCCGCAGCTCTACGAGCACGTGCTCGAGCGGCTCATCGCCGCCGGCGCGCGCGACGCGTTCCTCGTGCCGGTGATCATGAAGAAGAGCCGGCCGGGCACGATGCTGCGCGTGCTCGCGTCGCCGGCGGAGCGCGAGCGGCTGGCGGGAATCGTGCTCGCCGAGACCACGACGATCGGGCTGCGCTGGACGACGTGGCACCGGATCGTGCTGCCGCGCGAGGAGCGGACCGTGACGACCCCCTGGGGCGCGGTGCGGGTCAAGGTCGCGCGCGCCCCCGACGGCACGGTGAACGTCGCCCCGGAGTTCGAGGACTGCCGGCGGCTCGCGCGCGAGCGCGGCGTCGCGCTCAAGGCCGTGCACCAGGCCGCGCTCGCGGCCGCGCTCAGAGGCTGAGGGCGCCCGGGCGGAGCCGGTCGGCCGCGGCCGCGGCGTCGGGCAGGTGCTCGAGGACGCCGAGGCAGCAGAGCCCGGTGAGCGCGGCGATCGTCTCGGCGTTGGTCGCGGCCGAGGGGTCGCGCGCCGGCGCCGGCTGCGAGAGCACGAAGCCGCGCACCGCGACGCCCGCCTCGCGCGCCACCCGCGCCGTGAGCGCGCAGTGGTTCACGGTGCCGAGGCGATTGGCGGCGACGACGAGCAGCGGGAGGTCGAGCGCGCGCGCGAAATCGAGGTACGTCGTGGTCCCGGCGAGCGGCACCATGAGGCCGCCCGCGCCCTCGACCAGCAGCACGTCGGCCGCCTGCGCGCGGCGCGCGACGAGCGCGGTCAGGCGCGCGACGTCGATCGCCGTGCCCTCGAGGCGCGCGGCGACCGACGGCGCGAGCGGCGCCCGCAGCCGGTAGGGGCAGATCTCGTCGAGCGGGGCGGGATCGCCGGCCGCCTCCCGCAGCCGCCGCGCGTCCTCCGCCACCCCGTCGACGCCCGTCTCCACGGGCTTGCACACGGCCACCGTGCGTCCGGCGCGGCGCAGCGCGATCGCCAGCGCGCAGGCGACGAAGGTCTTGCCGACGCCCGTGTCGGTTCCGGTGACCAGGAGCGCGCTCACGGGCCCGTCACCTCGGCGATCGCGTCGCGGGCGACGTCGACCAGGAGGTCGAGCTCGCCGTCCGCGATCGCGAGCGGCGGCATGAGCACGATCACGTCGCCGAGCGGGCGGATGACGACGCCGCGCGCGCGCGCGGCCCGCACGACCCGCTGGCCGACGCGCGCCGCGGGCGGGTAGGGCGCGCGCGTGCGGCGGTCGGCGACCAGCTCGATGCCCACCATCACGCCCTGCTGGCGCACCTCGCCCACGTGCGGCAGCGGGGCGACGTCCGCCGCGAGCCGCGCGGCGAGCCGCGCGATCTTGGGCGCGAGCCGCGCGAGCGTCCGTTCTTCGCGGAACACGTCCAGGCTCGCGAGCCCCACCGCGCAAGCGAGCGGGTTGCCGGTGTAGGTGTGCCCGTGGAAGAGCGCCCGGAACTCCTCGTACGGTCCGAGGAACGCGGCGAACACCTCCTCGGTGGCGAGCGTCGCCGCCAGCGGCAGGTAGCCGCCGGTGATGCCCTTGGCGAGGCAGAGGAGATCGGGCGCGATCCCGGCGTGCTCGCAGGCGAACATCCGCCCGGTCTTGCCGAAGCCGGTCGCCACCTCGTCGGCGACGAAGAGCGCGCCGTGGCGGCGGGCGAGCGCCGCGAGCGCGCGCACGTACTCGGGGGGATGCACCCAGATGCCGGCGGCCCCCTGCACGAGCGGCTCGACGACGAGCGCGGCGAGCGTGGGCCCGTGGGCGGCGAGCGTGCGCTCGGCGGCGTCGAGCGCGGCCGCGAGCGCCGCCTCGGGCGCGAGCCCCCGCTGCCGGCAAAAGACGTGCGGCGGGGGGAGCCGCACCGCGGGCACGACCGCGGCCGCGACGTGACGGTGGAAGGTCTCCGAGTAGCCGACGCCGACCGCGCCGAGCGTGTCGCCGTGGTAGGCCTCCACCAGCGAGGCGAAGCGGGTGCGCGCGCGCTGGCCGCGGAGCTGCTGGTACTGGAGCGCGATGCGGAGCGCCGCCTCGACCGCGGTCGCGCCCGAGTCCGAGTAGAAGACGCGCGTGAGCCCCGGCGGCGCGATCCCGACGAGCGCGTGTGCCAGCTCGACCGCGGGCACGTTCGTGAGGCCGAGCAGCGTCGAGTGCGCGACGCGGTCGAGTTGCGCGCGCAGCGCCGCGTCGAGCCGGGGGTGGCGATGCCCGTGGACGTTGCACCACAGCGACGCGACGCCGTCGAGATAGCGGCGGCCGTCCACGTCGATCAGCGTGCAGCCCTCGGCGGCGGCGACCACCAGCGGCGGCTCGGCGACCCAGTCGGCCATCTGGGTGAAGGGATGCCAGAGGTCGCGGTGGTCCCACGCCGCGAGCGTCGCGGCGTCGGTCACGGGAGGATCCCCGTCGCGCGGGCGGCGTCGGCGAAGGCGGCGAGCGCGCGATCGAGCTGGGCCGCGGTGTGCGTCGCCATCGGCGTCACGCGCAGCCGCGCCGTGCCCGGCGGGACGGTCGGCGGGCGGATCGCCTGCACGAGGACGCCGCGCTCGAGAAGCGCCGTGGCCAGCGCGAGCGCGCGGCGGTTGTCGCCGAGCAGCACGGGCAGGATGTGCGCGTCGCCGCCGACGGAGAGCCCGAGGCGGCGCAGCCCCTCGCGGAGCCGTGCGGCATTGCGGGCGAGGGCGCGGCGGCGCTCGGGCTCGGCCGCGAGCACGTCGAGCGCCGCGCCGGCCGCGGCCGCCGCCGCGGGCGGGATGCCGGTCGTGTAGACGAAGCTGCGGGCGCGGTTGACGAGCAGGTCGATCAGCGCGCGCGATCCGGCGACGTAGCCGCCCGCGCCGCCGAGCGCCTTGCTGAGCGTCCCCACGTGCACGGCGACGCGCCCGGCGAGCCCGCAGGCCTCGGCGAGCCCCGCGCCGCGGGGGCCGAGCACGCCCGTGGCGTGGGCCTCGTCTAGCATCAACCAGCTGTGATATTCCTCCGCGACCGCGACGAGCCCCGCGAGCGGGGCGGCGTCGCCGTCCATGGAGAACACGGAATCGGTGACCACGAGGCGCCGCCCGCCGGGCGGCGTGGCGGCGAGCATCCCCGCGAGCGCCCCCAGGTCGGCATGGGGATAGACGTGGATGGTCGCGCGCGAGAGCCGGCATCCGTCGATGATGCTGGCGTGGTTGAGGGCGTCGCTGAAGACGTGGTCGCCGCGGCCGACGAGCGCCGTGATCGCGCCGACGTTCGCCTGGTAGCCCGACGGGAAGAGGAGCGCGGCCTCCGCGCCATGGAAGGCGGCGAGCTTCGTCTCGACCGCGGCGTGCAGCTCCAAGTGGCCGCAGATGAGCCGCGAGGCGCCCGCGCCGCAGCCCCAGCGCGCGATCGCTGCGGCCGCCGCGGCGCGGAGCGCCGGATGGGTGGCGAGGCCGAGGTAGTTGTTCGAGGAGAGGAGGAGGACCGTGCGGCCGCCGACGTCGACTTGGGCGTCGGCCGCCGTCCCGAGCGGGAGCAGCCGGCGCCGCAGGCCGCGGGCCTCGAGGTCGGCGAGCTGCGCGCCGAGCGCCGCGTCGAGCGCCTCCACGCCCGGGACATGCCGGCCGGCGGCAGCCTTGTCAACTTGAAGTGCCTTCAATAGTTGACAAGCGACGTACGGCCTTCGTCTGCCAGCAGTGCGGGCATGCGGCGCCGCGCTGGCTCGGGCAGTGTCCCGCCTGTCAGGCCTGGAACGCGCTCGTCGAGGAGGTGGTAGCCGAGCCCGGGCGCCGCGGGCGGGCCCCCGCGGCCGCCGGGGGGCCGCCGCGGCCGCTCGCCGAGGTCGCGGCCGCGGCGGCGCCGCGCCGCTCGACGGGCATCGCGGAGCTCGACCGGGTGCTCGGGGGAGGGCTCGTGGCCGGCTCGGTGGTGCTCCTCGGCGGCGATCCGGGCATCGGCAAGTCGACGCTCGCGCTTGAGGCCTGCGCGGCCCTCGGCGCCGGCGGGCCGCCCGTCCTCTATGTGGCCGGCGAGGAGTCGCCGGAGCAGGTGGCGCTGCGCGCGGCGCGGCTCGGGCTCGGTGCGGCCGCCGTGCTCGTGGTCGCCGAGACCGCGGTCGAGGCGATCGTCGAGCACGTCGAGCGTGTGCGGCCGGGCGCCGTCGTGGTCGACTCGATCCAGACCGTCCACACCCCCGCGCTCGGCTCCGCCCCGGGCAGCGTGGGGCAGGTGCGCGAGTCGGCGGCGCTGCTCGCCGCGCGCGCGAAGGCGAGCGGCGTCGCCTGCTTCCTCATCGGCCACGTCACCAAGGAGGGCGCGCTCGCGGGCCCGCGCGTGCTCGAGCACCTGGTCGACACCGTGCTCTACTTCGAGGGCGACGCCGGGCACCCGCTGCGCGTGCTGCGTGCGGTGAAGAACCGCTTCGGGTCGACCAACGAGGTGGGCGTGTTCGAGATGGGGGAGAGGGGCCTCGCCGAGGTGCCGAACCCCTCCGCCGCGTTCCTCGCCGAGCGGCCGGTGGGCGCGCCCGGCTCCGCCGTGCTGGCTACGCTCGAGGGGAGCCGCCCCGTGCTCGTCGAGATCCAGGCGCTGGTCTCACGCTCGGCGCTCGCCGTGCCGCGGCGCACCGCGATCGGCCTCGACCCGGGGCGGGTGGCGCTCCTGCTCGCGGTGCTCGAAAAGCGCGCCGGGCTACGGCTGTACGATCAGGACGTGTTCCTCAACGTGGCGGGCGGGCTGCGCATCGACGAGCCCGCGGCCGACCTCGCCGTCGCCGCCGCGGTCGCCTCGAGCGCCCGCGGCCGGGCGCTCGAGGCGGACGTCGCGCTCTGGGGCGAGGTGGGGCTCACGGGCGAGGTGCGCTCGGTCGGGCGGGCGGAGGCGCGGCTGCGGGAGGCCGGCCGCCAGGGCTTCGCCCGTTGCGTGCTGCCCGCGGCGAGCGCGCGCGGGCTCCCCGCGGTTGCGGGCGTGACGGCGGTGCCGGTCGCCGCGCTCGCCGGGCTCTTCGAGGCGCTCGCGCTCGCATGACCATCCTCACGCTCTTCTGGCTCAACGTGGGCCTGCTCGCGGTGTTCGCGGTGATCCTCCAGCGGCCCGACCTGCTCGGCTTCGCGCGCGGCGGGAAGTGGTACCTCACCTGGCTGTCGATCGGCGTCATCACGCTGATGGACGAGCTCACGTCGGTGTTCTACGCGCCCGCCGAGGCGCACCGATTCATCGGGCCGACGGCGATCTTCTTCATCGCGTTCACCTCGCTGCTCATGCGCGTGCTCTCGAGCCGGATGGTCGAGATCGCGCAGATCCTCGAGCAGAACGACATCCGTGGCGGCGGCGTCTACTCCTTCTCCTACCTGGTGCTGGGCCCGGTGGCGTCGTTCGTCGCCGTGGCGTCGATCATGGTGGACTACATCCTCACCGCCTGCATCTCGACGGTGAGCGCGGTGATCAACGGCACGGCGTTCGTGCCGCTCGGGCCGGGGCTCGAGCGCGGCGTCATTCTCGCGGTGATCTGGGCGGTCGCCGGCCTCAACATCCTCGGCATCCGTGAGAACGCGCGCGTCACCTTCGGCATCTTCGTCGCCGCCTGCTTCGTGTTCGTGAACCTGATCGCGCTCGGCTTCCTCCATCTCGACCCGCAGGCGCCCGCCGTCATGTGGGGGAGCGTCACCGACGTGTACGCGGCGCTCCACCACCACGGCTTCGCGCACGCCGTCTCGGTCGTGACCGTGGGGGTCGCGAGCTGCGTGCTCGCCTACTCCGGCATCGAGTCGGTGATCCAGACCGCGGGGCTGGTGGACTCCTGGCGCTCGATCTCCCGGGCGTACTGGTTCCTCGCGCTCACCGTCGGCATCGTCACGCCGCTGGTCACGGCGCTCGCGCTCTCGGCGCCCATCGACTTCCAGGCCCACGAGGGCGACCTCATCACCCACTATGCGACGCTCGTGGGCAACGTGCCGTTCGGCGCGCTGGTGGGCCTGTTCGGCAGCGTCATCCTGATCATGGCCGTGAACACGGCCTACGTGGCGTCGAGCGAGCTGCTCGAGCGGGTGGCGCACCGTTACCGCTTCGACTGGCTGATCGCGACCAATCGCCGCGCCTCGCTCTACCGCATCCACATCGTCAACGGGCTGCTCTACACGGGGATCATCCTGCTCACGGAGGGCTCGCAGGCCGTCCTCGCGGAGATGTACGCGGTCGGGCTGCTGGCGAGCTTCTGCATCAACATCGGCTGCCTGCTGATCTACCGCTTCTTCATGGGGACGAAGGAGATCAAGAGCTACTACACGTCGCGCGCGGGCACGCTCGCGCTCGAGTTCATCCTGGTCGCGTGCTTCGTATACCTCGCGCTGCACAAGCCCTACGGGACGGCGCTGTGGGCGGCGGTGGTCACGGTGCTGCTCGCCACCGGCATCCCGTTCTCCCGGCGCTATGGTCCGGAGGTGAAGGAGGTCCGCCGCAGCGACTACCCAATGGAGATGCTCCTCTGCCTCGGCGAGGCCGACGGCCCGCTGCACGTGTTCTTCCGCCGGCCGGGCGAGGGCGACGTCGCGCAGCCCTGCACGGGGACCGTCTTCGTCACGTTCTTCAACCCGCGCCAGGGGATCCCCCCGCGGCTGGCCGAGCACCACTACCGCTTCCCGATCCAGGGCGGCAGCGTCTACCGCAGCATCACGGCGCTCCTCGAGCTGCTCGAGGACGAGCTCGACGGCCGCGACGTCACCGTGCACTTCGGCTGGCCGACGTCGTCGTGGCTCGACCGCATGGCGACGGGCGTGTTCGTCGCCAACCTCATGCGGCTGCCGCTGCGCCACCCGAAGCTCCGCTTCGCGATCGAGGCGCAGCCGCCCCCCGGCTCGGCCGCGGCCGCGGCGGCAACCCCGCAGGCCGCGGGGACGGGTTAGCCGCAGGGGGCCTCGGATGCTATCTTCGGCGGCATGGCCGGCTCCGCGCCGCCGTGGATGACGGACCCGGGTGCCGTGGACGACCGGGAGCGCTACGCGGCCATGACGCCCGAGGAGCGGCTCGCTTCCTTCGTCGAGGTGTGCGAGCTCGCGCGCACGATCCTCGAGGACCGTCCCGATCGCGCCGTCATCCTCGCCGGGAGCGAACCCATGCCGCCCGCCGCGGAGGCCGCCTGGCGACGGCTCGTCCGGGAGGCTCGCGCTGCCCGCACCCCTCGCTAGCCTGATCGACGCCGTCGCGGCGTTGATCGACGCGTTCGAGGGGTCGGGGATCCCGTATGCGCTCGGGGGGGCGATCGCCTACAGCGCGTGGGCCGAGCCGCGGGCGACACGCGACATCGATCTCAACGTGTGGCTGCCCTCCGAGCGTCTCGACGACGGGTTCGTCGTGCTCGAGCGCACGGGCGTGTCGCTCGATCGCGCGGTCGCACGCGCCGCCGCGGCCGAGCGTGGCCTGTTCGTCGGGCGGATGGGCGAGTACCGCGTCGATGTCTTCACCCCGAGTGTGCCGTTCTACGACGAGGCGCTGCGGCGGCGCGTGCGCACGCGGATCGCGCGCCGCGACACGTGGGTGTTGTCCGCCGAGACCCTCGTGGTCTTCAAGATGCTCTTCTACCGGCCGAAGGACCTCGCGGACGTCGGGAGGTTGCTCGCGATCCAGCGTGGCCGGCTCGACCTCGCCTTCGTCCGGCGCTGGCTGGTGGAGATGCTCGGGCCGGAGGACGAGCGCATCGCCACGTGGGATCGGCTCGTCGCCGGCGAACGCTCCTAGCCGGCCGCCTCGACGCGCGCGAGGAAGTCGGCGGCGAGCCGGCCGACCTCCGCGCGCTCGACGTCGAGCGTGATCACGTGCCAGCTCCGCTCGAGCACGTGCGCCTCGATCCAGCGCGAGCCGAGCCGCCGCCGCAGGCGCTCCGTCTCGGCGACGGCGATCGTGTGGTCGTGCCGGCCGTGGAGGAGCAGCGCGGGCTGGGTGATGCGCGGAAGCTCGCGCCGCACCGCGCGCTGGAGACGCACCAGCTCGGCGGCCGCGGCGAGCGGCACGGCGTCGTAGGTGAAGCTCGACGTGCGGGCGGCGACGTCGGCGATGTCGCGCCGGTCGGTCTTCGGGAGGAGCGCGAAGCGGCGGGCGAGCCACGGGACGTGCTCGAGGAGCGGCAAGAGCCGCAGCCGCCGGTCGCGGGCGGCGAGCGCGGTGCTGCAGAGGACGAGCGCCGCGACGGCGCCGGGATCGGTGGCGGCGAGATGGAGCGCCAGCAGCGCGCCCATGGACATCCCCGCGACCGCCACACGCGGGACGCCACGTCCGAGCGCGGCGGCGCCGTCGGCCACCGCCGCCACCCAGTCCGGCCAGCGTGCCCGCGCGAGGTCGTCCACGCAGGTGCCGTGGCCGGGCAGCCGCACCGCGCGCACCGGGAAGCCCGCGGCCGCGAGCGCCTCGCCGAGTGGCCGCATCTCGTCCGGCGCCCCCGTGAAGCCGTGAACCAGCAGGCAGCCGAGCGGGCGCCGGCCCGCCAGCGCGAAGCCGTCGACCCGGACGTCAGCCCCGGCCGAGGGCGTCGGCGCGGACATCGAGGGCGCCCTCCTGCTGCGCGCGCTGCTTGAGGAAGTCGATGTACGCCGTGGCGACCTCGGCACGCTTCTGCTGCAGCAGGCGGTCGGCGAGCTGGTCCTTGGCCGCGGCGAAGCCGGACATGTCGGCCGGGAGCCGCTCCGCGAGCGCCGCCACCACCGCGTCGCCCGCGACCGCGTAGACCCGGGGCGCGAGCGGCGCCTCGGGGGTGAGGGCGAAAGCGTCGGTGCGCAGCTCGGGCGCCATGCCGACCTTCGGGATGGCGGCGGTGCGGCGGTCGAACGGCCCCGTGTCGACGACCTCGAACCCCGCGTCGGCCGCCGCCTTGGCGAGGCCATCGGTCTCGGCCTTCGCGCGCAGCGCCTCGGCGCGCTCGCGGGCGAGCTCTTCCCCGCGGTCGCGCCGGGCGTCGGCGAGCACCCGGTCGCGCACCTCGTCGAGCGGCGGGACGTGCGCCGGCTCGCGGGCGAACGGCGCGAGCAGATAGACCGCGTCCTCGGTCTCGATCAGGTCGCTCACCTCCCCGTCGCCGAGCGCGAAAGCCGCTTCCGCGAACGCCTTGACGCGCCCGACGCCCGGGATCGGCTCGGTGGCGGCGAACGGCGGGGTCTCCTGGACCGGCCGGCCGTGCGCCGCCTCGGCAAGGCTCTTGCCGTGGACGACCTCGGCGCGGTCGGCCTCCGCCTGCGCCCGCGCCAGCTCGAGCGCGCGCTGGTTGCGCAGGACCTGGACGATCTCGTCGCGCACGGCCGCGAGCGGCCGCGGGCCGCCCGCCTGGTGCTCCTCGACCTCGGCGATCTCGAAGCCCGAGGGCGTCTCGACCACATCGCTCACCTGCCCGGGCTTGAGGGCGAAGACGGCGTCGTCGAGCTCGGGCGCCAGGCGGCCGCGCGGGAGCAGGCCCAGGTCGCCGCCCTTGCTCGCCGACCCGGGGTCGTCGGATTCCTTCTTCGCGAGCGCCGCGAAGTCGGCGCCGGAACGGACCCGGGCGAGGAGGTCCTCGGCCTTCTTGCGCGCCGCCGCCTTGGCGGCGTCGTCGGCGCCGGGGGGCGTCCGGACGAGGATGTGCCGGACGCGGACCTGCTCGGGGTCGCTGAAACGGTCGTCCTTGTGGTCGTCGTAGTACGCCTGGACCGCCTCGTCGGTGACCGTCGCCGCAGGCAGGAAGTCGGGCTCGCGGTAGGCGACGTAGCGCACCCGCACGCGCTCGGGCACGCGGTAGCGGTCGGCGTGGTCGGCGAGGTACTTCCGCAGCTCGTCGTCGGTCGGCGTGACCGCCTTGCCGAGGTCGGCGGCTGCGATCTTGACGACGTGCAGGCTCACGCGGTCGTGGTCGAGGCGGTAGCGCTCCTCGACCTCGGCCGGGCTCACCTTGACCCCGTCGGTCACCAACGCCTGGAGGCGCTGGAAGAGGATGCTGCGGCGGAGCTGCTCCTCGAACTCGCCACGGTCGCGCTGGGCCTGGAGGATGCGCTCGAGGAGGTCGCGGTCGAAGCGGCCGTCGCGTTGGAACTCGGGCATGCTGGTCACCGCGCCCACCAGCTCGCCGTCGGTGACCTCGAGCCCGAGGCGGGCGGCCTCGTGCTCGAGGAGCGCCTCGTCGATCAGCTGGTCGAGCGCCTGGCCGCGGAGGTTGAGGCCCGGGATCTGGACGTTGCCCTTGAACAGCTCCTCGTAGCGCCGCTGCAGCGCGGCCGTCGCCCGGTCGACCTCGCGCTGGCTGATCGGCGCGCCGTAGACCTTGGCGACGACGTCCATGCGCTGGCCCATGCCGACGGCGCCCACGCCCCAGATCACGAACGCGAGCGCGAGGACCGCGTAGAGGATCTTGACGCCGGTCGAGCTCGAGTACTTGCGGAAGGTGTTGAGCATCGGGGAGCCGGAGACCGAGGCTAGCCAAGGCCCCCCGGGTTTTCAACGAGCGCTTTCGTTGCTGCCGGCACCTGTTTCTGCTAGCTCGTGCGTACCCGAAATGGTCCTCAACTCCATCCTCGGGCTGTTCTCGAACGATCTCGCGATCGATCTGGGAACGGCCAACACCCTCATCTACGTGAAGGGCGAGGGGGTCGTGTGCAACGAGCCTTCGGTGGTCGCCGTGCAGAAGGACGCGCGCGGCGGGCGGCGGGTCCTCCAGGTCGGCGCGGAGGCCAAGCGGATGGTGGGCCGGACGCCCGGGAACATCGTGGCCATCCGCCCGCTCAAGGACGGCGTCATCGCCGACTTCGAGATCACCGAGGCGATGCTGCGGTACTTCATCCAGAAGATCCACAACCGCAAGCGGCTGGTGCGCCCGCGGATCATCATCTGCGTGCCCTTCGGGATCACCGAGGTGGAGAAGCGGGCGGTGCGCGAGTCGGCCGAGTCCGCGGGGGCGCGCGAGGTCTACCTCGTCGAGGAGCCGATGGCGGCGGCCATCGGGGCCGGGCTGCCGATCACCGAGCCTACCGGGAACATGGTGGTGGACATCGGCGGGGGTACGACCGAAGTGGCGGTCATCTCGCTCGCGGGGATCGTGTTCTCGAAGTCGGTGCGCGTGGGCGGCGACAAGATGGACGAGGCCATCGGCCAGTACATCAAGCGCAAGTACAACCTGCTGGTCGGCGAGCGCACCGCCGAGCTGATCAAGATCACGATCGGCTCGGCGTATCCCGGCAACGAGGTCCAGACGATGGAGATCAAGGGCCGGGATCTGATCGCGGGCGTGCCGAAGACGGTCGAGATCAACGACGAGGAGATCCGCGACTCGCTGCTCGAGCCGATCAACCAGATCGTCGAGGCCGTGCGCATCGGGCTCGAGCGGACGCCGCCCGAGCTGGCCTCGGACATCGTCGACAAGGGCATCGTGCTCGCGGGGGGCGGCTCGCTCCTGCGCAACCTCGACACGCTGCTGCGCGAGGAGACCGGGCTGCCGGTGACCGTCGCGGACGATCCGCTCACGGCGGTCGTCATGGGGGCGGGCAAGGTGCTGGATGAGCTCTCCCTCCTCAAGGACGTCGCCATCCAGTAGCAAGCGCCCCGGCGGGGCGTGATGATCGAGTTCCTGCGCCGCAACCTGGTGCTGCTCGTCTCGGGGCTGTTCCTCGTGCTCGCCGCGGCGCTCGTCATCCGCACCGGCGGCGAAACCGTCCGCTCCGACCGCCTCGGGCAAGTGTTCGTCGAGGTGCTCTCCCTCCCGCAGCGGCCGGTGGCGGCGCTCAACCGCGCGCTCTGGCACGCCGAGCGCAGCGTCGTCGACCTCTTCCGCGCCCGTCAGGAGGTGGTGGCGCTGCGCGCGCGGGTGCGGACGCTCGAGCAGGACACGGCCCGGCTCGGCGAGCTCGAGCAGGAGAACGCGCGGCTGCACGCGCTCGTCGACCTGCGCGAGACCCTGCGCGGGAACGTCGTCGCCGCGCACGTGGTCGGTCGCGACGCGGGCACGCTGTCGCGCACGCTGGTCATCGACCGCGGCGAGCGTGACGGCGTTGCCAAGGGGGCCGCGGTCCTCGCCCCGTCGGGCGTGGTGGGGCACGTCTTCCTCGCCGCGCCCGACGCGGCCCGGGTGCTGCTCATCACCGACCACAACAGCGGCGTCGACGCGGTGGTGCAGCGCACGCGCGCCCGCGGGATCGTCGAGGGCCAGGTCGACGGCGGGTGCATGCTCAAGTTCGTCAAGCGCACCGAGGACGTGCAGGTGGGCGACCTGATCGTGACCTCGGGTGTCGACGGCATCTTCCCGAAGGGGCTGCCCGTCGGGCGCGTGACCGCCGTCGACAAGCGCGGCCAGGGGCTCTTCCAGTCCGTCGAGGTGACGCCGGCGGTCGACCCGAGTGCCCTCGAGGAGGTGCTGGTGGCGCGGGGCCCGATCGAGGTCGCGCCGACCCCGGCGCCCGGATCCTGAGGGATGCGCGGCGCGCTCGCGGTCGCCGTGGCGGCGCTGCTCGCCGTGCTCGTCCAGACCACCGTGCTGGCGGTGGTGCCGCGGCTGCCGGTGGTCCCGGACCTGCTCCTCGTGCTCACGGTCTACCTGGGTCTCCACCACCACGGCGTCGGCGGCGTCGCGGGCGCGTTCCTCCTCGGCTATCTGCTCGACACGTTCTCGGGCACCGTGCTCGGCATGAATGCCTTCGCGATGACGGCCGCGTACGCGGCCGTCCACCTCGTGGCGCGCACCGTGTGGACGGAGGGATGGCCGTCGGCCGTGGTCGTCGTGCTGGTCGCCGCCGCCGTCCAGCAGGCAGCCCTCCTGGTGGCCGCGGGCCTCGTGGAGGACCCGGCGCCCGTGTGGCAGCATGTGTGGCGGTATGGGGTCTGGGAGGCCTTCGCCGCCGCCGCTGTGGCGCCAGCGGTCTTTGCGTTCCTCGCCTGGGAGCGGCGGCTCCTGGGTGGGGAGGCGGCGTGACTCGGACCTGCACGACGGCGACCCGAGCATCGAGGTCGCCGCGCGCGACGTGCCCGCCGACCTCCTCGGGCGGGCCGGCGCGGCGGCGGTGGCGGTGGTGCTACTGTTCGCGCTCATCGGGGTGCGCCTGTGGTACCTCCAGGTCGTCCAGGGCCCGGAGATGCGCGCGCTCTCGGAGAGCAACCGCATCCGGCTCGTGCGGGTCCCCGCGGCGCGCGGCATCGTCTACGACCGCCACGGGGAGATCCTGATCGACAACCGCCCCGCGTTCGACGCCGTCTTCGTGCCCGAGGACGCCCGCGGCCACACGCGGACGCTGCACGAGCTCGCGACCTACCTCGGCGAGCCGGAGACCGCGGTGCGCCAGGCGCTCCACGCGCCCTCGCGCCGGCCGCCCTATGAGGGCATCGTCGTGCGGCGCGACCTCGACTGGCCAGGCGTGGTCGCGCTCGAGACGCACCAGCTCGACCTCCCCGGCGTCACCCTCCAGGTGGGGCCCAAGCGCTACTACCCCTACGGCCCGCTCGCCGCGCACCTGCTCGGCTACGTGGGCGAGGTGAGCGAGCGCGACCTCGGCGCGGCCGGGAGCGGGCTCCGGCCCGGCGACGTCGTCGGCAAGTCGAGCCTCGAGCGCGCGTGGGACGCGGAGCTGCGCGGCACGAGCGGCGGCGAGCAGGTCGAGGTGGACGCGCTCGGCCGGCGCGTGCGCGTGCTCAAGGAGGAGCCCGACACGCCGGGTGACAACCTGACGCTCACGCTCGACCTCGACCTCCAGGAGGTCGCCGAGCGGGCGCTCGGCGCCGCCGCGGGCGCGGTCGTGGCGCTCGATCCGCGCAACGGCGAGGTGCTCGTGCTCGCCTCGCACCCGGCCTACGATCCGAACGTGTTCGCGCGCGGCGTCCAGCGCGACGAGTGGCGCACGCTGGTGCAGGACCGCCTGCACCCGTTGAGCGATCGCGCGGTGCAAGGCCAGTATCCCCCGGGATCCACGTTCAAGGTCGCGGTGGCGACGGCGGCCCTCGACTCGGGGCTGATCGGCCCGTCGTGGAGCGTGTTCTGCGGCGGCGGCCTCCAGTTCGGCGGCCACTATTTCCACTGCTGGCGCAAGGGCGGACATGGCACGGTGAGCCTGCACGACGCGATCGTCGAGTCGTGCGACGTCTACTTCTATCAGGCCGGCGAGCGCCTGGGCGTCGACCTGATCGCCGACTACGCCCGCCGGCTCGGGCTCGGGCTGCCGACCGGGATCCGGCTCGAGCACGAGAAGACGGGGACGATCCCCGACACGCAGTGGAAGCGCAAGCGCTTCGGCCAGCCCTGGTTCGCCGGCGAGACCCTTTCCGTGGCGATCGGCCAGGGCTACGTCACCGCCACGCCGCTGCAGATGGCGCAGCTCGCCGCGGTCGTGGCCAACGGGGGCATCCGCTACCGGCCGCACTACGTGATGCGGGTCGAGGGGCCGGACGGCGCCGTCAAGCAGGCCGTCGAGCCCGAGGTGCTGAGCGACGCGCACGTCAGGCCCGGCGTCTTCGAGCAGATCCGCTCGGCCATGCGCGACGTCGTCATGACCGACCGCGGCACCGCCCGCAAGGCACGGGTCGCCGGCATCGAGGTCGCGGGCAAGACGGGCACCGCGCAGGCCGTGGGCGGCGAGGCCGCCGCCAAGCGCGACCCGCGCGCCCGCAAGGACCACGCCTGGTTCATCGCCTTCGCGCCCGTCGAGCACGCCGAGATCGCGATCGCGGTGCTCGTCGAGCACGCCGGGGAGCACGGCGGGACGGTCGCCGCGCCGATCGCTCAGCAGGTCCTCGAGCGCTACTTCACGCGCGGCGCCGCGCCGCCGCCGCCCGCCCAGGAGGCCCATGCCGATCGATAGGCGGCTTCTGCGTCACTTCGAGTGGACGCTCCCCCTGCTGGCGCTCGTCGTGAGCGGGACGGGGATCGCCACCGTCTACAGCGCGACCTACGTGCCCGGCAGCGTCGGGCTCTCCGGCTTCACGCTGCGCCAGCTCGCCTCGCTCGCGCTCGGCCTGGGCGGCATGGTGGCGGTGCTCGCCTTCGACTACCGCCGGCTCGATCGGGGCGCGGCGCTCGTCTACACGCTCGCGCTCGGCGCGGTGCTGCTGGTCCCGGTGCTCGGGCGCATCGGGGGCGGGTCGCGGCGGTGGATCCGCATCGGGCCGATGTCGCTGCAGCCCTCGGAGTTCATGAAGCTCGCGCTCGTGATCTTCCTCGCGCACCACTTCGCCCGGCTGCGCGACGTGCGGCCCGGGCTCCGCGACGCGGTCGTGCCGCTCGTCGCGGCGGCGGTGCCGGCGGTGGTCATCCTCGCGCAGCCTGACCTCGGCTCGGCCGCCGTGCTCGGCTTCGTGCTGCTCACCATGCTCGTGCTCGGGGGCTTGCGGCTGCGGGTGCTCGGCGCCATGGCGGCGCCGATCGCCGTGCTGGCGCCGTTCCTGTGGCGGCACCTCAAGCCCTATCAGCAGCGGCGGATCGCGACCTTCCTCGATCCCGACACCGACCCGCTCGGGGCCGGCTACCACATCATCCAGTCGAAGATCGCGGTGGGCTCGGGGATGACCTGGGGGAAGGGCTTCCTCCAGGGCACGCAGAACCACCTGAACTTTCTCCCCGAGCACCACACCGACTTCATCTTCTCCGTGTTCGCCGAGGAGTGGGGGTTCGTCGGCTGCGTCGTGCTGATGGTGCTCTACCTGCTGCTCGTGCTGCGCGGGCTCGCGATCGCCCAGCGGGCGCGCGACCGCTTCGGGATCCTCCTCTGCCTCGGCGTCATGTCGGTGATCTTCTGGCAGGTCGTGATCAACGTGGGGATGGTCACCGGCCTGCTGCCCGTCGTGGGCATCCCGCTCCCGTTCTTCAGTTACGGCGGGTCGTCGATGCTCTGCCTGCTGATCGGCGTGGGGCTGGTGATGAACGTCGCGATGCGCCGCTACACGATGCGGCGGTGAGCCGCGCTCGCGTCAGGAGCCGACGACGCGGTCGACCGCCTTGACGAGCTGCCCCTTCGGGACCGCCCCGACGATCTGCTCCTTCACGTCGCCGTTCTGGAAGATGATCAGGTTGGGGATGCCGCGGACCCCGTAGCGCACCGGCGTGCGCGGGTTGTCGTCGACGTTCATCTTCACGACCTTGAGCCGCCCGGCGTAGTCGCGCGCCAGCTCCTCGACCACCGGCGCGATCGCGCGGCAGGGTGCGCACCACGGCGCCCAGAAGTCGATCAGGACGGGCGTGGGGCTCTGCAGCACCTCGCGCTCGAAGGAGTCGTCGGAAACCGCGACCAAGTCCGCCATGCAAGGCACGATAGCAAAGGGGTCCGGCTGACGGAAGCGCCGCGTCAGCGGGCGCGCTGCTTGCCCGCGGCGCTGCCGATCCGTACCACCTGCGTGCGGCCGTCGACGACGTCGACGCGGCGCTCGACGGGCTCGTGATCGGGGACGTGGACCGTCAGCCGGTGCGGCCCGCGGGGCACCACGAGCCAGCGCGTGTCGAGCCCGTCGGCCTCGAGCCAGAACCGACCGTCGAGGTCGACCCGCGCCCCGTCGGGCACCCCGCGGAGCTGGACGAGGCCGTAGCTCGGCAGCGTCCCCTGCGCGCTCGCGCCGGCGGCCGGCGCGAGCAGCGCCAGCATGACGAGCGCGACCGCCCACCGCCTCATGGGGGCGGGCTCTGCTCGGGCTTCTCGACGCCGCCCGACGCGCCGTAGGTCACGGTCCGCGCGAACACCTCCACGGGCGCGACGAAGAGGTAGTAGAAGCCGTAGCGCACCACGAGCCCGGCGGCATAGAACGGCGCGTAGACGACGCGCATGACCGGCGAGAGCGGCGGTGGATTGGGGTCGACCACCGGCGGCACGTAGACGCGGCGGGGCGGGGGCGGTGGAGGTTGCGGGTACGGCGGATAGGGAGGCGCCGGTTGCCCGAGCGCAGGGGCGCTCGCCACGAGGAGGAGCGCAAGACAGCTAGCGGCAGCCCGTCGGGAAGGTGTCATTGGAGATGTGTCGGAACCCAGACCCGAACCCGGCGGCCCGAGTCGTCGACCCGTAGCTCCCAGTGGCCCGGGACCCACCCCGGGGGCGGGAGGTCGTAGCCGTAGCCGTAGTAGTAATACGGATACGGGTAATAGGGATAGGGATAATAGGCGGGGTAATAGGGGTACGCGCCGATGTAAACCCCCCCGCGCCAGTGGGCGGCCGCCGGCGCCGCGGTGGTGAGGACCGCCGCCGCAGCCAGCGTCCCGACGGCCATGGCGCCGAGCCGTCGCAATGCGCTCATCGCCCCTCTCAACACGACAGCGGCGCCCACGTTACACCTGGCGAGGCTACGGCGCACGTGGTACCCCCGGGCACATGCCGACGCACGCCGAGGCCGCGGCGCTCTTCGAGCGCCGCCGGCTGGCCTGGCTTGCCGGGGACCTCGACGGCTACCTCGCCCTCTGGCACCCCGACGTCGTGTTCGCCTCGCCCGTCCACGACCCGCCGATCTGCGGGCGCGAGGCCTACGCGGCGGTCGTGCGCCGGTCGTACGCGGCGCTGCGGCCGCTGCGCTTCGACGTCGCCCGTCTCGCGGTCGCGGGCGCGGCCGTGCTCGCCGAGTGGTCCATCCTGGTCGAGCGCCGCGCCGACGCACGCCCGGTCGGTTGGCGGGGGATGAGCGCGTGCGAGATCGAGGGCGGCCTGATCCGCGACTGGCGCGAGTACTGGAACCCCGCAGACCTGGCGGCGCTACGCGCCTGAGCGCCTCGCTCGTTCAGCGGAGAGTCATCACGAGGCCGTGCAAGGCGGTGCGCGTCCCCGTGTCGAGCAGCAGGAGCACCGACTGGGTGCCGAGGTCGATGCGATTGTACGCCGCCTCCCACCGCTGCTCGAAGGCGTTGATGTCCCCGAGCGCCGCCCGCAGAGCCATGCGGGCGCGCCGCGGCCCGACGGTCTGCGCCCGCGCGACGCGTGCGCTGGCCCGCCCGAGGATCGCCCGCAGGCGATTGCCGAGCCGGCCGAGCCCGGCGCCGGCGACGGTGGCGTCGAGCGCGTCGAGCTCGCACTGCGCGGAGGCGAACGTTGGAGCGACCGTGCAGTTGCCGGGCAGCGTCGTGGTCGTGGTCGGGGGAATCCGGCCGCCCGGGGCGGGTCCGCCGGGCGTCGAGCCGGCGGCGACGTCGAAGAGGTAGAGCTTCGGGGTCCCGCCGCCCGCCGCCGGCTCGCCGATCAGGAGCTGCGTGCCGGCGAGGAACAGGGAGGCTCCGAAGCGGGCGTTCGCTCGCGGGTTCAGCGATTGGAGGATCTGGCGCAGCCCCTTCGTGGGATCGAGCGCGTAGACTTGGCCGGCGGCCCCGAAGGCGCCCACGGGGGCCGCCGGGACGCCGACGAAGTAGGTCGTGCTCGCGGCCGCGAGCACCGCTCCGAACCCGAGGCCGCTGCTCGGGATGGGCGCGGTGAAGAGCTTCTGCAGCACCCCGGTGGTCGCGTCGAAGCTGTACACCACGCCGCTGCCGGCGAGGCCCGCGCCGGTGTCGCCGGGCGCGCCGATCAACGGAGTGGTGCCGAGCAAAGCCACCGCCGAGCCGAACGCGCCCCCAGCGGTCGGATTCGGCGACTGGAGGGGATGGAGGAGGGCGCCGGTGGTCGCATCGAGGAGGTAGGCCGCGCCCGCGCCGCTCTGGCCGCCGACGCTCGTGCCCGGGGCGCCCACGATGAGCGTGCCGTTGCTGGGGGCGAACGATGCGCCGAAGAGCGCATTGGCGGTCGGGATCGGCGCCTGGAAGGTGCGCAGGAAGCTGCCGGTCGCGAAGTCCATGGCGAAGAGGGCGCCCGCGCCGGCGGCGGTCGGCGGGAGCGTGTCCGCGGCCCCCACGTACAGAGTGGTCCCGTCGAGCAGGAGCGTCAGGCCGAAGTGGAGCCCCGGCTGCGAAGGGGGGGGCTGGTAGATGCGCGTCAGCGCGAACGTGGTCCCGTCGAAGAGGTAGACCTCCCCGCCGCCCGCCGTGCCGTTCGCCGTGTCGCCCGGGGCGCTCACCAGAAGGTCGTTGCCCGAGACGAGCACCGCGGCGCCGAACATGCCCCCGGCGACCGGATTCGGCGACTGCAGCACGCGCACGAGCTGGCCGGCGGCGTCGAGGACGTAGGCGAGCCCTGCGCCGCTCCGCCCGCCGACGCTGGCGAGCGGTGCGCCCGCCAGGACGCCGCCCCCGCTGGTGAGCGCGGCCGACTGGGCGGCCTGCGCGAAGCCGTCACCGCCGGCGGCGTTGGGATCGACGAAGATGGTCGGCAGCGCCCCCTCGGCGCCCGGCGCCAGGCTCGCGAGCGCCGCGACCACGATCCACGCCCGCCAGGTCGACCGCATACGCACCTCCACCCCGGGGACAGCCTAGCAGATCGGCCCGACGGCGGCGACCGGTCAGGCGGACGCCGAGGCCGCCAGCCAGGCGAGCGACCCCCAGAGCAGCGTCGTCCCCCAGCACAAGGAGCCCCAGCTTTCAAGCTGCCGACTGAAGGGCGAGAGCACGCTCGCCACGCCGAAGACGGCCACGACCGCCCGGAGCGCCCACCGCCGACGCCGGCCCTCTACGGTGAATGTCGCCGCGACCAGCACGGTCACCGGGAGCCACAGCAACACGAAGTACGGCGCCTCGGCGAGCGGCTGCGCCAGCAGCATCCACACGATCACCGCCGCCGCGATGGACAGCTCGCCGTCGGCGCGGATGCGGCGCCCCACGCGCCAGACGACCGCCGCCATCAGCAGCGACAGGCCACCGGCGAGATCGCGTGCGCCGGGGTCGCCGACGAGCCGCCAGAGCACCGGCTCGAGCGACTGATCGCGAATCTTGGCGGCGCTGAGCAGCTGCTGGTGCAGCACGGCGGCGGCACGTCCGGACTCCGATGCGAGCGCAGGCTGGGCCACCATGTGCGTCCACTCCCAGAGGTAGGCGAGGTTCTGCCGCCAGCCGAGGACGAGCGAGGGGAGCAGCAGGAGAAGGACGGCGAGCCCTGCGAGCGTCGCCGCCACGCAGCGCCAGCGCCGGCGCCAGGCGAGGTAGCCGAGCAGCCCGAGGGGGAAGACCTTGAGGGCCGCGGCGCCCGCCAGGCAGGCTCCGGCGGCGACGTCGCGCTCCTCCTTGAGCCAGCGCATCGCCGCGACGACGAGCCACGCCACGAGCACGTCCGCCTGGCCCCGGGCCAGGCACTGCGCCCACCAGGGCAGCAGAACGAGCGCGGGCATGCCGAGCAGCGCGAGCTCGCACCCCTTGCGGCCCGAGCAGGAGCCGCGCACGAGCGCCACGCAGGTGCGCGCCGTCGAGACCAGGAGGACGATCGAGAGCAGCCCCCAGGCCATCGATCCCCAGAACGCAGGCAGCAGGGCCAGCGGCACGATCGCGATCGCGAACGGCGGCGGGTAGACGTAGGCCCACCCGCGCGGGTTGCGCGCGGCGTAGATGTCGGTGCGGTGGACCACCGCTTCGGCCGCGGCGGTGTAGACCGAGAAGTCCGTCCGACTCCAATCGTGCGCGAGCAGCGCGCCCAGCGGCCCGGCGACCATCGACGGGAGGCAGGCTACCCGAGATTCGAACCCGCAGCTACGGCGCCGCGCCGCGACCGCCGGGCGGACGGGTCACCGTGGCGGCGAGGGGTCTCTCGCCGCCGCCGGCGGCCCCAGCCGCTCGGCCGGGACGCAGCGCGCGAGCTGAAGTGCCAGGAGCCGCGCGAGGGCGGGATTGGGCTGCGCTCCGGCGTCGTGGTCTGCACGCTGTCTGCGCAGGATCACGGGGATGTCGAGGTTGCGCTTCTTCGCGTCCTCCCGGATGGCGGTGCGCGCTTCCTCGCACTGGGCGAGGGTGTCGTGCGTGGAGACGTGCGTCCAGGCCGACTCGGGCGCATCGAGATCCGCGCTGGTGACGCCCGCCTTCTCGCGCAGCGGCGGACTGAGCAGCAGCCAGCCCCCGAGAGAAACTGCCGAACAGGCGCGCGCACGGCGTCGCATCCGAACCCTCCCCTCCGGACAGGCGCCGAACGTTAGCCCGCGCACGTCCGCGGCGTCAACAGACCAGCAGCAGAGCGACACAACTAGGGCGTCGGCTAGAAGGGCGTGGAGGCGGCGCGGTCGACCGTCATCGGCAGCCCGCCCCGGGGCCGGAGGATCACGCAAGGAGGAAGGCGCGCGTTCGGAAGAAGCGCAGGGCGACCACGTCGCCGTAGCGGCGCTGCGCGCCGAGCAGGAACCCGAGCGCGTCCCGCTTAACCGGCCCGACGTGACCGAGGAGGCCGCGCCATCAGCGGTGGACGGCGGGGAGCACCTCCGCGATCAGGCGCTCGGTCTGCTCGATCATCTCGGCGTCACCGGTGGCGATCGGGCGCAGCACGAGCTTCGACACACCGACGGCCGCGAACTCCTCGATGCGCGCGAGGATGTCGGCCGCGCCGCCGGCGGCGACGTGGCGCCGCGGGTCGTTCGTCCCCGCCAGTGCCGAGAGGAGCCGCGCCGTCCGCTCCACGAGCGGATCGTCCCACGACCCGAAGCGGAAGGCGAACGCCCCGCCGTAGTGTCCGGAGTCGATCGGCCGCCCCGCCGCCGCGGATGCCGCGGCGATCGCGGCGACCACCGGGGCCGCCTGCTCGGGCGACTCGACGCCGCCGAGCCAGCCCGTGCCGATGCGGGCCGTGCGGCGGATCGCCGCGGCGCTGCGGCCACCGATCCAGAGCGGCAGTGGCTGCTGGAGCGGCAGCGGCGCGATCTGGACGTCGCGATAGTGGTAATGCGCGCCGTCGGTGGTGACCCGCTCGCCCGCCCAGAGCCGCGCCATGATCTCCAGCGCTTCGTCGCTCCGGCGGCCGCGGCCTTTCGGCAAGCGCCCGGTCGCCTGCCATTCGGGCGCGATGTCGGGCCCGACGCCGAACGCGGGGAGCAGGCGGCCGTTCGAGAGAAAGTCGATGGTCGCGCACTCGCGTGCGAGCACCAGGGGGTCGCGGAAGGTGACGACGGTCACGTTCATCCCGAACTTGAGCCGGCGGGTGGCGCCAGCGAGCGCCGCCATCGTCGTGATCGATTCGAGCTGAGGGATCGGGGAGGCCAGGCGGTCGGTTTGCCAGATCGAGTCCACGGTCGAGTCCTCGCAGCGCTCGACCCAGCGCCAGAAGCCGCGCGCGCCGGAGAAGGGAAAGTTCGCGAGGCCGAGACCGACCCGGACGCTCATGCACGGGTCCTAGCCGTTGCGTGCCCGCCAGTCCGCGCGCGTGTTGGTGTGGGGGAACGGCTCGCTCGGGACCGGCACGCCGAGGGCCGCGCAGAGCGGCGCCCAGCCGTCGGCGGCGCGCCATTCGACGAGGCGCCGCGCCGGAACGGTGGCGCGCACGCGGGCGTTGTGACGCTCGAACGCCGCGACGGCCGTGGCGCGATCGTCGATGGCGCTCGTGAAGCGCGCGGCGAAGAGATCGTCGATCATGGCGCGCCAGGCCGTGCCCGCCTGCTCGGCGATGGCGGGGAAAATCGTCTCGCTGGCGCTCTGCCACCAGGATTGCGGCTCGCGCACCGACAGCAGCACCACCGCGTCCGGGAAGGCGGCGCTCAGCTCGGGCCAGAAGGCCGCCACGGGCCAGTCGACCGCGGCGGCAAAGCCGGCGAGCAGGGCGCCCCAGTCGGGCATCCGGCCCCGGGCCGCCGCGTGCCAGACCGGTACGTGCTCGGGATGCGTGAACACCTCCATCATGTGGTAGCAGGGCGCGCCCAGCAGCCGCTCCAGCGCAACCTTGAGCGAGTTGGTCCCCGTGCGGCCCAGCCCTGCGCCGACGACACGCAGGCTCACGGAATCTCCCCGCACGCCCGGCGGGCCCCTTCGCGATCACGCTCGCGGACGACCATCGGCCCCTCCTCATCACCACAAACCCACGCGCTTGGCCAGGCCCTGGGAGCCTTCGTTGACGCGCAGGACGCGCGTACAGTACGTGAACGTCGGGCGCCGGCATGTCCCGTCTGCTCCTGGTCGCAAACCGACTGCCCGTCACCGTCGCACCCGGGGGCGCGCAGGGGCCGCTGGTACGCCGCAGCACCGGCGGGGTCGCCACGGGGCTCCGCAGCCTCCACGAGCGGTCCGGCGGCCTCTGGATCGGCTGGCCCGGGCGTGCCGACGTCGAGCCGCCGGCTCGCGCCGCGCTCGAGCGCCGGCTGGCCGAGCTGCGCACCGTGCCCGTGTGGCTCGACCCCGGTGAGGCACGGCGCTTCTACGAGGGCTTCGCCAACGGCGTCCTCTGGCCGCTCTTCCACTACCTGCTCGACCCGATGCCTCTCCACGTGCAGGGCTGGGACGCCTACGAGCGCGTGAACGCCCGCTTCGCCGACGCGGTGGCGGCCCACCACCGGCCCGGCGACCTGGTGTGGGTCCACGACTACCAGCTCATGCTCGTGCCTCGGCTGGTGCGCGAGCGCCTGCCGCAGGCACGGATCGGGTACTTCCTGCACGTGCCGTTTCCGGCCTCCGAGGTGTTCCGCATCCTGCCCGCCCGCGACCGGCTGCTCGAGGGCGTGCTCGGCGCGGACCTGATCGGCTTCCACACCGCGGCGTACATGCGGCACTTCGCGTCCTCGCTGCTGAGGGTCCTCGGCCTCGCCACCGACGTCGATCGCGTCGAGATCGAGGGCCGCACGGTGCGACTCGGGGTCTTCCCCATGGGGATCGATCCGGCGAGGTTCGCCGCCCTCGCCGAGGATGCGAGGGTTGCCGCCGAGGTGCGCGCGCTCCGCGCGCCGGGCGACGCCGCCCTGCTGGTCGGCATCGACCGTCTCGACTACACGAAGGGCATCCCGCGGCGTCTGCTCGCCTTCGAGGTCCTCCTGCGCGACCACCCGAATCTGCGGGGGCGCGTGCGGCTCGTGCAGGTGGCGGTTCCGTCGCGGACGAACGTCGGCGCGTACCAGGACTTCCGGCGGCAGGTGGACGAGATGGTCGGCCGCCTCAACGGCGCCTTCGGGACGCCTCGCTGGGTGCCCGTGCACTACGTCTATCGCGGGATCTCCGAGCGCGAGCTGGTCGCGCTCTACCGTGCCGCCGACGTGATGCTGGTCACGCCCGTCCGCGACGGCATGAACCTGGTCGCGAAGGAGTTCGTCGCGGCGCGCACCGACGGGGACGGCGTCCTCGTCTTGAGCGAGTTCGCGGGCGCGGCGGCCGAGCTCGCCGAGGCCGTCCTGGTGAACCCCTACGACGTCGACGCAACCGCCGACGCGCTGCGCCGGGCGCTCGGCCTGTCGGAAGACGAGCGCCGGGCCCGCGTGCAGGCGCTGCGGAAGCGGGTGGTCCGGTACGACGTCCACCACTGGGCTCGGAGCTTCCTCGAGGCGCTCGAGGACGCGAGCGCGCATCGCGCGACGTCGACGCCGGCGGCGACGGCGGCGGGGCACGTCGCGCGTCTCGTGGGGCGCATGCGAGCGGCGGAGCGCCTGGTCCTGCTGCTGGACTACGACGGCACCCTGGTCCCCTTCGCCGGCGTGCCCGATCTCGCCACCCCGGACGAAGCGCTGCTCTCGCTGCTGCGCGCGCTCGCCGCCCGGCCGCGCACGGAGGTGCACGTCGTGAGCGGGCGGAGCCGTGAGACGATGGAGCGATGGCTCGGCGCGCTGCCCGTCGGCCTCCACGCCGAGCACGGGTTCTGGTCGCGGCGGCCCGGCGGCCTCTGGACGGCGCCGCCCGTGCCCACGATGGAATGGCGTGAGCGGGTCCTCGCCATCCTCGAGCACTTCGCGGCGCGGACGCCGGGCTCGCTCGTCGAGGAGAAGACGGTCTCGCTTGCCTGGCACTATCGCATGACGGAGCCCGAGTTCGGCACGCGCCAGGCGAACGAGCTGCGGCTGCACTTGACCGAGCTGCTGAGCAACGCGCCGGTGGAGATCCTCCCCGGCGAGAAGGTCGTCGAGGTGCGCCCGCACGGCATGCACAAGGGGGCCATCGTCGCCCCGATCCTCGCGCAGGCCTCGCCGGGAACGTTGGCCGTCGCCGTGGGGGACGACCGCACGGACGAGGATCTCTTCGCGGCGCTGCCACCCGGCGCCCTGGCGATCCACGTCGGTCCGGCCGCGAGCCGCGCCTCGGTCCGGCTCGGGGGCGTGGCCGAGGTTCGCCGCCTGCTCCGGGCCGTCGTCGGGGACGCTTGACCGCGCGGGAGCCCGGGCATAGCCCAGAGGGAACGCCGACGCGTGATCGATGGACGCGATCGAGCTTGCAGGTGATCCGACAGGCGCCGCCGAGGCGCTCGGGCGGTTGGCGATGGTCGAGGACGCCGGGCTCGCCGGGCTTCCGCTCGACCCCCTGCTGCCCGGGCTGCTCGGCCGCGTGCGCCACATGCTCGACGCCGACGCTGCGGCGATCCTGCTGGTCGAAGGCGACGTCCTCGCGGTCCGGCTCGCCGACGGCCTCGAGGAGGAGGTCGCGCGGCGGGTGACCGTGCCGCTCGGCCGCGGCTTCGCCGGGCGCGTGGCGGCCGAGAGGCGGCCGATCCTGGTCGAGGATCTCGACGACATCGAGCCGGTGAGCGACGTGCTGCGCGAGCGCGGCATCCGCTCGCTTCTCGGGGTGCCGATCCTCGTCGAGGAGCGGCTCCTCGGCGTCCTCCACGTCGGGACCTTCGCCCGGCGCCGCTTCGAGCCGCGCGACGTCCAGCTCCTGCAGATGGTCGCCGACCGCGTGGGACTCGGCATCGCCTACGCACGCCTCTACGGGGACGAGCATCGGGCCCGCGCGCGCGCCGAACGGGAGCGGGAACGCAGCCGCTTCCTCGCCGACGTGAGCGCGCTCCTCTCGAGCATGCTCGACCACGAGGAAACGTTGCGCATGCTCGCGCGCCGCGCGGTCCCGCAGCTCGGTGACTGCTGCGTGATCGATCTGCTCGTCGAGTCGGAGGCGCCGACCCGCCGGATCGCGGTTGCGCACGCCGACCCGAGCCGCGAGCCGCTCCTGTGGGAGATGGCGCACGGCGCCTCCGCCGATCCGGATTCGCTCTTCAGCCCGGCTCGTGTGGTTGCCGTCGGCCAGCCGGTGCTCGTCGCCGACGTGACGGCGGTGGCGCAGGGTCCGGAGCAGCCGAGCTGGCGCGAAGGGCTCGTGTCGTTCATGAGCGTGCCGCTCGTCGCGAGGGGACGGACCCTCGGCGTGATGGCGTTCGCCACCTCGATCTCGGGACGTCGCTACACGCACGCCGACCTCGTTCTCGCCCAGGAGCTCGCTGGGCGCGCCGCGCTCGCCGTCGACAACGCCCGCCTCTATCGGGAGGCGCAGGAGGCCAACCGGCTCAAGGACGAGTTCCTGGCCACGCTCTCCCACGAGCTGCGGACGCCCGTGACGAGCGTCCTCGGCTGGATGTGGATGCTCCGGCACGGCCGGCTCGAGGAAGCCGCGGCTGCGCGCGCCCTCGGCACCATGGAGGGCAGCATGCGGTCGCTGCTGCGCATCATCGACGATCTGCTCGACGTCTCGCGGATGATCCACGGGCCGCTGCGGCTCGAGCTGCGGCCGGTCGAGATCGCGCAGGTCGTGAGGACCGCAATCGACGCCGTGCGCCCGACCGCCAAGGCGAAGGGCATCCTCATCGACACCGCCATCGATCCCACGGCGGGGCTCGTGGAGGGCGATGCCGGCCGGCTCCAGCAGATCGTCTGGAATCTGCTCACCAACGCCATCAAGTTCACGCCTTCGGGGGGCCACGTGCAGGTGCGGCTCGAGCGCCGCGACGAGCAGGTCCGCGTCGCCGTGCGCGACACCGGCATGGGCATCCCCGCGGAGTTCCTTCCCCACCTCTTCGAGCGCTTCCGGCAGGCCGACGCGACGTCGACCCGGCCCCACGGCGGCCTCGGCCTCGGGCTCGCCATCGTTCGCCATCTCGTCGAGCTGCACGGGGGCACGATCGACGCGGCCAGCCCCGGGCCGGGCGGGGGCGCCACGTTCACGGTGACGCTGCCCGCGCCGGCGGCGGTCGCCCCGGCGCCGGGGGCTGCCGCGCCGGCGGCCGAGACGCCACCGGCGGCCGAGCACGGCGAGCTCGCGGGCGTGCGTGTGCTCTTCGTCGAGGACGAGGACGACACGCGCGCGGTGGTCGGTGCGCTGCTGGCCGCCGCGGGGGCTCGGGTGCGGGCGGTCTCCTCGGCCGCCGAAGCGCTCGCGGTGCTCAGGCGCTGGACCCCCCACGTCCTCGTCTCGGACATCGCCATGCCGGGGGAGGACGGCTATGCGCTCCTGCGCAAGGTGCGGGCGCTCGCTCCCGAGGAGGGCGGGCTCGTGCCGGCGGTGGCGCTGACGGCGTACGCCGGCGCCGAGGATCGCCGCCGCGCGCTCGCCGCAGGCTTCCAGGAGCACGTCGCCAAGCCCTTCGACCCGCCCGCGCTCGCGGCCGTGGTCGCCCGCCTCGCCCGCACGGCGCTCGCCCCGGCGCCGCGTGCGTCCGGACCGCGGCCGGCCCGGACGATTCTCCTCGTCGAGGACGATGCGGGCACGCGCGAGTACGAGCGCGCCGTCCTCGAGCAGCTCGGGCATCGGGTGGTCGCGGCGCGCAGCGCCGACGAGGGTCTCGCGGCCTGGGCGGCGAACCGCGACCGGGTGGACCTGGTGGTGACCGACCTCGTGATGGCGCCCGGGCGCAGCGGCGCGGGCGTCTGTCGGACCGTCCACCGACAGCGGCCGAACGTGCCCGTGATCGTGCTCACCGCTTATCCGGCCGTCGCCGAGATGCTGCTCGACCCCCGTGCCGAGGGCGTCGTCGCGTGCCTGCAGAAGCCGATCGACGTCGAGACGCTCGCCGCGGCCGTGACCCGCGCGGTGCAGGAGTGTCCCCGTGGACCGTCGTGAGCGATGCTTCCGTCGACTGTCCGTGACACTTCAAGATGTCCCCCCCATACTAATCAGTCCGTAGTATAGACTACAGAGGGAAATCCTGCTATATGCGGGCGCGTGACCGTCGATGGCCGGACGCTCTCGCACGAGGTGTCAGAAACGATCCGCCTGATGGCGGTCCG
>Ga0070734_10001526_pt1 | contig 33101 bp, 27 predicted proteins | sample Coa_R1_8_FD_66444 | JGI IMG/M metagenome (GOLD analysis project Ga0070734, IMG submission 66444) | Surface soil microbial communities from Centralia Pennsylvania, which are recovering from an underground coalmine fire - Coalmine... | ecosystem: Environmental > Terrestrial > Soil > Unclassified ...
TTCAGTCCATAGCAGCCCAAATATTCCTACTGACATTTTTCAAGTGAAATTATTTCAGGTTGGGAAACCTGACCTGATTACTACACAGGCCGGCAGCAACATGGTGAGTGTCTTTGTCAATGACGGGAGCGGCAATTTCTCCGCTAGCCCATCTGCCACGTATCTGACCGGCGGCGTCGGCGTGAACTCGGTCGTGTCTGCGGATTTCGATGAGGACGGCTTTCCGGATCTTGCCACAGCCAATTGCGGCAACAGTCCTGATCCGCCGCAGACGCCCGTTCCCTCCAGCGTATCCATCCTCTTCCAAAATGGCGATAAAACTTTCAAACCCCATCAGGATTACCCGCTGCCCGCATGTCCGGATTCAATCGGCACTCTCAGGGCGGTCAGTGGCAGCTCGCTTTTCAGCCTGATTGTTTCTTACGGCCAGTCGACTATGACATTGCTGGCCAATGATCACTTTGGGCAGTTTTCTGAGCGCACTATTTCGGGTCCTGTCGGTTCACAGATTTCCGGAGTCTCTGCGGCGGACTACAGCGGAACCAATAATGGTTTGGATGATATTGCAGCGATCATGAACGGAACCTCAGTCGTGATCTTTCACGCTCAAGCTGATGGTACATATAGCGCACCGGTCACTATTTTCGCCATGGCGGCCACGTTGCTCGGAGCGAACACCGTCGGCTTTAACGCTACCGGACGGCCTGACCTTATGGTTCCATTTACCAGCCCAACTGAGTCGGGAGTGATCCTGCTCGCGAACCAGGGCGGCGGAATTTTTACTCCAACCAAGCTGAATGTAGATCCCCGCTATACAGACATCGGCCACAAGGCCGCTGAAGGCGATCTGCAGGGCACCGGTCTGCACAGCGTGATTTTGCCAGTGGCATATTCCACAGGTACGTCATTGTTCAGCGCGTTTGCTGTTTTCACACAGCAGAGTAAAGGCGTTTGGAACGGCCCAATCTATCTCGCCGGAGACAATGGCGGAACGGCCACGTCCGCCGTGGTGGCTGATTTTGACGGCGACAATCGTCCGGACATCGCGGCTTCAGGCGGTGAAGACAGCCATATGTTCGTATTCAGAAATACCACTGCTGCCGGTGATTGCCCATTCTTTGCTGGAACAGGCGTTCATGTCTGCTCACCGGCTTCCGGAGCGACAGTGCCTTCTCCGGTGGCGATCAATAGCGCTGCGGCAGGTGGATCTTTTCCCATTGTCGCCATCAAGGCTTATATCGATGGCACACAGGTGGCCGCGACTGAAACCAACACCATGCGGACATCCGTCGCAAAAGCCGCAGGGAATCACCAGTTGGCCGTGAATGCCTGGGACTCCAATGACAAGGTTTATCAAACCATTGTTAACTTCACGGTGGGAAGCGCCACGGCGTGCAGCGCGCCTACAACTGCCGGCGTTCTTATCTGCAAGCCAGCGGCAGGATCAACCGTAACTTCGCCCGTCGCCATTTCTGCGGCGGCCAACGGCGGTACTGCAAAGATTTCCGCCATGAAAGCCTATATCGATAACAAACTGGTCGCGTCTTCCAGCACAGGTACGCTCAGCGGCTCTGCTGCTGAGGCAGTGGGAACGCACAAAATCGTCGTGAATGCCTGGAACACCGCGGGCAAGCTCTTCCAAAGCACAGCGACGTTTACTGTTCATTAAACTGTTGTTCTAAAATGGGTCAGCGTCCTCCGATTTTTCACGATCGAAGGACGCCGATTTTTCTTTTTGCTATTGGCCTATAACGACGCCATATCAATCACAAAGCGGTATTTCACGTCGCTGCGCAGCATGCGCTCGTAGGCTTCGTTGATTTTCTGGATCGGGATCACTTCTACATCTGCCGTGAGTTTGTGCTGGGCGCAGAAATCCAGCATCTCCTGCGTCTCTGGAATTCCGCCGATGAGCGACCCTGCTATCTGTCGGCGCTTGAAGATCAGGTTGAAGACTTCAATGGTGGGCGGCTGCGGCGGTGCGCCGACAAGAGTCAGCGTTCCATCGCGCTTGATCAGCGTCAGGTAGGAGTTGAGATCGTGCGGTGCGGAGACGGTGTCCAGAATAAAGTCAAAGCTGCCAAGGTGGCGCTCCATCTCATTCTGGTTTTTTGAGACCACCACCTCATGCGCGCCCAGCCTCTGCGCGTCCTCTTTCTTATTGGGCGACGTAGTAAACAGCACCACATGCGCGCCCAGGGCCGCGGCGATCTTCACTCCCATGTGCCCCAGGCCACCCAGGCCCACAATGCCAACTTTCTGCCCTTTGCTCACCTTCCAGTGGCGCAGCGGAGAATACGTTGTAATGCCGGCGCAGAGCAGCGGCGCAACTCCGGCAAGGTTCGTCTTGTCCGGCACGTGCAGGACAAAATACTCGTCCACCACAATGCTCTTTGAATATCCGCCATACGTCATGCCGCCCAGATGCTTGTCCGGAGAGTTGTACGTGCCCACAAAAGCCACGTCGCAGTATTGTTCCAGCCCGGCTTCGCAGTTGGCGCAGTTGCGGCATGAATCCACCATGCATCCCACAGCGGCAATGTCGCCCACTTTAAAGCGCTTCACCTCGCTGCCCACGGCGGTTACGCGGCCCACAATCTCATGTCCCGGCACCGCCGGATACGTTGTGCCGCTCCATTCATTCCGCACCGTATGCAAATCAGAGTGGCACACGCCGCAATAAAGGATCTCAAGCTTCACGTCCTGCGGCAGCGGCTCGCGTCGCGCAAAAGAAAATGGCGCCAGCGGCGACTGCGCTGACGTGGCCCCGTATCCAGCGGTCTTTGTTTTGGCCGGAACTGCTGCAACAAGCGTGGTGGACATAATTCTTATCTCCTAAGGATGGCTGATGAATTGTGATGCGTGCGATTGGGCAAAAAATCTTGAGTGTAAAGCGCTTGAATGCGATTACTTATTTATGGATGTGCCAGCGCACTCCAGGGATTCACCAATTGGCGATCTTTAAATTGCGCAGGTCTTTTAACTCTTTGAGTGAGCAGATGTTCTCGATGCCCCGATTTCCCGATGTCCAGATTGCACGATGTTCTGATCCGCCGATGTCCCGATTCTCCGATGTCCAGATTTCCCGATGCTTATCTCTTCCCGATGATTTGACACCTTCACCAAACCCTTTAAAATAGATGAGTATTTCCCGTCGCAAGCGCCGGTTTTTGTCTGGCGCCTCATTCAATGCCGAAGTGGCGGAATTGGCAGACGCGCATGGTTCAGGTCCATGTACTCGCAAGGGTGTGGGGGTTCGAGTCCCTTCTTCGGCACCAGCTTTGGGTCCATCCATTAGCCGCAAGGTTCTCGGTTATCCGTGATGCAGCGGATCCTTTTGATCGGGTCAGCAATTAGCCCATCCTGTGGGCGACGATCCGTGAGCGGATTCACGTACCGTCAGTGGCCGGTCTGATGCATTTCAAGTACTTCTATCCCTTGTGCTTTTGGCGTACGCGATCATCCCGCAAGGGCGACATTTTTCTGGTATTAGTAAGTACTGAAATTATCCTAGCTAAGCATATCTCCAAGCTACGAAATTGGACTTGACAAAGTAACTTATGACGCCTTAAATGATTCTCCACCCCCTTTAGGCCATGGGCCAGTCGGTTCGATCCCGCGATTCATCGAAAGTTGCACCTCGATATGGCAAGCAAGATACCTATTAATTAGTCATATTGCCCCTAGGAGGACCACATGGTTTCCAGCAAATATTTTATTGTGCTGCTGGTGATCGGATCTTTATGTTTCCCTGCTGTGAGCCGCGCTCAGTTCTCTTTGACCTTCGGCAATCAGTCTATTGGCACAGCGAGCGCACCACTAACTTTCCCCATCAGTAACTCGAACACTTTGTTTGTGCTGGACATTCAGATCACAATCACTGGAGACTTTCACATAGCATCCAGTACCACTTGTCCGATCAACGGTTCTCTTGGACCCAATTCAAGTTGCAACCTGAATATTGTGTTCGCGCCCACAGCCGATGGTCCGAGAAACGGCGCCGTGACTATCAATGAAATAGGGTTTTTGCCGGTGACGATATTGCTCAGCGGAACTGGATTCGGCAATCCGATGCCGCAGAGTGGGAGCTTCGTGTATGTTACAAACTTCGGTTCGAGCAATGTTTCCGCCTATGCTCTTGACCCTACGTCAGGCATTCTGACCCCGGTGAAGGGATCGCCATTCGCGGCCGGCAGTGGATCGATAGCAGTAGCCGTTGAAGCGACCGGACGATTTGCCTACGTCACAAACTGGTTCGGTGACAACATCTCGGCATATTCCATAGACTCCACTACCGGCGCTCTCAGCCCAATTGCAGGGTCACCGTTCCCTGCGGACCTTCAACCGTTTGCCATCGCTCTCGATCCCACTAATCGCTTTGGTTATGTGGTGAACGCGAGTTCGAACAATGTTTCTGCCTATACACTCGACTCCGAAACAGGCGCGCTGGTATCGGTTCCAGGTTCGCCTTTTCCAACTGGGATATTGCCAAATTCAGTCACCGTGGATCCGAGCGGTCGATTCGTATATGTGACAAACCGCAATTCGGACAATGTCTCTGCCTTCCTGATTGATCAAAGCACCGGTTCCCTTGTTCCGGTACCGGGCTCACCCTTTGCGACTCCCTCCACCCCTCAAGCGATCGCCGTCAATGGCGGGAGCACGTTTGCTTATGTAGCGAATTGCAGCGGCACGGTTGCAGAATATGCAATCGACTCAGTGAGCGGAGCTCTGTCTGCCCCTGCTGGATTATCGTTCCCGGGCGGCTTCTGCCCATGGTGGATAACCCTGGATCCTTCTGGACAATTTGCCTATGTTGCGAATGCTGGAGGTAACATTTCTGCATACGTGGTGAATACCGATTTAGGCTCCCTCGCGCCTATTGCTGGGTCGCCGTTTGCGGCTGGCGGCTTCCCTGACTTTGTAGCAATCGATCCGACGGGACACATTGTGTTGGTTGCAAACAATAACGATGGCAATGTGGTTACCTACACCATCAATCCTGCTGACGGTGCGTTGTTATCCATTGGAAAATTTCCGGCAGGACTGAACCCTGGCTCGATAGCGATAGTTGCAATCAAAACGGTCCGCCGCGGTTCCGGTTTGCACCCAGCTTTTTAAAGCAGATCGGATTCCTGAAGCAAACCGCAGGCTCACCAAGACAGATCTATTCTCCCGCTGCACCAGCGGTGGCCCACGGTATCACTTTATATGAGCAGTTACGGTGCGTCTTGCTTGCTTTGCTTTGGCCCAGCGTGCCTTCATGCGCAGCGCGATGCTTCTTCTCCCTCTTCGCTCGCCCCTCCCCATCCCAAAATGGAACCAATATCCCGCATAATTAGGTGCTGCCAGACTGCCGAACGGCCCTTCATTCTTGGTAAAATACCCAGCATCCAGCTAGCTGTATTCCCGTCACAGGAATCTTTCGGCAGCTAACAAACAACACCAGATTAGGAGTGAATTGTGTCCACCGCAACTGCTCAGGATTCTTTCCAATTCCAGGCTGAGACTACACAACTTCTTCATCTCATGATCCATTCCCTTTACACGCAAAGGGAAATCTTTCTGCGGGAGTTGATTTCAAACGCCTCTGATGCCCTGGACAAATTGCGCTTTGAAGCGCTCACCAATACGGAACTCGTCCCTGACGGCCACAAGTATGAAATCAAGCTAAAGCCGGATGAGGCGAACAAGACCCTGACCATCAGCGATACGGGAATCGGCATGAGCCGCCAGGACCTGATTGACCATATCGGCACCATTGCGAGATCTGGAACGCAGGAGATGCGCAAGCGCATGCAGGAATCGCAGTCGGCAGAATCTGTTGCCGATCTGATCGGGCAATTCGGAGTGGGTTTTTATTCCGCGTTCATGGTAGCGGACAAAGTCACCATCCTCACGCGCCGCGCCGGTGAAGCCACGGCCACACAATGGGAATCGGCGGGCGATGGCAGCTATACATTGGCGGAAGCGGAGAAGGCAAGCTGCGGCACGGACATCATTCTTCACCTAAAAAAGCCGGACGCCGAAAACGGGATTGAGGACTATACCGATCGCTGGAAGCTCTCGATGATCGTCCACAAATATTCTGACTTTATCCCGTACCCCATCATTTATGAAGGGCCTCCCCAGGAGCCGGGCGAGGACGAATCCAAAGAAATCAAGATTGAAACCAAAACGTTGAACTCCCAGAAGCCGCTCTGGACGCGCCGGCGCGCGGAAGTCAGCGACAGTGATTACAACGACTTCTACAAGCACGTTGCCAATGATTGGACTGATCCGCTCAAGGTGCTGCCGCTCAAGGCGGAAGGCACATTTGAACTTGAGGCGCTGCTTTTTATTCCGGCGCAGGCCCCTCACGATCTTTTTTACCATGGCTCGGAATCAGGTCTTAAACTCTATGCCAAGCGCGTAATGGTGATGGATAAGTGCGAGGACGTTTTGCCGCGCTACCTGCGTTTTGTGAAAGGCGTGGTTGATTCCAGCGACTTGCCGCTCAACATTTCCCGGCAAAGGCTTCAGCAGGACCGCCACATCACGCAGATTCGCAAGTGGCTCACCAAGAAACTGCTGGAAGCGCTTGCCGAACTGAAAGAGAAGGAATCGGAGAAATATCTGAAGTTCTGGTCGCAGTTTGGCAGGGCGATGAAAGAAGGAGTCAGCTCCGACTATGAAAACAAGGACAAGATTCTGCCGCTGCTGCTGTTTGAATCGTCGCATGACGCGAAGGAACTGACCACGCTAGGCGATTATGTTGGCAGAATGAAGCCGGAACAAAAAGAGATCCTCTATCTCACCGGCGAATCGCGCAAGGTGATAGAAAACTCTCCTCATCTGGAAAGCGTGCGCCAAAAAGGTTATGAGGTCCTGTACCTGAGTGATCCGGTGGATGAGCTTATGGTCCAAAGCCTTCATGAATTTCAGGAGCACAAACTCAAATCAGTCACCAAGGGCAGGTTTGAACTGGGAACCGACGAGGAGAAGAAGCAGGCGGAAGAGCAGATCAAGCAGAAAGAGGAAGAGTATAAGAGCTTCCTGGAAGCCTGCCAGAAAAAGCTGGATGAATACGTTAAACAGATACGCGTATCCAGCCGACTGGTGGGTTCGCCCGCATGCCTGGTGACGGAGGAGCATGAATATAGTCCGCACTTGGAGCGCTTGTTGCAGAAAGGTAAAGGTGGCGGCCCCAAGCAACGCCGCATCATGGAGCTGAACCCGGACCACCCGATCATCCAGAAACTGCATGAACGGTTTAAGTCGAACAACGACGATGCCACTCTGGGCGACGCAATAGAATTGCTATTTGAACTGGCCCTGGTGGCAGAAGGCTCGGAGATCGCGGATCCTGTCCGGCTGAACCGCCTGACTTTGGACTTGCTGCAAAAGGCGGTCTAAGCCGGCCCGTCTGCTGACAAGAAGTTGTTTGCTGAAACGAAATTCTCAAGGAGAGAGCAATGCCTGAAGAAACAGAAGATAAAACCATCTACAAAGTCGTAGTCAATCATGAAGAGCAGTATTCCATCTGGCCTGCCCACAAGGAAAACGCGCTGGGTTGGAAGGATGCGGGCAAGAGCGGCCCAAAGGCTGACTGCCTGGCCTATATCAAAGAGGTCTGGACTGATATGCGTCCATTGTCTCTGCGAAAGAAGATGCAGGAACAAGGGTTGCAATAATTTCAGCTATCCGGACACCGCATGTGTTCAAGTTAGGCGTGTGCCTGAACGGACCTGTATGGATCTGTTTGCGCGCGGCGAGAAACCTATCGAGCGCGTAAGGCTTTTGTGCGTGTGTCCAAGGGGCAGTGTGTAAAGAAGCTTTCTCTGTTCGGCGATACTGCTCTGCCTGAAGCATTCGGCCTGTTTTGATTTACCTTAAGCTTCCAGGTCGATCGGGTCCGATTCTGGGCACAAGAACGCGCCGCCCCCTGCATCCCTGCGGAGGCCGGCGCCATGAGTTATTTTTCGAACTTTAGAGCGCGTTCTTGCCGGCTCTTTTGGCTTTGGCCCAGCGTGCTTTCATCCGCATTGAAATGCTTCTTCTTCCCGCTTCACTCATCTGGCCGCGTTTGCGCGGCCCGGCAGCGGCGGAGGATGAGGCCCGTCGCGTGCGGCCTCCAGTGAGAGCTTCTATAGCAGCGATTACGCGATCCCGCTGCTCGGTAAGTGCTTCAATAATAGAGGGGGTGTCCATGGCGTGGAATTATAAAACAACCCGCCATGTAAGGACATGGCTTTCAGAAAGATGAACTCAAGGAACATGAGTGGCGAACAGGAAGATTCTGCTCAGAACGAATGGCAAACAATGCAGAAGATGTAACAGCAAACAGCCAATAGCCGCTTTTTACTGCTTGCCGCCGGCTGTTCCTTCAATGCTGCGTGAAGCTGTAGTGCTGGGTGTCGCGGCTGGGAGGGCCTTCGGTGGCCCATTCAGCAGTTCCGCGGAATAGTTTGGACCCAATCCCAGTTTAATCAGGGCGCGCGAGTCAGGCACAACTTTGGTTTGCCAGCCGTTGTCACCCTGATATTTGATCAGGGCTGCCTGGGTGCGGGAGTCCCATTCGCCGGTAGGTTCACCGGTCAGGTAATTTTGGCGGATCAGCGCCTGCTGGATCTCCGTTGCACGCTCAGAGTTGATGCCTTGCTGGCCTTTTTTCTTCCATGAAGCTTTGCGTTTGGTTTTGTGGTGTCCGTGCCTGGCCGACTTACTCGTTGCCTTGGTTGCCGCCGGAGCGTATCCGGCGCACAGCACCATGGCAAAGCTGAAAATCACGAGTTTTTTAATGGCTGAACGCACCGGCTCACCTCAAGAAAAGAATTGCTGACAAATCCTTGGTCGCTTTCGAGCTCACGCCTATCGGGCCTTCCATTGGCAAAAACCCGACATCCAAACATCATCCCATGTTTGGATGCCGCTGCGCCAGAAGATTGTTGTGCAGCTCTGGATTACTTAAGTGTAATGGAATCAATAAATTCTGGATTTTTGTCGATTTTTTGACAGTTCATCGACCAAAGCCTTTGGTTAACGACCCCAAAATCGGTATTTTCCCGGGGCCGCCATTGAAGGCTGCCCCGGAAAGATTTAGGCGCGAATTTACGGTAGCGTACCGGAAATGAATGAGTTTCCGCCGGAAGCGCCGCGCCCTGAGTGGACCAGGAACACCACATCCTGCCCGCTTTTGAGTTGCGACGTGATCTTGCGAAATTCTTCTTCGCTGTTGACCGGCTGTTTATTGATTTTCAGGATGATCAGGCCCGGTTGCAATTGCAGGTCGTCGGCAAATGAGCCCGGTTTTACGTCAACCACCTGCACGCCTTTGCCTTCGGCGGTGCCCATGCGCTCGGCCATTTCCGGAGAAACTGCCTTTACCGTAACACCCAGCTTGGTCGGCACGGGCTGGCTGTCATCCGGGGTATCGTCGTTCGAGGCTTGGTCTGTGCGATCACCAAAGAGCTTAGCCCGATCAGCCACCACCACGGTCGCCTGCTTTTCCTGGCCGTTGCGCAGGTAAGTCAGGTTGAGCTTGTTGCCTGGATGGGTGGCTGAGATCAGGCTGACCAGTTCTTCGCCGTTCTTGATCGGCTTGCCGTTGACCGCCGTTATGGTGTCTTCACCCTGCAGGCCCGCCTTCGCGGCTGGGCTGTCAGGCCGGACATTGGTAATCGGCACGCCGTTTTTCGCGCCGTAGATGCGCAACACAGCCGGGTTCGGCACTGCGCTGAATTCCACGCCAATTGAGCCGCGCGCAACTTTGTGGTCGCCGGTCCGCAACTGCTCATATACATCGCGCACCACGTTGGATGGCATGGCAAATCCCACGCCTTGATATCCAAATGACTGGGTATAGATGGCCGTATTGATGCCGATGACTTCGCCGTTCATGCTGACCAGCGGGCCGCCGGAATTTCCGGGATTGATGGCCGCGTCAGTCTGGATAAAGGACTGGAACTGGCGTCCGCCGGGAAGATTGCGTCCCTTTGCGGAAACGATTCCGGCGGTTACGGTTGCTTCCAGGTCAAATGGGCTGCCGATAGCCAGCACCCAGTCGCCTACGGTCATCTTGTCGGAGTCTCCCAGCCGCGCTGCTGTGAGCGGCTTGTCTTTGGGCGGCTCAATCTTGATCAGCGCCAGGTCCGTTTCAGTATCCACGCCTATGATTTTTGCGTCGTGCAGTACAGAAGCCGGCTCGTCATAAAGTTTTACGCGGATGCGGTCTGCCTTATCCACCACGTGAAAGTTGGTAATGATGTAACCGTTCGCATTCAGGATTACGCCTGAGCCGAGCGAACGCTGGCGTCCGCCGCCGCCTCCCGGTCCGCCGAACGGACTTTGTGGGCCTGAATCATCGTCATCTCCGCCCGGGCCTTGCTGGCCACCTTGCTGTCCGCCAAAGAAGCGGTCAAAAAAATCCTGAAACGGATCATCGCCGCCGTTGTCGCGTTGTCCGCGGTTAGGCGTCCTGCCGCGCCGCCGCACCTTTGGCGTGGATTCCGTACTTACATTTACCACTGTGGGCTCAACCGCGCTGGCCACCTGTCCGAAGGTGTTGCTCAGTTGCTGCGGTGATTGCATTGCCGGAAGCAGCGAGCCGTCAGGGCCCGAATAGCCTCTCACTTTGCCCCGGCTCAGGACAGTGCCAATCAAGATGCCGACCGTCAATGTCAACAGGATCGCCAGTGTGGAGAGCGCCCTTTGCGATCGCACGCGAGACACCAGGGCGCCAAAACGCGAGTTCATACTTCGTCTTACCTCCGGACTAAGTTCTCCAATGATTATAAATCCAATACTCCCACCGGCTGGTGGTTCCTTTTGGTTACTGGAGCGCTATCACTTAGACGCACAAACCAAAGGCAGCGTTATCCACCAGAGCTGGCCGGCGACTCCGCCTCAACTGGTTCGTCGTCCGGCTTCTCAACCTGGCCCAGAAGCTCGGAAACCATTACGCCCCCCAGGATCAGCAACGCCCCTGCCCCGGCCCGAAAGCCAAGCCGCTCATGCAGATAGACGAAAGACGTGAGCCAGGCAAAAACCGGCTCTGTGGTAAAAATCAGCGCCGTGTGGGTGGCTGGGGTAAATTGCTGTGCCCACGATTGAACACTGAAAGCCACCGCCGTGCACAGGGTCCCGGTAATAAAAATCGCGGCGATCACCGTTGGCGTCGGGCGGAAATAAGGATGCTCCAGCAGCGGCGTACTGATGGTCATCAGCACAGCAGCTGTGGCGACTTGCAAAAAGGCCACCTGTTCAAAAGGGAAGCGCTGGCTCGCCCGTCCCACAAAGATAACGTGGAATGTAAAACAAATAGCGCAACCTATAGTGAGAACGTCGCCCAGATTCACATTGGCAAAGTCAGCCAGCCCGCCGGGGCCGCCAGGCACAGTCATCAGAAACAGACCGATCAATGCGAGCACGATTCCCGCAACGCGCCACAGATGAATGCGCACATGCCAGATCGCTACTAGCGCCAATGGCACCAGGACTGAGGATGTGCCGGTAAGAAAAGCCGATTTTGAGGGCGTCGTGAGTTTCAGGCCGGTCGTCTGGAATGCGTAGCCTGCAAAGAGAAAGATCCCTGCAAGAACGCCGCCCGCCAGTGCCGGTCTGGTCAGCACGGCAATTTTCTTGCGATAGAAAATGGCCAGCAACACCGTTGCCACCACCATGCGCGCAGAGTTCAAAACCAGCGGAGAAGCATCGTCGAGTGCCGCTTTGACCAGCACGAACGTGCTGCCCCAGATAAAAGCGATCAATACCAGCAGCAGATGTGCTTTGAGCGAGCGGGAGATGGTAATCAGGTTGCTGCTTCCTCTTCTGCCTTGCGCACCTCGGCCTGAGTATGCCGGGGAAATTCAAAAACGCACTCGCGCGGCTTTTTATCCAGGCGCAATCCCTGGTATATGGGCGCTCTCATTTTAATTCCGCCGCGCTCGCCCTCATGCGTCCATTCAGAGAATTTGATCTCCGCCACCAGCTCTGGCTTGATCCAGTGCGGCTTGCGCGTGCTTTCAATCTTTTCGCCAAACGGATTTTTGTCCGTCTCAAGCGCGTGCAGTTTCTTCCACAGCGCCGCATGCGTCGATCCGGTAAAGCCGCTGCCGGCATTGCCCACATGCACCAGCTTGCCGTTTTCGTTATACAGCCCAAGCACGATCGAGCCAAAGTTTTCCCGCGATCCTTTGGGATCGGTGTATCCGGCAATCACGCACTCCTGCCGCCGCGTGATCTTGATTTTTAACCATTCCCGCGAGCGCTTCTGCACATACGCTCCCGTGCGCAGCTTGGCCACGATGCCTTCCAGCCCCTTGTCCCGCGCCACGCCAAAGAGCGCCGTGCCGTGCTCCGCGTAATGGTCGGAATAGCGCAGAAAGCCTTTGTCCGCCGGAATGGTCTGCTGGAGAAGCGCCTTGCGTTGCTCCAGTGGCGCCGCCATCAGGCTATGTCCGTTGAGGTAGAGCAGGTCAAACGCATAATAAACGATAGGCAGAGACCGGTTTCGCGGACCACGTGTGCCCGGGCTCGTCATGCCGGTTCGCTGCTGCATCAGGCTGAAGGACGGACGGCCTTCGTCATCCAACGCCACCACTTCGCCATCTAGAATCGCATTTTCCACCAGCAAGTCCTGCATCGCCTGCGCGATCTCAGGAAACTCGCCGGTCAACTCATTCTGATTGCGTGAAACCAGCCGCGCCTGCCCGTCATTGATGAACGCCACGGCGCGATAGCCATCCCATTTGACCTCATAGAGCCACTGCGGGTCGTCAAAAGGTTCCTCCACCAGTGTGGCCAGCATGGGATGGATTTCCCTGGGCATGGTTGCGCGACGCATGTTCGGCGTCTGCGCCAACAACTTGTCCAGATTTTCTACGATAACTTTTTTAGGCTGCGGACTTACGCCGCCTTGCGGGTCTTTTTTTTTACGTTGATTTTCTTTTTGGACGCACTGGATTTGCGCTTTGCCTTGATCTCAGGCTTTTGCTTTTGGGTCTTAGGAACTCCCGATTTCCCGATCACCCGATTCACCGATCCTTGCAGCCACTCCGCGCCTTTTCTGACAGCAGCTTTGCGATTGCTCTGCCACTCGTCCGAGCCTTCATCGCCTGCGATCTCGTTCAGGCTGCGCTTGGTGAGCACCGAATAATCCAGCTTGTCGATGTTGAAGTCCGGCTTCATTGCGTCATCTTTTTTCTTGATCAGCAGCCATTCCGTGCCTTTCGACCCCGGACGGCGCGAACGCATCTTGGCCAGCACAAACTCGCCCTTTAATTTCTCGCCGTTCAATTGAAATTTCAGGTCGCCCTTATTGAGCATCGCGTGCTCATCGCCCAGCGGCTTCCACGTTCCGGTATCCCACACCATCACCGTGCCGGCGCCGTAATTGCCTTCAGGAATTTTGCCTTCAAAATGGAAATAGGAAACAGGATGGTCTTCCACCTGCATCGCTAGCCGCTTATCGCCGGGATCGAGCGACGGCCCCTTGGGCACGGCCCACGACTTCAACACGCCATCCATCTCCAGGCGGAAGTCGTAGTGCAGATGTGACGCGCGATGCTTCTGCACCACAAAGCGGTGCTGTTCGCCGCGATCGAGCTTGCCTTCCGGTTCGGGCGTTTCATTAAAGCGGCGTTTCTTGTTGTATTGCTCTAAAGCCATAAAAATTCTGATGCACTCGGAAGGCCGCGTTCTGGCTAACTCTGAATCCCTGTGAAACAATTGCGCTTCTAATTGTACGGGAGAAAAAGATGGCAAAACTTGCCGCAGAAAAACCATTCAGCCAGGCCGTAAAAGAACGCCGGGCCACACCCAGCTTTGAAGATGTTCCAATTCATAACGCAGACCTTGAAAAAATTATCCGTGCCGGATTGGAAGCGCCCAGCGGATACAACACGCAGCCGTGGCGCTTTGTGGTCGTTCGCGATCCTGAGCAGAAAAAGAAACTGAGCGCCGCCGCTTTCGGTCAACCGAAAGTCGAGCAGGCCAGCGCCGTGATCGTCGCCTGCGGCGATCCTCTGGGATGGAAAGATGGCGACCTGGAAGAAATGCTGCGCATCGGCGCGCAACACGGCTTCAATGATCCAGCGGAGCAGGAGAAGATCCGCAAGACCGTCTCAGGATTTCTTGGCGGTCCCGCCGGCAAGGCCGCCGGCATTGAGCCGACGTTTGATTTATGGGCCAACCGCCAGACCATGATTGCCTTTACGACCATGATGTGGGCCGCCGAAACCATGGGCTATGACACCGCGCCGATGGAAGGATTCATGGAAGACCAAGTTAGGGCCCTGCTGAAAATTCCGGAGCGCGTCCGCGTAGTGGCTATGCTTGCTGTTGGAAGACTCAAAGGCAAGGACAAGATGTATGCCGGAAGATTCGAGCCGGCCCGCTCCGTATTTGCCGAGACCTGGGGAAAGAGCATTGAGTTCTGATCGAAGAGTTTTAACGCGGATTGACGCGGATTGACGCGGATGAACGCGGATCAAGACTACAGAAGAAAGAAGAGCCCCTTTTAAGGGGCGACATAAAAATGGAATTTTCTACCGAACGCATCATCAAACTTGCCGACGCGCACGACGCCATTCCTACGCGCGACGGAAAACTCTATGCTGAACTTTTCCGCCATGGCACCCTGACGGTGGAAATCTACGCGCCCAAGGGAACCGATTTGCAACAACCGCACACGCGCGATGAGCTTTATATTGTTGTTGCCGGGCGCGGCTGGTTTTCCGTGGAAGGGCAACGCTTTCAGTTTGGTCCTGGTGACGCTATTTTTGCTGCCGCCGGTGAAGACCATCGTTTTGAAGACTTCACTGAGGACCTGCTGACCTGGGTGGTGTTCTACGGCCCTGAAGGCGGTGAACGTGCGTAGCTGCGCGACAGCCGTCCTCGTCGTGCTGCTCTTTGGTTCTACGCTGCGGGCGCAGGATAAGCCGCAACCGCAGCCGACGCCGGCTGCATTTGACGCGCAAGTTGCTTCACATCTGCTCCTGCAACTCAGCGAAGCATTGCAGGGCCATAGCCAGAAGCAATTTCTCGCGCTCTTCGACCTGGCAAGGATGAAAGACGGTTCTCTGTTCAAGGAACAAATCAATTCTTTCTTCGCCCAGACCGAATCCATCCGCGTGCACCTCAACCTGGCCGATACCTCCATGGAAGGCGACAAGGCGATGCTGGCGGTTGATGCCGAAATGGAAGCCGCGCCAGTCAACGGCAGTGCCATAACCCGCAAGAGTGAGCGTCTCTATTTTGCTGTTGCCACGGCGAGTAATAGCTGGAGGTTTATCGAACTCCAACCACGATCGTTCTTCTCACTGCCATGAAAAGAAAAGTCACGCCGCCTGAGCCGATCCGGGACGAGCCAACCCCGCCCCAATCGACTACGCGTGAGTATCCTGATCGTCCTATCGTCGGTGTAGGCGCGGTCATCCTCGATCAGGGACGCGTTCTGCTGGTGAAGCGCGGAAGTCCACCGCTGCTGGGTGAATGGTCGCTGCCCGGAGGCGTCGTCGAATTGGGAGAGACGCTGCGCGCCGCCGCCGAGCGCGAAGCCCTGGAAGAGACAGGATTGATCGTGAAAGCAGGCGAAGTACTTGAGGTGCTCGACCGGATCATTCCCGGTAAAGATGCTGCGCCGCAATATCATTATGTCCTGATTGATTTTCTTTGCGTGGTGCAAGGCGGCAAACTGCGCGCTGGCGGCGATGCCGCGGATGTGTGCTGGGCCAATGAGAAAGAGCTGGAGAAATTCAAGTTGGAACGTTTAGCGCTCGAGGTGATTCGAAAGGCGTTTTTAGCCGCGAATTCTCTCTGAAGTCCCGAATCCCGCGCAGCGGGTGCGGGAACCCTATTGGCAGCGAAAATAACTATAGAAAACACGTGAACTGATAATGCCTAGGGTTGGTAGGGCTCCCTCCCCTTCGACAAGCTCAGGGTCGGGATTTCAGAAACTACTCTCCCCACCGGTACGCATCCTTCTGCTCCAATCCCACAAACTGCAGCACGCGGCACGCGAACTGATGCGCCATCTCTTCAAAACTCTTTGGCTGGTTGTAAAACGTGGGGATCAGCGGATAGATTGTCGCGCCGGCTTCAGCGGCCCAGTCCATATTGCGGATGTGCACGCGGTTCAGCGGAGTCTCTCGCGTGCACAGCACCAGCGGGCGCTTCTCTTTCAGGCAAACATCAGCCGCGCGATCGATCAGGTTACCTGCAAGCCCGTGAGCAACTCTGGCCAGAGTTCCCATACTGCACGGAATCACGATCATGGCATGCGTCGGATAAGAGCCGCTGGCTATGTTCGCGCCAATGTCGTCATTATTCTGCGCATGGATCTTCTCGGATTTCTTCCCGAGCAACTGCTGCACAAGATTGTTGCGTCCCTTGATGTCAAGTTCTTCTGCAAAAACGCGCAGCGCGTTGTCTGACGCGATGAAATTTACTCTCTGCACACGTTCATCGCGGTCGAGCGCGAGCAGCAGCTCACGCGTGAAGATCGCGCCGCTCGCTCCAGTGGCGGCAACCGTGAGTACATGGGCTGACGGATGTAACGGATTCAGCATCTAAGGGTGTAAGGTCTGGATTACAGAGTAATGCAACAGACTAATAGTAATTGATAGGGAGGCGCCTGCGCTGAAGTCAAGCAGGCTACTTCATGGGCAGTGGTTTCTCAATTCGGGCCCGCCGCAGGACAGCAGCGCAGCAGCTTGCACTGTTACAGGTGAAGCGCGAAATCAGCGCCACCGATCCGCACGGCCGCCTGAAATATGTTCGTGACTTCACTGAAGCCTTTCGCGATTACCGCCGCGCTCTCAATGACAACGAATTCAAGCAGCAGTGCTCTACCGCCGATGTCCTTTTAGTCGGTGATTATCATGCGCTTGCCGCGTCGCAGGATTTTGCCGCGTCATTCATCGGACAACTGGCGCAGAGCGAACGGCCCGTGGTGCTGGCGCTGGAAATGGCTTTCAGCCGCGACCAATATGTTCTCGACGAGTGGCTGCGCGGTGAAATCAGTGAAGACGAACTTCGCGCCGGCATACGCTATGACGCGGAATGGGGCTATGACTGGGAGCCGTTTGCACGCCTTTTGCGCCAAGCCAGGAAACATGGCTGCCCGGTCTATGGCATTGACTTGAAGCCGCGCGGCAACATGCGGAAAATCGGCGCGCGTGACCGCCATGCCGCCGTGCAGATCGCGCAGATTCGGCGGGCGCATCCTGAAGCGCGCGTGCTTACGTTGTTTGGTGAAGCGCATCTGGCTCCGCAACATCTGCCGCACTGGCTGCGTTTGTTGCGGCCACGCGATCGCGTGCTCACGGTGCTGCAAAATCTTGACGAGCTTTACTGGAAGGCCGCGGGCGAACTGAGTGACAGCGTACACGGCGTCCAGGTGAGTGACGACGTGCTTTGCGTGTTTAATGCCACGCCGCTGGAAAAATACGAGAGCTACCGCATATACATCGGCAAGTGGCGTACTCAGCCCAACCAGCCTGATCTTGCACCAACTTTTTATAACCTCGTGGATACGTTCATGCGCTCGATGGGACTGGAGCAGTATTCGCCAGTCACAGGCAGCCATTCCAGCGCGCTCATAGAAGACTATCCAGAGGTTTATCTGCGGCCCGGCGCCAGGGACTTTGAAAAGCTGCTGGCGCGCAAAGAGATTCCCTCTGCCGAACGGCGGCCCGTGCTGGAGAAGTTGCGGCAACAAGGCTGCGTCTATTCGCCCAAACACAATCTTCTGCTGATCAAGCGCTTTCAGCTCTCAAATGCCGCAGAGGAAGCTGTGCGCTTTGTGCAGTATGAATGCCGTGGCGCGGCTTGCTCCAACGGCCCGTGGGCGGGCAGTTCACACCAGGACCAGTTCTACTTTGACGTAATTGAGCGCGCTTTCATTACTTTTGGGGCGCGCGTTCTGCTACCGCATTACCCGGTCATGCGTCAGCATGATTTCCGCGCGCTCAGCAGCCAGCCGCGCGATGCGGCAAAAATTCACAAGGCATTCAGCGCCCGAGAACATCGCGAGATGATTGAATTTCTGGTGCTGCATAAAGAAGCCGAAGGGCATGCGCGCCTGCGCTCTGAGTTGCCGCGCGTGATCGCCACCGGCATAGCATCGAGCGGTAAGAAGCGCGAGTTCCTGGTCCGCCATCTTGGCGCGATGCTCGGCGCGGAGATGCATGAAGCGTATCTGGCAGGATTGATGAGCAAGAGCTTTCTGCGATCTCTCTTCTTCCGCAAGATCCATTTGCCCGGCGTGGCCAGGAAAACTTACTTCGAACTGGCAAGAAGGGTGAATCCCGCGCAGGGGAAGCTGTTCTCTTAGTTTTCTGTAATCCCAAGCGCGGAGCATGAGGGAACCCTTTCCCCTCGACCATGTTTGGGTACAATTCATAGTTCGAATAGCGATCCCTCACCCGCTACGCGAGATTCGGGGATTTCAGAAAAAGCTACTTCAGAAAAGCATGGATACTGCATCCCTCCGCAAATTGCTGCAAGATGTCCGCAAAGGCACCGTGTCGCTCGACGAAGCTGTGGCCCGCATGCGGCACATGCCTTTTGAAGACCTGGGCTTCGCCAAGATTGATCACCATCGGCGGATCAGGTCGGGCATGCCGGAGGTGATTTTTTCACAAGGCAAAACGCCTGCGCAGGTGGCAAAGATTTTCAAGAGCATGGCGGCGCAGGGCGGCAATGTGCTGGCGACCAAAGCCACGGCGGAGCATTTTCGGGCGGTGAAGAAGATGGTCCGCAAAGCTGAGTACCGGGAATTGGCGCGGGCCATCACTTTGCAACAGGATTCCGCGAACTACGGCAAAGGCACTGTGGTGATCATCTCGGCGGGAACCAGCGATATTCCTGTGGCGGAAGAAGCGCTGGTGACGGCAAAAATCATGGGCAATGAAGTTGCTCATCTGTATGATGTGGGCGTGGCGGGAATCCACCGGCTGCTGGCCGGCAGGGAAGTATTCGACAAAGCCCGAGTGATTATCGTCTGTGCCGGCATGGAAGGCGCGCTGCCAAGTGTTGTCGGTGGATTGGCGCGGGTCCCGGTCATCGCCGTGCCTACGAGCGTTGGCTACGGCGCTTCTTTCAACGGCCTGGCAGCCCTGCTAGGCATGCTGAACTCCTGCGCTTCCAACGTGAGCGTGGTGAATATTGATAACGGCTTTGGCGCGGGTTACGTCGCATCCATGATTAACCGCCTTTAATCGCAGCACGGCGATGACGCGCGTCACACGGCGCTGTGACCGCCGTCAACTTTCAGGCAGCAGTTCCGCTCATAAAATGTTCCGTAAAGCAAGAAATACATTTACATTTCAACACTATTTTTTATGCAACGTACGAAATTTGGATGGCGTCTTACTGGCAGGTGTAAAATCTGCAATTGAATGAGGGCCTGCGGACCTTCCGAAAGGGATCTTCTCCCCAGCCGAGGCACACATGAATGTTCACGTCAGCTACAAGGCAGGCAAGACGCCCGACATTGAGCGCGAATTCAAGCATCAAGTACAAAAACTACAACCGCGATTGCAGGTTTTTAAACCCGACCTGGTGCATCTGCACGCAGTGGTGGAGGCGGACAACGACCGCGGCGTAAGCGCGTCACTGAACCTGCGATTACCCTCAGGACAGATGGCAGTGCAGCGCTCGGAGAAGAACGCTTTAGCGGCCATCAAATCCGCTTTCGCCGACTTAATCTCCCAGGTGACGAAGCACAAAGAGTTGCTGCGCGGACACTGGACGAGAAAATCATTGCGGCGTGTAGGCCGTGAGCGGCTTACGCAAATGCCAATCCCTGCGGAGCCAGCCACTACGCGCGGCAATGGCAAATCTCACCCGCAGACACATCGCGCGGTCGCTTCGCAAATCCGTCAGCCAGCGGCACAGACCGATAGTGCAGCTGTGGCCGATGTCGAGCTATGGCTGAGCGCGAACCTGCGCAAGCTGGAAGAGTTCATCGACCAGGAACTGCGTTTTCAGGTTGAATCGGACAAAATCCGTGAAGACCAGATCACGCGCGAAGAAGTGATTGATGAAGTAATTGTTAGCGCGCTCTCACATGAAGGCGGCAAGAGAGAGTTGCTGTCGCCAGAAGGCTGGTTTCATCGGTTGGCCGTGCAGGCCATTCGAAGGTTGATCCATGACAATGCCGATACGGCCACCATCTCACTGGATGCGCCTGCCGGAATTCAAAACGTGACAGGCAGCGACGAGAATGTTCTGCAGTATCACCAGCCCGATGACAGCCTGCCAGAAGAAAGCATTATTCGCGACGAAAGCGTGCGAACGCCGGAAGAGATCATGGCCGGCGATGAAATGGTGGCGCAACTGGACCTTGTCCTGGGCGGTGTGAAGGCGGGTGATCGTGAAGCTTTTGTGCTGTACACGCTGGAAGGTTTTACGGTGGATGAAATTTCGCGCCTGGCGGGGCGTTCCGCGGAACAGGTACGCCAATCCATTCACGACGCGCGGGCCCACATCCAGCAAAAGTTACCAACGCAGAACCAACTCAGGAAAAGCCTGCTTCACCATTCCCGTGTTGCGTAAAGAAGAAGCGTAACGGAAAACACATTAAGGAGATCCGCGCATGATTACCCGTGAAGAAATTCGCCAGCTGGCACAGTTTGAATCGCCGGCGGGATGCGCCATCAGTTTCTATTTTCAGCCACAGACACCCCAAAACAAATCTCACCGTGAAGAAGCCATCCTGGTGAAAGACCTGGTGCGCGATGCCTTGCGCAAAGCAGAGCGCAATGGCACCCACGCCGTACTGCACGAGGACCTGGAAAAGATATTGAATATTGCAGAAGGGCTGCATGGAAATCACTCACGCGGGAAAGCGATTTTTGCCTGCCGTGAACAGGGTATATGGCGCGAGCTGGATATTCCTCAGCGCCCGGAACCGTCACAGATCACGGTGAACTCGCGTTTTCACATGCGTCCGCTGGTGGACGCAAGGTCCGGGCTGCCGCGCACATGCATTGCGCTGGTCAATCGAAAGAAAGCGCGCATCTTTGAGCTGCAGGACAAGGAAATCACGCAAAAACCAGATCTGGAATTTGGTCCTTCGCCGGCGGTGCCGCGAAGTGATGGCTTTCAAGGCTATGAAGCGGGCCATCGCGAGCGCCACGTTGAGAACACGACGATGCAGCATTTCAAGATGTTTGCCGAATCGCTGTTGATGCTGGCCCATCGCGATAAGTTCAATGCGCTGCTGATTGGATGCCAGGACGATTCATGGCCGGAAATCGAGTCGCAACTGCATAGCGATCTTAAGCAGAAATTGCGGGGGAGATTTTCGATTGACGTTCTTTCCGCGACGCCGGAAGAAGTGCGGCAGCATGCGAACCGCATCCTGACCGAGTCGATGCTGACCGAGCAAAAGGCGCTGGTACGCGAAGTGATGGGTGAAGCACACCGCAATGCGCGCGGCGCCGTTGGTTTAAAGCATGTGCTCAGCGCGCTGGAACGGCAGGAAGTGCAGACGCTTCTGGTGCTGCGCGGCTTCAAAGCTGAAGCCGTTGAGTGCCCAAACTGCAAGCACCTGGATACTCGCATGGTAAAGACCTGCGCGGTATGTGCGCATGAGACGCGCGAACTGAGCGACGTCTCTGACGCGCTGGTGGACCTGGCGCTGCGCAACGGAGCAGATATCCGGTTTATCGACGGTGATCCGGATATGGAAAAGGCCGGGCACGTGGCCGCGCTGTTGCGGTTCCGCGCTGACCAGAACACGGCGGAGAAGAAGATGGCGGTGTGAGAAGAGCGGTTATTGGCTCTTGGTATTTGGCTTTTGGCTAAACCGTGCCGACCAAATGTTTCGTAAACTATGTCCACTGGATCGAGCGTTTATCTAAAATGCATGAATTGCGGGAGGCGTCGCTGTCCTTGGCTCTGCAACCGCGGTCAGCGCCGCCGCGGTTGTGGCACTCATTTGGATGTCTCGTGGGAAGGATGACGGAACTGCCTATGGTTGGGATCCCGTTGCATTTGCGCGGACCCCTTTGGCCTTGACCATCTTCCTGCTGGCGTTCGCGGTGGGATTTTATTGGCAGTATAGAAGGATCGTAGCGCATTAGCTTCGTTCATCAGTGGCAAGGGCATGCGATCCAAAGAGTCTTGTAGTATAAGGACCTCTCGCTACGCTCGAGGCTTCGGAAAAACCTCGCTTCGCTCGGAATCAGAGAAAGTGATATCCTTCTGCGTTTCCTTCATCACGAAAGTGAGGCCTAATGAAACGCAGAAATTTTCTTTCCGGACTCGCCGTCACCTCCGCTACGCTGGCCGCAGGACAAGCAGCCAAAAGCACCGACGCGCCCCAATCGCAGAATAAAGACAACCTGAAAGTGCCGCGTACTTCTTCGGCGAAGAACATCATGATTTCTGCAGCCAACGGAATCACACCGCGAGGAAACCATCTTGAGGCGGGCTATAAGAAGCTGCTGGCCGGGGCGGACACGCTGGAGGCCGCCATTACCACAGTCTCCGGCCCGGAAAACGATCCCGAAGACGACAGCGTTGGGCTGGGCGGCCTGCCGAACGAGGACTGCGTGGTTGAACTGGATGCCTGCTGCATGCATGGTCCCTCGCGCCGCGCAGGGTCAGTGGGTGGGGTGCGCGACATCAAGAATGTTGCTTCTTTAGCGCGCACCGTGATGGAGCATACAGGTCATGTGATGCTGGTGGGGCAAGGAGCCACGCGCTTTGCCGAACTCATGGGCTTTCCTAAAGAGAACCTGTTGACCGAGCACTCGCGCAAGATCTGGCAATTGTGGAAGGAATACCACTCTGATCGCGACTGGTGGGGACCGGGACTGGCCGATCCCAATTTCAAATTTCCGGCGGGGCTGGAGACAGGTTCCATAGCAAACCAGCCACAGCCCATCCAGCGGCTCTATGCCCTTGCTGCCGAGATAGGCATTGCGGAAGATCGCCGTCTTGATGCAATCCACAAAGTCCTGTATCCGCCCACCGGCACGATCAACTGTTCAGCGTTGAATGAAAAGATGGAGATGTCCAGCGTGACCACGACGAGCGGGCTGGCGTGGAAACTTGCGGGACGGTGCGGAGACTCGCCGATTATCGGCGCAGGCTGCTATTGCGACCAGGATGTGGGCGCGGCGGGCGCTACGGGAAGCGGTGAAGAGAACATCAAGGTGTGCGGAGCGCATACCATCGTGGAAAACATGCGACGTGGAATGTCACCGGAAGAAGCCGGCATGGACGTGCTGAAGCGTATCGTCCGCAACTACAACAATGACATGTCCAAGCTGATTTACGTCAGCATGCATTTCTACATCTTGCGCAAGGACGGCGCGTATGCGGGGGTTTCCATGTGGTCAGGTTCGGCGGAGTATCCGGCGCGTTTTGCCGTGGCTGACGGCAACGGCCCTGCTCGGCATGAAGTAGCCAAGGCGCTCTTCCAGGGCAATCCCAAGGACTGGCCGCCCATGCCGCGCGCGCGGAAGCCTTAGAGCAAGGACTTACCACGGATAACACTGATTCACGGATTTTCACGCGATCGGGAAAGAGATTGTTAGCCGCGAATGAAGAAAATGTTTTGGCGCAGATTTATACAGAAGGGCGCTGATAAAGCCTTTGGGCCGCGAATGAACGCGAAAAAGCGCGAATAAAGTGCAAGAAAGATTTTATTCGCGGGGATTCGCGGCTGATGCTTTCTCTCTAACTGCACGCCGTTTCTCCGAGCCGCCTTTGCCCCAATAGACGAGTCGTAGTCCTGCCAAAACCAGATTCACGCCAACCACCATCGGGATGACCAGGGTGTTGCCCCAGTGGTGTTCAATCCAGAAACAAGGCAGGCTGGCGCCGACCAGCGCCCATCCCCACTTTGCGCGCTTCGATCCAGAGTTGAGATGAATTTTGTTTACGTAAGTGAGAAAGGGTGGGTTGGATTTACCAGTGTGATCGTAAATATCGCAGCGTAGATTTGGGATTTCGTCAACTATGGTTTCGCAGTAGCTTTCAGCTTCAGCGAGTGAGTCAAATACGATGCAGACACTGTCTTCTCCGGGTTGCAGATAGTGTCCATCCGGCGAGCGCTCGACGTCGGTCGCGACGTCAGAATGAAACACGGCAAACTGCCCCGCGTGCACCAGCCCGGTCCACTCGGTGGGCTTTCTGGCGGGGTCATAGAGTTTGAGTTGCTGCATCATGAGCAATTAGCAATTTGGCAACTGGCAAAGCCGGATGCGTCGAGTTTAATCGATCAAGCCAATTGCCAGGTGCTATTTGCTAATTGCTTGTTGCTACATGAACCTGACTTTTACGTCTGCACGCTTGGCCAGGTGAATGCTTTCCACAAAGCGCACCTTGCCGCTGTGGCGCGTCATCACAATGGACGAAGTGCGCGTGCCTTCACCAAAGAAGCGGACGCCTTTCATCAGCGCGCCATCGGTCACGCCGGTAGCGGCAAAGACAAGGTTCTTGCCCGGCGCAAGGTCTTTGGCGGTATAGATTTTTTTCTTGTCCTTGATTCCCATTTTCTCAATGCGGGCTTCAAGTTCCGGCGTGTTGATGACCAGGCGGGCAAGAATTTCACCATTCAGGCAGCGCATGGCGGCGGCTGTTATCACGCCTTCCGGTGCGCCTCCGCTGCCCATGACAACGTGCACGCCGGTGCCGATTACGGCTGCGGCAATGCCGGCGGAAAGATCGCCGTCTGTGATCAGGCGGATGCGCGCGCCAGCGCGGCGAATGTCATCGATAAGTTTTTCATGGCGTGGACGGTCCAGCACCACCACTACAAGATCTGCAATATCACGGCTCAGACGGCGCGCAATGGCCTTCAAGTTTTCTTTTACCGGCGCGTCCAGGTCAACGGCGTCTTTGCAGGAAGGGCCGACAACAATTTTTTCCATGTAGCAATCCGGGGCGTTCAGCAGGCCGCCTTTTTCTGAAGCCGCCAGTACGGTGATCGCGCCGGGAGCGCCCGTGGCGCAAAGGTTCGTGCCTTCCAGCGGATCAACGGCGATATCAACTTCCGGCAGCTTCTCGCCGTCATGCCAGCCCGCTCCCACATGCTCGCCGATATAGAGCATCGGCGCCTGATCGCGCTCGCCTTCACCGATGACAATGGTGCCGCGCATGGGGACCGTGTCCATGGTGGTGCGCATGGCTTCCGTGGCTACGTGGTCGGCCCGGTCGCGGTCGCCGGTGCCCATGGTGTGCGCTGAGGCGATTGCGGCATCTTCCACCACGCGCGCAAACTCCAGCGCCAGCTCAAATTCCATTTGGTGGGCCAGGTTTCTTGCTTCAGGTTGCTTGTCTGCCACGCGGGTTGCCATGTGTGTTCCTCCAGAGGTCGAGCGCTCAAAACGCGCTGATGCCGGTCACATTCTCGCCAATGATCAGCGCATGAATATCGTGAGTGCCTTCGTATGTTTTTACCGATTCCAGGTTCATCATGTGGCGCATCACAGGGTAATCATCGGCAATGCCGTTTGCGCCCAGGATGTCACGCGCCATGCGAGCACACTCCAGCGCCATCCATACATTGTTTCGCTTGGCCATGGAGATGTGCTGGTGCCCAACTTTATTTGCGTCCTTGAGACGGCCCACTTGCAGGGCCAAAAGCTGTCCTTTGGTGATCTCGCTGATCATCCAGGCCAGCTTTTCCTGGACAAGCTGATGAGATGCAATTGGCTGGTCACGGAACTGCTTGCGCACCTGGGAATATTGCAGCGCCGTGTCATAGCAGGACATGGCCGCGCCAATCGCGCCCCAGCCGATGCCATAACGAGCCTGATTCAGGCAGCCCAGCGGGGATTTCAGGCCGTCAGAGCCGGGAAGAAGGTTTTCCAGCGGGACGCGAACATCCTGCAGGGACAGTCCTGAGGTGACCGAAGCGCGCAGCGACCATTTGCCGTGAACATCAGAGGCTTTGAAGCCGGGGCGGTTCGTTTCGACCAGGAAGCCTTTGATACGGTCATTATGCTCTGCGGACTTTGCCCATACGATGGCGACATCGGCGATGGAGCCCGAGGTGATCCACATTTTTTCGCCGTTAAGGACGTACTCATTGCCGGACTTTACGGCGCGCGTGCGCATGCCACTGGGATTGGATCCAAAGTCGGGCTCGGTAAGGCCGAAGCAGCCGAGCTTTTCTCCGCGGGCCATTGGCGGCAGCCATTTTTCTTTTTGCGCGTCACTGCCGTAGGCGTAAATCGGATACATGCACAGCGCCGATTGCACGCTGACGAACGAGCGCACGCCGCTGTCGCCGCGCTCCAGTTCCTGCATCACTAAGCCGTATTCCACGTTGCCCATGCCGGCGCAGCCATAACCTTTCAGGCTGGCGCCAAAGAAGCCGAGATCGGCCATGGGCTTGACCAGTTCACGCGGAAAACGGCCTTCGCGGTTGCACTCTTCAATGATAGGTACGAGATTTTCTTCGATGAAGCGGCGCGCGGTGTCGCGCACCAGGCGCTCGTCGTCGGTGAGCAGGGAATCAAACTCGATGAAATCCACGCCCTTGAACTTAAAAACGGGCATATTCTCCTCTTCGGTTGGGCCGATGTATTGCCGGACAAGCGGGAGAGTTACACAGAGAGCAAAACCCGCTCAGGGCAGACTTCCAAAGCTAGCAGAGGCAACGGGCACGGTCAAACTACATTCATGTCGCTGCGCTCCAAACCGCTTAGCAGCATCAGCCGAGGGGTGTTATCTTTTGCGCCAGTGGCATTGGGCTCGGCGCGCAAGCCGGCCTCGCCCTTTTGTCTACCAGTCTGAAATCCATCCGGCCTTGCTGAGCATTTCCTGAGCGACCTCGCTTAGAGAACGGTTTTCATTGATGACCACGAAATTTTCCAGCCTTGCAAGGTCAAGGATGGCGTCCAAGGTCGCAACTCGATCGACATATTGTCGCTGCAACACACCGAATTCGCGGATTTTGACGCGTTGTTGCATCGTATCGATGCCGGCGGTAAGGCGGCAAATTTGAGTGTTTGCGGCGGTAACCGCCCTGCGACACAACTCCAGTTCCGCGTGGTCTTCCATCGCTCGCGCCAACAAGATCCGCGTGACTCCAAGCGCGGCGTAATTCCTGCAGACAGATTCAAGATTGCGATACATCGCGCCGTCGTTGTCGGCGGTGGAGGGCAGATGCGCAAGCCCCAGCGCGTCCAGGTCAATCGCCGCATGGACGATATGGCGCAGCACAAGGATGTCCGATGCTTCGGCAAGGACAGACGTCTTGCCCGCGCCCATTGAGCCGGTAATGATCAGCAAAGATTCCAACTGCTCCATTCCTGTTTAATCACGCCATGAGCTTCGCCTTACGAGCTATGAAAACGCCCAACGGAAAAAAACCGGCACGGCGTGCGGACCGGATTTTGCTAATAGCAGAAAACGTCCTGCCTGTCCCAGATTTCCCAGCGTTCAGTTGGGCTCTCCGTCAAAAGGTTGGGCGTAATCCGGTTTGGGCAGCAGACGGTCGCGGTCGTAAGGCGGGTCTTCGTGCGCGGGAATGGGGTCCTTGGGCCAATCCTTATGCCATTGCCGGCGAAAGTCATCGTCCGCGTAATATTTGAGGAAGAGTTGCATATCTTCCTCGCTATAGCTGCCAAGCAGTTCGATGTGCCATGCGGAACCCGCAACGATCGGCATTGCCTTTGTTTCTTCCCGCAGGGAATCAGTCCACAGATGGGTGTATAGCTCGCGGTCGCTGAGATGATCTGTTTGCGATATAAACACATGCAGCAAGGCGAGCTTCTGGATTACCTCCCAGAGTTTTGCCGGCAGTTCCTCATCCTTGAGCGAATCCGGCGGTGGGAGTGACACGCCCGCATTCTCAAGTTGTTGGAAGTTGGTTGTCCACGGAGCTTCCTCGTAGTCCACAACGTGTTTCCAGAATCCTTCTTCCACTTCCTCGGGCACTTCGGATGGGTAGTCATCCAGCGCACCAACCGTCATCTGGCCGCCGCAAAGCTCTTCTGCGCGGCGCTTCAAATCTTCTATTCTCTCTTCCGGGGTTTTCTTCTGCCGGTTGTCCTTAGCTTTAGGCTTTGCCGTTTTCCGCTTTGCTACTTTAGGCTTGGCCACAATTTCCTCCCGGCGACCGATGGCAGACTAGTTCGCCTGCCCCGCGCGCAGACAAGGATAAATGAGAACGGATAAAAGATACGCGCCAATCCTACACCGAGGCTGCGCAGGCTTTCTACCCCGGCACATTTATGGGCGCGTGATCGGACTAACGGCGCAGTTCAATCCTGCCTTGCTTCACCGAGGTCTGACCACCTTCCGATGCTACGGAGGTGTCACCTCAATGTGACTAGTACCTCAATCTTGCCCTTTGCTCCCGAGAACGGTTGCATGGCCTTGCCGATAATAGCGCCCGGAAGCATAGTCCTGTCAGAGCCACGCATCGCGTATCCAGGTGTTGAGGATGTTACAAGCAGATCACCGCGAGCAATGGGCCCATTTTCATTCGTGACTTTACAGGGCACAATGCCCACGATTGCCACAGGTATTTCAGTGGCAAGCCGCGGATCTTCAGACGTATGTGGCGTCGCCGTGACTCCCGGCTTGGTTGAATATATCCCCGCCACAAGTGTTGAGTAAGGAGTTTTGGCCAGGGTCAGCTGGCGATCGGCAGTCGTATCGATTACCAGCACATCGCCAGGCTCGTACTTGTCTTTTCCACCGCCAACGCTGACGGACTCGGCAAAATCTGCTCCTCCGGTCTGAGTTCCACCATCAAAGAACCCTTTTCCTGAGCTGTCAATCCTGGCCTTGGTGAATTGTTGATAAATTCCCGGAGCTTCAGCGGCGTTGTTGGGGCCAAATTGGAACCTGAAATTGTCCTGAGGGTCCCGGACGGAAAACAGCATGTCACCATGACTTTCGCCACTGAAAGTCTGTGATGTGAGCGAGACGAAGCTCTGGGAGCGGTCGATCGTGTTATCACTGTTCAGGGCATCATGAGTTGTGACTAAAATGCCTCCAACATCGTGTTCGTCACCTACCCAAAGGTGGGCTCCTATCAATGAAGTTTGTGAATGGAGTGAAAACTCGGGACTGACAACTTCAATAATGCCGGGATAGGAGATGCCCATGCCAAATTTGTAGGGCGCAATAATGAAATCCTTGTTCGGTGTAGAAGACGCTGGGTGCGCATCATCAATGGTCACAGCATCGGGCACACAGAAAAAATTTGCCTGGTCTGAGGATGATTGCTGGCTGGTGCTGGTCTTATCGCAGTATGCCCTGGTGAGACGAAAATGCATCTGAGAACCGGCCTGGGAAAATGCGGAAACATGTCCAATATCCTGGTCCTCTCTTGCCACGCTTGCCGCACCAAATTGAATAGCTGCGCCCGAGTCGGCATTGAGGGCCAATTGTTTGCTGCTCAGAGATTCCAGGCCATTCACATTCTGAGGAAGGCCGACGCGCGCGAAATCTGCAGCATGCAGGCCCTCAAGTGTGCTGGCGTTCACGTTGGAAAGTTGCGATCCATCTCCATTAAAAGTAATTGATTTCACCAAATCAGAAGCAGAGAGGCCGCCAAGCAAAGCCGCGTTTACATTCGTTAGCTTTGATCCATCTCCGCTGAACGCCGTTGAGGCGACATTACCTTGCGCATCCACCCGGAATTTCTCCACGCCCGCGCTTCTGCCGCTAAGGATGTTCCCTCCACCAAGAGAATCAAACACACCCGCTGTACCATCAGGACTGTTGGTCTCACCACGAACACCGGTGGTTGCTCCGGTGGCAGAATGGTTTACGCCCAGAATGCCCACGCCGCCATCGCTGGTGGAAATACCCTGTACACCATAGGTTATACCTGTATTTTGCGTGGCCTCTCCCACCACACCGGTACCGTGATCACCCGCCGAGACACCCCACGCTCCGATTCCGGATCCGGTTGAAGCTTGAGATTCCGCACGAATGCCGGTTCCTTCCGGAGCGCGGTTGATTGAAGATATTGTGTTTTGTGCTGAGCTGGTCGACGCTGTTTCAGCAAGAATCGCATTGTTTGTCTGGGCGGTGACGTGCATTCCGGTTCCAGTGCCATGCTGCTGGATTGTGAATGCCTCTGTGGCGCTGTCTTCGACGATCACGTGAGAAGCAATTGTTACTGGGCCAGGATCTACCGGCGGTGTCATCTGAGCAAACGGAAAAGTTGTCACCAATCCTGACAAGCCAGGCTGCTGGGCAGTGCTCTTGTTTTGGACCGGCAACGTGCTCGAGCTTCCAATCGCTTTTGCAGCGGTTGGCACGCTGCCAGTTAGCGCCTGGCCCTCATACAACGTCGTGCTCAAAAGGGTCCTTTGCTCATTATCTTCACCGCTGATCCGCACGCCAAGCCATCGCGGTTCGGTTGCATCAAGTAGGAAGGCAGGGAATCCGCTGGAATGCGACGCGCCAAGAAATGCGGTGTAACGGCCATCTTGCCCCGGCCGGACATTTTGAGTTTCCTGCCAAAGCGGATTTTTGGGATCACCACTTCCATAAATGGAAAAAACAACAGCAACACCAGTCGATGATGATTGCCGTTTCAAGACGCCGTCATATCGAATCATGCGCGGCTGGACGAAAGATTCTGAGCCAGATGTCGAAATCGCATTGGCCGTTTGGGGGCTGTTGTCCGCATAGGTTGCCGTTGATTGAGCGGACATCTGGGCTGAATACCCGCACAAGAAACATGCCAGGGTACAGAAAAAATGCTTTGCAAGCATTCCTGCTTCCTCACTGGAAACTAGATTTATACCTAAGGGGGTAATATTTGTAACTTACAGATTTCTTGGCAAAAGTTCTTATGAGATTACATGACCTTAACACCTCTGCTAGCCAAGGAAACACCCTAGAAATTGTCAAGAATTGTTCAGTCGCACCAAAATAACTATTACCTTGGTAATCAAGGAGGTTTGGGCCGGAGAGACGCGGGGAAAAACTGCTTACCGAGCGGGCGGCTCGATGGTGATTTCCTGGTTCCAGTCTGTAAACCTGGCGAAGACGCTTCCGTCGCGGGCTTTGAAATCGCGCGGCAGATGATCGTCCAGGCCCAGGATTAAGCAGTGCCATTCAAGAACACGTCTTAAGACAATTCTTATCTTTATGTTTACTGGAGCTGAGGCAACAGCAGTTCTCCTTTCAAGGTTCCTACCCTGCAACTCACCTCCGGGAGTGTTTCGATGAAATCCAGTTCGTTGCTCCACCTTCTCGCTTCCTCTCTCATACTTTTAGTTTCATCATTGGCCGCTGGACAGTCTTTCCAGAGGACCATCCATCATGGTCCCCCAGCGCCAGATGTAGTCGCGGCTGATGTGAACCAGGATGGCAAGCCTGATCTGCTGACCCCGCAAACCGATGAGGAGGGCTTAGGACTGATCTTCCTGAATCGTGGAGACGGTACCTTCCCTGTGGAAGGCTCACAACCTATTTCTAATATCGGCCTCCCCGCTACCCGTGTGGTTGTGGCTGATTTTAATGGTGACGGAATCACTGACTACGTTATGGAGAGTTGCTCAAGCGGCGGCCTTTCAATCATCCTTTTTGCGGGCGATGGCACTGGAGCTTTTCATCAGGCCAATGGCGCTGATAGACACTTTCCTCCTTTTGCATCTTCCTGCACCAATGCAATGTCGGCAATCTTCGTCGCCAATGACAAGCTGCCAAGTATCCTGGTCTCATCCCTGGACACGTTCTTGACGATCTTCCGCAATGACGGTACCGGCCGTTTTAGGCAGCAACAAGATATTTCTGGCGCTCACGGAGCGATACTTACAGGCTCCTCCGTGGGTAATTTCAATGGCGATCACCGTCAAGACATTGCCGCCATCAGCACGAATCCCAGCGGCGGCCCGGAACAGGTTGTCATCTTCTCTCAAAATCCCGATGGCAGCTTTCAGCCTCCTCAGATCCTGTTTTCCCTGAACGCCACACTGCAGTTCACGCAGGCCGTGGATTTCAACGGCAATGAGACTGACGATCTGGTGGTCCCATTTTTTGGCGGTCCGGATAAGCGTGCCGGTGTGGTTGCGCTCACCAATATTGGTCCGGGAAAGTTCAGGAGCAAGATACTTCTTGCCGATCGTTTTTATATATCTGCAGGGCAGAGGGCCACTGCCATTCATTCCCAGGCGAGACATGATGAATCCCAGGGAAGAGATGACGATTCCCGACGAAAGCACGATGAGATTCGCGGCATTCTTGCGCCATTTTCTCCCGAGCCTTCCACCGGTGACTCTGTTTTTGCTTTTTTCCCCGCGCAGGGTGAAGGCTGGGGCAAGCCGATTTATTTTGACGTCCCCAATGGCACAGGCGCGCAGGCCGTAGCCGTGGCAGATTTCAACCGCGACGGACGTCCCGACTTTGCCGGAGTTGATAACAACAATGAACTGCTGGTTTTCCTTAACACCACCACAAAAGATACATGCGCCTTTCCCAACCATATTGGAGTGCGCATCTGCTCGCCGGACTCCGACTTGGATGCCGATGATACTTTCAGGACCACCAAAATACATGCATCGGCCAACGGTGGAGCGCTGCCAATTATCGGCATGAAAGCGTTCATTGACGATAAGCTGGTCTTTAAATCTGACATGAATACGCTGGACGCTTCAGTGCCTGCCGGGGCTGGAAGACATGTTCTTACTGTGAGCGCATCAGACCGCAATGGTAAGGTCTATCAAAGCAGGGTAGGGTTCCACGTTCGTTAGCTGAAGTCTTGCCGCAAAGCAGCTTTGTTGAGGCTGAGGTTTTCGAGCGCCGATTTGTCGAAGGGTAGCGAAGGGCCTTGTGACATGCAGTCACTCCTATGTCCGAATAGTCTAAGTCGGGATTTCCGATTCGAACGACCTAACCTTCCCGCCTCACAATCTAAACCAGGCACTTTACAAAATTCGTTTCTTCAAACTTCGCTTCTTTTACATTGCATCGCTTCACAAGATCAGCTACAAAAAAGACGGGACACGCCCGTGTTGTCGCACGGACGGTCCCTGACCACAAATCACCTTCCAAGAAAGGTAACCTATGGCTGACACCGATTTTAGCAGCGCACGAAAAGACCCCAGCAGCGTACCAAAACCACTTATCTACGATCTTCTCAACCGTCTTAACGCAGCATACGCTCGCGTCCATCGCAATATGGA
>Ga0070734_10001527_pt1 | contig 33070 bp, 20 predicted proteins | sample Coa_R1_8_FD_66444 | JGI IMG/M metagenome (GOLD analysis project Ga0070734, IMG submission 66444) | Surface soil microbial communities from Centralia Pennsylvania, which are recovering from an underground coalmine fire - Coalmine... | ecosystem: Environmental > Terrestrial > Soil > Unclassified ...
TGGGCCATGTCCAATTGTGCGTAGCCGTGCAGGTTGGCGCGAAGGGGATGCTCATAACGCGCGTTCCAGCTCCAGCTGAAGTAGGGCGCGAACGGCAGGCGCTCGTTCACATAGACGTCGTATGCGGGGTCCGGGGTCGAAATGATGCGCGAGTCGGTATAGCTCGCTGCGCCCTGCAGCGATATGTACTCATTGACCTTGTAGTTGACGTTCGATTCCATGCCGTAGATGCGCGCCTGGCCGATGTTGACGTTGTAACTGGCCGAGGGACAGACCTCGGCGTTGTAGAGAAAGCTCTGCAGCTTGCTCCAGTTCATCAGGTAGGCCGCGCCGTTCCATAGCAGGCTGTTGTGCAACCACGTCGTCTTCCAGCCGAGCTCGTAGTTGGTGAGAGTGTCGGGCGTGTAGGTTGCGGGAACACCGTTCTTGTAGCAGCTCGGAGGATCTCCGGCGTTTGATCCGCCGTCGCGAAATCCCTGACCGGCGTCCGCGTATACCAACGCCTTGTCCGTCAGCTTGTAGTTGACGCCGAGTTTGCTGTTCCACTTCTCCGAGCCACCCGTGTAGTAGCTCGGTAATGACGGCGCATAAGCGAACGAAAAGGACGTGGTGTTGTATACGAAGTGCGACTGGAAATGCACCGTACCCGCTTCGACGTTCAGCCGGTCCGTGATATCGAAGCTGATGTTCGCAAACTCGGTGCTCTGCAGGTAATAGAAGTCCTCATTGTATGCATACCACTGGCCGGGCGGCAGGCTCGGCTGGGTGATGCCGTAGTAGCTCAAATAGGATTGAAATGCGGCGCCGGAGTACTGAAGTCCCGGCATGTAGTAAATGTCGCCGTAGTTATTGTCCTCGGTCCGTTCCCAGTAGGAGCCGAGGAGCCAGTGAAAGCGGCCGCCAGGCTTCGAAAGCAACCGGATCTCTTCGGACCAGCGCTCCACGTTGTCCCTCAGCGAGTAAAACTGTACCGGGGGTTTGCAGCCGCTGTAGGGGCCGGTACCGAAATACGGATCGTTCAGGCAGGTGAAGCCTTCCTGTGTGCCCGGGAACCCCGTGGGCGGGTAATTTCGCGCGCCGGCGTTGAAGTTCTGCTCATATTGCGAGTACTCGTTCCACTGCCGCCTCGGCAGTGCCCAGTAGGTGCTCGCAAACACGAGATCGCCGATTCCCACATCACCGTCGATGTGGAGGTCAAACATCTTCGCCTGAAAGTTATTCGACTCCGGCCCGAATCGCTCCACGGTGCGGGGCCCCAAGGCGGGATCCTCGTCCCACGCCCCATGGGTGTACTGGCGCTGATAGCCATAGGTGAATGAGGCGCTCCAACCCTCATTCAGCACGAGTCTCAACGCAACTCGTCCGCCTTCGACGTGCTCACGATTGTAGTCATTGTCCGCCCAGGGGGCATTGTTCGAGACGGCGCCGTTGACCCAGGTGCGGGTCGTGAAGCGGTTTTCGATGAATCCGCCGTGGGAGTCGCTGAACGCCGAGATGCGCAGACCGAGGTGCCCGTCGATGAGCGGCAGGTTGAGGAATCCCTCATAGGTCCAGTCGTTCTGTCCTCCCTGAATCTTGCCGCCATCCAGGTCGAGGCCCGCGCTGAAGGCATGCACGTCCGGCTTGTTGGTGATGTAACGAATCGCTCCCGACATCGATCCCGCGCCGAAAGTGGTGCCTTGAGGCCCATTCAATATCTCGATGCGCTCGACGTCGTAGAGATGCAGGTCCGGCTGTGCACTGTCGCTGCTCATCGACATGTCATCGACGAAGAACCCGGTCGCGGACGTGTTGCCGTAGTTGGGATTGCTGCCATCGGAGACGCCGCGCATGACGAACACCTGCGTGCCGGGTCCGGTGCTGATGAAGGAGATGGTGGGCACCTTCTCCAGGTAGTCATCCATATTGGCAATCGCGAGGTTCTGCAGGTCCTTCGTCGTGAACACGTCGATGCTGATCGGCACCTCCTGCAAATTCTCCGTCCGCTTGCGCGCGGTCACGGTGATCTCCTCGAGAGTATCGGACGTGCCGCTGGCCGCGAGCGCCGGAGCCCCATGTACGGCCCCGGCACCGTAAAGCGCCGCTGCGATGGCAAGACTCAGCTTGGAACGGGCGTCGAGCGAGGGAGTCACCGGGCGCAGGCCCACGGGTGCCCGCGCACGATGTTTCAAGGTGGTGCTCATCGGAATCCCCATGTCTTTGTTGGTTGCCCGCCCTCTTCGACGGTTGCCGGTGGGATCATCCCTTGAGTGCGCGTCTCCCGTCAATGGAAGGGCAGAGCGCACTGAGCGAGTGTTTAATTGGGCGTGGCGGGCGAGCCACAATCCGCGAAGCGCGCCAGGCAATCGCCCAAGCCCACGCGCAGCGGCTCGAGCTCCGCGGCGAAATGCTTCCAGTAGCCAATTCCCGAGGTATATAGGGGTTGGCGCACCTGCTCCGAGCTCGCGGTACGGACCGCGCGTTGCGTGGCATGGAAATTGAGGCAGGCAGGCTCAAAGTCGAGTCCGCAGTGCTCGAGCAGGCGGCGAATATTCGCTTCCGGGTCAAGCACGAGTCCCTCGTACTGGAGGTGCAGCACCCTGCCCGGCAGAACCGAGTCCCAATGATCCATCAAAGAGAGGTAGCAACGGTAATAGCGGGCGAGGTCCTGCAGATGGTAGCTGAAGGTTTGGCCCTCGGCGAAATACTGCTTGAAGGTGCTGAAGCATGCATCCATCGGATGGCGACGCGCATCGATCACGGTCGCGTGGGGAAGGATCGCGTGAATGAGTCCGACGTGACTGAAGTTGTTGGGTAACTTGTCGGTGAATCGGTCACGCCCGCGGCGCAGCGGCGCAGTCTCTGCCAGGTAGTGCCCGCCGAGCACCGCGAATTCGCCCGCGGGCAGCTTCTCCACGCTCTCAGGATAGCCGTTGCGCGCCCGACCCATATCATCAAGCCAGCCCACCAGGTTAAGGATATTGGGCAGCTCCATGGTGCCGTCGACGCGGGAGTGACTGGCGAGAATCTGCTCGATCAGCGTCGACCCGGAGCGCGGCAGCCCCACGATGAAGATCGGCTCCCGGCTCGGATCTCCGCAACCCTTGCGCCGCGCAAAAAAATCCGCATGGAAGAACTCGCGGATTCTTGCGCTCCGCTGTTCGAACGCCTCGATATCGAAGGGCGCCTCGACGCGCCGTAGCTCATTGCCCCGGGCATAGTGCATGAAGGCCGCAGGATACTGGCGCCGTTGCTCGTAGGCCCTCCCCAGGGCGAAATTGAGCTGGGCCTCATTGGACGGGTCGCGCTTATCCCGCGTGAGGAGTTGGTGCATCGCTCCCACCTCCGCATCGCTGAACTCGTAGTTTTTGAGGTCGGCGAGACTCCAGTACGCCTCGCCGCGTCCGGGATCCAGCTGCAGGGCCCGTTTGTAGGAAGCCTCGCTCTCGAGGCGTCGGCCCAGAGTCTTTTGGACATGGCCTACCGACAACCGCAGCCCCACCTCGGTTGGCTTGAGATGGGCGGCCCGTTCATAAGCCTCGAGCGCCTCGTCCTGGCGCATTAACCGAGTAGCGACGCTGGCGGCCATCACCCAGGTCTGGGGACTCCGTGGCTCTATCTTGATGAGGTGGCGCGCGGCGAGCTGTGCTTCCTCGAGACGGCCCAAAGCGACCAGCGCCGGGCCGAGGCCGCGATGCGCCAGGGGAACGTGCGGGCTTTGTTTCAGGGCATGGCGCAGCAAGCGCTCCGCGTCACGCGGCATGTCCGCGAGGAGGGACAGCGCGGCCAGGCCGCACAGTGCAGCGACGTGACTCGCGTCGCGCTGCAGGATTTCGCGGAACATGAGCTCGGCTCCTTTCCGGTCGTCGGCGACGAGCGCCGCCGTTGCTCGCTCGACCAGCGACCGCTCGGGGTCCGTGAGCCGCGCGCGCTCGAATGCAATGGCCGCGTCCGCATGCTGTTCCATGTCGACGAGCACATCTCCGTAGGCGAGCCAGGCGAGATGATGGTGCGGGAATTCCTCCAGCACTCGTCGCACCTCCCGGCGCGCCTCGGCGACCCGGCCGGCGTGCCGATAGGCGCGTGCAAGATCCACCCGTGCATTCGCAAAATCAGGCACCTTGACGAGCGCGCGCTCGAGCGCATCGACGCTTGCCGCGACCTTTTCCTGATAGAGGAGTACGGCACCGAGGAGCCACAAGCAATTCGCATCACCGGGCAACTCAGCCTCGAGCGGCCGCAGCCAACGCTCCGCGGTGGCCGCACGTCCCTCACGCAGCGCCGCGAGAGCGGCCCAGTAGGCGCCGGGCAGGCGTCCTTTCGCACTCTCCTCTGCCATGCTGCTACTTTAGGATATTTGGCAGGGCGAATGCCTGCCCCGCGGGCCTGCGCCGGCCCCGAGCCCTACGAGGGTGAGTGGTAGAACTCGAGCGCCATCTCGGCAAGAAGCGCGGTGGCGTAGCTCGCGAAGGAGCGCCAGACCTCCAGATGGAATCGCGACTCGGCGGTCCGCCACAGGACGATGTCCGCCTTCGCAAGCACGGTGCGCGTACACATCCCCACCGGAAAGGCGCAGAGCTCGAGATCGAGCGGACAGGCGCCGCTCAGGATCGTCTCGGCATGGGCTCCGCTCACCTCGAGGGCAATTTGTCGATGACTCAAATCAACGAGCGCGTGACGAGTGCCCTCGAGCGCACGCTCGAGGGCGCCCTCGATACCCTCGATGGGAGCGCCCGGGGGGCTTGTGGAAGCAACCGGCGCCCCTCCCATGTCATACGCGCCCACCTCGAGCAGCAGATACTCATCCGGCCCGAGCCAGAGCGTTGCCCGCGATCCCTGAAGCGTTGCGCGGCAGGCGCTCTCCGAGAAAGGCACCCCCCACACGGAGGCGGCGAGATCGCGAGCGCGGCGCTCGCCGTGCAGAGCCCAGCGCCTGAGCGGGGGCAGCGCGCGCAGCCACGGGGTGGCGGGGACGGAGGGAGGCCGACGGTCCGCACTCTTATCCATGGATACGCTGGCCCTCTGCATCGTAGAAGACCGGTGCGGTGACCTCGACCTCGAGCTCGCGGTCGGGCATCGGCACATAAAGGGTCTGCCCGAAGCGCGAGCGACCGGCGGCGATGAGAGCGAGCGCGATTGGCTCATCGAGTACGCTCGAGAAATACGAGGACGTGACGTGGCCGATGATCTGCATCGGCGGCTTGAGGCCGCGCCGGGCGACGATCTGAGCGCCTTCCTCGAGCACGCTGCGATCGCGCGTGCGCAGCCCCACGAGTTGCTTGCGGTCGGGGCTTTTCATGGCGGCGCGCTCGAGCGAGCGTTTGCCGACGAAATCCGTCTTGTTCTTGCCGATCGCCCAGCTCAAGCCCGCATCATCCGGAGTCACCGTGCCATCGGTGTCCTGTCCGACGATGATGTAGCCCTTCTCGGCGCGCAGCACGTGCATGGTCTCGGTGCCGTATTCGACGATGGCATGACGCTCCCCGCTCGCGTACACGGCCTCCCACACGGCCGCCCCATAATCGCTCGGGACGTTGAGCTCGAAGCCGAGCTCGCCGGTGAAGCTCACGCGGAACAGCAGCAGGGGCACGCCGCAGATGTGACCGCGTGCAATGCCCATGTGGGGCAGCCGCGCGGGCGCGAGGTCGATGCCCTCGATGAGCGGAGCGATCACCTCGCGCGCGCGCGGCCCCTGCACGGCGATGACCGCCCACTGCTCGGTCGTCGAGGTGAGCCATACGTCGAGATCCGACCACTCGGTCTGGCGATAATCCTCCATCATCGCGAGGACGCGCGGCGCACCGCCCGTCGTCGTCGTCACGTGAAAACGATCCGCCGCGAGGCGCGCCACGACACCGTCGTCATAGATGAAGCCGTCCTCGCGGCACAGGATGCCGTAGCGGGCACGACCCACCGCAAGACCCGACCACGCATTCACGTACAGTCGATTCAGAAATTCCGCAGCATCCGCGCCGACGACCTCGATCTTGCCGAGCGTCGAGGCATCGAAGAGGCCGCAGCCACGGCGCACGGCCAGGCATTCGCGTGCGACCGCGGCGTGCATGTCCTCGCCCGCGCGTGGAAAGTAGCGTGCGCGCTTCCACAGGCCAACGTTCTCGAACACCGCTCCGCGCGCAGCCGCCCACCCATGCATCGGCGTGGTGCGCACCGGATCGAAGAGATCCGCGCGCGAGAAGCCCGCGAAGCTGCCGAAGGTCACGGGCGTGAAGGGCATGCGAAAGGTGGTGTGCCCGACCTCGGGGATGCTGCGATCGAGCGTCTGCGCGACGACGGCGAGCGCATTCAAGTTCGAGGTCTTGCCCTGGTCGGTCGCCATGCCCGTCGTCGTGTAGCGCTTGACGTGCTCGATGGAGCGAAAGCCTTCCGCCGTTGCAAGCTTCAGATCCTTCACCGTCACGTCGTGCTGCCAGTCGACGAAGGATTTCTGTGAGCTCGGCCGGGCGCCCGCCGGCAGAGCGCCGAGATGCCCATCCTCGCGGCGTACCGGCGCCTCGACGGCGAATGGCCGCGCCGGGCGCAGAGGGCGCGGGGCGCATGCGGCCCCCTGGCTCGCCCCATCGGCGAGCGCTTCCTTGAGATCATAGAGGCCACGGCAAGCGCCGACCGAGCGCGTGCGCTCGAGCGCAGTCTGCGGCAGGAAGGCCGCGAGTGCCTCGCTCCAGGCAAGCTTGCCGCGCGACTGCGAGAAAAGATGCACGCTCGGGGTGAAGCCCCCCGACATGAGGAGCGTGTCGCAGGACAGCCGCAGTCCATCGCGCACCCCCGAGGAGGTGACCGCGCCGAGCTGCACCGACTCGATGCGCAGCGTCCCTTCGGTGCCAAGAACGGTCGCGTGCGGCAGCACCCGGATGCCGGCCTGGCACGCGGCCGCGACGAGCTCTCCGTCGGGCGAGGCGCGCACATCGGCGATGGCGACAATGCGGGTGCCGGCGGCCTGCAGGTCGAGCGCGCTCTGATAGGCCGCATCGCACGCCGCGACCACCACGCTTTCCTCGCCGACCCGTACCCCGAACCGGTTGAGGTAGGTCTGCGCCGCGCCCGCAAGCAGGATGCCGGGCCGATCGTTGCCGGGGAAGACGAGCGGCCGCTCGAGCGCCCCGGTCGCGAGAACCACCGTGTGTGCGCGGACCTGCCAGAGGCGCTCGCGCGGCAAATGTGCCGGGCACTGCTCGAGGTGATCGGTGACGCGCTCGCACAGACCGATCAGATTGTGGGGAAAGTAGCCGAAGGCCGTAGTGCGGGGGAGAAGGGTCACTCGCTCGTGCGCCTCGAGTTGCTCGAGGGCGCTCGCGAGCCACCCCGCGCTGCTTTCGCCGTCGATGCGCGCGGCCCCGTCGCTGAGCAGACTCCCGCCGAGCTCGGACTGCTCATCGCACACCAGCACGCGCAGTCCCTGATCCGCGGCACCGAGCGCAGCCGCGAGACCCGCCGGACCTGCGCCGACCACGAGCACGTCGCAGTGCGCGAAACGCTGTGCATAGCGGTCGGGATCCGGCTCCCGGGGCGCAACACCCAAGCCGGCCGCCCGGCGTATCACCGGCTCGTACCAATCCTTCCACGCCCGCCGCGGCCACATGAAGGTCTTGTAGTAGAAGCCTGCGGGGAAGAAGGCCGACAGATGATCGTTGATGCGCCCAACGTCGCGCTCGAGGCTGGGCCAGCGATTCTGGCTCTCGGCCTTCAGACCTTCGTAGAGCTCGACCTGCGTCGCTCGCAGATTCGGCGTCGAGCGTGCAGCGTCACGCCGGATGGTCACGAGCGCGCTCGGCTCCTCGGACCCCGCCGCCAGAATGCCCCGCGGCCGGTGATACTTGAAGGAGCGTCCGAGCAGGTGCACGCCGTTCGCGAGCAGCGCCGAGGCGAGGGTGTCTCCTGCGTAGCCCTGATAGGGGCGGCCGTCGAACTCGAAGCGCACGGGTCGCCGACGATCGATGCGACCGCCCGCGGGGGTACGCCCGCTCATGCGCCGCCTCCGGAGGGAGGCGGCTTCGCCGTCCCCGGGGCGACGTCGGGGCGCGGCCGCCCGGTCTCGTAGGTCGCAAGGATGCGATCGCTCGTCGTGTCGCGCAGCGCGTTGAAGAAGCGGCCACAGCCGCGCGCGTGACGCCAGCGCTCGGCGTGCACTCCCTTGACGTTCGCGCGCGTGTAGAGGAAGTCGCTCCACGCCTGATCATCGAGGTCGGACGGCCGCTGCGGTCGTGCCAGGTGGGCCTCACCGCCGTAGCTGAACTCGATCTCCGGCCGCAGGCCGCAATAGGGGCAGTCGATCAGCAGCATCAGTGCGCCACTGCGGCAGCAGCCGCCTCGTCGATCAGATAGCCGTCGCGGAAGCGCTCGAGCGTGAAGGGCGCATTGATCGGGTGGGGCGCATCATGCGCGATCGTCCAGGCAAAGACGTGTGCGGCTCCGGGAGTCGCCTTGAAGCCGCCGGTGCCCCATCCGCAGTTCACGTACAAGCCTTTGACCGGGGTCTTGGCGATGATCGGGGAGCGGTCCGGCGTCACATCGACGATGCCGCCCCAGTTGCGCAGCATCCGCATGCGACGAAATTGCGGGAACAGCTCGCAGATCGCATCGAGTGTGTGGGTGTTGATGTGCAGCGCGCCGCGCTGCGTGTACGAGGTGTAGGCGTCCGTTCCGGCTCCGATGACGAGCTCGCCCTTGTCCGATTGACTGATGTAGGCGTGAATGGTGTTCGACATCACGACGCAGGGAAAGACGGGCTTCACGGGCTCCGAGACGAGCGCTTGCAGCGGATAGCTCTCGAGCGGCACCCGCACGCCGGCAAAGCCGAGCACGACGCTCGTGTGACCCGCAGCGGATACCCCGACCTTGGGTGACTGGATGAGGCCACGCGAGGTCTCCAGCGCCTCGATGGCTCCGTGCGCATCGACCCGCAGCCCCAGGACCTCGCAGTTCTCGATGATGTCGACGCCGAGCGCGTCGGCAGCGCGCGCATAGCCCCAGGCGACGGCATCGTGGCGCGCCGTGCCGCCGCGCCGCTGCAGCGCCGCGCCGAGCACCGGATAGCGGATACCGGGCGAGATGTTGAGCGGCGGGCAGAAGGTTTTGGCCTGCTCGGGCTCGAGCCATTCGTTGTCGACCCCGTTGCAGCGGTTCGCATGCACGTGGCGCTTGAACACCTGGATGTCGTGCACCGTGTGGGCGAGCATCATGACGCCGCGCGGCGAGAACATCACATTGTAGTTGAGCACCTGCGCCAGGCTTTCCCAGAGCTTGAGCGAGTGGTCGTAGAGGGCGGCGCTCTCACTGAAGAGATAGTTCGAGCGGATGATGGTGGTGTTGCGCCCCGTATTGCCGCCCCCAATCCAGCCGCGCTCGAGCACCGCGATGTTGCGCATCCCGTGCTCCTGTGCGAGGTAGTAGGCGGCTCCGAGTCCATGTCCGCCCCCGCCGACGATGACGGCGTCGTAGCTCGCTTTCGGGGCTGCCTGGCGCCACTGCGGCTGCCAGCCGCGCTGGCCCGACAGTCCGCGGCGAATCAGCGCCCACGCTGAGAAAGGCTGCTTGCTCATGAGCCGCCCCGGCGCTTCAGGCACGCAGCTCCTGATTCTCGGGATCGTAGGGTGAATCGACCAGCACGGTCGCCTGCTTGCGCTCGCCCAAAATCTCGATCTGCAGCGAGGTACCCACCCGCGCGTGCTCGGGCTTGACGTAGCCAAGCCCGAGACTCTTGCCGAGCGCATGGCCGTAGTAGCCCGCGGTGGCGCGTCCGATGAGCACCCCGCGCGCATCGAACAAAGGCTCGTTCCCCAAGGGGTCGGCATCGGTCACGCCGTGCACCTCGAACGTGATGAAGCGGTGCGGAACGCCGCGCTTGAGTTGCTCCTCGAGCGCCTCGCGCCCGATGAATTCGCCCTTGCTCATGCGCACGAAGCGGTCGAGCCCCGCCTCGAAGGGGGTGTAATCGCGGGTGAGATCGCTCCCCCACATGCGATAGGACTTCTCGAGACGCAGCGACTCCATGGCGCGCATTCCGGCCATGCCGATGTTGAACTCGGCGCCGGCCTCGAACAATGCATCGAACAGCGAGTGCGCATACTCGATCGGGAAGTGCAGCTCCCAGCCGAGCGCGCCGACGAAATTCACGCGCAGCAGATACACGTCGGTTGCGAGAGCGACCTCGGCGATCTGGCCGGTGAGCCAGGGGAAAGCCGCATTGTCGAGCGGCGTGTCGGTGAGCTTGGCGAGCACCTGCCGCGACTTGGGGCCGGCGAGCACGAAGCAGCCGCGGCTCATGGTGACGTTGCGCAAGTCGACCCGGTTCGAGCCCGAGGGGCTCTCCGCGGGCCGCATGCGCTCGAGGTAGTCACTGTCGTAGCGTTCCGCGGCGCCTGCGCTCACGACGTAGAAGCGCTCCTCGCCGAGCTTGGTGATGGTGAACTCCGAGCGGATTCCGCCGCGACGGGTGAGGGCGTGAGAAAGCGCCATGCGCCCGATCTTGCTCGGCACCTTGTTCGCGACCAGGCTGTCGAGCCAGCGCTCGGCGCCCGGCCCGCTCACCTCGTGCTTGGTGAAGGGCGTGAGGTCGATGAGGCCCACCTCGCGGCGGATCTTGAGTGCCTCGCGGCCCACAGGCTCGAAATAGTTCGAGCGGCGGAAGCTCCAGCGGTCCTTCGGCTCGACCCCGGGCGGCGCAAACCAGTTGGCGCGCTCCCAGCCATAGCGTTGACCGAACACGGCCCCCATGCGCTTGAGTTTGTCGTAGATCGGGCTCGTCTTCGCGGGACGCGCGTCGGGGCGCTCCTCGTCGGGATAGTGAATGACGAAGACGTTGCGATACGCCTCCTCGTTCTTTTTGACGACGTAGCGCTTGCTCGTGTAGGGGCCGAAGCGGCGCGGATCGACCCCCATCATGTCGATACCGGGCTCCCCCTCGGTGATCCACTCGGCGAGCTGCCAGCCCGAGCCGCCGGCCGCCGTGATCCCGAAGCTGTGGCCCTCGTTCAGCCAGACATTGCGCACGCCCCAGGCCGGGCCGATGAGCGGGCTGCCATCGGGCGTATAGGCGATCGGCCCGTTGACGATGTCCTTGATGCCCGCGCCGGCGAGCGCCGGGACACGCCGCTGCGCAGCCTCGACGTGCGGCAGCAGCCGCTCGAGATCGCCCTCGAACAGGCTCTTGCCGAACCAATCCGGGACCCCATCGGCGAAGCGCGCCGGTGCACCGGCCTCATAGGGCCCGAGGATCCAGCCGAGGCGCTCCTCGCGCAGGTAATAGGATTGATCGGGCTCGCGCAGCACGGCGAGCTCGCGCCCGCCGCCTTGGCGGTACGCCTTGAGGGGCGCAGATTCGTCATAGACGATGTATTGATGCTCGACCGGGATCGAGGGGACGTTGAGACCGAACATGCGCCCCGTCTGGCGGGCATAGTTGCCCGTCGCGCACACCACGTGCTCGCATACGATCTCACCCTTCGAGGTCGTGAGGTGCCACTCCCCGCTCGGGCTGCGGCGCGCGGCCGTGACCTCGGTCTGCTCGTAGATCTCCGCGCCGCGTGAGCGCGACCCCTTGCGCAGGGCCATGGTGAGATCGGCGGGTGCAATATGGCCGTCGTCCGGGTGATAGAGCGCACCGATGATGCGGTCGGTGTCGGTGCCGTTCCCGAGCTCGGCGAGCGGCCAGAGCGATTTGACTTCCTGCGGCCCGATGATCTGGAAGGGCACGCCGATGGTGTTGGCCGTACCACAGTACTTGAGGTACTCGTCCATTCGATCGCGGCAGGTGGCCAGACGCAGATTCCCGGTGACGTGGAAGCTCACTTCCTGTCCGGTCTCGGCCGGCAAGCGCTTGTACAGATCGACCGAGTACTTGTGCAGCTGGCCGACCGTATAGCTCATGTTGAACAGGGGCAGCAGTCCTGCTGCATGCCACGTCGAGCCGGCCGTCAGCTCGGCGCGCTCGAGCAGCACCCCATCCGTCCAGCCCTTCAAGGCCAGGTGATACAGTGTGCTCACGCCCACCGCACCGCCCCCGATCACCACGACGCGGGCGTGAGTTTTCATCGAGTTCTCCCGACAGAAGTCGCTCCGCAGTGTATCGAGCGGCCCTGCAAAGTAATCTCCAATTGCGACAATTCCTTGTTAAAATGCGACGGCGCAGCGCCGTTGCCGCAAAGCTGCGTGAGGGACCGTTGGATGCGCGCAGAGCAAGCGCTGAAAGCCTACGTCGATGCCGTGGCGAGCGCGAATGTGGACGCCGCCCGTGCGTTGTTCGCGCCCCGCGCCCGCCTCGAGATGCCGCTGCTCGGTCAGACGTTGTTCGGCCAGGAGGAGATCCGCGCAGGGCTTGAGCGCATTGCCCACGTCACGCTCGAGTGTCGGTACGAGCTCAGGCGGCTGAAGAGCACGGACACGCTCGCACTCGCCGAAGGCCTGTTGGAGGCGCGGCTGCGCAACGGCGGCGAAGTGCGTCGCTCGATGGCGCTGGTCGTCGTGATGGCGGCCGAAGGCATCGAGCGTCTGTCGAGCTATTTAGACACCTTCGATCATCGACTCTGGTCCGACGGCCTCATCACGGCGCGGCCGCTCGCATGAGGAATGCGGCGGGCTCCGAGCCCCGTTCCGCCGAGCGCAGTGCCGGCGCGGTCCTCGAGGCCTATTGCGCAGCGTTTCGCCGTCGCGGGCTCGAGGAGATCCTCGCGCTCTTCACGCTCGATGCCGTTTTCGAAATACCGCTCGAGCCGGCGCCCCTCGTCGGCCGCGAGGCCATTGCGCGCGTACTCAAGGGCGCTTTCCTCGGACTCGATGAGATCGAGGTGTGGCTCGAGCATCTGCTCGATGCGAAGGACACGGCCGTCGCCGAAGGGGTCTTTCGCGCTCGCATGGTGGGCGTACCGCCCCACGTCGATGGCACGCCGGCGCGGCTCGATTTCAAATTCGTCATCGCCTGTGAGATCGAGGAAGGATTGATCCGGCGCTGGAGCGAATATTTCGACACCCGTCCATTGCGACCTCGCGAGCGCGCGCGCCTTTACCCGATCACTCGGCGCTCTCCTTACTGGGACGGCACGGTGCAGGCGGGGGTGCAGGACTTCATGGTGTACAACCACACCTACTTCCCCCTGACGTATCTGCGCGCGCCGGCCGAGGAATACCTGGCGCTCACCGAGGCCGTCACGCTCTGGGACGTGGCCTGCGAGCGGCAGACCGAAGTTCGCGGCCCCGATGCGGCCGCGCTCGTCGACTATCTCACGACCCGCAAGGTCGATGACCTGCCGGTGGGCGCGTGCCGCTACACCCTCGTGTGCGATCCGGAAGGACGCATCATGTGCGATCCGGTGCTGTTGCATCCCTGGCCTGATGTCTACTGGCTCTCCCATGGCGATGTCGATCTCACGCTCTGGGCGCGAGGTCTGGCGCTGGGGCGCCGCTTGGAGGTCGTGGTGAGCGAGCCCGACGTGGCGCCGCTTCAGGTGCAGGGGCCCAAAGCGCTCGAGGTGTTGCGGGGCCTCACCGAGATGCCGCTCGAGGAGCTGGGTCGTTACAAATGCCAGGCAACGCGGGTGGCCGGCGTCCCGGCGGTGGTGTCGCGCACCGGATGGAGCGGGGGACCGGGCTACGAGGTATTTCCCTTGAGCAGTGAGCGCGCGCTTCATCTGTGGCAAGCGCTCCTCGAGGCCGGTCGCCCGCACGGACTCCGGGTCACGGGCCCCAATATCAACCGCGCGGTCGAGAAAGGCGTCACCGACACGAGCTATTACAGCAACTCGGACCTGAACCCGTTCGAAGCCGGCCATGAGCGGCTCGTCGATCTCGAGAAAGGCGAGTTCGTCGGACGTGCGGCTCTCGAGGGCATTGCGCGTGCGGGCGCCGCGCGCAAGACCGTTGGACTGCGCGCTTCCGAGCCACTGCCCTTGCTCGAGTGGTACTGGCCCGTCGAATCTGCGGGACGGAGGGTCGGTGAGGTGCGCTGGGCGTGCCACTCCTTTGCGCTCGGCGCGCCCGTGGCGATCGCCGTGGTCGAGCGGGCGCTCGAGCGCGATGCAGCGCTGACGATCGTGCACGGGGGCGGGCGAACCCCCGCGCGGATCGTCGATTTCCCCTTCCTGTGAGCCCGGCCGTCACGCTCGAGCGACGCCTGGGCTTGTTCGGCGCCTCGCTGTTCGGGCTGTCCTATATATGCCCCACCGTCGTCATCAGCACCTTCGGTCTCATCGCCCACGACAGTGCGGGCGCGGCCGCCTCGGCCTACCTGGTCGCCACCTTCGCCATGTTGCTCACGGCCCTGAGCTACGGGCGCATGGCCGCGCGCTACCCGCAAGCGGGCTCCGCCTATGCGTATCTGTCGCAGTCCGCCGGCTCGGGATGGGGCTTTCTCACGGGTTGGGTGCTGATACTCGACTACTTCTTCGTTCCCATGGTCATCTGTCTGTTCACGGCCAAGGGCCTGGAGCTTTTGGTGCCGGCCGTGAGCTTCCGCTGGTGGATTGCGGCCATCGCAACGACGACGACTCTGATCAACCTGCGCGGCATCGCGCTGACTCACCGCGTCAATGTGACGATCATGCTCGCCCAGCTTGCGGTCATCGCCCTCCTGATTGCCGGAAGCGCGCTGCGGGCCGGCGCATCGCTCCGGACCGCGCCACTGGCTCCGTTCCTGAGCGAGCATACCCGCTGGCCCCTCGTGCTTTCCGGTGCGAGCATCGCGGCCTATTCGTTTCTCGGCTTCGATGCGGTCACGACACTGGCCGAGGAGACCGTGGAGCCGACGCGCAACATCCCGCGAGCGACCGTCAATGCGGCCGCGATCTGCGGTCTCATTTACGTGATGAGCGCTTACGTCATGAGTCTTGCGCATCCCGCAGTCCGCTTCGCGGACCTCGACAACGGCGGCTATGAGGTCATGCGCGAGGGGGTGGGACCGCTGTTCACGACACTGCTCACCGTGGTGATGATCGCCTATGCGGCCTCGGTCATGTGTGCGCAGGCGGCCTCGGCACGGCTCCTCTATGCCCTGGGGCGCGATGGTTGGCTGCCCGGCCGGCTGGGCTTTCATGCTCTGCATCCGCGCTGGCGCACTCCGTTCTACAACGTGGTCCTCGTCGGAGCGGTGATGCTGATCGGAGAGGGCGTTGAGTTATCCACGGCCGCCCAGTGCGTCAACTTCGGTGCGTTCTGCGCATTCCTCGCCGTGAATCTCGCCGTGCTTGCGCTGGCATGGCGCGCCCGGGGCGGCGGCCGGCTGCGCTGGCTTTCGCTGCTGCAGCCCGTCCTCGGCGCGCTTGCGACGCTCTGGCTGCTCGCGAGCCTGCACCTGCAGGCCCTCATCGTGGGCACCGCGTGGTCCGCAATCGGTCTTCTCTACGGGTCGCTGCGTGCACGCCGCGCGCACTCCGCGACCCGCGTTTCTGGAGTCTCACAATGAACACCTCGAGCCGCCCAACGCCGCCACCGCCCCCCGAGCCGGGCCCCTCCCTGCGCAAGTGCCGCTACGCATTCCTGACGCTGCCGAACTACTCCCTGATCGCGGTGGCGAATGCCTTGGAGCCCTTGCGCATGGCGAACCGCCTCGTCGGCAAGGACGTTTATGAGTGGTCGGTGGTGAGCCTGGAGGGCCGGCCCATCGAGGCCAGCAGCGGGCTCACGCTCGCGCCCACCCTCGCGCTCGAGAAGGTCGGTGCCGTCGACATCCTGTTCGTCTGCGGAGGCATCAACATTCGAGAGGCGGTTTCACCGGCGCTGCTCACGGCCTTGCGGCGCCTCGCCGATCGCGGTGTCCCCCTGGGGGCGCTGTGCACCGGCGGCTACGCGCTTGCGAGGGCGGGATTGCTCGATCAGTTTCGCGCAACGATCCATTGGGAGAATCTCTCGGCGCTGCGCGAGGAGTTCCCGCGCGTGCGCATCTCGGACCAGCTCTTCACGATCGATCGCAACCGCTTCACCTGCTCCGGCGGCACGGCACCGCTCGATCTCATGCTGAATCTCATCGAGGGACGGCTCGGAGCCCGCATCTCGCAACGCGTCAGCGAGCAGTTCATCCTCGAGCGCGTGCGCAAGGACCATGATCGGCAGTACGTGCCGCTGCGCGCACGAGTGGGCGTATCGCATCGGGGAATCCTGCGCGTCGCGCAGCTCATGGAGGCGAACATCGAGAAGCCTCTGTCGCTCGAGCAGATTGCCAAGTCGACCGGCCTGTCGCGCCGGCAGATCGAGCGTCTGTTCAAGCGCGACCTCAACTGCGTGCCGAAGCGTTACTATCTCGAGATGCGCCTGGGTCGTGCGCGCGAGCTGCTGCTGCAGACCGCCATGCCGATCATGGACATCACCGCGGCCTGCGGCTTCCAATCGCCGCCCCATTTTTCCAAGTGCTATCGCGCGGTCTACGGCTACCCGCCGAGTGCCGAGCGCAAGATCGGTGAATCCCGCGTCTGATGACGCTCACTCCTCGAAACCTCACGGCGCGACGGTGTCGGCCCTCAACGGCACGCCATCGAGTCTGCCCCGAAGCAGGGCCCGGGGGGCCGCGCTCGCCTCCGACCAGGTTACCTCGAGCGTTCCGCTCGACGGAGCGATGCCCCCGTTGGAAACGCCCTGCAGGTGCAGCCGCGCATGGACTTCGGGTGCATGTGCGCCGCGCACTTCGAGCCAGCCCGATACTTCGAGATCCTCGGTCAAGCGAACGGCGCGCAAGCGGATGTCGAGCCCGCGCGCCCGGCGAATGATCTCGAACCGGCCCCCGCGCAAGCCCGGCCCCTGATCGCTCGAGTTGCTGCGAGCGCGGGCGAGCACATCCCCCAAGCCGAGTACGGCGCTCGCGGCGGAACTGAGCGCCGCGGCGTCCGCGCGGTTTCCCGGCAAGGCGCGTGCGGGCTCGACCTCGTCAACACGGCGTGGGAAGCCGGCGAGAAGGCGCACCGGCGGCACCGCGCCCGCGCACGCCGCATCGCCGACCGCGCCGCTCGCGAGGAAACGCTGCGCCAGCACCGCCCCGCAGTCGCTGCGGGCGCGCGGCAGCGCATTCACGTGAAAGCTGTTCGCAATCACGATCTGACGGCCGCGCGCAAAGGCGCGGGCCACGAAGGCACCATCCGCCGGCGTCGTGATGTCATCGAGCTCCCCCGAGATCACGAGCGCGGGCACGTCGGGGTAGCGCGTTCCGGGCACGACCACCTGCCCGGCCGGATGAGCGGGCGATGATACGGGCCAGTCGATGCACAGATCGAGGAAGCTGTAATCGAGAGGCATGTGGCGGTACTCCTCGATCGTGAAGGGCGCATAGGCATCCGGGTCGGTGCGCTCGCGTGCGGCGATCGCTTGATCGCGGGCGCGGGCGCGCTCGGCGGGCGCAAGGCGCATGTCGTAGATCTGCGGGGGATCCTGACACATCACCGCGACCTCGAGCGCCGCACTCCAGCGGGCGGGATTCGCGCTCGGGTCGCGCGAATCGACGCCGCTCACCGTCTCCGCCATGAGCCGCTCGAGCGGGCGGCGGTCGCCCGAAAGGAAGGCTCGTCCCGCCGCATCGAGCTCTCGAACGCTCGCATAGGCCGGCGAGCCCGCGAACATCACCGTGGCGAGCTGCGCGGCATCCGCGGTGAACTCGCGCTCGTGCCCATCACTGTCGAGCGCGCGCGCCGGATAGGGGGTGCTGCGCAGCGTCTCGAGGAGCGGCACAAGGTGCTCGAGGCCCGTGCCGCCCCGTGCCGCGCAGGCACGCGAGCGCGCGCAGGCGAGGTTGAACTTGTCGCGCATCGCCGGCGCATAGCTCGGGTACCACGCGTAGTCGGGGCCCTCGAGCGGATAGGCGCCGTCGAGCACCAGCGAGTGCAGGAGCGCTGGGTGACGCAGCGCAAAGACCTGCTCGAAGTAAGTGCCATAGGAATCGCCATACAGATCGATCGATGTCCGCCCGAGCGCCTCCAGCACCGCGGCCAGATCGTCGGCGGCATAGGCGGTGCTGTAGAGCGGCGCTCGCGTCCCGAGCAGCGCCCCGCAGGCGCCGACCTCCTCGACGCTCCAGCGCGAGGAGCTCTGCAAGGCGGGGCAGTCGAGCGCGCCCGATCGACCGGTGCCGCGATTGTCCATGATGAGCACATCGCGGTGCGCTCGCAGCGGCGCAAAGAGCGCAAGGTAGTCCGCTCGCGATTCGGTCGCCGGATAACCGGGACCGCCCTCGGTCGCGACGAGCGTGCCGCGAGTGGCACCGGGCGCGGTATGCGGATAGAGCTCGAAATGGATGCCGATCCGATCCGGCAGTGCGCCCGTCGGATCGAGCGCGCGCTCGAGCCGGCCGCAATAGGTGAGCGGTCGCGCCCGACAGCGCTCCAGATGCAGCGATCCCACCTCGAGCATCGGCGCTGCACCGAGCGCGGGAGCCAGGCCGATGAAGAAAAGCGCGAGAAGCATCGGCGCGCGGAGTGAAGAGCGAGCGAGCATCGCGCGCAGTGTAGCGTGCCTGCGCGCGTGCAGAGGGGCGCGCGACGCTCGGGGAAAAGGTCTCCTTCAGGGTGGCGAGCGAGTGCTCGGGGTGTTCGCACCGGGCAGCCACGCGAGCGCGATCACGGACACGCCCGCCGCGAGCGCCACGTACCAGGCGGGCGCAAGCCAGGAGCCGCCCGCGGGGCGCGTGAGCCAGGTGAGCACGGTCGGCGCGAAGCCGCCGAACACCGTGAAAGCGCCGTTGTACACGATCGAGATGCCGGTCGCGCGCACCGCCGTCGGGAAGATCTCCGAGAGCGCCGCCGGCGCGACACCATTGAAGCTCGACACGAGCACGCAGATGAGCGCCTGCACCACGAGGAGCGTCGCAAAGGTTGGACGGGCCTTGAGCCAGAGGAAGAGCGGCAGCACCAGGACCATGAGCGCGAGCGAGGCGAGGGCGAGACTGCGGCGGCGGCCAATACGATCCGAGAGCGCGCCAAAGAGCACGCAGCCGGTCACGAACAGGACGTTGCCGATGAGAGCAGAGGCGAAGGCCTGCTGTGCGCTGAAGCCGAAGGTGTGCTGGACGTAGGTGGGAAAATAGATCATGAGGGAATAGACGGCGACCGACCACAGCACCGCGACGCCGAGCCCCGAGAGGAGCGGGCGATGCTGCGTGCGGGCGATCTCCAGAAGCGGCGCGCGGCGGGCTCGTCCCGCGCGGCGCTGATCGGCCGCCAGGCTTTCGAAGGCGCCCGTCTCCTCGAGTGAGCGTCGCAGGTACAAGCCGACCGGCACGATCGAGAGCCCGAGGAGAAACGGCACTCGCCAGCCCCAGGCCTGCACCTCGGCGGGCGTGAGCCAGCCGGTGACCGCATAGGCCACCAGAAATCCGAGGATGTTGGACATTCCCATGCTCGCTTGCACCCAGGCCGCGATGCGCCCGCGCTGCTCCGCGCGCGCGCTCTCGAGCAAGAACGCGATGGCGCCGCCGATCTCGCCGCCCGCGGAGAATCCCTGCAGAAGGCGACCGAGCAACAACAGCAACGCCGCGCCGGGACCGAGGCTCGCATAGGTCGGGGCGCAGGCAATCACCGCGGTGCCCGTCGCCATCAAGAGGATGGTGAGCGTGAGGGCTGCCTTTCGCCCGGCGCGGTCGGCGTATCCCCCGAGCACCACCGCGCCCAAGGGGCGCACGATGAAACCCAGACCGAACACGAGGAAGGTGTTGATGAGCTGCACCGTGGGGTCATGCTCTGCAAAGAAATTGCGCGCGATGAAGGGCGCAAAGAACGCATAGACGGTGAAGTCGTACCACTCGAGCATGTTGCCGATCGAGGTGGCGAGAACCGTGCGCGCCAGTCCGTGTGTGCGCCCGCGTGGCGCCCCGCTGAATCGCATCGCGTGGGGGCCCGGTATCAGGAGCGGGTCGGAGGCCGAGGAACGGAGCGCGGAAGGACCGGGCGGAACACCGGGACCCATAGGAAGCGGCGCACGAGCTCCGCGTAGCCGCGGTAGAGGAAATGTCCGTTGGTTGACAGCAATTCGTCGCGATGCTGGCGGTAAAACCGTGGGATCTCGTACCAGGGGAGGGTCGGGTTTAAATGATGTACCACATGAATATTATTATATAAATACATAATTCCAAATATAAAATTCGTTTCCACCGATGCGGTTCTTTGAGCGGAGTCGGTGGCGGCGCGATGCTCGGTGAAGGCGCGCAGCAGCCCGAGGCTGAAGCCCGGATAAGCCACCAGCAAGACGTATTGCCACACCGGGAAGTGGCACACCCCCGAAATGAAGCCGAACAGCACGCCGAGCGCGAGCGCGTGCATGCACCAATGCCGTAAGTGGGAGCGATCGCCGCGGCGTATGCGATCGCCCTCGCGCAGGATCAGCGTCCAGAGCCGCAGCAGCGGCCCGATGCTCAGGCGGCCGAGCAAGGTCTGATTGAAGGTGAGGAGCGCTCGGCGCCAGCGGCTCATGCGCTCCCAGTCCGCCTCGTAGACGTAATAGGACTCCGGATCGAGGCCGGGGATGGTGAGGTGAGCGTCGCGATGATGGGTGCTGTGGCTTTTCTCATAGAGTGGAAATGGAAACCACAGCCCGAGCGGCGGATAGACCACCGCGACCCGCAGCCAGCGGGGCACTCCGCGAAAGGCGTGAATGGCCTCGTGCTGGAGCGAAAAGTGCCAGGCGACCAGATAGGCCCCCGCCGGCAGTACGATCCACCCGGGAAGACGGACCGCGTGCACCATCAGCGCGACCCAGGCCCCATAGAGAACGAGCGCCACCAGCCAGGTGGGCCCATCGATTCGCCGAAACAACTGGCCGAGCGCGCGCATGCAGAAATGTAAGTGTAGCGCGATCACGCAGCCCCGCCACGCGGGCGGCGCCTGCGGCTCCCGACCCGCATCAGACGGCTACGAGATCCTTGAAGTGCGGATCGATGGACGCCGCCAGGCGATGGTGTCGCCAGTGAGCCAGGGTGCGCTCCGCATTGCGCTGCAATGAGGTGTAATCGGACGCGGTGACCTCGGCGAAGCGCCCGAGGCTCAATGCCTCGAGCGCGGGCTTGAGGGGGGCGAAGGTGTGGGCCGTCCGGAAGGCTTCACGCAGGGATTGTAGGTGCCGCACCGCTATCGAGGGCGATGCCACGAGGGCGGGAATGGGCGTGGGGAGCGTGCGATCGATGATGCGCACTTCGCGCGTAAGCTGCGGGCGAAAGCGCTCGAGCAAGGCCCAGGCGTAGGCATCGATCGCCGCGACGTCGGCGCGACCCTGCGCCACGGCCTCGAGCGACCCGAGCGGCGTTTGCGTGGGTCCGATCAGCTCACGATACAAGGGCGTGGGCGCCTCGAAGCTCATCAGGTGCGCGAGCGCAGCGATGCAGCCGGATTGCGAATGCGCGACGGTGAGGGCGAGGCGTCCGCCCCAGGTGTCGGAAAGAATGCGCGCGGGACTTGACGTGCGCACGATCCACTCGCTCCAGTAGCGCGGCGCGTGCGAAAACGCGACGGGGGAGGGCACGGGTGCCGCGATGAGGTGCGGAGGCGGCTGCGCGCGCGCGTACGGCAAGCCGCACATGAAGACGGCCCCAAGATCTTCCCGTCCCCAGAGTGCCTCGATCGAGGCGGGCGGCTCGTGCTCGATCACCGCGACCGGAACCTGGGCGCGCTCGATCAGCGTCTCGAGGAGCGTGCGCCAGATCGCGGCGGCCTCGGGGCTCACCGCATACATGCGCGCATTGGCGATCATCGGCCCGGCGGGCCGCGCGCGGTCGACTCCGGGTCTGCCCGCGTGTCGTGATGAAAGCTCTCGGCCGGATGCTCGCGAATGAAGCTCGCGGCGAGCTCGTGAATGGGGACCGTGGGCTGCGCGGAATGCGCATCGAGCGGCAGCACCTGCCGAAATTGTGCGAGCACGGCGTCGGCTGCCGGACCGAAGCGGCGTTGCGGGTTCTGGGTCTTGCGCAGGTCGAGCCAGTACGTGCCCGTCAGCAGATCCTCGGCGAGCAGATCGATCGTATCGCTCACGATCTCGCGCGCGCGCACCACCTTGAGCCGTGTCTGAGTCTGCAGATCCTCGACCGTCTTGATGATCGCGTTGCCCTCGGGGGGTACCGGATTGATGAGTCCCTGGACCTCTTGCATGAGCGCCGCTGCGTGATAGTCGCGGCCTTGCACGAGGGCGAATCCGCCCGGCTCGACGGGAGGCGATATCACGGTGAAGAACGAATTGCTGAAGCGGACCTGGCGTTGCGTGATGACGACGTCGAGATTCGCGAGCGCAATGGAAAAGGCTTCGATCTCGTTCGCCATGGGGTAGGGATCCCAGTTGGCGTTGGAGACGATGAAGCCGTGCTGCCCATGACTGCGCGGTCCTCCCTTGACGAAGAACTGCGAGAGCTGCGGCGTGGCGAGCTCCCAGGCGTCGGAGGGTGAGAGGCCCACGCGCACCGCCGGGTTGTGGTCGGAGGAATTGAGCTGCAGCAACACATCGGCGCGCAGTTGCGCCCACGACTGCCAGGCCGCGCCCTGGCGAATCGAGGAGGCACGCAGGCTCTCCGGATCCTGGATGATTCGGGCCTCGTCGCGCTCGAACAGGTAGCTGCCCCTCAGCATGTCGAGGACTCGAGCGGCGTCCCAGTTGAGCCATGGGATGGGCCGGTTGGCCTGCACCGGCAGCGAGAGCGGCGAGATGCTGCTGTTCATGCCGTTGAGATCGATCACGTAGGTGAGATCGGCCCACAGCAGCGCCTGGCGGGCGTCGTGCACCATGAGCGCCGCCTGACCCGTCGCATACGCGTTGCTGCTCTCGAGCGCGCTGTCGTCCGCCCCGAAAGGCTTGAGCGGCACGAGGCCCGCGCGCCGCAGCGCTTCGGCCGCCGGCATGCGCTCGCCGCGGTAATAGGCATCACCCGCGCCCACCATGGTGGCGGCAATGTTCATGAAGAGCCCAAGGTCGCTCTCGCCGAGCGTGCCGCGCGCTCGCACGACGGGCGTGATGCGGTGATTGAGCAGGTCGAGGAGCATCTGGGTCAGCGCCGGGCTCGCCGCGTCGTAGCTCATCGTGTTGGCGCGCACCACCATCATGGCGCGCACGATCTCCTCCTCGCCCACTTCGGGACCCAGGCCCTCCCGCGCGCCGCTCTCGAAGTTCGCAAGCTGCCGCGCCTCGAGGAGCTTCTTGTTCTCGGGGCTGAGGGGATCGCCCTTGAAGATGAAGTGCTCGCGTCCGGAGCCTGCGCCGCGATTGAACCAGTACACCGAGACGCCTTCGGCTGCGGCCTCGAGGAGCAGTCCGTACGCGTCGGCCGAGCGCTGCCGCGCCTCGGGGCTCAAATCCACCGGGGCGCCCTGGCGGGCGACCTTGACGACCTCATCGATGCTGAGATCTCGGCCGTTGAGTACGACCGTCTCGCTCGCGAGCGTGGGGGTGATTGGCTGATAGGCGCTCGCCGCAGGCGCCGTCCCCGCAAGCGCGAGGAGGAGCACTGCCGGGGCGAGGGGTGCGCGGAGGTTCATGAGGTCAGTCCCCTCCGGCGAGCGTACCGAGCGCCTCTTTGAGCGGCTGCAGCCACGGCGCGTAATGACGCCACTGATCGAGTCCCTCGCGATTGATGGGCCGGCGCACTTGCTCGGAGCTTGCCGTGTGCACCGTGCGCTCGGTGCGATGAAACTCGACGCACGCGGGCTCGAACTCGAGCCCGCAGAACGCGAGGATCCGTCGCACGCTGCCCTCGAGGTCATCCACCACCTGCTCGTGCTGCACACGCAGGATGCGCCCGGGCAGCGCCTCATCCCAGTGGGCCATCAGGTCAACATACATGCGGTAATAACGTGCCAGGTCCTCGAAGCTGTAGGTGAACTGCTGACCGGACGCGAACAGTTGCTTGTAGTTGCTGAAGCAGCAGGCGAGCGCCTCGCGCCGGGCGTCGATGATCTTCGCGTTCGGCAGCATCAGATGGATCAGTCCCAGGTGGCGGAAATTATTGGGCATCTTGTCGATGAAGTAGGGCTTGCCCTGGCGGTACACCCGCGTGTCGGCCAGATAGCGCTCCCCCAGTGATTGAAAGTCGCGTGCGCTCATCTGCGCGAGAACGCCCGGGTAGCGGGGTGCCTCATCGATGCGATCACGTCCCTGCAGCTCCTGCACCAGCCGCGGGATGTCGGCGAGCTCCATCGTGCCCTCGACCTTGGAGTGCGAGGCGAGAATCTGCTCGATGAGCGTCGAGCCCGAACGGGGCAGGCCGACGATGAAAATGGGCGCAGGATCGGGACAGCCCATACCGGCCCGGGCCTCGAAGAACGACCGGGTGCACAGCGATGACTGCAGCCGCGCGTTACGTTCCAGGGGCTCCGGGCGATAGCGACACTCGGACTTCTTGAGCGCGTTGCCCCGCTGATAGTAGGCGAAAGACTCCTCATACTCGGCCCGATCCTCGAGTGCCTTGCCGAGCGCGAAACAGAGATGGTATCGGTCGACTGGAGCGATCTGCGCGCTCGCCTCGTCCGCCCGCATGCGAGCGAGCTCCTCTTCGGTGAACCGGTAGGTCTTGAGATTGGCGAGGCTCCAGTACGCCTCTCCGTAGGCCGGCCGGGCCGTGGCGGCGGCACGGTAGGAGTCAATCGCCGAGCCCGTATCGCCGAGCGTCTTCAGCGCGTGTGCGATCGAGAGGTGCAGCTCAGGCTCGTTGGGTCTTTCGGCGAGAATTTGCCGATACAAAGGCAGCGCCGTCGCATAATCACCGAATCCCGTTCGAATCGTCGCGTACGTGGTGCGATACATCCAATTTTGAGGGTCGAGGGCGAGCAGCTTCTCGAGCTCTTGGGCCGCCTGGGCGTGCTTGTGGCGCTTGAGAAGCACGAGCGCGTATTCATAGCGCGCCACGCGGTGCTGGGGAGCAAGGGTTACGGCATGCTCAAGCAGCCGCTCGGCGTCGTCCGTGACGTCCAACTCCATGCCGATCTGGGCCAGCAGGCGCATGCCCTCGACGTGATCGCCGTGAGTGATGAGGTACTGGCGCACCACCCCCTCGGCGGACAGCACGTCGCCGTCGGAATACAGTGCAAAGGCGGTCAGGATCTCGGGCGGCATTGCGCCGAGTTGTGACGCCTGCGAGGCGGCCTGCTCGGCCTCTTCGGTGCGCCCAAGCATCCGCAGCAGCGCGGCCAGCGTGCTCCAGCTGGCGCGCAGCGAGGGATTAAGCGTGACCGCACGCGAGAACGCAGTGGCGGCTTCCGGGGCATTGCGGAGCGTCACATGGCAGTGCCCGCGCTCCTGGTAGAGCCTGCCGAAGCGTGGATGCAGCCTTTCAAGATCCTCGAGCGTCGCCAGCGCCTCGGGGATCCTGCCGAGCAGGCGCAGCGCCACGGCGCTCATGTAAAGCAGGTCTCGATTGCCGGGTGCCTGGGTGCGCAGCGCCTGCAGCGCGCCGAGCGCATCGGCCGCCTTCTGGCTCTCGAGCAACGCCTGAATCCGCGGGATTTCGGATTCGAGGGCAGGGGGGGAAGTTGCGGACATCACAGCCGCCATGGTGATGCGGCTACCCCGCCACGGCAACAGCGGCTGCGGCGGACGGATATCCGCCGCAGCCGGGAAGAGTCTGGCAATTCACCCCGACGGCAAACTACCGGCTGTTGCTGTTCTCGATGTGCAGAACCACGCGACGATTGGCGAGACGGCCCGCCTTCGTCTTGTTGTCGGCAATCGGATCCGCTTTGCCGTACCCGTGAGCCGTCATCGGGTTGCTGACGCCATGCTCCTTGAGATAGCTCATCACGGATTCCGCACGACGCTGTGAGAGCTTGAGGTTGTATTCCGCAGAGCCCGTGCTGTCCGTGTAGCCCCGAACGTCGATGGGCAGATCGGGCCGCTGCTTGAGCTGCCGCGCGGCATCGTCGAGCACGGCGTCGGACTCGGGGGTGAGCTGCGCCGAATTGGTGGCGAAATCGACGCCCTCGAGACGAATCTCGGCCGGCAGCGGCGGTGGGGGCGGGGGCGCCGGAGGTGGCGGAGGCGGAGGCGGAGGTGGAGGCGGCGGAGGCGGCGCGGCCACGGGGGCCGGGGCCGGCGGTGCCGCCTTCTCGGCAGGAGCGCCGAAGTGATAGCTGAACTTGACACCCGCGATCCGCGGCCGCAGTACGGTCTCGGTCTTGATGAACTGGAAGCTGTTGGTGAACGTGCTCGCGTTGACGTTGGTCAGGTTCTGACCGAAGAACTCGAGATGCCAGTCGTCCTTGGCGAAGCCGAAGGAAGCATCGTAGGTCGTGTAGCCCGGTTGATCGTAGTTGTCGACCGTACCCACGGCGCTGTGCGAATCGCCGATGTGCTGTGCACCGACCTGCCAGAACGACTTGTAGTCCCCGAGGCTGAAGTCGTAGCGCAGACGCGCGTTTGCCTGAACCTCCGGAGCGCTGGCGAGCGGCGAGCCGGTCGGGTTGAACACGTTCTGGATCGGCTGCAGCGTCTTCGGGCTGAGGATCGGCTTGCCGAAGTTCGGGCTCGCCGGGTTGTTGTCGAGCAGCGCCGGGGAGTTGGTCTCGACCCCGTCGTTGTTCGAGGCCCCGAAGAAGAAGGTCAGACCCTCCGTGATGCGCGCGGTCAACTGCAGCTCGACGCCTCGGACCCGGTAGTTCGGGCCATTCGTCACGAACGTCAAGTTGCCGAAGCCGCCCTGCGGGTCGAAGAACTCCACGATCGCGTTCTTCCAGTCCTCCTGATAGAGCGCACCGTTGACCTCGAGCCGGCGGCCGAACCATTCGGTCTTGAAGCCGAGCTCGTTGTTGGTGAGCGTATCCGGCGCATAGCTCTCGGGCACCAGGTACTGCGCGATCTTCGTCCCCGTGGCGGGGTCGAACAGTTTCTGTTGCTGCGAGGTGCCGCGATTGAACCCGCCCGGGCGAAACCCTTGCGACCAGGTGTAGTACAGGAGCGTGTCAGGGGTTATATGCCAGCTCAGGTTGGCGCGGCTGCGAAATCCGTGATACTCGGAGCTGTTCTGCTGCTGCTTGCCGACGTCATTGCCATAGGGCGTCAGGCACTGCCCGAAGTACGCCGTCGGGGCGAACTGTTTGCAATAGAAGCTGCCGAAGTCGCCGCCGACCTCGTCCTCGTTGAACCGGTAGTAGCGGGTACCGGCGGTGAGGGTGAGCACCTTCGGGATCAGATCGACGTCCCACGAGGTGAAGGCCGCCTTCTGGAAGATGTTGCGCTTCGCATCATCGACGAAGCCGACGCTCGAGTTGCGTGTGGCGTAGTTGTTCGCCCACTCGCCGGGGCGAGGCCCGGTGGGCAGGAAGCAATTGACGTTGTCGGTGGGCGAGCAGTCCGGCACCGACTTGTAGGTCCACTCCGTGTCGTCCTTGATCTGGAACTCTTCCCAGTACAGGCCCAAGGTGCCGCGCACGCGCCAGTCATCCGGTGAGCTGAAACGCAGCTCATGGCTCTGGTGGGTGTTCTGCTCGGTTTCCTGCCACTGGGCGGCGGGCGTATTGCAGAAGCCGGTCGCGGGATTGTGCGAATAGCCGGCGCACTGGTAGTAGTAGCCGAACACGCCGCGCGAATAGTTCGTGTAGTCCTGGTGTTGCTCGACATTGCGCACGAGATAGGCGCCCGTGTACACCATCTTGACGGTGTCGGCGAGCTTGCCCTCGATTGTGAGCGAGGTGTTCTCGTACTTGTCCTTGTCGTAGGACGGCGTGAACAGCGCGACTGACAAGGGCGGAAGCGCCCGGCCGCCGATCGGCTCACCCAGGGCGTCGTAGTGAGTTCCTTCCGGACCGTTCGGCATCTGATAGAACACGCCCTGCGCGTTCATGTTCTGGTAGTTCTGCGAGAGCAGCGCGTTCCAGTCGTCGTTGATCTTCCAGAGGGCCTGGGCGCGGATGCCCGAGTAGCTCACCGGATTGATCGCATTGCCGGTGAGATTGTAGTTGTTGATCGCGATGCTGTTGGTCGGCACCACGCCGCCGTTGTATCGGGTGAAACCCTCATCGGTGCCGGCGCGCTGAAACACCGCCGGTACGTTGTTGATGTACCCGCCCCGATTGTCGTCGAAGACCACCGCACGAATGGCGAACGTCCCGGGGATGAGCGGCAGGTTGAGCATCGCATCGGCATTCGAGTTGGGATCGCCGTGCGCGGTGTAGCTGTAGCCCGCATTGACGTTGGCCTCGGTCTCATCGAGCTTCGGCTTGTTGGTGATGTAGCGCAACACGCCCGCCTGCGCACCCGAGCCGAAGAGGGTGCCCTGCGGACCCTCGAGGACCTCGATGCGCTCCAGGTCAACCGCATAGACATCGAGGTTGCGGCCGGGAAGTGCCGCGGATTGCTCATCGATATACACCGCGACGTTCGGAATCGGGCCCGTCGTGCCGGTACCCTGCTCGCCGGTGATGCCGGCGCTCACACCGCGCATGAAGATCGAGCTCTGGCCGGGGCCCGCGGAGGCCTGGGTCACGTTCGGCAGATACTTGACGAAGTCGTCGAAGGTCGTGACGTTGAGCTGTTGCAGCGTCTCGCCGGTGAGCGCCTGCACGGTGATCGGCACGTTCTGCAGACTTTCCGTGCGGCGCTGCGCCGTGACGACGATCTCCTGGATCGCCTCGGAATTCGTATCGGCGGTATCCGTGGCCGGCGCCCCGTAGCTCGCCCCCGCACCGGAGCTGCCCAAGATGGCCGCGATCGCATACGACAGCTTCGAATTCGAATTCATGCGTTGCATCCCTCGTAATGAAGCGGTGTTCTCGGCCGCAGCTGCTCCCGCGGACGATCGCCGTTTGGTTTAGTGGCTAGAGAATAGCATCGCCGCCGCAGAACGGAAGCGATATTTTGTTGCGAGCAAGCATCCCGAGCATGCCGAATTTAGATTTCCGCATGCGAAAACTCGATGCTGGGTCGGCTCTGTGAGCGCCTCAGGCATGCTCCGGGCCGAGGCGCGCCGGAAATCCCGGTGCCCGCAACGGCGTGTGCACCGCGTCCTCGAGCAGCTTCACGATCATCGATGACCATGCGCTGCCGCCATAGCGCGCCCGCCCCTCAACGAAGATCTGCTCCATCACCGAGGCGAGGCGCAACGGCACCCCGAAGCGGCGCCCGAACTCCAGCGCGAAACCCGCATCTTTGCAGGCCAAATCCATCGTGAAACCAATGTCGTAGCTGCCATTGAGGATCACCTGACTCTCGGTCTCGTGGACGAAGCTGTTGCCCGAGCTCGCGGCGATGGCCTGAAAAGCCTTGCCGAGATCGACGCCGCCCTTCGCGCACAGCATGAGCGCCTCGCCCGCGGCTATCAGGTGGATGAAGGCCAGCATGTTAGTCACGACCTTGGTGACTGCGGCCTGCTCGATGCCGCCGAGATGGATGACCCGTCCCCCCATCGCCTCGAGCGCCTCACGATGCGCCTCGAACACCTGTTGCGCGCCACCAACGAGTACCGTGATATCGCCCGCGGCGGCCCGATGGACACCGCCGGTCACCGGACAGGCGAGGGTGTCGATGCCGTGACCCTCGGCGCGCGCCGCCCAGTACTCGATCTCGGCGAAGTCATTGGTGCTCATCTCGATCCAGGTCGTGGCCGGCGCGAGCGCGGGCAGCGCCTCGCCGAGCACCGCGGCGCTCGCCGCCGGGGAGGGCAGGCACGTGATCAGCGCCTGGGAGCGTCGGGCGAGCGCCTCGACCGACTCGTTCCACTCGGCCCCCTCGGCCAGCACCTCCTCGGCGTTCGCGCGATCGAGATCGTAGACGCCCACCTCGAAGCCCCCGCGCTTCAGGTTCAGGGCGAGGTGACGTCCCAGGTTTCCAAGGCCCACGAATCCATAGCGCATCGACTTTCCTTGACCGCGATATCAACCGAGGGGCCGCTGGATCATCTCGAGATGCAGCGGGTCGGCGGCGTTGTGCGGATGAGCGAGGGCGACGGCCTCGTCGAGCTCGACCCCGAGGCCTGGCGTGGTCGGGGGGATCACGTGGCCATCCTCCCAGTGAATGGGTTTCTTGAGGATCTTAGCGTGAAAGCCGTCCCAGCGCTGGATGCTCTCGAGAATGAGGAAGTTCGGGCTGCAGGTCGCGATTTGAATGTTGGCGGCACCGACGACGGGGCCACAGTACAGGTGCGGGGCGATCTGCGCGTAGTGCACCTCGGCGAGCGCGGCGACCTTCTTCGCCTCGAGGAGGCCGCCGACGCGTCCGAGATTCATCTGCAGGATGTGCGCGGCCCCGCTCGCGAGTACGCGCGCGAATTCATACTTGGTCGTGAGGCGCTCACCGGTGGCGATGGGGATCGAGGTGCCCCGGGCCACCAGCGCCATCTGCTCCGGCATCTCCGGTGGAACCGGCTCCTCGAACCACAGCGGATCGTACTTCTCGAGCCGCTTCGCGAGCCGCAATGCGCCCGAGGTGCTGAACTGGCCATGCGTGCCCAGCAGCAAGTCGGCACGATCACCGACCGCCTCGCGCACCAGCCGCACCAGCCGCTCGCTGAGCTCGAGCTGTGCGAGCGTCGGCTGCCGTGGATCGAAAACCGAGAAGCCGCCCGTCGGATCGAATTTGAGGCCGGTGAAACCCTGGGCGACATACTCGGCGGCGCGCTGCGCCGATCGCTCGGCATCGGCGTAAAACGCATCCGTCTCGCCCCGGGAGGGATCGGGATAAAGATAGGTGTAGGTGCGAAGCCGCTCGTGCACTTTCCCGCCGAGCAGGTTGTAGACCGGTTGCCCGACCGCCTTGCCGATGATGTCCCAGCAGGCCATCTCCAGGCCGCTCAGGACGCTGACGAGCGTGAGATCCGGGCGCAGGCTGAAACCCGAGCCGTAGGCCTCGCGCCACAGCGCCTCGATCTGGAAGGGATCGCGCTCGGCGAAGCGGCGCGCGAACAGATCCTCGATCATGGCCGCGATCGCCTGCGGGCCGAACGTGGCCGCATACACCTCGCCCACGCCCTCGATCCCGCAGGCGGTCCTGAGCTTGAGAAACACGAAGTAGCGGCCGCCGAAGCCGGGCGGCGGATTGCCGACGACGAACACCTTGCAACTCTCGAGTCTCATCAGCGTCCCTCTTCTTGTGTGTAGCGATCCGTGCGATCTCACGCGGCGAGGATCAAATCGGCCGCCTTCTGCGCCACCATGAGCGTCGGTGCGTTGGTGTTCGCGGAGGTGACCGTTGGAAAGACCGAGGCGTCGGCGATGCGCAGCCGCTCGATGCCGTGCACGCGCAGCGAGGCATCGACGACCGAGTCGTGCATGTTGCCCATGCGACAGGTGCCCACCGGATGATAGACCGTCGCCGCACGCGCACGGAAGTCGGCGAGGAGTCCGGCGTCATCGAGCGCGAGCAGATCGGGCGCGAGCGGTGCGCGAATCAGGCTGCGAAAGGCCCGGGTGCGGGCCAGAGCCTGCAACAAGCGGCCTCCCTCGACGGCATCGCGACAGTCCTGCTCCGTCGCGAGGTAATTGGGCGCAATGGCCGGCGGCGTACGGAAGTCGGGACTCGCCAGGTCGATGCGGCCCTCGCTCGTGGGACGCGTCGGCTGATGGCAGAGATAAAAGCCTGGAAACGGATCGACGCGGATCCGGGTGCGCGTCGCATCGCCCGCCCCATAGGTGACCGGATTGAAGTAGAGCTGCAGGTTGGGCCGTGCCGCGCCCGGATTCGAGCGCACGAAGCCGCCGAACTGATTGACGCTGAGCGCGAGCGGCCCGCGCCGTCCCAGCACGTAGCGCAGGCCCGAGCGCAGCTGTGCGAGCGCCGAATGCAGCTCCTCGTTGAGCGTCGGCACCGCGGACTTGAACGAATACACGATCGCGAGATGATCTTGCAGATGGGCGCCAACGGCGGCGTTGTCGAGCACGATCTCGATGCCCTTGTCCGCAAGCAGGGTGCCGGGGCCGATCCCTGAAAGCTGCAGGAGCTGCGGCGTGTTGACCGCCCCGGCGCACAGAATCACCTCGGCTCGAGGGCGCACCGTGTGAGTCTCGGTGCCGCGCACGTACTCGACGGCGACGACCCGGCGGCCCGCAAAGCGCAACCGCTTGACCCAGGCCTGCGTCTCGAGCTTCACCTGTGCGCGCTTCAGGGCGGGGCGCAGGAACGCATCGGCGGCGGACCAGCGCCGGCCCTGGCGGATCGTGACCTCGTAGCAACCGAGTCCTTCCGGGTGCGGCCCGTTGAAGTCGTCGGTCGTCGGCAGTCCGAGCTCCGCCGCCGCGGCGAGCCATTGGGCGCGCATCGGGTGCAGGTACGGAGTCACGTCCTTGATATCGAGCGGCCCCTCGCCCCGGACGCGGCCGTCGGCGCCGATGTGTCGCTCGGAGCGCTCGAAGTAGGGACGCACATCATCCCATCCCCAGCCGACGTTGCCGAGCGCGCGCCAGTCCTCGAAATCGCCCGGCATGCCGCGACAATAGACGAGCGCGTTGATCGAGCTCGAGCCGCCGACCACGCGGCCGCGCGGCCAGTACATGCCGCGTCCGTTGAGTCCGGCGCTCGGCAGGGCCTGGTACTTCCAGTTCACCCTCGCATCGGCAAAGGTGCGCCCATAGCCGATCGGGACCTTGATCCAGAAGCGCGCATCGCTCCCACCGGCCTCGAGCACCAGCACACGATGGCGGCCGGTGGCAGAGAGGCGATCGGCGAGCACGCAGCCGGCCGTCCCGGCTCCGACGATGATGAAATCGAAGTCCTCCACCGCGCCTGAGCTTAATACGATCTGCTGCGCCCGCTATGCCATTTGGCGATTCGCCCATGTCATTTTTCGAGGCGCTCGGACCTCACCCGTCGCAAACCCAGCTCGATTCAGGTAGGGTGCTCTCGGGAGTTTTCGACAGGTGCGTCCGAATGTGAGCAGTGCCGCAATCGACATCACGCGGGCGAGCAGCCCCTCGCACATCCTGCGCTGGTACGTATTGATCCTCACGTGCCTCATCTACGCGATCAACATCGCCGATCGTTATGTCGTCTCGACGGTGCTCGAGCCCATCCGTCTCGATCTGAAGCTCACCGATGCGGGAGTCGCCGGGCTCACGGGTTGGCCGCTTGCCTTGTTCTACGTCACCTTCGGTATCCCGATCTCCTGGCTCGCCGACCGGGTCAATCGGCGCAACATTCTCGCAGCCGCCCTCATTATCTGGTCGGGATTCACGCTGTGCTGCGGCCTGTCGCGCACCTACTGGCAGTTCCTCCTGGG